>Ga0335078_10007132_pt1 | contig 16553 bp, 16 predicted proteins | sample Lox_Sample_32_FD_206711 | JGI IMG/M metagenome (GOLD analysis project Ga0335078, IMG submission 206711) | Soil microbial communities from Loxahatchee National Wildlife Refuge, Florida, United States - Lox_Sample_3.2 | ecosystem: Environmental > Terrestrial > Soil > Wetlands | place: USA...
GCCTTCGCGAGTGTAGCTGGCCAGTTCGAAATCCTGCGTCAGCTCGAGCGCGTCCACGGGGCAAGCGTCTTCGCACAGCCCGCAGAACATGCAGCGGGATGTGTCGTAGGTGAAGGTGGTCAACTCCTTGCGTTTGGTCTGTTCATTGCGCTGGCTGGTGACCACGATGAGGTTTTCCGGGCAGGCCAGCGCACACAGGTTGCAGGAGATGCACAGCGTCTCGCCATTGTCCGGGTTGATGTTGAGCCGCGGCGCGCCGCGATAGCGCTCGCCGACTTTAGGCCGTTCGGCCGGATACTGCTCGGTATAGATACGCTTGGGATCCTGGTTGCGGAATGTCACCCGGAGACCCTGGAATAGGTCCACGAGAAAGATCTTCCGAAAAAGCTTCACAATCATGATGGCCCCCTCGCCGTCACCGGTCCACCTCGCCGAGCACGATATCCAGCGTACCAATAATCGCCACCACATCGGCCACCAGACCGCCGCGCACCATGCAGTCCAGCGCCTGCAGATTCACGAACGAGGGCGGGCGCACGCGCATACGATACGGCTGCGTGGAATTATCGCTGACGATGAAATAGCCGAGTTCCCCCTTGGGCGCTTCGATCGACACATAAACTTCGCCCACCGGCGGCTTCACCACTTTGGGCACCTTGCCCATGATGGGTCCGCTGGGAATCCGGTCCACCGCCTGCCGGATGATGCGCGTGGCCTGCCGCATCTCCTCCATGCGCACGGTGTACCGGTCGTATGTGTCGCCGTTCTCGCCGATGGGGATGTCGAATTCGTACTGATCGTAGCCCGAATAAGGCTGCGCCTTGCGCAGGTCCCACTGGACGCCGGCCGCTCGCAGCACCGGCCCCGTCACGCCGTATTCCTTGCACTCCTCGGCCGAAAGAACGCCCACGCCCTTCAGCCGCCCCACCCAAATGCGATTGTTGGTCAGCAGTTCCTCATATTCATCGACCTTGGGGATGAACCAGTCGCAGAACTTCTTAACCTCCTCTTCGAAACCGTCGTAGGTTTCGTATTGCAGTCCGCCGATGCGGAACGCGTGGGTGGTCAGGCGGGCGCCACAGTAGTTCTCGAAAATCTTCAGCACTTCCTCGCGCTCGCGCAGGCAGTAAAACACCGGCGTGATGGCCCCGATATCGAGCGCGTGCGTGCCCAGCCACAGCAGATGGCTGGCGATACGGTTCAGCTCGGTGAGGATCACGCGCACGGCCTGCGCGCGCGGCGGCGCTTCGACGTTCAGCAGCTTCTCCACCGCCAGGCAGTAGCCCAGGCCGTTGGAGACCGCGGCCACGTAATCCATGCGGTCCACGTAAGGCGCGAACTGCTGGTAGGTGCGGTTTTCGCCGATCTTCTCCACGCCGCGGTGCAGATAGCCAATCACGCACTCGGTGCCGATCACCTTCTCGCCGTCGAGCTTCAGGATCACGCGCAGCACGCCGTGCGTGGACGGGTGCTGCGGACCCATGTTGATGACTAACTCGGTGGCGTCTAGAAACGTGGCGTCCGGCATAGATAGTTATTGCCCGCTTTCGATGCCCAGGTTCTCCTTCACCCAAGCGTCGTCCTGCTGCAGGATCGAATTCTCTTTGCGCAGCGGGTAGCCTTGCCATTCCTCGGGCATCAGGATGCGCCGCATATCGGGGTGGCCCGCGAACTGAATGCCGAACATGTCGAACACCTCGCGCTCCAGCCAGTTGGCCGTCAGATGCACGGTCACGGCGGTAGCGGGTTGGTAGCTATCCGGGATCATGGTCTTCACCCGCATGCGCTCGTTGCGCGCGAAGCTATATAAAATGTAGACCAGGTCGAAGCGGTCGGCCCGCTTGGGGTAATCGACCGCCGTTATATCCACCAGGTAATCGAAATCCAGCTCCAGTTTGAGCGTGTCCAGGATGGCGATGACGGCGTCCGGTTTGGCCACCAGGAAGTTCTGCCCCAGGTATGTCGAGAATTCCGTGATATCGGCGCCGAAATGCTCTTTCAGGAGTTCGGTGATATCGCTTTCCCATGGCGTGGCGGCCATGACGGCAGGGGCTTTGGGAGGCGCGGCATGAGGCGCGGCGGCAGGCTTGGGAGCAGCGGGTTTGGGCGCCGGAGCAGCCGGCTTTTCACTTGGACTGGCGGCCTCGGCCCCGGGAGGGGGAGGCGCCGCCGAGCCGTCGGGCTTTTGCTCGTCAGCCATTCGATTTCCTGCGAAGATCACTACACATATCACCTGCCCCTAGGGAGTGTCAAACGCGGGTGGACCGGATGCCCCTCGCTCGCACCGCGGTCTTCTCGGCGTTAGATGAACAACTCGACCGGTAACTTGAAAAAGCCTCCTAGCTTCTTGGCCTGGGCCTTGCTGATGGAGCGCTTGGCGCTTATGATTTCCGACGTGTGCCCGCTCCCTCCGAGCAAATGAGCGATATCGGCCTGGGCCAGTCCCCGCTCCACCAGAAGGGCGCGTAAAAACTCATGCGGAGGCGCATGCGGTATCGGATAGTGCCGGTCCTCGTAGGCTTCGATGAGCGTGGTGTATAACTCGGCAAGTTCGCGCTCCTCCGGCGTGAGATACGCGTCGCGACGGTCCAATTCATCGAGCCGGGCGATGGCCTGTTCCAGTTCACCGTCGTTGCGTATTGGCCGCGGACATGTGCGACTGAGAATCCGTCCGTACTGTCTGTCGTCAATCGGTGGTCTCGCTTGCGTGCTCATCTTTTCCAGACGTCCTTATCATATTCGGCGTGGGTGAGAATTGTCAGGATGAAAACCCTCTGTGTTCGATAGTTGACGCGCGCGATCAGCCGATACTTATTGCCTCCGATGTTGAAGACCGCGCGCTCGCCCACCGCGTCGGCATGCGGGGAATCCAATTTGGCCTGCGCCAGATTCCTCCAGCGTGCCCTTAACACAGTCCGATACCACGCGTCTAGCGGCCCTTCCGCGTCTTTGTGAACGCGACTGAAGCCAACGATCGCCTTGCGGCTGATCACCCTCACCGCCTCCAGTATACTCCCATTTTGGGAGAAGTTAACGGTCAATACGGCCGAAAGCCTCCGCAAAGCCAGTCCGCTGCTGCAGGCCTATAGCAACGCCACCCCGATAGCCAGCGTAACCACGGTCACCGGAATGCCCAGCTTCGCGTACTCCCAAAACGAAATGTTAGCCTCTCGCCGGGTGCGCTCGACGACAATCAGATTGGCCACCGAGCCCAGCACGGTAAGATTTCCGGCCAGGGTGGAAGACATGGCCAGCACCAACCAGCCGTGGCGCGGATCGCGCAGATGCGCCACGATGGGCTTGAAAACCAGAACCGCCGGCACGTTGCTGACCACGTTAGACAGCGCGCCGGCCCAGACGGTTAGCACGGTGGTGCGCTCCAGCCGGAAGCGCGCGGCGGCAGCCAGCATCTCCGCCGAGAGCGTGGTGCGTTCCACCCCCGCGACCACGATGAACAGACCGATAAACATCACCAACAGGGACCAGTCGATTTCGCGATAGATGGTCTCCGGGCCGACGCGCCGGGTGACCAGCAGGAGCGCGCCGGCGGCCAGCGCGACTACGGCCACCGGCCAGCCCGCGAAGAAAAAGATAATCATCGCAGCCGAAACCAGCAGGGATTTCCACAGCAGCACCCGATCCGCAGCTACTGGTTGATGCGCTACCGCCAGGGTGGTTTCCTGCCGGAATTCCCGGCGGTAGACTAACAACAGCAGCGCCATCAGCGCCACGAGGCTGGCCGCGGCGACGGGCGCGAGCGCCGCGGCAAATGTGCGATAGCCGATTCCGGAGAAGCTCCCGATCATCATGTTTTGTGGATTGCCGGTAATAGTGGCCACGCTCCCGATGTTCGCCGCCATGGCTACCGCCAGCAGGTAGGGAACTGGATTGCGGCGCAGCCGCCTGGTAATCTCGAGCACCAGCGGCGTAAGCACCAGGCACATGGTGTCGTTCACAAAGAACGCCGAGAAAAACCCGGAAACGAGCACAATCGCGCCCAGCAGCAGGATGGGGCGGTGCGCGTGCTCCACCACCCACGCGCTGACCAGCGTGAAGAACCCCGACAGGCGCAAGTTAGCGACCACGATCATCATGCCGAACAACAGAATGATGGTGTTGTAGTCGATCGCGGCATACGCCTGCTCGATCGAGAGCGAGTTCGAGGCTATCATCAGGGTCGCGCCAATGATCGCGGCCCCGGTGCGGTCCACGCGGAAGCCTGGCAGACGTCCAATGGCCAGCACCAGGTAGGTCAGCATGAAGATAACGACAGCGGTCAGCACGGCTCTGAGCCATCTTAGCAGTGGCTAGCCAGGGATTAGAATGGGTTAGGCACACCCATGAAGTTCCGCAGCGTATTTCTACTCCTCATCGCGGTCCCGCTCGCCTTAGCGCAGCAGGCAGCCGCGCAAAGCCCGTCCGCAACCGAAATGGAGACCAAAGAGGCGCCCGCGAAGTTCACGTCGCGGGTGAATCTGGTACCGGTGACGGTGGTGGTGCGCGACCGTGAAGGCCACGCCGTGGGCAACCTGACCAAGGCAGACTTCCGGCTCCTGGACAATGGGAAGCCGCAGGTCATCTCGAGATTCTCCGTAGAGAAGCCCGGCACGCCGGTCGTGCTGCAGAAAGAGTCGGGCGATCTGGAGCCGCAGCCGGAGGCCAAACCGCCGGAAGCGGGCGTGGCCGCCGCGCCGCCCGCGGTGCTCGCGGACCACTTCGTGGCCTACCTGTTCGACGATGTACATGTAAACGCCGAAGACATCATGCGCGCGCGCGACGCCGCCGCGCGGGTGATCGCAACCTCCATGCAGCCAGCGGAGCGGGCTGCCATCTACACGACGTCCGGCCAGGTCGTGCAGGAGTTCACCGACGACAAAGTGAAATTACAGGAGGCGCTGGCACGCCTGCAGCCGACCCCGGTGGCCGGCGGCTCCCGCCATGGCATGGATTGCCCGGACATCAGCTTTTATATGGCGGACCGCATCATAAACCTGAACGACCCTCAGGCGATCCAGGTTGCGCTGGTCAATTATCAGGCGTGCAGCAGTAATCCATACGCCACCGCGAACATGGTGATCGGGTTCGCAGAGTCCGCGCTGACCGCAGGAGAGCATGAGACCCGCCTGGCAACCACCGTCCTGGTCCAGGTAGTCCGGCGGGTCGCGGCGATGCCGGGACAGCGCAGCATCGTGCTGGCCTCGCCCGGCTTCTTCGTGCCTTTCGCCGACCAGACGGATGTCACCGATGTGATTAACCGGGCGATCAAAGCAAAAGTGATTATCAGCACTTTGGATGTGCGCGGGCTTTGGACGCTTCCACAATTCGACGCCTCCAGGCCGGCACCGATGGGAGGTTCTCTGGTACTCAACATGGTGGGCCAGTATCTTCAGGAAGAAGCACAGGCCCAGGAGTTTGTCATGGAAGACCTGGCGCACTCCACCGGCGGCGACTGGTTCCACGCCAATAACGACCTCGGCGACGGATTCCGGCGCCTGGGCACCGCGCCGGAATTCATTTACATGCTGGCTTTTACGCCCGAGAACCTGAAGTCGGACGGCAAGTTTCACAAGCTCCAAGTCGCGTTGCGGGAACCCAAAGGCTTGACCGTGCAGACGCGCAAGGGCTACTACGCGCCGCGGCGCGGCGCGGTCGCCGGAGACCAGGCCAAGCAGGAAATCGAAGATTCGGTCTTCTCCCGCGAAGTCATAAAAGATATTCCGCTCGCCGTGCACACCCAGTTCTTCCGCTCCGGCGACGTCGATGCGAACCTTTCCGTGGTCGCACAACTGGACATCAGAAGCCTGCACTATCGGAAGGCGGAGGAGCGAAACAACGATATCCTGACCATCGTCTCCGCTCTTTTCGACCTTAACGGAAACTATGTGGCCGGCGAGCAGCGGATTCTGACTCTACGGCTGAAAGACGAGACGCTGGAAAAGAGGCTGGATTCCGGGATCAAAGTGAAGACCAGCTTCAATGTCAAGGTGGGAAGTTATGTCGTGCGGGTGGTGGTGAGAGACAGCGAAGGCGAGATGATGGCGTCCGACAACACTGCTGTGGAGATTCAGTAAGCGGGGGGACTTAGTCTACGATCGAGGGGCGGGTCTGGAGACCCACCGCAGGCGTGGACGCCCGCCCCACACGCTAGAATGGAAGCGTTCGATGTTTCAGCTCTTCCGGTCTTTTCTGCCCCTGCACAATCCGATCGGCTTCGGCGCGAGCGATTTCATTGAGCTGGAGATCGCCGCGCTGCTCGTGGTGCTGATTGCGGCGCACATGGGCCTGGGCGCCTGGGCGCGGAGGCTGGCGGCGCGCACCGGATGGTGCATGCTGGCGCTCGCGATCCTGCCCGTCGCGCTGCGTCTGGCGCTATTGCCGCAAAGTCCGATACCCACGCCGAACGGCTCCGACGATTTTTCGCACCTGCTGGTGGCCGACACCTTGCGCCACTTCCGCCTCGCCAATCCGCCGCATCCGCTGCCTCAGTTCTTCGAAACCACTTTCGTTTTGCAGGAGCCCAGCTACAGCTCGATCTTTCCCATCGGCCAGGGACTGGCCCTGGCCCTCGGACGTCTGCTCTTCGGCAATCCGTGGGCTGGCGTGGCGCTTTCGGTGGCGGCGCTCTGCGCGCTGTGCTACTGGATGCTGCGGGCGTGGACGACGCCGGGTTGGGCGCTGACAGGTGGATTGCTGGCTGTCATCCAGTTCGGACCGCTGCGATATTGGATGAACACCTATTGGGGCGGCGCGGTTTCGGCCGTCGCAGGTTGCCTGGTGTTTGGAGCGCTGCCCCGGCTGCGGGCGAGTTTTCGAGCACGGTATGCGGTCCTGCTGGGGCTGGGGATTGGCATCCAGTTACTCACGCGGCCGTTCGAATGCCTGCTGATGGGGGCGGCCATCATATTGTTCTTTCTGCCGGCGCTGCGGAGGCCGATAGAATGGCGCAGACTCGCGCGCGTGACGGCGGCGTTGGCTGTCAGTATCCTGCCGGCCGTGGGATTGACCCTGCTCCACAACAAACAAGTCACCGATAGTTGGGCGACGCTCCCGTATGTGCTGAGCCGGTATCAATATGGCGTGCCCACGACCTTCACAGTGCAACCGATTCCCGTGCCGCACCGGGAACTTACGGCCGGCCAAAAGCTCAACTACGAAGAGCAATCCGCTACACACGGCAAGGACACGGACACTATCCGCAGCTTCGTCGCGCGGCTGGCCTCCCGCGCGCGTTTCTATCGTTTCTTTTTCCTGCCTCCGCTGTACATGGCTCTGCCGTTCTTCTTGCCGTCGCTGCGGCAGTGGCGATTTGCATGGGTCGCCCTGGCGCTGGCGGTGTTCAGCCTGGGCACGAATTTCTATCCTTACTTCTATCCCCATTACATCGCCGCGGCGACGTGCCTGTTTGTGCTGGTAAGCGTGATCGGGCTCGAGAGGATCAGCCGGATTACAATCCACGGAAATCCAGCGGGCTGGGAGGCCGCCCAACTCCTGGTGTTACTTTGCGCCGCGCAGTTTCTGTTCTGGTACGGCTTCCACGCGTTCGCGAACACCAACGCCTCGATCGCCATGCTGCAATACGACGCCTGGGACGACGTGAATCACGACGATCCGGAAGGGCGGCTCGCGGTGCACGACCGCCTTGCGCAGTCCACCGGCAAACAACTGGTATTCGTGCGCTACTGGCCGCAACACCGCTTCCAGGAGTGGGTTCAAAACGCCGCCCATATCGACCAGGCGCCGGTGGTTTGGGCGCTCGACCGTGATGCCGTGGAGAATGAAAAGCTGCGGCATTACTACCCGGATCGCAAGGCGTGGTTATTGGAGCCGGACGCGCGCCCGCCCAGGTTGTCCCCTTACCAGCCAACGCCGCTGCCCGTGCCGCCTACTAAGACTGAGACTAACGAACCGCGGGAGAAGCCCAGCCCGGTAATGAACGGCATTCAACTGCTGCCGGTACAATAGAAAACGCGCGCTAGCATCATTTCGCCACGTGCAGGTTGTGCGCGGCGGCCGCGCCCAACAAGGCGGCAGCGGCAAGATTCGCGGATGCGAGCAACGGCGTTTGATAGGGAGCCTTGCGCAAGATATAGTGCTGCGCGACCACGCCACCGGCCAGCGCGGCCAGTTTGATCGCCAACGAACCGTAGCCAAAGGATTGTCCGGTCCGCACCAGCGGATTCGTTTCGCGCTTTCCCCAGGAACTGGCGGCGTCGGCGGCGTCACCCCCCGCCAGCAACACTTGGCTTACCCGCCAAACGGTGTGCCAGCGGGCCGGCTTGTCGGCGGCGGATGCCGACGGCAGAAGAAGAACGGGAAACAAAAGCAGAAATACAGAGATACGCGGCACAACAACCTCCGAAGAACTATTCGGCGGTATTGGCAAAAAGCGTTAGGATATCGGGTATGCACGGAGTGGCGCCCCGCTCGTGAACCACCCTCTCGACTTTGTTGTGCGCCACGGCTACGTGCTGTTGTTTTTCTGGGTTCTGGCCGAGCAAGGCGCTCTGCCGCTACCTTCCGCGCCGTTGCTGCTAGCCTGCGGCGCGCTCGCCAAAGACGGGCGCCTGGCCGCTCATTGGATCGTCCTCACGGGCCTGGCGGCCTGCCTGATCGCGGACAACATTTGGTTCATGCTCGGGCGGCGCCGCGGCGCCAAGGTGCTGCGATTCGTCTGCCGGGTGGCGCTGGAGCCCGACTCGTGCGTGCGCCAGACGGAGACCGCATTCCTGCGCTACGGCAGCCGGTCACTGCTGGTGTCCAAGTTCGTGCCCGGCTTGAACGCCGTATCCGCGCCGCTGGCCGCCATATCCGGTGTTCGGCTGGGCCGGTTTCTCGTGTTCGATACTCTCGGTGCGCTGATCTGGATCGGCTCTTACACCGCATTGGGTTACATCTTCAGTGGCGAGATCGACAGATTGGGAGACTACGCGGCGCACATGGGTTCCTGGGTGGGATTGCTGGCCGCGGGGCTGCTGGCCGCCTGGATCGGCTGGAAATTCGCGCAACGCCGCCGCTTCCTGCGAAAACTCGCGGTGGCGCGCATCGCTCCGGAGGAGTTGAGGCAGAAGCTGGAAGCCGGCGAAGAGGTCGTGGTTGTAGACGTCCGCAGCGCTCTCGAAAGCGAATCGGACTCCGTGCCGGGCGCCTTGCGCATTCCCCTCGAAGACCTGGCGACGCGCCATGGCGACATCCCTCGCGATCGTGACATTATCCTGTTTTGCAGTTGACCAAACGAAGCCTCCAGCGCCCGGGCGGCGCTGCTGTTGCAACAGCGGGGAATCGTGCGCGTACGCCCGCTGCACGGCGGCGTGGACGCCTGGCGCGCGCTCCAGGCGCCGGTCTAGACCTCCAGGTCCGTCAGGATGGGCCTGCGGCCCACCGATAGTGATGAAAAGCCCTGTGGGGCGGGCGTCCACGCCTGCGGCGGGTCTCCAGACCCGCCCTTTTTCCCCAACACGTGGCCGTGGGTTTTCGGCCGTGCGCGGATCTTCCAGGATCCGCTGTTGGCGTGGACGCCGGCCCCAGGACTGGAGTCCTGCCCCACGGACATTGGGCAAACCCGTTCACTAACGCCCGCACGACAAAGGCGAATGCTGGGTGATAGAATGCCCATCTCGTGCACAAATACCCTCTCCGCGCGGAACTGGCTGCCGAGTTTCTGGGCACCTTGATCTTGATCCTGCTGGGCAACGGCGTAGTCGCCATGGTGGTGCTGTTCGCCAAGGGCACGCCGGGCGAAATCGTGCACGGCGGGTTCACCAACATCACCATCGGATGGGGGCTGGCGGTGACCATGGGCTGCTACACCGCCGGGCGCATCTCCGGCGCGCATTTGAATCCGGCGGTGACCATCGCGTTCGCCATCTTCCGCGATTTCTCCTGGCGCAAAGTGGCGCCCTACATCCTGGCGCAGTTGGCGGGCGCATTCCTGGCCGCCGCGCTCGTATTTTGGAACTACCTGCCCGCGTTCCACGCGGCCGATCCCCACCTCGATCACACCGCCGGCGTCTTCACCACGTTCCCGGCCTTTCCGGAAGTTCCCAGCGCCGGCCTACTCGACCAGACCATTGGGACCGCCATCCTGCTGTTCATGGTCATGGCGCTGACCGACGCGCGCAATCAGCCGCCCGGCGCCAATCTGACGCCGGTGCTGGTGGGCACCGTAGTGGTGGCCATCGGTATGTCGTTCGGCGGGATGCACGGCTACGCCATCAACCCGGCGCGCGATTTCGGCCCGCGGCTGTTCACGGTGCTTGCGGGCTTCAAGAACAACGGCCTCACCGACGGAAGCATGGTCTTCTGGGTGCCGATCGTCGGGCCGATTCTGGGAGGCATCCTTGGCTCGGCGGCCTACGATTGGGGCGTGCGCCGGTTCCTGCCGGAGTAGTTCGCGGGGCGTTAGTTCGAGGGCTGTTCCGGCGGGCGCAGCCGCCTGGCAAGCTCCGTGGCGGTCGTGCCAGTGGTCTCGGCGATGCGGTCCATGCGATGCTCCAAGGCGACCAAGCGACGGTCCAGGGCATCTATGCGGGTGCCCAGTTCTTTGCGGAGTTCTGAGAGACTGGTAACGAACGAGACGGCTGCGGCTCCCAGCCGTTCGGCGAATTCTTGCCGGATCGCCACGACAGCAGCGGTCAGGTGCTCGCGGAGTTCCGTCCGGAAGGCAGCGGAGAGAGCTTCGTTATTGCTTGCGATTTCCTCGCGCATGATCGCGCGGATTTGATTGAGACCTTCCCCGGTCATGCGGCCCGGCGGCTGTCCTTAGTTTCCGCACACTTTCCGCAAGCCTGTCTGCGCTATAATGGCAGTTGCGCCTTCCCGCTCCCGGGTATTCCTATGTTCCTTAGCATCAAAGAGATGGAATTGCGGAAGATTCGTTTCGACGAAACTTTCGCCCCCCGGGACCTCGATTTCGAGCAAGATGAAATCTGGCTGGCAGGTCCGCTGCACACGCAGGGAACGGCCGAACTGTTGGCCAATACCGAGGGCGAAATCCGTGTTCAGGGCAGTTTCCGGGTGCAGATGGAGGCGGAATGTGACCGGTGTCTGGGCCGTGCACAATTCCCCCTGGACACCAGTTTCGATCTCTTCTACCGGCCGATGTCGTTTATCGCGCGGGACGAAGAGGTGGAGATCGATGAAGGAGAAGCTGAATTGGGCTTCTATGAAGGCGGCGGGATGGAGCTGGAGGATATTTTACGCGAGCAAATCCTCCTGGCCATGCCCATGCAGCGGGTCTGCCGTGAGGATTGCAAGGGGATCTGCCCCACCTGCGGCGGCAACCGCAACGAAACGCCGTGCGACTGCCCCACAGAGCGCACCGACAGCCGGTGGAGCGCTCTCCAGGGTCTGAAAGACCTGAAAACACATTGAAAACCCCGCGGTTCCGGGGTAAACTCTTTGAGGTACTGAAATGCCGAATCCGAAACGACGCCACTCTGCGCGGCGGACCCAAAATCGCCGTGCGCATGATTCGCTGAAGACTCCGGGGATGTCGGAATGCCCCAACTGTCATGAGCCTAAGCTGCCGCATCGCGTGTGCCCGCACTGCGGACAATACAAGGGCCGCGAAGTAGTGGAAGTCGAGCAGGAGTAGCCACCTGCCCAACATGGTCACCATTGCCGTCGACGCAATGGGCGGAGACAACGCCCCGAAAGCGGAGGTCGAAGGGGCCGTCAAGGCCGCCAGGACTCTGGGGATCAGGGTCATCCTGGTCGGCCGGCAGGAAATCCTGCGGCGGGAGTTGGAGCAATTCGACGACTACCGGGGCTTGCCCATCGAGGTAGTCAACGCCACCCAGCAGGTCACCATGGAGGACAGCGCCGCGCGCGCCGTCCGCGCCAAGCGCGACAGTTCCGTGCGCGTCGCCTCCCGCCTGGTGCGCGATGGCATCGCGCAGGGATTCGTCTCGGCCGGCAACACCGGGGCCGTCATGGCCACCGCCAAGATGGTGCAGGGGGTCATCCCGGGCGTCGATCGTCCGGCGCTGGCTGGCATTTTCCCGACCCTGGTCGGCAAGCCCGTGGTGGTGATCGACGTAGGCGCCAACGTGGACTGTTCCCCGCGCATGCTGGCGCAGTTCGCGGTGATGGGCGAGACTTATTCCCGCGTGGTGCTGCATCAGCAGGGTCCCCAGGTGGGCTTGCTCTCGATCGGCGAGGAAGAGCATAAGGGCAACGACACCACCCGCTGCGCGACGCCCCTGCTGAAGAACCTCCCTCTGGATTTCGTGGGCAACGTGGAGGGCCGCGACATTTACACGGGCAAGACCGACGTGATCGTGTGCGATGGTTTCATCGGCAACGTGGCGCTTAAGGTCAGCGAAGGGCTGGTGGACATGGTCAAGCAGATGTTGCAGGAATCGCTGCGGGCCACCATCACGCGGCAGATCGGATCTTTGCTGGCGCGCGCAGCCTTCACCGATTTCAAAAAGCGCGTGGACTACTCCGAATACGGGGGCGCGCCGCTGTTGGGCGTGCGCGGCATCACCATCATTTGCCATGGCCGCTCCAACGCGAATGCCATCAAAAACGCCATCCGCGTAGCGGCCGAATTCTCCGTCGGTAACGTGAACCAGCGCATCGAGGACGAGTTAGCCAATGGCCGGAAGGCGATGTAAGACCGTCCTCCTGCTGGCGGCCTTGCCGGCGCTGGCACAAGGGCCCAACAACGTCAAGTGGTCGCTCGCGCTGGAACCCGCGGCCGTGGCGCCCGGCTCGAAGGTGCTGGCGCATCTGGAAGCGCAGATCGATCCGGGCTGGCACGTCTATTCGATGACCAGCGCGGGGGCCATCCCTACCACCGTCAAAGTGGCCCCGAACGCTGCCGTGGAAAAGGTCCGGGTGTTCCAGGCGCCTCCCAAAAAGGCCTACGACCCCAACTTCCAGCTTGACACCGAGACTTACGAAGGCGCCGCGGTTTTCCTGCTCGAACTGCAACTGAAGCCGGACGCCGCGGCAGGCGCATCGGAGATTTCCGCGGAGGTCCGCTACCAGACCTGCAACGACAAGGTGTGCATCCCGCCACGGCGTCAGACCGTCACCGCCACGCTGACCATCGATCCCGCCGCGCCCGCCGCCGCTTCGTCCATTCCCGCCGGATATACCGAGGTGAGTGGGGCGCCGAAGACGGACGCAGCCGCGCCGGTCAGTCCGGACACCCAGAGCCTGGGGGCGTTCCTGCTGGTGGCGTTCGGCATCGGCCTGGCGGCCATCTTCACGCCGTGCTGCTTCCCCATGATCCCCATCACTATGTCGTTCTTTCTGAACCGGCAGGGGACCCGGCGCGAGGGCATCTTTCACGCGGTGCTCTTCTGCCTGGGAATCGTGGTGCTGTTCTCGGGGCTGGGCCTCGTTACCACGGCCATTCTGGGCCCGTTCGGCGTGGTGCAACTCGGATCGAATCCCTGGGTGAACGGTTTCATTGCACTGGTATTCCTGGCGTTCGGGTTGAGCCTGCTGGGCGCCTTTGAGATCACCATCCCTTCGTCGGTGCTGACCCGGCTCGACCGCGGCTCGCAGAAGGGCGGCATCGCGGGAACCCTGCTGATGGGGCTGACGTTCGCGCTTTCCTCGTTCGCCTGCGTGGGGCCGTTCATGGGCACGCTGCTGGCGGCTTCGGTGGGCAGCGGTGGAATCCGGCCGCTGCTGGGCATGCTCACGTTCGCCTCCGGCCTGGCGCTGCCGTTCTTCCTGCTGGCGCTGTTTCCCTCGTACCTGAAGCGCCTGCCCAAAAGTGGCGGCTGGTTAGCACGCGTGAAAGTGGTAATGGGCTTCATCGTGCTGGCCGCCATGCTGAAGTACCTGGCCAGCGTAGACCAGGTGCTGCAATGGAACGTCATCACCCGCGAGCGTTTCCTGGCGGCCTGGATTGTGTTGTTCGCCATGGCCGGACTGTATCTGCTCGGCTTCCTGCGCCTGGAAGGCATCGCCAAAGATGAGCCCATGGGGCTGGGGCGCTTGCTGACCGGGATGGCATTCCTGATCTTCGCCATCAGCCTGGCGCCCGGGATGTCGGGGGCGCGGCTGGGCGAGTTGGACGCGTACATTCCGGTAGCCGCGGACGGCGAAGCGCCGGGCGCGGCCGGAGGCCAGAGCGGACTGGTCTGGATGAAGAACCAGTATCGCGAGGCGCTCGACCGCGCCCGGCGCGAAGGCAAGCTGGTCTTCGTCAATTTCACCGGCTATGCCTGCACCAACTGCCACTGGATGAAGGCCAACATGTTTACCAGGCCGGAAATCGCGGCCGCGCTGCAGAACTTCGTGCTCGTGGACCTGTATACGGATGGCACCGACGCCGTTTCGGCGCAGAACCAGCAATTGGAAGACTCGAAGTTCAAAACCATTGCCATCCCGTTCTACGCGATTCTGGACGCCGACGGGAACGCCATCGCCACCTATCCGGGAGCCACCCGAGACGCGGCTGCCTACCTAGCTTTTCTGAATCGGAGGGCGGACTTCAGTCCGCGCGGGGCTTCAGCCCCGCCTTCGGATCTCTCGGCCCTCCAGGCCAACATGCTCGACGGCGCGCCGGTAGACACAGCCGCCCTCCAAGGGAAGGTCGTGGTGGTGGATTTCTGGGCCACCTACTGCGTGCCGTGCCTGAAGGAGATTCCGACCTTTAACCGGCTCCACGAGCAACTCGCGGACCGCGGCGTGGTGGTGCTGGGCGTATCCATGGACGAGGATGGCGGCGCGCCGCTGGTGGAATCGTTCCTCAAGCAGCACCCCATGAAGTACCGCGTGGCGCTGGCTTCCCAGAACATGACCGACCTGTTCCATGTGAACCAACTGCCCACCACCGTGGTCTTCGACCGCCACGGGAAGACGCTGCAGCGCTTCGAGGGCTACACACCAGCGGATGAGCTGGAGAGCGTGGTCAAGACCGCGCTGTAGACAGGCCTCATGACTCGTACCACGAATAGACGCCCGGCCCGGAAGGTCAAGACGGCCTATACGCTGTCACTCGAATCGGTGGATTTCCTCGAAACGCTGCGCGAGAAACACCGCGCTCGCTCGGTCTCTTTCGTGCTGGAAGAGATTCTACAAGCAGTTCGCCGCGAGACCGAATTGGCAAAGATCAATCAGTCCGTCTCCGACTATTACGACTCCATTTCCGACGAAGAAATGGAAGAGCTAAGCGAATGGGGCAGGTTTGGGCTTAGCCAACTCCTCAAGGCGAATGACTGAGTGCAACCGGTTACGAAGCACCCGCTCCGAGGCGAGATTTGGTTTGCTCATTTGCCCACCGGCCCGGCCGCCAAAGGACGACGCCCGGCTGTGGCGTTCCGCTGGACGTGCGTAACCGCCACGAAAGGGCTAAGACGGCGTTGGTAGTGCCCTTGAGCACCAGCATTCACAAGGACGCTTCCACACACGTTTTCTTGCCGGCGGCGAAACCACAAGGAGGGCCTTGCGGAGCCTCACGGCAGGTTGCGCCAACTAAGCGACAGCCGCGTCTGTGAGCTGGCGGCCAAGGTGCGCATCGCCATGGGATGCCTGCCGTAGCGGCCTTACGCCAGGCGGAACAAGTGCCGCGTGCGAGCGGTCCACTCGGTGCTCGAAAAAATGCGCGGCCCCACCTGAATCAGGCGCGGCAGCATGTCGAACACCGATCCCGGAGTCCAGTTGGCGCCGGCGCGCGTGCGGAATCCTTTGCGGTTCAACTCATCGGCCACCAGCGACAGCGGCGCGTCCTGAACGATCAGGTCCATCATCAGAACTAGCGCCTGCTTTTCGGCGGAGTTCTCTTCCAGGTGGCTGCAGTCCGCCGCCACGCGCAAGCCGTAAGGGACCTCCTCGCTCAGCAGGCCCGCCGTCTCCTCCACCTCCCGCTCCCATTCCACGGCGGTCAACTTCCAGCCTTCCTTGGCTTTCTGGCCCATGTAATCCGGCGTCAGCGGACCGGATGGAACCTCGCGCACTCTTTGCAGCCTGGACATATGGCGCAACCTCCAATCGGAACCCAGCAACTGGATTTCCGCGCTAACCCGCGCCTTTTCGTAGTCAACCGAGACGAAAATGTGCGGACGCGGGATTGGGTGTCCCGCCGGTGGGACGCCTTAATCCTGCCCGATCTGCACTGTGATGGTGCCCACATGCCCGCTCAGGTTGTCGCGCACGATGATGCGCCCGAAGCACCTCTGGCCGGCGGGCGCATCGAATTGCCCCGGGTAAAGGAAGCCGTTCCTGGCGATTCCGGCGGCCTGCGCACGGGCGAATACGCGGTCGATTTTGTCGCCAAGGCTCGAGAGCACCTTGCCCTTGGAATCCTTCAGCACCATGAAGATCGAGAAGTTGAAGCGTGCGCCCTGCGGGGTATCGGCGCGCTGGAGCCCGTTTCCCGGGATGGTGAGCTGGAAGTGTACGCCCCGGCCCTCGGGCTTCAGTTTCAAAGTGAGCGGGACCGCGGTGAGATCGACCGGGCTGCCCGAGGCTTCCGCCACATCGCGCTGGAGCTCCCCCGCAGACGCGATCAGCGATTCCGGCCGCGAAATGTAGCCGCGCCGGTAGAGTACTTGCGCCCCGCGGCCCGGCACCTTCACTTCAATGCGGCG
>Ga0335078_10007133_pt1 | contig 16553 bp, 16 predicted proteins | sample Lox_Sample_32_FD_206711 | JGI IMG/M metagenome (GOLD analysis project Ga0335078, IMG submission 206711) | Soil microbial communities from Loxahatchee National Wildlife Refuge, Florida, United States - Lox_Sample_3.2 | ecosystem: Environmental > Terrestrial > Soil > Wetlands | place: USA...
GCTGGTGACGGCGACTACCTCGATGACCGGCCAGCGGGCCTTGAGCTGGCGGGTGGCCTCGATGCCGTCCATGCCGGGCATCAGCAAGTCCATCAGCACCACGTCCGGCAGGCCACCGGCGGGTTCGAGGGCGGCGATGCGGTCGAGTGCTTGCTGCCCGGTGCCGGCTTCTCCGGCCACGGTGATGTCGTCGATCATGTCGAGGTAGGCGCTGACGCCGGAGCGGACGATCGCGTGGTCGTCGACCAGGAACACGGTGAGCCCGGCCGGCGTTTCGGGAGCGGATGTCATGCCGGGGAATCTCGTGCTGTCAGTGCTGCCGTGGGCGGGGTGGCCGGCTCGGGAACTGGTTGCCGGGCGGGCGCCCGGCAGGTGATGGTGGTGCCTTTACCGGGTGCGCTGGCGAGGTGGAAGGTGGCGCCGATGGCGGCTGCTCGTTCGCGCATGGTCTGCAGGCCCAGGTGCCCTGGCGGGACGCTGGCCGGGTCGAACCCGCGGCCGTTGTCGTTCACCCGCACGATGACGGCCGCCGTGTCGGCGGTGATCGTGGTGGTGATGGCGGCTGCCCCGGCGTGCTTGACGGTGTTGTGCCAGGCTTCCAGCACCAGCCGGTAGGCGTGCTCTTCAGCTGCGGGGGCAAGGTTCAGCCGGCTGTCGGGGCCGTCGATGGTGATCTGCACCTCTTCGCGGGCGGAGATCGCGGTTGCCTGGCGCCGCAGCGCGGAAACCAGGCCCTCTTCGGCCAGCGCGCCGGGACGCAGTTCGAAGATCAGCGCCCGCATCTCGGCGAGCGCCCCGGCGGTGAGGGTGCGCAGCCGGGCGACCGCGCGGGCCGCTGGTGAGTTTTCGGCCAGCCCGGCCTTGGCCAGCGCGAGCTGGGCGGTGCTGGCGTGCATGGTCATCGAGAACAGGGCCTGGGACACCGAGTCGTGCAGTTCGCGGGCCAGGCGGTTCCGCTCGGTGGCTTGGCTGGCGCGCAGGGCGGCTTGGGCGTGGCTCACCTCGGCTACGGCCGCGGCCATCATCAGCCCGCCGAGGAATACCACTGCCAGGAACAACTGCAAGAACCACAAGGCCCGGTCATGGGTGTGGCTGACCGCGGCGAACAAGCCATGATCGGCCGCGGTCGCCCACTCGGCCAAGACCGCGATCACTGCACCGGCGGCGGTGGCGCCGCGAGTGCCGAACCGGATCGCCGCCCAGCCCAGTGGAACCAGCGCCAGGTAGGCAAGCTCCGGTGGCCACCGCCAGAACGCCAGCCAGGTGACCAGGCAGGTCATCACCGCCAGCAGGCTGCCCTCGAACAGGGCGTGCCGGGGCCGCACCGGTGAAGCCTCCCGGGTGAGCCACGCCAGGATCAGGCTCCCTACGATCAGCACCCCAAGCGCGCCACCAGTCCACCAGCGCCCGAACACGGTGAAGAACGGGCCATGCGGCTGGGTGAACCGGGTCGCCACCGCGCCGATCAGCGCCCCCAAAGCCGGGCCGATAACGGCCGCGCAGAGCACGAACGTGGCCAGGTCCCGGCGCCGGCTCAGCTGCGGGCGGCCACCGAGGGCCCACAGCACCAGCACAGCACCCAGCGCGGGCTCCGCGATGCTGGCCAGCGCTGAGCCGATCGCGGCGCCGGCGACCTCGCCGAGAATCACGTGGGCGGCTAGTTCGCTGCCGAAGGCGGCGGCCAGCACGACCGGCCACCAGCGCCGCGGCACCAGCAGCAACACAGCCACGGTCACCCCGGCGGCGGGGAAGAACACCTCACCCGCGGAGGTGAGGTGGCTGAACTGGTAGACCACGGCCATGCCCGCGGCGTGCGCGGCCGCGACCGCCAGGAACAACGCGACGGCGCCGAGCCCGGTACCGGCCCGCAGCCGGGCCCAGCCGGCGCCGCGCGCAGCCGCTAATGCCGGACGGCCTGCAAGCGCAGGCGCCGACGGTCGATCCTGGCCCGGCACCGGCCGCTTAGGACGGCTCGGGTTGTGAGCGTGCTGAGCTGTCATGCTCCCTTCACGCTACCGGCCGTCACCAGCACGCGAGCCAGCGGCCCTGGCTCAGTCATGAACATGATCAGGACGGCCAGGCCGAGACTCGCCCGGAGGCGGTGCTGCCGGTTGCCCGCCTGCTGGTTGGGCCGGGGCTACGGCATCTGGCGTACCTGGCACCGGTGGCTTGCCCAGGTTGATTCGGGGCGGTCACGCCGATGCCGGGCAGCGCGCCCGCCGGCGAGGCTCAAAGCCGGACAGACCGCTTTACCACCTGGAGCGCAACCAGACCCGCCATCAGCCGAAGGACGCCCGATGATCCTCACCTTTGCCTACGCCGCCGACCCCGCCGCTCTCCTCGGGCTCCCCGTCGATCACACCCCGTGCCGCGCCACTGCAGCCGCCGTCATCGACGCTATCGCCGTGGCCGCCCGCATGGTCTAGATGCAGGCCAGACCGACGCCGTTTGTAGGTATCACCGGCGGTGGGGCCGATCCCGGACACGACGGCGACCGGACCTGTGCAGGCGGTCATCAGCCGGGTCCGCTGGATCGGTCCAGCCAGTGGCGGCTTCTCGTCCGGCGTCCCACGGCTTCGTCTTCTTGGAGCAGGTGGATCATGCGGCAATCCCAGGGCGGTTCTCCCAGTTGCGAAGGCGCAAGCCAGCAAAGTGGCGTCGCGAGCGCAGCCCGCGGCCAGGCTAATACGTCATTGCGCCGAGGCTCAGGCCGGCCGAACATCTGGCTGGCCCTTGGGTCACTGCTCCGATGCCGGCTAGGTCAAGTCTGCGGATGCTGAAAGCGCCGGGCATTTCCCGCTAATACGAGCAGATCGACGCGCGGCCTTGGGGACGGGTTTCCGGCCCGGGGTGATGCGCCCCGGACCACGCATCACGTCCGCTGTCATCGACGTGGTGTCTGCATACACCTGAGAAGGAGAAACCATGGACCAGAACTATCCCGTGCAGGTGCGAGCGCGCCTGGACGAGCCGCTGAGCCGCTGGCTGTGGCTGGTCAAGTGGCTGCTGGCCATCCCGCACTACATCGTGCTGTTCTTCTTGTGGATCGCGTTCACCGTGGTCACCGTCATCGCCTTCTTCGCGATCTTGTTCACTGGCCGCTACCCCCGTCCGCTGTTCAGCTTCAACCTGGGTGTGCTGCGCTGGTCGTGGCGGGTCGGCTACTACACCTACAGCGCCCTGGGCACCGACCGCTATCCGCCGTTCAGCCTGGATGAGGAGCCGGACTACCCCGCCACGCTGGACGTCGCCTACCCCGAGCGGCTCTCCCGCGGCCTGGTCCTGGTCAAGTGGTGGCTGCTCGCGATCCCGCAGTATGCCATCGTCACCGCGTTCGCTGGCGGCGCCGCCTACACGGGGGGCTCGGGGCACTCCTGGCAGGCCGATGCCCTATCCGGCGGCCTGATCGGGCTGCTCGTGTGCTTCGCGGCGATCACACTGCTGTTCGCGGGCCACTACCCGCGCGGGCTGTATGACTTCATCGTCGGCATGAACCGCTGGGTGCTGCGCGTCATCGCCTACGCCGCCTTGATGACCGACGCCTACCCGCCGTTCCGCCTGGACCAGGGCGGGACGGTCGCGCCCGCCCCGGGGCCCGATGACCTCGCACCAGCACCGGCCGCACCGCCCCCGGCTCCGGCAGCACCGGTCGGCTGACGGATCCGCCGGCCGCTCCGATCGTAAGGAACACCACCATGCAACATGCACGCACATTGCCGACGGCGGCGACGGCACCGCCGTCATCCACGGCACGGTAGCCGACCAGGCGGCGCTGCATGGATTGCTCCAGAGAACACGCGACCTGGGCCTGCCCTGCTCTCGGTCACGTTCGTCGAACCCAGTCATCCGCAGGCACCCGACGCCGCGACCCGATAACTCGCCAATCCACGACAAGGAGACCGCCATGGCCGCCACCGTCCGGACCCAGCGACCAAAACCGCCGGCGAAAGGAACCCCGATGAGCTCGACAAGGAAGACCGCGCTCGTCGCGGGCATCTTCTACCTGATCACTTTCATCTCGATCCCCACGCTCGCCCTTTACAGCCCGGTGAAGAACCATCGGGACTGGATCCTCGGTTCCGGTGGCCACACCGCCGTGCTCGTGGGCGGCTTCCTCGAGGTGATTGTCGCCCTCGCCGGCATCGGCACCGCCGTCACGCTGTACCCGGTGGTCAAGCGGCAGAACGAAGGCGCCGCCCTTGGCTTTGTCACCGCTCGCGTCCTGGAAGGCAGCATGATCTTCGTCGGCGTCGTCAGCCTGCTGTCGCTGGTGACCTTGCGGCAGGACCTGGGCGGGGCGGCCGGAGCGAACGCGGCCGCGCTCGTCACCACCGCCGCCTCGCACGTCGCGGTCTACAAGTGGACGTTCCTGCTCGGGCAGACCCTGATGCCGGCCATCAACGCACTGCTGCTGGGTTCCCTGCTGTACCGGTCCCGGCTCGTGCCCCGCATCATTCCCCTGCTCGGGCTCATCGGCGCCCCGCTGCTCATCTCCGCCGTAATCGCAAAGCTGTTCGGCGGCATCGATCACTACACCGCATGGTCGGCGATCGCGACCCTCCCGGTGGCCGCCTGGGAGTTCTCGCTGGGCGTATGGCTGGTCGTCAAGGGCTTCAGGCCCTCCCCGATCACAACCGAAATGGACGCCGCCACCACCCCAGCCACCCATCAGGACGCCACCGTCTAACCGTCGGCTCAGCTAAGGACCGTCAGCATGAGCAACACGGAGCACACACAAACGCCGGGCGTGCCTCCCACTTTCCGGACTGCGGATCCTTTAGGGTCTCCACTGGAAAGGACGGGATCACGTGGCAGGTAAATACCGGAAATTCACTCCTGAGTTCCGTGAGGAAGCGGCCCGTATGGTCGTGGAAACATCAAGGCCGATCGTGGAGGTTGCCCGCGAACTCGGGGTTAACGAGACCTCGCTCGGAAACTGGGTGCGGGACTACCGCAAGAAGCACGCGGAAGATGAGCCGCCTTTGGTGCTGTCCGAGCGTGCGCGGCTGCGGGAACTGGAACGCGAAAACCGCGAACTCCGGATGAAGAATGAGTTCCTTTCAAAAGCCGCAGCGTACTTCGCGGCGGAGCATCGGACGAGCGTGTATGAGTTCATCGATGCGCAGTACGCCACCTCCCCGGCTGCTCCGGCGATCTCCCGCATGTGCGCATGGCTGGAACTCTCGAAGTCAGGTTTCTACGAATGGCGGTTCCGGCCGGAAAGCGCCACGGCGAAACGCAGGAATGAACTTAAGCTCCTGATCCAGAAAGTATTTGACGATTCCGACGGCACGTACGGGTACCGGCGGGTCTGGTCGCAGCTGGCCCGCTGGGGCGTGCCTGTCGGCCTGGAGCTGGTCCGCGCCCTGATGCGCGAGCTGGCCCTGGTGGCCTGCCAGCCGCGGCCGTGGCGGCCCTCCACCACCCAGCAGGGCCAGGCCGGGCCGATCCCTGACCTAGTGAACCGCGACTTCAGCGCTGAGGCGCCCGGCGCCAAGATAGTCGGTGACATTACCTACATCCAGACGTGGGAAGGGTGGCTTTACCTGGCTACGGCCATCGACTGCGCCACCCGCAAGGTAATCGGCTGGGCAATGGATGACAATTACAAGACGCCGCTGATCACCGCGGCGATCGAGATGGCCGCCCGGAACGTCGATCTCCCCGGCGGCGCAATCTTCCATTCAGACCGCGGCAGCAATTACACGTCGGGTGAGTTCGCCGCGGTCCTGAAAGGGCTGGGGATCCGCCAGCCCGTGGGCCGCACCAGGATATGCTACGACAATAGCCTGGCAGAATCCTTCAATGCCACGCTCAAAGTCGAGCGCGTCTACCGTACAGCCTACCCGACCCGGAAAAAAGCCAAGGAGGACATTGCCCGCTACATCGAACTCCGGTATAATCGGAGACGTCTTCACTCGACCTTGGGGTACCGGACTCCGCAAGAAGTCCTCGACAAGTACCTGAACCGGCAGCTCGCAGCATGAAATAGCACCAATTCAGCTGCCCGGAAAACGCGGGGCGGCCCAGAAGCATGTGCTACGAACGTACTAATCTGCTGCATGGGGTGCGGGTCCGTTCCGTCAGAGCTGCGGCCAGACCTGCAGGGCGCGGAAGGGACACCCATCCTGCAGGTAACCCGGATCCTCCCCGGTGAAGTGCACCCGCTGACCAGCGTGCAGCTCGCGGTAACCACTGGCCTGGATGCTGGAGAAGTGCACGAAGCAATCCCCGGACACCTCAGGCGCGACGATAACGCCCCAGCCCTCGCCAGCATCGAATCACTTGACCACGCCAGCCACACCGCTCTCCGGGAGCGGGACGCTTCTTCGCCACCCGCGCCTGGAAACGGGAGTCTGGTGACCGGGCCTGGCGGGCCGGGCCAGGCACGGTCGCCTGCTGTGCTGCCCGATCTGGTGGCCACCGAGGGCGAACGCCGGGCGGTGGGCCGGGCCGCGCGCAAGCGGGTGGCGCGGGGCAGGCTCGGGGACTGGGCTGAGGGTGAGGGCGGGCACGATGCGCTGCAGACGATCCTGGACCAGAATCAGCTGCGGGTCCCCGAACTGGTTCCCATCCGCCACCAGCGGATGGCGGTCTCCCCCTGGAACTACTACCGGGGTGGTGCGGCGGTCATGGCGGCCGATCTCGCGTCCCAGCCCAGCAGCGGGCTGACGGTGCAGTTGTGCGGGGACGCCCACATACTGAACTTCGGCCTGTGGGCCACGCCGGAGCGGAACCTGTCATTCGACCTGCGTGATTTCGACGAGACCCTGCCCGGGCCGTTCGAGTGGGACGTCAAACGGTTCGCCGCCAGCGTGGCGGTGGCGGCCCGGGAGAACCAGGTCAAGCCGGCCCGGGCCACCGCCGCGGTCAACGCGGGCGTGCAGGCCTACTGCCAACGCATCCGCGAGTACGCGGCCATGCCGGAACTCGACATCTGGTACGACAGCATGCACGTGGACAGCCTGGTCAGCTACTTCGAGCCAGCTGACCGCGGGCGGGTCTCGGTCCACATCGAGCGCAAGCGCAACCGCCGCACCAGCCGGGGGGCGTTCGCAAAGCTCACCGCGATGGCGCACGGCCGCCCGCGGATCACCGAAGATCCCCCGTTCCGCGTGAGCCTCAGCGACTCCGAGCAGGCGGATGTGCTGACTCACCTGATCGCCGGGTACCGGCTGACTCTGGCCGAGGACCGGCGTTTCCTGTTCGACCGGTTCACCGAGGTCGACACGGTCCGCCAGGTAGTCGGCGTGGGCAGCGTGGGGATGCGCGTCTACCTGGTCCTCTTCGAGGGCCGCAGCGGCGCCGACCCACTGTTCCTGCAAGTCAAGCAGGCCGGGCCGTCGGTGTATGAGGCTCACACCCAGCCCAGCCGCCACGCCAGCCACGGCGAGCGGGTGATCAGCGGCAAGCGGCTGATCCAGAGCGCCACCGACATCTTCGTCGGCTGGGGCTCGCTGCACGGGCGGGACTACTACGTACGCCAGTTCCGCGACATGAAGATCATCCCCACCACCGGGCTGATCGCGCCCCGCCTCACCGAGTTCGCCACCGCCTGCGGTAAGGCACTCGCCCGCGCCCACGCCCGGACCGGAGACCCAGCAGCCATCGCCAGCTACATCGGCAAAGGCCCGAAGTTCACCGCGGCGATCACCCGCTTCGCCCACCTCTACGCCGACCAGAACGAGCGCGACCACACCCAGCTCGTGGCCGCCATCGCCGCCGGCACGGTCAAGAGCCCGCCCGCCCAGCACACCAGGCCACCCCGCTGAATACGCCAGCGGATAGGCGTCCCTCTTCACTGAGTTCTGCCGTCACCGCCGGAGCCAGAACATACAGCGCTCAGAGATCAAACCCCCCAGGCAGACACCGCCTGCAGCGCAGCTCACCGGGGCGCGCAGAGAAGACAAGCCCGCAAGGATGGTGACGGTGTCACCAACAGACGGTCTCCGGTCCGCGGACCCTGCCATCGCGATACACCGGCCAGCTCGTATATCTATACAAGCTGTGGCCACGAGAACGCACGGATCTGCCGCCGACAGAGTGACCCGCTGGAGCGCTCGGGCCCTGAGTGTGACCGTGGCCAAACCGTCCGGAAGGTCCTCTCGGGCAGTCCCACAGAGTCGATGTTGGAGGTACGTCGCGGAGACGCACGATTCAGACTTTTTGCGACGCCGACAGTGAGTGTGCGCGAGGATCACGTCGTGGCGTACAAGCACGACCAGGAGGCCCGGCAGGAGGCGGCGGCGCATCAGGTCAGCGGGGATGGCGTTGCCCAGCTTCAGGGGCAGTGTGCGCGAAAGGCTGCGGAACTCGGGGAGGGCGGGGTGCGCGGTCATAGGGTCAGCTTCTCGCCTGAGGCGTGGGAGAAGCCGCGTGGTCTGCCCGGCGGCGTTCGCAGGGCGGGCAGCATCTGCCGGGGTGAAGTCATGGACATCGGCGAGCGGGTGCGCGATGGGACCTTGCCGGCTACTGCCCTGTTCGCGGCCAGCTTTGTATGGGGATGGGGGACAACCGGCTACGGGCCGCGCCGCTACCGCGACATCTGCGCCGCGGCGGGGAGTCATCTGGAGCTGTCACTGCAGTGTGTGCTGGCGGTGATCGGCAATGATCGAGGTGCCCCTGACGTGATCGCGGGCTATGCCCAGTTCTATGGCGGCTATGACTATGAGAACCGGGGAGCGCCGGGGCAGGAGCCCTGGTCGAGGCTTTGGGGGTTCGGCCCGGCGTTCTTCACGAAGTTCCTGTACTTCTCCACGCCGGGAGCGCTCATTCTCGACAACCGTCTGGCCAACGCCGTCCACAGCCTGAGCGGGCTTCCTCACCTGGTCACCGAGAAAGGGCACTCAGTCGCCTGGACACCGTACCGGTACGCCGTCTATCTGCACTGGATGAGGCAGACCGCGGATGCGGTGGGAGTCGAGCCGGAAATCCTGGAGCCTGCCCTCTTCCAGCCGGCAGAAGACTTCAGCGATGACCACGATGCGGCAGACTGAGACACCACCGCCAGCCCCGCCCCGGTCGCGGTGGGTGAGAGGTGACGGTCATGACTGAGTTCTACGCCTACGACAATCATCACCGTGACCGGGCCAGGGTCCACCGGGCCGAGTGTCCGTGGTGCAACCATGGGCAGGGCGTCCAAGGAGGTTCCAGCGGGCCAACGACCAATGGCATGGCCCGTTTACCTCTGCTGAGGATGCATACGCCAGCGTTCATCATCGAGCTGACGTAAGCTACTGCGCTTTCTGCCGGCCGCAGACCTAGAAATCCCTCGGACGCTGAGGGTCGTGAAGAGGAACTCTCACTGCCACTATTATGATCTGAACGAGAGAAGCGGACGCAAAGCTTGATTGACCGGAGCGAGGCTGCGGAATATTCGGCTTAGGTGATGTACGTAGATCTTACCGGAGGTGATCTGATGAACGCGGATTTCTGGGTCGCGATAGCGACAGCAGCGCCGGTTGTAGTTCTGACCTGCATTGTGCTTTGCAGTACCCAGGGCGGTAATCTGGCACAATTGTTCCATGAATGGAAGACAAGACGCCACCCGGTTATCCTCGTGTCAATTACTGTTGCTGCGATCGTGAACCTGGTGGTCTTCTCAGCGGAGGCTATCGCTTTCCTAGTTGCCCTCAGGCACCTGGAGGAAAATCCGCACGGGAACAGAGGGCTGGCTATTTCCTGGCAGATGTGGTGCCTTATTGGGCTCGGCGTCTCGTCGGTGGTCACGCATGTAGCACGGTGCACCTGGTGGCCGGAAAGGGATCCGGAACCGAGCTCAGTTCCGCCTGGCGACAGTTCCTCCCGGGCCGAACCACGATCAGTTGGCACTTAAACATCCAAGGCTAGGCGTCGGGTACAGCCGATAGATACAGCAACCTGCTCGTATGGCACCAACCTAGGGGCGGAGGATCACGGTCGGCCCCTAGGCTGCCAAGCCCGCGGGGGCGGCTGCGCAGTACCGGCCATCGTGGTATGGAGCACTGGTCAGTAGCGCCCGCGGCTGCTGGCCGCCGCGGGGGCCTGGGCGGGATGATCGGGCGTATGAATCTGGATAACCAGCGGGTCGCTCTGGTGACAGGCAGTTCCCGCGGGCTGGGCGCGGCCATTGCGCGGCGCCTTGCCCGTGATGGCCTGGCTGTTGCGGTGAATGGCCGGGGCGGGGACTCAGAGGTACACGAGGTGGCTCGCAGTATCGCCGCCGATGGCGGGACGGCTGGCGCCTTTGCTGCTGATGTCACCGACGAGCGGGAAGTCGCTGGGCTTGTCGCCGCGGTTTCCGCCAGGCTGGGTGCAGTGGAGGTGCTGGTGCTGAACGCAACCGGTCCCCAGCCCGAGGCCCCACTGTCCGACGTAGCGTGGGAGGACCATCTCACCCAGCTCGGCTTCTTCGTCAAGAGCCCGGTACTACTGGGCCGTGCGATGCTTGCGGAGATGCGGGCGAGGCGATCCGGCCGGATCATCCAGATCGACTCCGAGGTCGCAGACCGGCCGCCACCTGGCCGGTCCGCCTACGCGACCGCCAAGAGCGCACAGATCGGCCTGACCCGAAGCTGGGCCCGGGAGCTCGCGCCATTCGGGATCACTGTCAACACCGTTGCGCCGGGCTTTATCCCTGTCGAGCGCCACGCAGGCGTCACACCAGAGATCCGCAACGCCTACCTCGCGTCCGTGCCCGCTGGGCGGATGGGAACACCCGACGACATCGCCCACGCCGTTAGTTTCCTCGCCTCACCGGGTGCCGGCTTCATAACCGGCCAGCGCATTGTCGTTGACGGCGGGCGTGGTCTCAGCTGATCGCCGCTCTCTTCTGCCGCTGGGCGAGTGGGTGGCGATGGCGTGGGTTCATACCGCGCCCGACGGGTCGTCTAGTTGGAAGGGTCCAACGCTACGTCCGGTTGAGCGTTCTGGTGATCGCAGCGACGATCGCAATTCCTAGTAGCCAACCCAGCGAGCGGAAGGCGGTCGCAAGGTAGAGCCCGGTTCCTTCGGGATTCCACGCGCTGGCGTTGCCAACAACTGGGACAGGGACGAGCAAGTTGAAGCTGTAAAGCGCAGCGTGGAACGTTGGGTGTGCTGCGCGGTCCACCGGCGAGGGGTGGTGCCCGCTGAAGTACACCCAGCCAACAACGAAGGCGGCCGCTAGCCATGCTAGAGCGCGGCTAGACATCCCACGGCTGGAGTGTGTCAAGCAGCTTGGGTGAAGCTGGTGCCGGTGCGGTGTCCCCAGGCGGTGGTTTCGTTGTACTGGGCGTGGTTGGCGAGGCAGCCGTGCAGGATGCCGACCAGGCGGTTGCCCAAGGCCCGGAGGGCGGCGTGGTGGGTGTCGCCGGCGGCGCGGCGGGTGTCGTAGAAGGCCCGGGCACCAGGTGAGGCAGTCAGGGCGGCGAAAGCCCACAGGTAGATCGCGTCGGCGAGGCGCTGGTTGCGGACGTGCCGGGCCAGCACCACCCTCCTGGTGCCGGAGGCTCTGGTGATCGGTGATGTTCCGGCGTAGTTCTTGCGAGACTTGGCGGTGGCGTAGCGGCCTGGATCGTCGCCGAACTCGCCGAGCACCCGGGCGCCGAGGATGGTCCCCAGTCCTGGCAGGGAACGGACCACCTCCGCGTCCGGGTGCGCCTCAAAATCCGCGGCCAGTTGCCGCTCGAGCACGGCGATCTGGGTGGTCATCTCGGCGATGACCGCCACTGAGGCGCTCACCGAGGCGCCCATCGCGGACGCGATGACCGGGGCGGGTGCCAGCTGCGGGGTGCGCAGCGCCGCCTGGATCTGCGCGGCCCGCGCATCGATGTGGCGCTGCCGGCCGCCGCGGCGCAGCGCTGCGGCGATCTTGGCCCGGGACAGCGCCGCGCCCAGTACCGGAGTCGGTGCAGCGCGGAGCACCTCGACCGCGTCACCGCTGGTCAGGTCATCGAACGCGGTCAGCGCGGCAGGGTAGAACTCGCGCAGCGCCGACCGGAGCCGGTTCGCGTGCTGGCGCCGGGACCAGATCATCGACTGGTGCGCACGGGCCAGGACCTTCACCGCCTCGGCCAGGTCGCTGTCCCCGGCGGCCGGCCGGTGGTTATGCCGGTCGGTGCGGACCAGGTCCGCCAGCACCTTCGCATCACCCGGGTCAGACTTCGCGCCGGAGACCGCGTGCCGGTCCCGGTAGCGCGAGGCGGACAACGGGTTCACCACGAACACCTGGTAGCCCGCGGCCATCAGCGCGGCAGCGAACAAGCCCCGGTCAGTCTCGATCCCGATCACCACTTCGGCGGGTTCCTGCGCGTGCCGCGCGGCCAGCTCATGGAACCGGGCGATACCCTCCACTCCCTCGGGCAGCCGGCCGCCGCCCAGCCGCTTGCCGTTCTCATCCTGAACGTGCACGTCATGATGGGCTTCCGCCCAGTCCACCCCGACAAAGATCATCTGGCCCCTCTCGCCCGTCACGGATCACGCCCTGAGCCAGAGGACTCCAGCAGCTCCCTAATGGATCAGTGCTCAGGGCACGACATCCCACCAGCCATCCGAGGAGACCTCACCAGCCAGCAGGGGCACGATCTAGCCTCAGAGCTCAAGGCCCAGGGGCGGTCAGTGCTCACCTGCTGGTGGCTCAGCCGACCATCCTCGTCCACCAAGCGGGACCAGGTGATCAATCCCCATTAGGGGCATAACCGTAGCCGACCAAAGCGTCTTGGATCCATCCCCACCAGCGCGTCCACCAGGAGTGCTGGTCTCGGCGGCGGCGCTGCCTTGCCAGCAAAACGATCCGGGCTTGCTCATCATTGCCGAGCCGACGGTAGTAAGCCGCCAACTGCTGGTAGGGCTGGTCACGGTATCCCGTCATCCTGCCAAGCCATTCAATTCGCTCGCTCGCAGGCAGGTATGGTTGCAGGTCGTCATACGTGAGCCCGTCCACATTTAACGATTGAGGCCAAGAGGTTCCGGTGTCCTGGATAACACCAATGGTTGCGTATGCGAGCGACATTAAGCCGTCCGTGGTGAAACCCGCGTCGCAAAACATATCTTGCGTATAGAGTCTATCGGCCATGAGAGCGTATCCCTCGGTGCCGCTCAGGTGTGCTCCGCTGAAGCTAACCTGCGCGGCCACTCGCGCCCCTGGCAGGGTTACGGCGCCGTCTGCCCGGAATCCGCCGTCGCATAGCACAGCTCCAGACACAGTCGACATGTCGGCCTGAAGGGCCGGTTCTCCATGGCCGTCAATGTGGCTGCCGCGGAGACTGAGAGATCCGGAGATGGTCACGCCGATCATGCGGACGGGGCCAAGATGACAATTATCGAGCTGCAACGACCGTGTAGCAGCTTCACTCAGATCGATCCCATCGGCGATGTCGCATGCTTCCAGCCATAGGGAATGCTGCACCTCGACGTCCTGAAGAAGGATCTCGCCGGTGATGCGGGCACCGACCAAGCGGACCGATCCTATGCTGCCCGACGGCACTGGAACTTCACCGCACAGCAGCCTGCCCAGGATCTCGGCACGTACCTGCCGCTCTGGGCCCCAGGCGTCCCCATGTTCGGGGTCGTCGTCCGTTGCGCTCCCGGTCCGGTAATCCACATTCGTCCCGGAGGGAAACGCCTCCCACATGCGACGCTCGGAGTCCGACAACCCGGCAGGTATCTCCACGGCTACGTATCATCCGCCAAAAGTTCAGCGAGGGTACTAGCAATGGGCTAAGAGCTAGTCGCATCGTGATCAGCAGAATGCCGTCAGACCATCGGGCGTACTCTCATGCCGCACTCGGCGTCATGTGACTTGCCTGCCGTCTTGCCGCGCCGTCTTGCAAGCGGCTTTCCGAGGTCAGCCAGTTACTCTGGCCGCTATGCCGGATCTGGCCAAGCCCACCGTGCTCGTCCGTGACTCGTTCGTCGAGGCAGCTCGCGACTTTCGTGATGAGAGCTGGCTGCCGGACTTCCCGGTGGAGGAGGTGGCAGCGGACTTCGCCGGCTATGTACAGCGGGTCCTTGCTGAGGAGCATAACCAGGGCGTTCCGGTGACCACGCTGTGGTACGCCGATGGCGCCACCTATCTGGGCACGGTCATCGTCCGCCACCAACTGACCCCCGAACTCACTCGCTGCGGCGGGCACATCGGCTACCAGATTGCTCCCCGTCACCGCCGCCAGGGACACGCCACCGCCATGCTGGCAGCGGCGCTTGCCTACTGCCGTGACACCCTCGGCCTCACCCGCGTCCTCATCACCTGCGACGAGACAAACACGGCATCCAGACGAGTCATCGAAGGCAACAGCGGAATCCTGGAAAACACCCTCGACGGTGAGTGCCGCTACTGGGTCGATCTAACGGAAAACCCGCCCCCGGCGGCGTAATAGCGTCCGCTCATGCCGCCGACGGCGTGTGTGATTACCGGATGACAAGGCAGGATGTATGGCCCCGCAGGGTCTTGGCAGGCACGCCCTGGCGCCTGCTGGCCGCCGGGATCGGAGTTGGGTGAGGTGTGCTCGCTGGCGAAGGCCGCGCCGGTGGCCAGCATCCGCTTGTGGGCAGCGGCGAGATCACCGGTCAGCACGCCGGAATGCATTTCGGCACGCGCACCGGGCACGTCCTGGGAGCCCGCCCCGGTGGCCTGGAATGAGAGCCGCTGGCCCAGCGGTGGGGGCTCCGGGTGACTCACCCCGGGTACCACTCCACCGGAGTCCCGTCCAGCAGGCGAGCCCAGAACGTGCCAGTCCCCACGGGCCGGGGTGCCTAGCACAATCTCGCGGATCGAGCCGGTTCCCCGGATTCTCATCACCTTCCAGACCATGATGAACGACCGGGTTCATCCTCACCCCTGTCACGCTTGCGTCCGGTTGTGCTGCAGACCGTGCGTCTGTGGGGGTATCCGTGCTGAGGAGCTCACGGGACGGCGGACGGACGCGGCCCGGCTGGGGTTCTGGCCGGCGTGGCGCCGGGCGAACCGGCGCAGGATGGCTGGCGGGTGGCTGACGTTGCTGGCGTGGGCTCGCGCTTTGAGCTCGCCAGCTTGTGCGGGTTCGAAGTAGCCGGCGTGTTTGTAGACCTCAATCCGGGTGCACAGGCCGGCCGCGTCCAGCTCGGGATGGAACTGGGTGGCGTAGACGGCCTGCCCGATGCGGAACGCTTGCACCGGGCAGGCGGGTGATCCGGCGAGCAGGACAGCGTGGCGCGGCAGCCTGCTGATCGCTTCTTTGTGGCCCACGAACGCGTCAAAAACGGGAGGCAGCCCGCGTAGCAGCGGGTCGTGCCGGCCGTCGCGGGTGAGAGTGACCGGGACCGTACCGATCGGTTCCGCGTACCGCCGGTCGACCACGGCCCCCAGGTGGCTGCCGAGTGTCCCGATGCCATAGCAGGCCCCCAGAAACGGGAAGTCCGCGCTGATCACCTTGGCAAGCAGTCCCCGCAGGTCGGCCTCGACCCGCCGCTGCACCGGCGATTTCGACTCCTCGGGGTCGCTGACGGTGAACGGCCCGCCGCCCAGGAAGATCCCCGACCAGTCCCCCAGATCGATGCTGCCCAGCGGCCGCTGCTCCAGCCGGCAGCGGCGCAGGTCGCGCTCGGGCAACCCGGCGCAGGCCAAGAACGACTCGTACTCGTTATCCGCGGCGGCATCATCAGCGCGCACAGCCAGCAGCAGGAACGGCCTCACAAGATCACCTTAATGGCGCAGACTGCCGGCTCAGCCCCTCAGCCAAGCCCACGCCGCCCACACGGGCACACGATGATCTCGTAAGAACACAACGGCATCATCCGCTCATCGAGCCTGGCCCACCCACCCGCACGCACACGCAGCCGCCGAAACCCGCCACCGCCGGCCCGCCGCAAGGCCACCGGAGCCAGGCCAAGCAGGGGGATCTGCGCGCCCCACTCCCTGCCTCACTGACACAGCTGCCCGATCGCTGACATGCCCAATGAGCGCAAGTGACCCGGCCGTATGGTTATGCGCCCGCATGCATTTTGTTAATGCGAGTGACGATCGTCAGTCCAGCCCTGCCGTTCGTCTCGAAGCACACGCCGAATGAGCAACGGCCACGCCAAGGGAGGCGACACCTAGCTCGCCGCACTCACCGCCCAAGCGCGGGGCTCCGCGGCGCCGAGGCATTCACCGCCACAGCCGACCTCACCGTCTGCGACGGCCTATGGCCGGATCCGGCCGGGCAGTGGCGGCAGGAAAACCACGGCTGATTCAAGAAGACACGCGAAAGAAGCTGCCAAGAGGAGCTTTACTCCGGCAGATGGATAATTGTCAGCAAAAGCGCTAGGACTGCCAAAAGCGTTAGCGCTGCTAAGCGCCAAGATCAGGGCAGCGGCCGTCAGCAGGCCGGCGGTGATGGACAGGATTACATTCGAGGCATTTCTGGCACCTCTGGCGATCAGAACGCATCCGGTGACCGCACCTACTGCATTACCGACCGCTCCGGCCACCAGAAATGCAGGAAACCAAGCCCATACGTTGTAGTAGTAGGATGTATCAGAAGCGGTTATGAGGACGAATAGTGCTATACATATGGCGCAGAGGAAGTTCCAGCCATGCACAAAGGTCCCGAGCCGCTTAAACGGCCGCTCGAAAG
>Ga0335078_10007134_pt1 | contig 16552 bp, 11 predicted proteins | sample Lox_Sample_32_FD_206711 | JGI IMG/M metagenome (GOLD analysis project Ga0335078, IMG submission 206711) | Soil microbial communities from Loxahatchee National Wildlife Refuge, Florida, United States - Lox_Sample_3.2 | ecosystem: Environmental > Terrestrial > Soil > Wetlands | place: USA...
ACACCAAGGCCAAGAAGAGAAATGCCAATCAGGAAGAGGCGCAAGTACTTCAGGAGGCTTGCGGCATTGCCGATAACGGCAGAATTTTGAGTGAGCTTCATCGAACTTGTCTCCTTTGCGATTGCGGCATGGGTTGGGGGAGGACTGGCAGACCGCGGTCAACACTTTGCTAGAATCCGCTCAGCGCAATGCCCCTTCTGGTTTCGCCGTCGCGGGGGGAAGGATTTCGGGGGATCGAACCGCGACGGACAAGTTCAAGGTAACGAGCAACGGGACAGGAAGTAACGAAGGAACGCCTAAGAAACGACGAAATCTCGACAAGTGAAAGGGCCCTGGATTTCGCAAGGAAGGGGTACCCGTGGCCACCACACTTCCGTTCTATCGATTCGGCGAGTTCACCCTGGACACGCAGAAGGGCTGCCTGTTCAAGGGCGCCCAGGAAGTGAAGCTGCGGCCGAAAGTGTATGAAACGCTGAAATACCTGGTGCAGAATCCGGGGCGATTGATTGCCAAGCGGGAGCTGACGCAGGCGGTGTGGCCGGACTCGTTCGTGACCGACGATTCGCTGGTGCAGTGCACGCTCGAATTGCGCCGCGCCCTGGCGGATCACGATCAACAACTGCTCAAAACCGTGCCGCGGCGCGGCTACATCTTTGACCCTGCCACCGTGGATGCGGCGCCCGAGCCACGCGAGCGGCTCACCGCGACCGAATCCTTCCCGAGGTTCGATCTCAGGCCGGAATCCGCGGGACGAAGCGCGCGCAGGCGCAACGACCTTCCCATTCCACGCACACCTTTGATCGGACGAGCCGAGCAGATTCGCGCGGCCTGCGATCTGCTGGTTCGCCGGGACGTTCGCCTGTTAACGCTCACAGGACCGGGAGGGGCGGGCAAGACGCGGCTTGGGATTGCCGTGGCCGGCGCGGTTGCGGATCGGTTTCCGGCCGGCGTGCAGTTCGTCAATCTCGCTTCCATCACCGAGCCCGCCCTTGTGGCCACTGCCATGGCAGACGCGTTGGAGATCCAGCCGGCCGGCGGCGGCACCATCCCGGAACTTGTGGGCGACAAGCTTCGGAATTCCGACCCTTTTCTGCTGGTTCTGGATAATTTCGAGCAGGTGCTTGCCGCGGCGACGCTGGTCGCCGACACTCTGGAGGCCTGCCCGTCACTGAAAGTATTGGTCACCAGCCGCTCAAGCCTTCGCATCTACGGCGAGCAGGAGTTTCCGGTGGCGCCGCTGGCCGAGGACGCGGCCATGGACCTGTTCACGCAACGTGCTTCGGCAATCTGGCCGGGCTTCGCTTTATCCGCGGAGAATGCCCCGGTGGTGCGCGAGATCTGCGTGCGCCTCGATTATCTGCCGTTGGCCATCGAGCTGGCGGCGGCGAGGACCAAAGTGCTCTCGCCGGAGGCCATTCTCGACAAACTGCAGCGCCCCCTGCAGCTGCTCACCGGAGGGCCCCGCGACTTGCCGGAGCGCCAGCAGACCCTGCGCGACGCCATTGCCTGGAGCTACAGCCTTCTGAGCGAAGCCGAACAGCGACTGTTTCGCCGGCTCTGTGTCTTTGCCGGCGGATGCACGCTCGAAGCGGCCGAAGCGGTATGCAACGCGGCTCTCGACCTGCAAGTCGACGCATTCGACGGCCTTTCATCGCTGGTCGATAAGAATCTTCTTCAACGGACTGACCGGGGAACGGCAGAACCGCGCTTTTTCATGTTGCAGACGATCCGGGAATTCGCGACCGAGCAGTTCGAGACCAGCGGAGAAGAAATCACCACGCGGCGTGCGCACGCGGCCTACTGCATGGTGATCGCGGAGGAAGGCAACCCGGACCTGAATCAGGAGGAGCGGACCGACTGGCTCTGCCGTTGCGACCTGGAAATCGACAATTTTCGTCTCGCGCTCGATTGGCTGATTGAGTCCAGCGAACGGGAGTGGAGCCTGCGCCTGGGCGTCGCGCTGTTTCGCTTCTGGGATATGCGGGAACACCTGAGCGAGGGACGCGCGCGGCTGGAAGCCGTTCTTCGCCTGGCCGGTTCGGATTTCACCATGGAGCGGGCTGGGGTGGCGCTCTTCGTGGGCGCGCTCGCCAGTGCGCAGAGTGATAACCCGGCCGCGGAACAGTTTCTCTCCATGGGCCTGGAACTGTATGAGCAACTCGGGCATGAGCCCGGCATCGCCACGGCGCTGAATGCCCTGGCCATTGCGGCGCGCGATCGCGGCGACTATGCCCTGGCGCAGAAGCGCTTCGAACGCAGTCTGGCGTGCTGGCGGTTGTTATCGGACCAGCTCGCGATGGCACGGTGTCTGCATAATCTCGCCAGCGTGGTGAAGGTCAGGGGCGATTACGTGCGCGCCATCTGGGCGCTCGAGGAAGCTTCGTATATCTTCGATAAGCTGGGAGACCGCAGCGGCGCGGCCTGGTCGATCAATCAACTGGGCGACGTGGAGTGTGCCTCGGGAGAGATCTCCAGAGCCCGCCAATGCTATGCGCGCGCCCTGGCCGCTTTTCGGGAGGCGCAGGATCCCTGGGGCAGCGCGCGATCCCTGGCCGATCTCGGCTACATCGAGCTGGGAGAAGGCCGCTTGAGCGAAGCGCGCGCCGCCTTTCGCGAGTCGCTGGAAATCTTTGGAGAGCTGCAGCATCGCCGCGGCGTAGCGCGGGTTCTGGAGGGGTATGCAACCCTGGCTTTGGCTGCGGGAGAAGCCGAAGGAGCTCTCCGGCTGGCTGCGGCTGCTTCGCGCATCCGCAGACAGATTGATGCGCCGCTGCCGCGGGACGAACAGGCCGGCCTGGAAGAAACGGTGAGATCGGCGAAAGCTTCGCTGCCTGGGAGCCGATGCGAAGAGGCGTGGACAGAAGGAACCGCCATGTCGCTTGAGGAAGCCATCGCGTACGCCGTTCGGCAGCAATAACCAGGACTCTGACCTGCTCGACGAATCCCCGTTCGGGGCTTTGTAACAGGGCGTGCGTTCAGCCGTGTCTCCATGGGCCTTCGGCCCACCCGAGCGAATGAAAAGCGCCGGGTGTCCCAGGTTCCCGGGGTCCCCAGCGAGCGATCATTGCTCGCTGGGGTGGAGGTCTGTGTTTTCGGACCTGGGAACGAGGTTGCCCCACCCTTCCCGCCCGGATTTGGCGAAAGGGTGGGATTCGAAATCTGCGTTTTCGACCGTGCCGAAGCGCGCCGGATTTCCGCTTTCAGGCTCATCCTCCTCGATCGGTGCTAGACTCTGAAAATGCCGGAATTTGTGATTGAACGCGAGGTTCCCGGGGCGGGCCGGCTCTCCGAGGAAGAGATCCGGGAGATGTCGCTGCGTTCCCTGCAGGCGCTCTCGGAGATCGGCTCGAAGATACAGTGGCTTCACAGCTATGTCACCGAGGACAAGGTGTATTGCATTTACCTTGCGCCGGATGAGCAGACCATCCGCGATCATGCCCGGCGGTCCCGCATTCCCGCAGACCGAGTCTCCGCGGTCCGGCGCCTGATCGATCCTGCGAAGTATATTGCCTAGGCCTGGTTGCATAAATCCCCTGAAGCCGCTGCAAAGTGTCCCTCAGGGGCTAAAGCCCGCGTTTTACGCGCCTACTGCGGCAGCCAGGGCTAAAGCCCTGACCTACCAGTCGTGCCCTGTTACAAAGCCATTTATGCAACCAGTTCCAGGCCTCAGGGCCAGGCCGTGTCTGACCAATCGATAACGCGCCAGATCAGGCACGAAAGGGGCTAAAGCCCCGCTCCTTTTCCGCGTTCTGTTCGGTACGGTCGAAAACGCACGCGTCGAAATCCCACCCTTTCGCCATCCGCCGCGGCGGACTGGCGAAAAGGGCGGGGCAACCCATTCTTACCCGCTATTGACGGATCGATGGGAATTCCGGTATCCATCGGATCATCTCTGTTATCGATGCTCCCGGCGGGAGGAGAAAGGGCCGAATGGCGACGGGCATCACCACCCAATCAACCCAGCAATCGAACTTCGCAGATTCGCTGCGGGAGTTTCATACTGAGTCGGGCCGGTCGCTGCTCGATCTGGTGGATGAGTCGGCGGTGCTGCTCGTCTTTCTTCGCCACTTTGGCTGCGCATTTTGCGCCATGGCTCTGGATCGGGTTTCTCAGGTGCGGCCGCAGCTTGAGGCGATGGGTGTGCGGCCGGTATTTGCGCATCTCGGCTCGCCGGAGCGTGCCAAACCGTACTTCGATTACTACAGACTCTCGGATGTGGAACGAATCAGCGATCCGCAGGCGACACTGTATCAGCTCCCGGCATTTGCCCTGGGGCGCACCAACCCCTATCTGCAGCCTTTCAGCCTGGCGGTGTGGAAAGGCTGGCTCAAAGGCGCCATGTTCAAGTACGGAATCGGCCTGATTCGAGAAGACGGGTACCAGATGCCTGGCGTGTTCCTGCTCAAGGACAGGAAGATTGCGCGCGCGTTTCGCCACCGAACGATCGCCGATGAGCCGGATTACCTGAAGCTGGCCGGCGCGGCGTAGCGGGCTGGCCCTCGCCTTTCCCGCCTGTTTCGCCCCCCTTGTTGCCGTTCCAGGCACTACCGCCGTTTTTGAAGCGAGACCAGGCGCCGGCCACGGCATCGACCCCTTCCATTGGTCTGGCAGATTGGAGGATCACCGCCTCTACGCCCGCTTGCGCGCTAAGATGAGGTGCCGATTTCGACCGTTTTGAGGGCCCCATGCAAGACTCGTCTCGTCCCGCGCATCACCGCCTGAGCGATACCGCGGCGATCTGGATCACCGGACTCGCATTCACCCTGGTCCACATCGCCACCAGCGGCCGTTACGGCTTTCACCGCGACGAACTGCTCACATACACGAATGCGCGCCATCTCGATTGGTGCTACGTGGTCTACGCTCCGCTCACGGCATGGCTCGCGCGGATCGAGCTGGCGCTCTTCGGGACCAGCCTCATTGGCTTTCGCTCGCTTGCCGCCATTTCCGTGGGTCTGTTCGCGGTGTTCAGCGGCCTCATCGCGCGCGAGTACGGCGGCCAGCGGCAGGCCGTGCTGGTCGCCGCGGTTGCGGCTGGCATCGAGGGTCCGATCTTTTTCGCGGGCACCTTTCTGTCGTACATGTCGTTCGACCTTCTCTGGTGGGTGGCTGCGGCATGGTGCGTGGCCCGTCTCCTCCGCACCGAGGATCCCCGCTGGTTCACCGCCGCCGGCGCGGCCGTGGGGCTCGGCATGCTCACCAAGTACACGATCCTGTTTTTCGCGGCCGGCATCTTCGTTGCGCTCATCCTCACGCCGAATCGCCGATATCTGCGCTCGCCCTGGTTCTGGTGCGGGGTTGCGCTCGCCCTGGTACTGGCCACTCCGGTTCTGGTGTGGCAATTCCAGCATCATTTCGTCGGCCTTGCATGGATGGAGAGCATTCATGCTCGCGACGTTTCCTGGGGACGCACCGACTGGTTCCTGCCCGATCAGCTCTGGAAAGTCACCAGCCCGGTCACCATTCCGCTCTGGTTCGCCGGCCTCTGGTATCTCTTCGCCACGCCCGCCGGCAAGCAGTTCCGCATGCTCGGCTGGATGTTCGTTGTCCCTCTCGTGCTCTTCCTCATGGCGCGCGGACGCGATTACTACCTTGCTCCCGCGTATCCCATGCTGTTCGCCGCCGGAGCGGTCTGGGGCGAAAGCAAGCTCTCAGGGCTTAGCCCGGTCGGGCAACGCGCCGTACGCAGAAGCGTTTGGATTTCGTTGGCCATCGCAACGATCGTCATCGCGGCCCTCATCGTTCCCATTGCGCCCATCAATTCCGCGTGGTGGCGCTTCGCCAACGCGGCCAACGGCGGCGGCTTCGACATGCAAATCGGATGGCCCGAAGCAACCGCCATCGTCGCAGGAGTCCGCGATTCGCTATCCGCTGCGGATCGAGAGCACCTCGGCGTGCTGGCCGGCGACGAAGGCAGCGCTGGCGCCATCAACCTCTACGGCCGCGCCTATGGCCTGCCCGAAGCGATCAGCGGCATGAATTCCAACTGGCTCCGCGGTTACGGCAACCCTCCGCCCCGCACGGTGATCGCGATTGGAATGGACGAGGGATTTCTCCTGCGCAACTTCACCGCCTGCCGCCGGGTCGCCCAGCTCACCAATCCCTACGGCGTAGTGAATGAAACCATCGGCAAATACTCCGGAGTCTACGTCTGCGGCCCGCCGGTGAAAGGCTGGCCCGACTTCTGGAAGTCCTACCAATACTATGGTTGACGGTCCACGGCCGGCGTCAGTCATCGCCGTCGTCTGTGCCGAGGGCTTCGCGCGGCAGCTATGCTTACAGTTTGCGGATCGCAGCCAATGCATCTGTGCGCATCGGCGTGACTCCACCGAAAGACTGAGTCGGTTACCCATCGACCGATGCAGGACAGTGGATCGACTTAGCGACTACTGTTCATCAGGACAGCCCGCAACATCGATTTTTTCCTCTGAATGTGGGCGGACTCCTGCTCCTGGTGCTCCCCGCCAGAATTCTCTGATTCACGGAGCCCTTGACGATGCGGCAAGTTCGTTTGCACATGTCACGGCGATCGACATGCGCGAACCGCCGGAGTCGCTCTGTTTGTAATGCCAAGTCTTTCAGGAGACTCGAAATCAATATGAAGATCGTTCGCAATGTGCCGGCATTTGCATTTCTCGCTTGCCTCAGTCTGGCTGCTCAACAGATCACGGGGAACATTCGCGGAACCGTTACGGACCCAAGCGGCGCTGTCATTCGGAACGCCGCGGTCACCGCGCAGCAAGCGGAAACGGGGCTCTCGCGCAGCACCACCACCGATCGCAACGGCAACTACGTTCTTCTGGAGCTCCCGGTCGGGCACTACCGCTTGCAGGTCGCGGCGAACGGATTTGAGGAATACGTACAGGATGGCATCACGCTCAACGTGAACGAGACGGCTTCGGTGTCGCCGCGTCTCGCCGTCGGATCGGAAAAGGAGCAGGTGCTGGTGAGCGCCGACGCCGAACTGATTGAGCCGACCGTTACCAGCATGGGCAAGGTGGTGCAGCAGCGCGAGCTGGAAGATCTGCCGCTGAACGGGCGCAACTTCTCGCAACTAGGCCTTTTGCAACCTGGGGTCGTCCCCTTGACGCCCGGGATCGCCGAAGCGGGAGGATCGCTGCGCAACGGACAGGCGTATGCGGTCAATGGCCAGCGGCCTGAATCCAACAACTTTCTCATCGACGGCGCGAACAACTTCAACGGCATCGACGGCGGATTCGTCCTCAAGCCGCCGGTGGACGCGATCAGCGAGTTCCGCATCATCACGCACAGCGCCAATGCCGAGTTCGGAAACGCGCTGGGATCGACGACGAACATCATCACGCGGTCGGGCACGAACCAGGTTCACGGGAGGCTGTGGGAGTTTCTGCGCAACGACGCAGTCGACGCCAACAACTATTTCGCGCAGAAGCAGGAGCCGCTGAAGCAAAACCAGTTCGGCGCCACGGTCGGTGGGCCGATCAAGAAAGATAAGACGTTCGTTTTCGGCTTCTATGAAGGCTTCCGCAATCGCCAGGGCGAGACAGCGCTGACCACGGTGCCCTCGGTGAAGCAGCGCACGGGCGACTTCTCAGAACTCTGCCCGGAGGGCTTCGCGCAAGGTTTCTGCAAGAACCCGGCGCACCAGCTTTTCAACGTCTTCGCCAATGCACCGTACCCGAACAACCTGGTGCCGAAGGCTCAGATCAACACGGTCTCGCAAAACCTGCTAGGCTTTTTCCCTCTTCCGGACGTCGGCACCAATCTGTTCTCCACCACGCAAACCTTGAGTAACAATACCGATCAGTTCGGGATCAAGGTCGACCATTACCTCGATCCGCGCGACACGCTGAGCTTCCGTTACATGTTTAACCAACTCTCCCAGGTCGATCCGCTCTCGCCGGGCGGCGCCAGCGTGCCGGGCTTCCCGGTAGGCGAGGACCAGCGCGCGCAGAACTTTGTCGCGGACGAAACGCACACCTTCTCGCCGGCCCTCATCGCGGTGGGACGATTCTCGTTTCTGCGCAACAAGTTTCTCTTCGGCGAGCACGAGGACCATCAATCGCCCTCGAGCCTGGGATTCCAGTACACGCCGAGTCTCGATATCGCCGCCGGACCGCCGTTCATCCAGGTGAATGGCTATTCCACGGTTGGCGATCCGATCACCGGCCCGCGCAACACCTACGAAGATGTCTTCGATTACTCCGCATCGCTGAGCTGGGTGCGCGGCAAGCACGAGCTGAAATTCGGCGGCGGATACCAGCACCAGCAGATCAACGTGCTGCAAGGGATCGCGACCAACGGCTTCTTCGTCTTCGTGCCGTTCCCGGTAACGGACGCATTCGCCAGCTTCCTCACCGGGCAGCCGGTCGTCTTTCTGCAAGGTATCGGCGATTTCTCGCGCGGTATTCGCGGAGACAACGCGAACTGGTACGTGCAGGATACGTATAAGGTCACCTCGCGATTCACAATCAATGCCGGACTGCGTTACGAGTTGCCCGAACCCTACACTGAGATTCATAACCGGCAATCGTTGTTCGAGCCGGGGAAGAAGTCCCAGGTCATCTCGAATGCGCCGGCGGGGCTGTTGTATCCGGGCGATGCAGGCGTGCCCGCAGGCCTGATCCCCACCGACAAGAAGGCATTTGCCCCGCGCCTTGGCATTGCGTGGGACCCGAACGGTCATGGCAATTGGCTGGTCACTTCGTCCTACGGTATTTTCTATGAGCCTTATTACACCGGGCAGGGCGGGCCTTTGCAGGCGCCGATCAGTGCGCCTCCCTACCTGGGGACGCCACAGGTGAGCCTGCCGAATTTCGCCAATCCGTTCAACGGCCATCCTCCGGCACCAGGGACGTTCTCGCCCGATCTCACAAACCTGACCCTATCGCCGACCTTGACGCTCCCCGATACCCAAGATTGGGACCTCAACCTGCAGCACTCGTTCGGGGCCGATTGGCTGTTCGAGATCGGATACGTCGGCACCAAGGGCACACACCTGCCGCGCTTTATCGAGGCGAACCCGGCTGTATTCGTTCCTGGAACCGCGAATGGCCAGCCGATTTCGAATTCCAGCAATGCCGATCAACGGCGGCTCTATTCCGGGTGCACGCTCGCCGATCCGCCGAGCAGTTGCAAATTTTCATCGACCGGCGAGATCGCGGGCATCGCCAACTCGTCGTACAACGCCATGGAAGCGTCGATGCGCAAGCGGTTCAGCCACGGGCTGTCCTTCCTCGCGTCGTACACGTGGTCGAAGGCGATCGACGATGTTTCTTCGTTCAACATCACCGGATCGGCCTCGAAGCCGGTGGCAGGCGAAAACGATCTCGCCCAGGATCCGTTCAATCTCGCTGCCGAGCGCGGGCTTTCGCTGTTCGATGCGCGCAACCGATTCGTCGGGAGTTACGAATGGGCGCTCCCTTTCTGGAGCCATGCGCAGAACTGGTACCAGGCGGCGCTCGGCGGATGGCAGTTGGACGGCATCGGCACGCTGATGAGCGGCTCTCCGTTCACGGTTTTCGACTCGAACGACGTTGCCGCGCAAGGCAGCGCGCCGGAGATCACCGGGTTCTCCGCGCAGCGGCCCAATCTCGTCGGCAATCCCAATGAGGGGCGGCGCGCGGTTGGCGAATGGCTGAACACCGACGCTTTCCATCGACTCGATCCCGTAGCCAACGCAGGACAGTTTGGCAACGAAGGCCGCAACGTGAATCTTGGCCCGGGCTACGCCGACTGGGACTTCGCTGCGCTGAAGAATATCAAGGTGACGGAATCAAAGCAGTTCCAGTTCCGCGCGGAGCTGTTTGACTTCCTGAACCGCACCAACTTCCGCTTGCCCGACAGCGACATCAGTTCGCCGACCTTCAACCATATCCTTGCGGCGCAGGCTCCGCGCCAGGTGCAGTTTGCGTTGAAGTTCATGTATTAAGGCAATTCCTGAGTTGGTGCGTCCTCTCGGATTTCGTACAAGGTCGCCGCTCCTTCCACCCCAGCGACGAAAGACCTGTCGCTGGGGACCCCGGACCTTGGGGTCGCGTCGACTTGGACGTGCGGCTTCGGGATACAGTAACTCAGGAAATGCGATAGCCTAACGATCGGTACAGGAATAGCAGGGATCGATGGAGGCCTGAATCAGCGGCGTGTCGGCCAGGCGGGCGCCGCGGACCATCCATGGCACGGCCGGCATGTTGGCGTAGGTGGGCGTGCGGACGTGAACACGGCTCGGCGTGCGCGAGTTCTCCTTCCACGAAACGCTGTAGAAGACCTCGCCGCGCGGCGCTTCCACGCGGCTGACGGCGGTTCCGGTCCTGAAGGCGAACTTGACGTCTTCGCCGGTGTTGATCTCGCCGGGTGGCAGTTTCTCCAGCGCCTGGCGAAGGATGCGGCAGCTTTCCATGATCTCGAGGGCGCGCACCAGCAGCCGCGCGCGCACATCGCCTTCCTGCTCAACCGGCGAGTTGAATTCCAGCTCTTCATAAGCGGCGTAGGGAGCAACGCGGCGAATGTCCTGAGGCACGCCGGAAGCCCGCGCCGTGGGTCCGACGACGGAGCAGGAGAGGGCCTTTTCGTGCGTCAAGATGCCGATGCCGGCGCATCGTGAGCGCGCGGTGACGCTGGTGGTGAAGATGGGGATGATGGTCCTGGACATCTCGATTTCGAGCGCATTGATCATGCGCTGGATGGATCCCGGGTCTTCGATGTCGCGGTTGACGCCTCCGATGCGATTCATGGCGTAGTTGACGCGGTTGCCGGAGATGGCCTGCAGAATGTCCATGACCTTTTCGCGCACTTCGAAGCACGTCATGAACATGGTTTTGAAGCCCATGAGCTTGGAGGCGATGCCCGCCCAGAGCACGTGAGAGTGCAGGCGCTCGAGCTCGGCCACGATGACGCGGATGTACCGGGCGCGTGGCGGCGGGGTGTGGCCGGCGAGCTGCTCCATAGCCTGGCAAAGGGTGAGCGTGTGGATGTTGGAGCAGATGCCGCAGACGCGCTCCATAAGGGCGATGACCTGGAAATAGTTGCGCGTTTCGGCAAGGTGCTCGATGCCGCGGAAATTGAAGCCGATGTGGAGCTGCGCGTCGCGCACGGTCTCGCCTTTGCAGATCAAATCGAGCTTGTAGGGCTCTTCGAGCGCAGGATGATACGGGCCCATCGGGATCTTGTAGCTCATCGCGCTGCCTCCTGCGGCTCTGCCTGGCCGGCACCTCCGGCTTCGCGCAGATTCACCCCGAGCGCATTGCCTTCGCGCAGCAGCAGCGGCTGGCAGACGCGGCCGGTGAAGTCGATTGCGTATTCCTCATGAATCTCGCGCTCGATCCAGTCAGCCCCTTCGCAAAGGTCGAAGATGCTGGGGACGGAGTTTCCGGGAATCCGGAAGGAAAAGCCGAGCAGTTGACCGTCGATGTCCCAGTGATACTCGAGGCGAAAACCCTCGGTTGCGGGCAGCTCATAGGTGGTGATGGTGACGAAGCGCGCGTGGTTCTCGTTCATCCACGAGGCCACGTCGCGCACAGACATCGCACCGGGGTTGAGCCAGTGCACGCCACCTTCGAGAATCCAGGGTTCTGCGATGCCTGCGTCGCGAGCCATGGATTCGACACTTGTCATGGGGCACCTCCGGGAACCGCACCGAGTTCAGGAGCGGCCGCGGTTGACCGTGCAGGCGCGGTCCTGGCTGCGGGCGGCTTGCGGGCGATGGTGTAGGACTTTTTGAGCGAACCCAGCGTGGTGTAGATGGGAGGACAGGCAGATTCCTGGCTCAACGCGTGCTCTGTGCGGCCTTCCTTGTGGGCATGCTCAATGCAGCCCTCCACGCATCGGCCGCAGAAGGTGCACTGCGCGGGATCGTAGGACCAATAAAACTCGCCCTTGCCGGCGGTGTAAGTGATGGCGCGCGAAGTGCAGCGCAGCTTGCAGATCGCGCAGCCGGTGCAGAGCGATGGATCAAACCGGACGAGGCCCCGGAAGCGCGGCGTGACGGATGGCCGCGCCGGAAAACGCAGGGTGACGGCGCCGCTGCAAACGTTCTTCAATAACATGGCGAGGATGGTCATGACCGGACCCTCCACAGGAGCGCCGACGAGACCGCGAGAACGGCGAAGATGAGGGTGCATTGCCAGTAGAAGCGGACGGTGGTGTCAATCGCGATTCTGGCCGTGGCCGCGGCGAGCACCGAGAGCAAGAGAACGATAGCCATGGAAAGACCGACGAAGAACAGCGCGGCGAGCCATCCGGCGCCGACGTGCGGAACGGCGAGCGTGGCCGCCAGGCCGGTCGCCGCAACCCATTCCAGGCCATGCGCCAGCTCCCACAGGGCGAGCTCGGGTCCGGCGTACTCCGTCAACGGGCCCGCGTAGATCTCCTGCTCCGCGTTGGGCAGCGAGAAGGGGTTGATGTGCAGCTTGGCCGGGATGCAGAGGAGGATGCCGATCACGGCGAGATAGCGGAGCGGCGTGGCCGGAAGCTGCGCCAGCGACTCCAGGCGGAAGGTGTGTTGCGAGGCCGCAATGGAAACGATGGCGAGAAGAAAAACGATGTTGTAGGAGACGGTGAGAACCGCTTCGCGCGCCGAGCCGATTTCCGCGAAAATGGAGCGCGACGTGAAGCCTGCGGCGATGACGCAGATGGCCGGCAGCTCCATGAGCGCGAGCAGAAGGATCAGATCGCCCTGGAACCCGCCGCTGGAGGGCAGCACCGGGAGCAAGCCGACCGCGCCCGCGGCGGAAGATGCCGCGATCAACGGCCAGGCGCGCATCAGCAGGCCGTCAATGCCGCTGCGGGGCGGCGTGCTTTTGCCGAGCAGCTTCACAAAATCCCAGAAAGGCTGCGGGAACGGAGGGCCGATGCGGCCCTGCATCGCGGCCACCGCTTTGCGTTCGATCCAGAGGTAAAGCCATGCGAACGGCACGGCGAAGAGGACGCCCGGAAAGATCAGCAATCGCGCCAGCGCGATGAGGAGATTCACGGCCGCACCCCCTGCGCCTTGGGCGGGGTCTCATGAGCCGCGGGCTGCTGCGCCTGAGGTGCGGCGGCGCCGCGCCGGGCGAGGATCTCGACGGCCGCAGCGATGCCTTGCACAATCGCGTCGGGACGCGGCGGGCAGCCGGGAACAAAGACATCGACGGGAACGTGCCTGTTCAGCGGGCCGACGACGACGCGGCTGTCGATGAACGCGTTGGTTGAGGCCGGACAGGAGCCGATGGCGACAACGGCCTTGGGCGCGCAGACCTGGTCGTAAACCGTTCGCACCGGGCCTGCCGAGCTGCGCGTCACCGGCCCCGTGACGCAGAGGATATCGGCGTGGCGCGGGCTGCCATGGAGCAGAACGCCGAGTTGTTCCGCGTCGTAGCGCGGCGTCAGAGCGGCAACCAGCTCGATGTCGCATCCATTGCAACTGCCGGAGTTCATGTGAAAGAGCCAGGGACTGCGGCGGCGCGCGGAGCACATCAATCGATTCCAGAGTGTCATAACGCACCTCCGGCCAACAGGCTCAGCAGGCGAGGCCACAGGCCGCCGGCAAGCAGAAGGACCGCGAGCGCGGCAAGGACAAATCGTGCGGCCGGCGGCTCTCGCGTTGCCGCCTCATCTTCGGCGGCTGGTCCCCACCAGGCACGTGTGAGGGCGAGAGCATATGCGATCAAAGCGAGAGCCGACGAGACAATGAAGACGGCAGCAAGCGCGGGATGGATCTGCGCGGCGATTTCGTAGAGCCGCCAACGGCCCATGTAGCCGAAGGTGGGCGGAACGCCCAGCATGGCAAGCATGCCGAAAAGGAATCCAAAGGCGCTGACGGGAAAGCGCGCCGCGAGAGCCGCGGGATTGCCGTCGAGCACTCCGGCGGCTTCAGGAGCGTTGAGCGAGATGAAGAGCAGCGCCTTGGCCATGGAATGCGTGGCCGCAGCCGCAAGGGCTCCCGCGGCGCCGAGCCCAGATGCGGAGGCAAGCCCGAGAAGCAGGAAGCCGGCGTCCTCGATAGTGGAGAGCACCAGCAGCCGCTTGAGACTGCGCTGTGCGAGCATGAGCAGCGCGGCCAAAAGCGAAGTTGCGGCGGCAACGCCAAACCACAGCGCCTGCGGCATGAAGAGACCGGGATGCAGCTGGGCCGTTACGTAGGCTTCGCCGAAGGCTGCCATATCGAGGACGGCCACAATGAGACCGAGAACGAGCGCCGGAAGCTCATCGGCCAGGCGCAGCAGCCAGAAGCAGAGTGGAATCGCGGCCAGCTTGATCGCCAGCGAGGTGAGCCACAGGGTCTGCGACCACGCGATCCAATGCGTCTCCGCGAGCCAATCGCCGGCAGCGAGAAAGGCTGCGGAGAAAAGAACCGCGGCCAAATAAATCCTGGCCGCGGAGCGGGTGCGCGCAGTTTGCCACACGAGCACGGTGCTCAGAAGAGTTCCAAGCTCGAGCAACCCCATGCGAAGCCATGCGCCCGTGAAAGCCAGGCCGGCAACCGCCGGAACTGCAGCGAGCAGCATCCACAGTGCGAATCGGCGGCAGGAAGGCTGAGCCCATGCGGCTGCCAGCAGCGCGAGCGCGGCGATCCCCGTGGCGGCAAATAGTAGCGCCGGTGGGCGGACAAGGTGCTGCGCCGCAATCGCAGAGCCCAAAGGCGCAATAGCGCGCAGTGCCACGAGCAGGGCGACAGAGACAATTACGAGCAACATGCCTGCGTGCCTCTCCATCCATTCGACGACGCGATTGGCCCGGCGCGCCGCGCCGAATAAGACGTTCCCTGCGGCAAGATAGGCGCGGTCGACATTGGTCCAGCGGAAGAAAGAAGTCCAGTCCTGCGCGAAGATCTCGGAGAAGTCAGTCGCGGTGAGGCGTCCGCGATCGCCCAGGGGCTCTCCGCCGGTAAAGACGCCGCCTGCGCCGGCGAGCACCGCGCCGGCGGGCGCGGGCCGCGCGAAGTGCGCCATGGCATAGATGATCCCGCCCAGCGCCAGTGAAACCAGCGCCAGCACCAGGCCGCCTGCAGTAGAAAAGGATCCGGCTCCGCTGAAAAGGCCGAACCACGTGACGCGCGCGGCTGTGCCCATCGACAATGCGCTCAGAACCGGATTGAGCAGGTAGTTGACGGCGAGTTGCGGTGCGATGCCGAGAACGACCGCGCCTGCGGCCATCAGGCCCATGCCCCACTGCATCGAGGGAGGCGCCTCTTCGGCGTCACGCGTCGCCTCGGTCAGCGGCCCCAAGAAGACGGCGCTGGTCGCCTTGGCGCACAGAAAGACCGTGCCGAGGCTGACCGCCCAGGCGATGACGGCGGGAATGGCCCAGCCGGCATCGAGAGCCGCGGCATAGAGCATCCATTTGCTGACGAAGCCGCTCATCAGCGGAATACCGGCCATGTTGCCGGCGCCGATGAGCCACCATAGCGTGGTGCGCGGCATGCGCATGGCGAGGCCGCCGAGCTCGTTCATGTCGCGCGTGCCGGCCGCGTGCTGCACCGCGCCGGCATTCAGAAACAAGCCGCCTTTGAAGAAGCCGTGATTCAGGCAATGCAGCAGCCCCGCAACGATGGCGAGCGGCGTGCCGATGCCGAGACCCAGCATCATATAGCCGATCTGGCTCACGGTGGAGAAAGCAAGCATGCGCTTGAGATCGGTCTGCACCATCGCATACATGACGCCGACGGCCATGGTGACGGTGCCCACCCACACGAGAGAAGCACTCCACGCGGGCTGCCATGGGCCAAAGCTGTGCATGCGCGCAGCAAGATAGACGCCGGCTGTAACGTAGCAGGCTGCGTGGAGGAGTGAACTCACCGGCGTGGGCGCGGCCATGGCTTCGGGAATCCAGGTGTGCAGTGGCACCTGAACGGATTTGGCGATGAGGGCGACAAGCATGAGCGCAAAGATGCCGCCGGTGAAGCTGCGGCCGATCGCCGGGTCGGTCCACAGCGCGGTGCCTGCGCGATGGTAGAGAACAAGGGTGGCCGCGAGCAGGCCGTAGCCCGCGATATGCGTCATCAGCAGAACCTTGCGCGCGCCGGCTACGGCTTCGGCATTGGTGTACCAGAAGCCGACCAGGGTGAAGGAACAGAGGCCGACGACTTCCCAGCATAGGTAAAGGAAAAAGAGATTGGCGCTGAAAACCAGGGTGATAAAGCCGCCGATGAACAACAACATCGTGCAGAAAAAGCGCGTGGCGGCGCGATCGTGCGCCATGTAGCCAATGGAGTAGATCAGCACCAGCGCGCCAATGCATGCGCCCATGAAACCGAAGAGCACGCTGAGCGCATCGACGCGCAGCACGAGGCTGAGTGGGCCATCCCACTGGGCGAGGCACAGATCGATGCCTTGCCCCGAGCGGACTGCCGGGACAAGCGCGGCGACCGAGATCAAAGACGGCAGGCAGAAGAGAACGGCAAGGGCGCCTTTGGCACGCGCAGAAGCGAAACGAGAGACGACAAGCTGGAGGACGGCTCCAACCAGAAGCGAGGTGGGCGCAAGGAGTATGAGGACGAGAGGATTTGAAACCGGCATTCCCACCTCCTGACGAAAAATGGGATGGCGCCGGAACTCTGGAATGCGTCGCCAGAGAAAACATCGAGCCGCTCAACGTT
>Ga0335078_10007135_pt1 | contig 16552 bp, 12 predicted proteins | sample Lox_Sample_32_FD_206711 | JGI IMG/M metagenome (GOLD analysis project Ga0335078, IMG submission 206711) | Soil microbial communities from Loxahatchee National Wildlife Refuge, Florida, United States - Lox_Sample_3.2 | ecosystem: Environmental > Terrestrial > Soil > Wetlands | place: USA...
TACCACGCTACCGTTAGCGTCAATCCTCGGCGGGTGCCAATCCGATCCATGAATCTGCCAAAACCGGCTTGGCCGATCGCATAAGCCACCCGAAACGCGATCACAATATTCGCGTAGTCAGTATTGCTCCAACGGTATTGAGTCTTCAGGTAAGGGGCGAGCACAGAAAGCGTCTGGCGGTCGATGTAATTGATAACCGTCGACGCAAACAGCAGTCCACCGATCCACCAGCGCAACGAACGAATGGGATCGGCGCGCGTTGCCATGATGAGCCAGAGTCAACTGCCGATCGTGATCTGCGCCTCATCAGCCATCAGTTTCCTCGGCTGATTCAGCATTGCAGCAGAATCCGTATCCAGATAAACCGTTGCCTTCGGGTGGGTCCGCAGGATGGATGCCGGGGCCATCGGAGTAATTCCTCCTGCAAAACAGGCCTTCACCGCCTGTGCTTTGCGCGAATCCGGCACCACCGCAAGAATTTCTTTCGATTTCAAGATTTGCTGGACCGACATGGAAATGGCCTGCTTCGGCACCTTAGAGATGTCTGCAAACCACGCCTCTCCGACTTGCTGCCGCCGGCAGGCCTCATCAAGGTTCACAATAATGTAGGGATCGCGAATTTCAAAGTCCGCTGGCGGATCATTGAACGCAATGTGCCCGTTCTCCCCGATGCCCAGAAAAGCTATATCAATCGGAGCCGACGAAATTGCCTGTCCAACCTTGTTGACGACATCCTGCACATTCGCTGCATCTCCGTCGAGCAGGTGGTAACGGTCGATTCCCGTTTTCTGAATCAGTTGCTCCAGCAGCATTTTCCGGAAGCTCCCCGGATGCGTAACCGGTAGACCGATGTATTCGTCGAGGTGAAAAGCTTCCACGCGTGCCCAATCAATTCCCGGTTCCCGTGTCAGCGCCGCGAGAAACTCGAGTTGCGAAGCAGCAGTAGCCGCGACAATTCGCGCTTTCCCCTGTTCCTGAATCGCTTTGCGAATAGCGGTCGCCGCTTGCTTTGCGGCAGCGCCTCCGAGCGACAGTTTATTCGGGAAAATTCTCAGCAGCATCGGTCTACTTACCAAAGAACATCGAATTATACAAATCCGTGCGTGCGCGATTCGCATGAAAGAAATCAAGTTTCACGTTGTGAAAAGCGGCGAAATTGTCCGGCACGGTCCCCTTCTGTTGGTGTATGACTTCGATGAAAGCCAAATATTGAAATGAACCGTACACTTCAATTCTTAATTGCCTTCTCTTGTCTCCTCGCCTATCCAGCCCTCGCGCAGACGGTTACTGTCGATGCGACCCCCAGCCACGTCGTCAATACCTTTAAACCTCTTTATGCTCTCGGCTCGACGGTTGACCGTGTCCCCAGCAACGCGACCGACACATTTTTTCGGCCTGATCAAATCAAGAAAGTCCTGTCCGCCGGTTGGGGTGTGATCAGCTACCGTCAGAACACGGATCTTTTCGTGCAAGCCTGGCATTGGAATCCGAAAGGGAAGTGGAGCGACCCTTCAGGCAAGGGATATTTCGTCGGCGCTTCCACTCCGACCAAAGAACAAATCCGTCATTCCTATGGCTACTCCCTTCCTCACCGCGGATTCACCCGCAACAATGGGACCGAGTTCGACGGTTTCTCACGTCTCGACGACGGCGACAGCGACACCTACTGGAAAAGCAATCCCTATCTGACAAAGAAATTCACGGGCGAGGACGATTCCTTGCATCCGCAATGGGTCGTCATCAACCTGGAGAAAGCAAAGAGCATCAATGCCATCCGAATCACCTGGGCTGAACCTTATGCGCATTCTTATCAAGTGCAGTACTGGGTCGGAGCAGGTGATGCGATGGATGAGCAAGATAGGGGCGAATGGAAGACTTTTCCGTCTGGCACTATCAACGATGGCAAAGGCGGGACCGCAACGCTGCCGTTAACGTCCGATCCTATTTCCACCAGGTTTGTTCGCATTGTGATGACGGAATCATCGAACACCTGCGACAGCCACGGCTCCGGCGATCCGCGCAACTGCGTAGGCTATGCCATTCGCGAACTTTATTTAGGAACAACGGACGGCTCCGGCCATTTCACGGACATTCTCCATCATTCCCCTGATCAAAAGCAGACCCTTACTTACTGTTCTTCAGTCGATCCATGGCACCAACCCTCCGATCTCTACGTCGCGCCGGACCGCATGGAGTCCGGAGATCAACCCGGTTTCGATTTGTTCTTCACCAGTGGCATTACTCGTGGGCTGCCCGCAATTATCCCGATCGCGTTGCTGTACAGCACCCCCGAAGACGCCATTGCTCAGATGACCTACATCAAGCGGCGTGGTTATCCTGTCTCCTATATTGAAATGGGAGAAGAAGCAGACGGGCAATATATGTTGCCCGAAGACTATGCAACGCTCTATCTGCAGTTCGCTTCGGCCCTCCATTCCGTCGATCCCAATTTCCAGTTGGGTGGGCCTGTTTTCGAGGGTGTCACCGAAGATATCAAGGCGTGGCCCGATACTCAGGGCCGCACATCCTGGTTTGGCCGTTTTCTCGACTACCTCAAGACTCACGGGCGAACCAAAGACCTCGCTTTCATGTCGTTCGAGCATTATCCGTATGATGGTTGCGAAACTCCTTGGAACAATCTCTATCAGGAACCGCAACTCATCATGCACATCATGCAAGTTTGGCGAGACGATGGTCTGCCGCCCGGAGTTCCCTTGCTCGATACAGAAACCAACGATCATGGTGGAGAAGCCGCTGTCGATATCTTCGGCGCACTTTGGCTCGCGGATTCCTTTGGAGGTTTTCTGACGGCCGGCGGTCGATCCACGCATTACTATCACGACTTGTCTTATTCTCCGCCGCACCCGGCATGCGCAAACAGTTGGGGAACCTATCACATGTTCATGACGGACGAGCACTACCAGATCAAGCAGCCAACCTCGCAATTTTTTGCTGCTCAAATGATTACCCAGCAATGGGTCGAGTCGGGCGTCCGTGACCATCTCCTGTTTCGTGCAAGCAGCGACGTGAAAGACGCGGACGGAAACATTCTGGTGACGGCTTATCCCGTAAAGCGCCCGGATGGGCAGTGGGCAATTATGCTGATCAATAAAGACCACGACAACTCACGTCAGGTTCGGCTCATTTTTCACGAAGACGAACGCGGCGCCGATCACTCTTTTGTCGGACCCATCACTTCAATCACCTTTGGGAAGGCTCAATATCAATGGCACCCCGATCGAAAGCGAGGTTATGCGCATCCGGATGGTCCTCCTGTGACCGCACAATTGCAAGCTGCGAAGGACACGGTCTACACCTTGCCTGCTGCTTCGCTCACGATTCTTCGAGGGAAAGTCGAGTAACTATCGGCCAGCAACGGGAAGCGAGAAATGAAACACCGATCCTCGCCCCACCTGGCTGGTCACGCCAATCTTTCCGCCGTGAAGGTCGATGATAGCTTTAGCGATGGCTAACCCCATTCCGGTCCCCTGGATAATCATCCGCTGGTTGCGTCCGCGATAAAACTTTTCAAAAATCATCTCCTGTTCGAGATCGTCGATCCCCGGACCATGGTCCGCAACGTTCGTAATGACTTCTGCGCCCCGCAGTTCCGACGTGATGTGAATCGGACTTCCTGGCGGCGAGTATTTCGCAGCATTATCCAGAAGGTGAACGATCACTTCGGTAATCCGTTCCGCATCCATTCGCACCAGCGGCAGATTGTCTGGAACATTCATTTGAATCGGATGCTGCACCAGAGCTTGCGAAGATATCTCGATAGCGGCGTCAATTGGTTCGCGAATTGAATGACTCCCAAAGCGAAATTGAAGCTGATGAGAGTCCAGTTGTGCGACCTCTGCTGCCTCTCCCACCAGGCGATTGAGTCGGTCACTCTCCTCATTGATGACCTGCAACAAATCTTTGCGCTGGGCCTTTTCCAAACTTACATCCGATAAGAGAGTCTCGGCGGATGCCTTAATCGCCGTAAGAGGCGTTCGGAATTCGTGAGTGACAGAGTCGAGCAAGACCGAACGTAACCGATCACTTTCGCGCGCCGCCTCGCTTCGCGTCAGCTTCTCGACTGTGTTCGCACGTTCGATCGAAATCGCAATCAAGCTGCCGATCGCTTCTAAACTTTCTCGTGACAGATCGCAACCGGCTACCCCAAGTGCACCCACCGAACGCACGCCCATTCGTAATGGCATGTAGCAGACCCGATTGGGGCGGTCCAGTACGGGTTCTCCGCGATCACTGATCGCCTTCAGTTGGTCTGCCGAAAATGTTGACCGGCTGAACGCGTCAAAGAAATATGTTTCCTGTTTTCCTTCCAGGAACAGCGCCGATCCACGTACGTCAAACGAGTCCACTATGTACCTTGGGAGGCTATTCAAAAGCTCAAAAACGTTTTCACTCAGCAGCAGTTGTTGGCTAAAGGAATAAAGCCTCTCGACTTCACTCCTTCTCTGATCTGCCGCCACGGCGCTGCGACGGGCGCGTTCCGCCAATTGGCTGGCAACTACCGCAGTTACGAGAAACGCCACGAGCGCAATCCAGTTCTGCGGGTCGACGATCGTAAATTTGAAAAGTGGAGGTAGAAAGAAATAGTTGTAAGCTATCGTGGCGAGAATCGCTGCAAAAGTGGCGAGACGCAGCCCCCACGTCGCCGAGATTAGCAAAATGGCCAGTAAAAAACTGAATCCGACAGTTGTCGGATTGACGTGTAGCCACCGAAAATATACAAACACAATCACGGCGACGATTACACTCGAGACAGCAATGCGGAAAATCGGATTGTCAGTTAGGCGTCTCACACGTGGCTCGTCAGTTTAGTCGATTGTCACGCAACGTCTGAGGATAATACAAAGCATGCAAAAGACACCCGAACAATGGCTGGAAGAAGCCGCACCGCCGAAGAAGCAGGCTATTTTTAAACTCTTCTTCGGGTACGCCCCCGGCGTCGGGAAAACTTTCAACATGCTGAGCGAGGGCGTCCGGCGCCACAGTCGTGGTGAGGACGTGGTAATCGGTATCGTCGAGACCCACGGACGTACGGGAATTGCCGAGTTAACCAGTAGGCTGGAAATTGTTCCACGCCGACAGATTGAGTACAAGGGCGCCTCGTTTGATGAGATGGACATCGACGCGATCCTCGCCCGAAAACCCCAGGTGGTCCTCGTCGATGAACTGGCCCACACCAACATCGAAGGCAGCAAGCACGGCAAGCGATACGAAGATGTCATGGAATTGCTGGACGCCCAAATTGACGTGCTTTCGACCATGAACGTCCAGCATCTCGAAAGCGTTGTCCCCACCGTCTTGAACATCACCGGCGTCCAGGTCCGCGAAACTGTTCCGGATTGGGTTATGCAGCGAGTCAATGAAATCGTCCTTGCCGACCTGACTCCAGAGGCCTTGCAGACCCGAATGCGGCGTGGCGATATCTATCCTGTAGATCGCGCTGAAAAGGCCTTGGGTCATTTTTTCCGTCCCGGAAATCTGATCGCCCTTCGCGAGTTGGCATTGCAGCAGGTGACTACCGCGGTTGATCGCAGCCTTGAGTCCTATTTGGAAAAGGAAGGTCTTGGAAAGAATCTCGCGCTGCGCGAGCGAATCGCGGTTTGCGTTAGCTCCAGTCCTGCAGCCCAGTATCTGATCGCGAGAGCAGCCCGCATGGCCCAGCGTATCGATGCAGAATTATTTGTGATTTACATTGATATCGGCACTGACGAACAACCCGAAGATCAGCGCAGCCTCGCCCAAAATTTGCGATTCGCGGAGAATCTAGGCGCGAAGATCGTTAAAACCAAGGGTAAAAACGTGGCCGAAGAGGTAGCCAAAGTCGTTCGCGACAAACATATTACTCAGGTTGTCTTTGGGCGTAGCGCTCAGCAAGGCTGGAGAAAGTACTTTTATCTTTCAGCCATCCACAAATTCTTGCGCGACGCGCCGCCAGTGGACGTTCACATCGTCACCCAAGAAATCAAGTGAACTATGGCTTCCCATGAGTCCAAGCACAACATTCTCGTCGTAGACGATGAACCGCAGATTACTCGTGTGCTCAAGACTACGCTTTCGGCCCAAGGCTATGGCACCCGAACTGCTTCCGATGGTGAACAAGCCCTGCAAATCATGGAATCTTGGGCTCCAGATCTGATTATTACCGATCTTCGGATGCCAAACGTCGATGGTCTCGAGCTTTGTCGCCGGGTTCGGAAAGATTCGCGGGTTCCAATCATCGTCCTTTCTGTTAAGGGGGAAGAGTCAATCAAAGTCGAAGCCCTCGACGCGGGTGCGGACGATTACATAACCAAGCCGTTTAGCGTGAATGAACTACTCGCGCGGGTCCGGGCAACTTTTCGAAGAACGCTCATTCCTGAACAATCAGATCAGCCAATCATCGAATTCGGCGATTTTCGTCTCGATATTCCCGGCCGTCGAGTCACGGTTCGGAACCAGGATGTCCACTTAACCCCGAAAGAATTCGATCTCTTGGTCTATTTGGCCAAGCGTCCCGGCAAGGTAATTACGCACCGGGCTTTGTTGGCCGCCATCTGGGGCCCGAACAGTCTTGAGCAACCCGAATACCTGCGTGTTTTCGTTGGGCACTTGCGGAAAAAACTTGAGCCCAATGAGGACAGTCCACGCTATATCATTACAGAACCCTGGGTCGGATATCGCTTTGAGCCCGGAATTTGAGCGAACCCCCGCTCAAGCAGACTATTATTAGGCCGCAATGCCTTCGATATTACCCATTGCCGAGAAGCTTCGCAGCGCTGCGTCTGCATCGCGCTGGAATGAAGCCATTGCGCTCTTGCAAACCAGTGACGCTCAGCATGCCGCACAGGCCCTGAGCACCCTGCCGTTCGATAAACAGGAAGCGCTCTTCCGCCGGCTGCCCATGGACTTGGCCAGCGCGATGATTCCGCATTTCCCTTATTACCACCAATATGTGCTGTTGCACTCGCTGCCACCGGGCGAAATGCGGGCTTTGGTAGACAAGCTCAATCCTGACGACCGCATGCATTTCTTCGACGAGCTTCCGGAAGAAGCTTGGCAACGGTTAATGGATGAGCTATCAGCCGCCCAGACCGCGGAAAAGACAACCGGGCAAGACTCCGAAATTGAAGCAGCAGCAGAGACCGTCGCCATTCCACGCGAGGCTATCATCGAAGCACACCAAGTGGAAAAGTGGTTCGAGCAACCCGATGGCAACAGAATCCAGGTCATCGCTCCAACCGACATTTCGGTTCAGACGAACACGATTTGTGCCTTGCTGGGTCCATCAGGTTCTGGAAAGTCGACGCTCCTGCGGATCCTATCGGGCTTATCATCCCCAACCTCCGGCACTGTCCTGTGGCATGGTCAGCCGGTCGAGAACGGCAATCGAAGTGTCGGAATCGTTTTTCAAAGTTTCGCCCTCTTCCCATGGCTTACCGTCATGGAGAATGTGGAGGTTCCCTTGGTCGCGCGGGGCCTCAATCATCCCACTCGACACTCACAGGCGCTGCGCTCACTTGAAATGGTCGGCCTGAAAGGTTTCGAGAACGCTTATCCCAAAGAGCTCTCGGGAGGTATGAAACAGCGTGTCGGCATTGCCCGCGCTCTCGCCGTGGAACCCGAGGTCCTTTTCATGGACGAGCCCTTCTCGGCCCTTGACGTATTAACAGCGGAGAGCCTCCGTGGTGAACTACTTGAACTCTGGACGAAGAATCAGATCCCTACCAAGAGCATTTTCTTAGTCACCCATAACATCGAAGAAGCCGTGATGCTCGCCGACCGGGTGATTGTTCTCGGTGCCCATCCCGCAAAAATTCGTGCCGATTTTCATATCTCTCTCACCCATCCTCGCGATCGCAAATCCGCAGAGTTTCTTGTTTATGTCGACTACATCTACAAAGTTATGACTCAGCCCGAGCTTGAACTCGGTCCCCTGACTAAACTTCCGCTGGTAAAGAAGCCCACCGTTCAGGTGCTTCCTCACGCGACCGCCGGGGGGATGGCCGGTTTGCTTGAATTCCTGAACGATCGCGGGGGCAAGGAAGACATGTATCACCTTGCGGACGAGTTGTTGATGGAAGTGGACGATATGTTCCCCATCGTTGATGCCTTGGTGATGCTCGGCTTTGCTACCTCCAGGGAAGGCGATGTGGAAATCACGCCGGCTGGCAAGACATTTGCCGAAGCCGACATTGCAGCTCGCAAGCAACTTTTCCGCGACGCTGTCATGGGCCACGTCACCTTAATCCAGCAGATGCGAAGCGCGCTAGACCACAAATCGGATCACACAGTTCCAGTGGAATTCTTTCGTGACATCCTCGACGAGCACTTTTCCCATGAGGATGTTCAACGCCAGATTGACACCGCTTTGAATTGGGGCCGGTACGCCGAAATCTTCGCTTATGATTCGGAGACCGATCGTTTACTGCTCGGCGAACCATCCGGTCACGGCGACTTAACGGCCGCTCTTCCAGTCCAGTGATGCAAATCCGTCACGCAATTCGCAATGCCGCCTCACGCTCCGCAGGTTGGGGCATCGTACCGGTGGGGGCCACCTCATTTCTTCGAGAATTTCCCATCATCCTCGGGGCCATGGGTCTGTTTTACGCAGTGATTGCATTCGCTCATTACTGGTCCGGACCCGTCACTTCCCAGGCGGAGGTCAGCCTCGAGCCGACAGCTTTGCCCAAGTACGCCCTCTATTCGGTACTCCGGATTTTCATCGCATACGCGTTCAGCCTCGTTTTCACGGTCGTTTATGGATATATCGCCGCGTACAACCGCAAAGCTGAGCGCATCATGATTCCAATGCTCGATACATTGCAATCGATCCCCGTGCTCAGCTTTCTTCCCGGCGTGATGATTGCCATGGTCGCTTTGTTCCCGACGCGACAACTGGGAGTCGAACTCGGATCGATACTGCTCATCTTTACCGGGCAAGTCTGGAACATGACCTTCAGCTTCTATTCGTCCTTGAAAACAATTCCAACCGAAATGCGGGAAGCCGCTATCGCGTACCGCTTGAGTTGGTGGCAACGTTTTTGGCAACTGGAGTTACCGAACGCGGCGATCGGACTGATCTGGAACTCCATGATGTCCGTTGCTGGCGGTTGGTTTTTCTTGATGGCGTGCGAAATGTTCGTTTTGGGTCCGAGAGATTTTCGCCTGCCCGGCCTCGGTTCCTATCTGCTAACCGCAGCGAACGCCGGAGACATGCGCGCAATCACTTGGGGTCTGATCACCATGATCGGTGTGGTCATCTTGATCGACCAGCTAATCTGGCGTCCTGTGATCGCGTGGGCCCAAAAGTTCAAGCTGGAGCAAGTCGCGTCATCCGATGTTCCACGCTCGCCCATTCTCACCATTTTGCGGAATTCCAAGCTGCTGCCGTTTGCCAGTCGTTCCTTCTTGTTGCCGGTGCGTGAAAAGCTGAATCACCACTTTGCCGAAAAAGAACAGTCACCGCACGAAGCTCCACCACCCGCTAAAAGAGGCTGGACCTTCCAAATTTCTATCCTGGTGCTCGTCGCGCTCGCTTACGCAGTATTTCGGATGATTGCATTGCTGACGACCATCTCCGGCGGCGAACTACGGCACATCCTGTGGGGGGCCGGTGCAACTTTTCTGCGCGTCGAAATCGCTCTCCTGCTGGCGGGCGTATGGACTATTCCCGCAGGGGTGGCAATCGGACTACGGCCCCGCCTTTCGGCCATCGCCCAGCCCATAGCGCAAGTTGCCGCTTCGGTGCCGGCGACTGCGCTTTTTCCGATCATTCTTCTCGTCTTGATCCGCGCCGGAGGTGGTCTTGGTATCGGCTCGATCGTCCTCTTGTTGCTGGGGACTCAGTGGTATGTTCTGTTTAACGTAATCGCAGGTGCCAGCGCAGTTCCGCAGGATCTGAAGGAAGTTTGTACGACGTATCGCCTAAGCACGGTAGAGCGGTGGAAAACGCTTTTCTTGCCCGCTATTTTTCCTTACCTTGTGACAGGTTTTGTGACCGCCTCTGGCGGCGCCTGGAATGCCAGCATTGTCGCCGAGTACTTTCATTTTCGCGGCGAAACAATTTCCACGATTGGTTTAGGTGCGATCATCAGTCAGGCTACAGATAGCGGAAATTTCCCAGTCCTTTTAGCCGCTACCATCTTGATGGCCATCATGGTTGTGACCATGAATCGTCTCGTCTGGCGCAGGCTTTATTCGCTCGCTTCCACGCGTTTCAAATTGGAAGCCTGATCGATTGAGCGTCGATTTAGCGGCGGCCGACTGGTTCGGCCGAGCTAGGGCTGTCACTCGCCTTACCGCTTGAAATGCCTTTTGCTGCAGGCTTGCGGACATTTCGTTGCCCGCCCTCTTCGCGTCTGATTCGCGGAAATAGTAAGAGCAGCAGCAACAGGAACGTCGCAATGGCTAAGTATTCGTTCAAGGTCGCCTCGGTGTCACTCTCATTCCAGCTACTCTGATTGGATCAAATCTTTCTTCCACCCGGCGTAAAAAGTCCATAAAAATACTGTGTTTCCTTCGGCACTCCGGTTTACGAATTCTTTATGAAGGTTTTATTCGAAATTTACGGCCGCGCGTATCTAATCGAATTGAAGTTGATCCGCGCTAAGCAGCAATAGTTGGCGCTGCGATCAGAAAGGTTGATCTTGATGTCGATCCGAGAGGTTCCTCCAGAACAGTTAGCCGAGCTCTTCCACCATTACCATCACGCCTTGGCTTCAGATTTCGAGACGGAACGCACTGGCAGCGCTGACTGGGAGCATGTGCCAAAACACGAGAAGGTTCTGCTGGTTGCTGCTGCGAAGCTGGCGTTAGAGGATCTGGCGGCCAACGAGCAGGATGTTTCGCGACGTTTCTTTGCCAAGCCGGGCCATGCAGAGTGGGGTTGCTGAGTCGAGGATCGAACAGAAAAGTGTATGGGTGGCGAATATGTCCGCAACTGCGCTTTTACATTGGTTTCGAAAATATCCGGAGCGAGCGGTGAAATGCTCGGATCTCGACGACGCCGGTCGGTCGAAAGGATGCATTCAGGCCGGAGATTTCGTAATTGATACTACGGCACGGATCGCGACATTACGGGGCGAAATCCTGCCCCTGACGCCGGACGAGTTCGAGGTCCTGGTTTTTCTAGTCAGCCACCCTCAGCGCCTGATTACTCCGCACACCGTCCTAAGCACGAATTGGACAGGCCAACGACTCCACCAAACAGAGGCTTTAAAGGCGCTTTTGTCACTGCGAAGGAAACTTGATGCTTTGGCTCCTGGCAAACATTACCTTCGTACCGAACCTTGGGTCGTGTATCGCTTCAATCCTGATCCCTCTTCTCCTGCTTGAGGTCTGACCGCCGCGCCCGGTCCTCAACATCTTTATAGATTCTTTACGAACTTTTTAGACCGCTTTTATGCGCCTTGATTTTGAATGAGAGCTGTCGGCGAAAGCCCATTTCACAAAATGAGAGTTTTATCCATTGCCGTGCGGTGGCTATTGCTGCCGTATGTCCGTCGATTCCGAGACTGCTCATCGCGGTCGGAATCGGCAGGCGTGGCCGTCAATTCTTAGGGGCGATTCCAGCTATGCAACTAGTTCGACCGATCATGGCCGGAATCTGCGTTGGCGCAGTGGTGTTTCTACTCCGAATCTGCTTTGCCCTTTGGAAAGAAACAAGGTTTTCGAAATACCCGGCTCGCACGGTCTATTTTGCGAAGTTCATTCCGCCAAAGAAAGAAGGGGAACTCATAGTCATGAATTCTGAACATCGTGAACGGAAATTTCCGACGGCAAAGTCCGGGAAGCGAATCGCTCTTCTGGCGCTGTTGGTTTTGAGGCTCTCCGTCCCCACGCACGGTCAACAAACGGCCAACAACAGTTCCGCAACGAATAGCACTGTTTCCTCTCAGGTTCCGCAGGAAGTTCTCCAGGAACTGGATGCGATGAAGAAGCGCATCGAACAGTTGGAATCTCAGCTGAGAGACAAAAACTCGACAGCACCAGCAGACACCCCAAGCGATCAGGCAAAATCACCCGTCCAAGCCCCGGTTCATGATCAACCTTTGGTGCAGACCCAGGCCTTATCTACTTCCCCAGCGCCGCCCCAAAAGCCAACGAAAGCCGAGCCCTTCGCTTTTGGTGACTTTACCTGGCTAAACGGGAATCCGCGCACCAAAGACATTCCTCTCGACACGAAGTTCTTTACGCCCGAGATCCGCTCCGATGTCGATTACATCGTCGACTTCAATCATCCGGCCGACGACACCATCGGTGGATCCAGCGAAGTTTTCCGCGCCAACGAATTCCAACTGACCCAACTCGGAGTCGGTGGCGATTTTCATTACGACAATGTCCGTGCCCGTGTCATGACCCAGTTTGGCATGTATTCTGCAACCACGCCCCGCAACGACGCCAGCGCGGCTCGCGGCAACTGGGATCTCGATACGGCCTACCGCTATATTTCCGAAGCCTACGGTGGGTATCACTTCAACGTCCTGCACGGCATAAACGTCGACGCGGGAATCTTCATGTCCTACGTCGGTCTGTTCAGCTATTACAACTTCGATAACTGGGCTTATCAACCTTCGTACGTCTCCTCCAACACCCCCTGGTTCTTCAATGGCCTCAGAGTCCAAATTTTCCCGACGGAGCACCTGAAGATTGAGCCATGGTTTGTAAACGGCTGGCAATCGTATGGCCGGTTCAATCATCGGCCGGGCGTTGGAGCGCAGATCCTGTGGCGTCCCAATGACAAATTCGAGGTTTTAGGCAATCAATACGCACTTGGCGCCGACACACTCGGCGTCGCCGGTCGCATTCGTTACCACACCGACGACAGCATTCAATACAAGTATTACGACCGGCCCGGCCGATGGCTGGACAAAGCGGCCTTCTCTCTGACCGGCGATATCGGATGCGAACACGGTGGCGATCCGGTCGCAGGTACCGCCGTCAGTTGCGACACCAATGGCGTGAAGGTCATAGCTGGCAAGGCCTACGTCACGCCGAAGCAAGACTTCCTCGGCTTCATGATTTACAACCGCCTCTGGTTCCATAAAGACTTGTACGGTTTCACCCTGGGTAGCGGGAGAATTAATAACCCCGGTCGCTACTTGGTTTTGCTCCCGCCCATCAACGGCGCTACCGCAGCATCGGGGACGCCCTATTTCCCCGAAAACCCCGGCGACCCTTATAAAGCGTGGGACGCCTCAGCAACCTTTGATTACATGCCCAGCCAGTACATCACCTTCCGCTGGGAATACGACCATCGCGCCGCAAACGTTCCGTACTTTACGGGTCGCGGTGGAATCACCCCGCCTGGCGGCAACACCGGTGCCCCTGGTTCCTTTGTGAACGGTTGGGCTCCCAATCTCGTCCGGGATGAGAACCGTCTGGATCTGGCAATCTTGGTGAAATTCTGAATGGAGACACGGACCATGCAAGACCTTCTATGGATTTTCGTAACGATCGCATTCTTTGTTCTCTCCATCGCATATGTCCGGTTTTGTGAGCGCGTGAAGTGAGGAGGTTGCCATGAGCCTGGAATCCATCATCATGCTCGCAATTTGTGTGCTAACCATCGCGTACTTGGTGTATGCCCTGCTGCGTCCGGAGCAGTTCTGATATGACCGCCAACGGTTGGTTCCAAATTCTGTTCTTTCTCGTGCTCATTTTCCTGGTCACCAAGCCACTCGGCGTTTTCATGGCGAAGGTTTTCAGCCGCGAGCGCACCTTTATGGATCCCGTGTTGCGCCCGATCGAACGCCTTCTTTATCGCCTGACCGGTGTCGACGAGAAGCATGAAATGCGCTGGACCGAATACGCCATTTCCATGCTGCTATTCAGCATGGTTTCGATGGTGGTCCTCTACCTGATTCAGCGGTTGCAGGTGTATCTGCCATTCAACCCGCAGAAACTCGCAGGCGTAACACCGACCCACGTCGCTTTCAACACAGCCGCATCCTTTACGACCAATACGAACTGGCAAGCCTATGCGGGCGAGAGCACGATGAGCTATTTCACTCAAATGGCCAGCCTCGCTTATCACAATTTTGTTTCAGCAGCGACTGGCATCGCGCTCGCGATCGCATTCATTCGCGGTATCGCCCGTCGCCAGATGCAAACCATCGGCAACTTTTGGGTCGATCTGGTTCGTTGCTGTCTTTGGGTGTTGTTGCCTTTCTGCGTGGTCGGGGCACTCGTACTCGTTTCTCAGGGCGTGGTACAAAACCTGAAACCGTACGACACCGTCAAGCTTGTCGAGCCCATGCAAGTTCAAAAAATTGGCTCCGACGGGAAACCGCTCGTCACCGCGGACGGCAAACCTGTCATGGATACCGTCACTGAGCAGACCATCGCGCAGGGGCCTGTTGCTTCGCAAGAAATCATCAAGGAATTCGGCACCAACGGCGGTGGCTTCTTCAATGCCAACAGCGCTCATCCCTTTGAGAATCCCACACCGCTCTCAAATCTGATTGAGATGTTCGCAATCTTCGCGATCGGCGCAGGACTCACCTACATGCTCGGTCGCATGACGGGTTCGCCAAAGCACGGTTGGGCAGTTTGGTCCGCAATGGCCATTCTCTTTCTGGCCGGTGTCACCGTTGCTTACTGGGCAGAAGCGCGCGGCAATCCCTTGCTCGCCGGAGTTAATCAGCACGTCTCCGCCTCGCAATCTGGCGGGAACATGGAGGGCAAGGAAGTCCGCTTCGGCATCGCGAACACCGCTCTCTTCGCCACCATTACCACCGACGCGAGTTGCGGCGCCATCAACGGCTGGCACGATTCGTTCACGCCTCTCGGTGGCATGATCCCGCTCGTAAACATCATGCTGAGCGAAGTCATCTTCGGCGGAGTCGGTGCTGGTATGTACGGCATGCTGATCTACATCGTACTGGCCGTCTTTATCGCGGGTCTGATGGTCGGCCGCACGCCCGAATATCTCGGTAAGAAGATCGAAGCCTACGACGTCAAAATGGCAATGCTGGTAGTTCTCGTATTCCCGCTGGTGATTTTAGTGTTCGCGGGAATTTCTTCCGTCTACGGATTCGGCACCTCCAGCATTTCCAACCCAGGGCCGCATGGCCTAACTCAAATCCTTTACGCCTTCACCTCCGGCGCCGGCAACAATGGTTCTGCCTTCGCTGGATTAGCGATCAATACGCCTTGGTATGACACGACCATGGCTATCACCATGCTTCTCGGTCGATTTTTCATGATCATTCCCATGCTGGCCATCGCGGGCAATCTGGCTCAGAAGAAATACGTGCCTCCGTCGCTCGGAACGTTTCCTGTGACCACGCCGTTGTTCACCGTGCTTCTAATCGGCGTGATCTTGATCGTTGGTGCGCTGACGTTCTTCCCAGCATTGAGCCTCGGCCCGATTCTTGAGCATTTATTGATGGTCACCGGCAAGACCTTCTGAGGACTGACATATGGCAATGACCTCAACACAACCTGCGCTTCCACACATCCAGTCGGTTCGCCTTGGGCATTCCCCCATGAAGCCCCGAAAAAAAGCAATTTGGGAATGGAAAATCGTGCGCCGCGCCATTCTTGACTCTCTTCTGAAACTCGATCCCAGAAAAATGATGGGCAATCCCGTCATGTTCGTGGTCGAAATCGGTAGCGTGATTACCACCGCTCTGCTGTTTCAGGGCGGCCCCGCGTTTAAATTCAATCTGCAGATCAGCCTCTGGCTCTGGTTCACTGTTTTGTTCGCTAATTTCGCCGAGGCTATGGCAGAGGGTCGCGGCAAAGCGCAGGCCGATACTCTTCGGCGGGCGCGCTCCGAAACTATCGCGAACCGTCTTACGGGGAAGGACGAACACACTGAGCAGATTCCCAGCTCAAAGCTGCGAGCCGGAGATCTCGTCCTTGTATCGGCAGGCGAATTTATTCCATCGGACGGAGAAATCACCGAAGGGGTCGCATCCGTCGACGAGTCGGCCATCACCGGTGAGTCTGCGCCGGTCATTCGCGAAGCCGGCGGCGACCGCTCAGCAGTGACCGGTGGCACTCGAGTCCTGTCCGATCGAATCAAAGTTCGAATTACCTCGAACCCCGGCGAGACTTTTCTTGACCGCATGATCGCCTTGGTCGAAGGAGCCGAGCGCCAGAAAACGCCCAACGAAATCGCTCTGAATATCCTGCTCGCCGGCCTGACCATCATTTTTCTGTTGGCCGTTGTGACTCTTCAACCCTTTGCTGTCTATTCCGGCTCTCCCCAGACCGTCTTCGTGCTTGTATCTTTGCTCGTTTGCCTCATCCCGACTACGATCGGCGGCTTGCTTTCAGCAATCGGCATTGCCGGGATGGACCGCCTGGTTCAACACAACGTGCTTGCCATGTCAGGCCGTGCCGTTGAAGCGTCCGGCGATGTGAACACCCTCCTACTCGACAAAACGGGAACCATCACTCTGGGGAATCGCCAGGCATCTCGCTTTGTCCCCGCCCCCGGTGTTACGGATCAGGAATTGGCCGATGCCGCTCAGCTCTCTTCATTGGCCGATGAAACTCCCGAAGGCCGCTCGATCGTCGTCCTGGCCAAAGAAAAATATGGCCTGCG
>Ga0335078_10007137_pt1 | contig 16552 bp, 16 predicted proteins | sample Lox_Sample_32_FD_206711 | JGI IMG/M metagenome (GOLD analysis project Ga0335078, IMG submission 206711) | Soil microbial communities from Loxahatchee National Wildlife Refuge, Florida, United States - Lox_Sample_3.2 | ecosystem: Environmental > Terrestrial > Soil > Wetlands | place: USA...
GCGCGTACAGAATGCTCGCGCCGATCGCTGGGCCGACCGAGCGGCCGGCGTCGCGCAGCCGCTTCGCATGCAGAACGTACCAGACCCAGATTAACAGCGCCTGCACCGCGGCGAACAGCCAGGGTCCAGTGCGCGCAATGATCGGCGGCATTGTAAGCGCATGCGAAGCAGCGCCGGCCAGATAAACGACGATAACGGCAACAACGAAAACCTGCGGAGCGAGCCGCCCAGACGGCGAGAGAACAAAGCGTATCGCTTGCATCTATGATTTCTGTCGCCGTTCGAGGTTTGCGGAGCTTACCATCGAACCGGCTACTTCGGGCTAAACTCGTTTGAACGCACCTGCAGATAACGGCAGGGCTTCAGGCGAATTCCATAATGACGGCATCCACGGCGACGCTGTCGCCGGGCTTTACAGGTATCTTCTTGATGATGCCGTCGCGCTCGGCGCGCAGGATATTCTCCATCTTCATCGCCTCAACGACAGCCAGCGTCTCGCCGGCCTTGACCTCCTGGCCCTCACTGACGGCGATCGAAACGACAAGGCCCGGCATCGGGCAGCGCACGGCTTTTTCGCTGCCGGAAAGCTTTTTGGCCGGCATCAGCCGGGCATAGCGCGCTTCGCTTTCGGTATAGACGAATGCTTTCACTTCGATGCCGCGATAGGCAAGTTCGAACCCGTTCGGAATCGTCCGCACATGCATGGCAACCGCGACGCCATCGACGGTACCGGTCCAGACCGGCATTCCGGGAGCCCAGTTCGAGGAAAGGACGTGGCGATTGCCGTCCTCGAACAATACCGTAACGGCATTGCCCTCGTGCGCGACGTCGGCTTGCAGTTCCTCGCCGCTCAGCCAGATGGCGCGACGGCGCTCGCGCGTTACAGCGCTGTTGAGCTGCGCTGAAATGCGGCGCTTGCGTTCGCCCAAAACGTGGTCGATCGCCGCCGCCACGCCGGCAATCATGCGCGCCGCAGCGCCAGTCGGAGCGCTGCGCTCGAAACCGTGCGGAAATTCCTCGGCGATGAAAGCGGTAGAAAGATTGCCGGCGCGCCAGCGCGGATGCTGCATGATCGCGGCGAGAAACGGAATGTTGTGGCGAATACCTTCGATGGTGAAGGCATCAAGCGCGTCGGCCTGCGCGTCGATCGCCTCCGCGCGAGTCTTGGCGTGGGTGACAAGCTTGGCGATCATCGGATCGTAATAAAGCGAGATCTCGCCGCCTTCGCCGACACCGGTATCGTTGCGCACCCTCACGCCATCGTGCTCGCCCTCGGCGGGCGGCCGATAGCGCACCAGTCGGCCGATCGACGGCGCGAAATTACGATAAGGGTCTTCGGCATAGATGCGGCTTTCGACCGCCCAGCCGGAAAGCTTCACGTCGCTCTGCTTCAGGGCGAGCGGCTCGCCGGCGGCGACACGGATCATCTGCTCGACGAGATCGATGCCGGTAACAAGCTCGGTCACCGGATGTTCGACCTGCAGCCGTGTATTCATCTCGAGGAAATAAAAGCTGCGATCCTGTCCGGCGACGAACTCCACTGTGCCGGCGCTGTCGTAGCCGACCGCCCTGGCGAGCGCGACCGCCTGCTCACCCATCTTGGCGCGGGTCTTGGCGTCAAGCAGCGGACTCGGCGATTCCTCGATGACCTTCTGATTGCGGCGCTGGATCGAGCATTCGCGTTCGCCGAGATAGATGACGTTGCCATGCTTGTCGCCCAAAACCTGAATTTCGACGTGGCGTGGATCAGTGATGAATTTTTCGATGAAGACGCGGTCGTCGCCGAAGCTGGATTTCGCCTCGGAGCGGGCGCGGGCGAAGTTCTCCACCACTTCGCTTTTGGCAAACGCGACGCGCATACCCTTGCCGCCGCCGCCAGCGGACGCCTTGATCATCACCGGATAACCAATCTGCTCGGCGATGGCGACAGCCTGGATATCGTCCTCGATCACCCCGAGATGACCGGGCACGGTCGAAACCTTGGCGCGTGCAGCGGCTTTTTTAGACTCGATCTTGTCGCCCATGGCGGCGATCGCCTTGGGGTTCGGTCCGATAAACACGACGCCGGCCTTGGCAAGCGCCTCGGGAAAGGCCGCACGCTCGGAGAGAAAGCCATAGCCCGGATGGACGGCTTCGGCGCCGCTCTCCTTGCAGGCGGCAACGATGCGGTCGATGAGAAGATAGCTCTGCGCGGCCGGCGGTGGGCCGATTGCAATCGCCGTATCGGCCATTTCAACGTGAAGCGCGTCGCGATCGGCGTCGGAATAGACCGCAACCGTCGCAATCCCCATCCGGCGGGCCGTTTTAATGATCCGACAGGCGATCTCGCCGCGGTTGGCAATGAGGATTCGCTTGAACATTCCGGTTATAAAGCCCGCTAGCCGGTCCTTTTGGCTTTGCGGCGTCGCCGTCAAAATGTCAATGACCGCAGCCGCCTAGCGATGGCCTCGGCGTGTTCGGCGGGGTCGAAGCAAGTCTTTCGCGCCCGTCACGCCATCGTCGCAAGCAGTGTTCAAAGAGCGTGCTTCTAGCAGCGACGGGAGCTGTCCCAATGCGCGGACTACTGGTTATGGTCACGGCGATACTGACGGCGATCACGGCGTCACCAGCCGGAGCAGCGCAGGCGCCCAGATCTCAACCTCATAATGTAGTCTTGTTCGTTGCCGACGGATTGCGTTCCCGCGTTGTCGACGATTCGACCGCACCTACCATGGCGGCGATTGCGCGCGAGGGCGTAAGCCTGCGCAACAGCCACTCGCTGTTTCCGACTTTCACTACCGCGAACGCGTCCGCCATGGCTACCGGCCACATGCTCGGCGATACCGGCGATTTCTCCAACACGATCTACACCGGCTTCGAAGTTCCGGGCGCCGGCAACAGCATGACGCCGTTCCTGGAAAGCGATACGGTGCTGGCCGACGTCGACGAACACTATTCCGGTAACTACCTCGACGAAGCGACGATCCTGAAGCTCGCTCGGGACAAGGGCTACAGCACAGCAGCGGTCGGCAAGATCGGCCCGACGCTGATGTTCGATCACACCAAAGAAGGCCGAGCGCAGACGATCATCGTCGATGACGCGACCGGGACCGAAAAGGGTGTCCAGTTGTCGGCCGAGATGACCGATCGGCTCAGGGCCGCCAATCTCGCACTCGTCGCGCCGCCACGCGGCGCCAATGCAAATTACGGCAACATGACCACGCCCGGCACGCAAACTGCCAACGGTGTGCAGCAGGATTATTTTACCGCCGTTGCTACGCGCGCGATCCTGCCGCTGTTTAAGGAGCGAGCGAAACCGTTCGTGCTGGTGTTCTGGTCGCGCGATCCGGACGGCACGCAGCACTATCAAGGCGACAGCCGCAATTCGCTCGTGCCCGGTATCAACGGTCCAACGTCGCTCGCAGCAATTCGCAACGCCGACGACGATCTGGCCCGCATCTGCGCGGCTTTGAGCGAACTCAACCTCCTCGACACCACCGATATCATTACAGTCGCCGACCACGGTTTTTCCACGATCGCAAAGCAGAGCGAAACCAGCTCAACGGTGAAGACCAAATTCGCCGACACGCCGGAAGGACAACTTCCGCTCGGCTTTGTCGCACTCGATCTTGCCGAAGCGCTGAAGGAGCCGCTGATTGACCCGAACGATAGCTACAGGACGATTGCGCCGGGCCAGCACACCAGATTCGGCAATGGTCTCATCGGCGGCGACAGCAGCAATCCGAAGATCGTGGTGGCGGCGAACGGCGGCTCGGATCTGATCTATCTGCCCGATGCCGACAAAGACCTGGCGAAGCGCGTGATCGAAGTGCTGCTCGCGCAAGACTATGTCAGCGGCATTTTCGTCGACAGCAAGCTCGGGAGATTTCCCGGCACACTAACACTCAGCGACATCGCGCTTGAAGGCAGCGCGCTGACACCGCACCCCGCGATCGTCATCAGCTTCCGTTCCTTCGACACGGTCTGTGGCGAGCCGGTGCGGTGTGCGGTGGAAATCGCCGATACCGTGCTCCAGGAAGGCCAGGGCATGCACGGCTCGTTCAGCCGCGCCGACACCTGGAACTTCATGGCCATGCAAGGGCCGGATTTCAGATCGCATTTTGTCGATCCGGCGCCCGCCAGCAATGCCGATGTTGGCCGCACCATCGCTAAGCTGATGCAGCTCGACATCGGCGACCGAGGAAAGCTTGTCGGCCGCGTTCTTACTGAAACGCTCCCCGACGGCGCCGAGCCGCACGTGGCCGGTTGTGTCGTGAGGTCCGAGCCGGCGTCGAACGGGCTGGTGACGATATTGGATATGCAGATGGTCGGAGCGACGCGCTATTTCGATGCGGCCGGCTTTCCTGGACGGACGATCGGATTATCCAACGCCCCGCTACCCTGCCCGACGCGATAAATCCGGCAGTTACATCTGCAGTAGGCCGCAGCCTGCGCGCCGCCCCTCGGCGACGATCCAGTCAAGGATGGCAATGTCTGTCGCATCGAAGCCTGCCGGAAGCAGCGTCGCCCGGTCGGCTGGACGCTCGACGATGATCTGCGAATGCGCGATCAACTCGGCCAGCGTTTCGACAGTGCAAAGGTCCCGATCGATCCAGAACTTCATTGTCGTCTCTCGCGCTATTCTTGAACAGTGCTGGTCACGTGCAGCGCCATCGCACCGTTCTTCGCCGGCGGCCGACTCCCGGTTCAGGCGGCAACACTTCCCATGCTGGCCCGGCCGCTAAAAGGCGAGGGTAAGGCAAACTCTGGGCACCGGATGTGATGTAAGTCACGCGGCGGTTATTAAATGGGGCCCGAACTGGCGCCTATCAGCGCGGTCCAAGTGATCAGAAATTTCTTCCGCACATCTTGCCACAACCAGTCAATTCTTCTTAGTTCTAGAGCGAATTCGAACATACAATTTTCAGTATGAGCCCTAGCATTGCCGCCACTTCAACGCTATGTCACAGGCGGCGAGTTTCAAAAAACATCTCAATCAGCCCACGCGACGGAGGTTTTCCATGGCTCTGGCAATCGGCGACACCGCCCCGGATTTCGAAGCCGAAACGACCGAAGGCAAAATCCATTTCCACGATTGGATCGGCAATAGTTGGGTGGTGCTGTTCTCGCACCCCAAGGATTTCACGCCGGTCTGCACGACCGAGCTCGGCACAATGGCCCGGCTCAAGCCGGAGTTTGACAAGCGCGGTGTGAAGATCATCGGGCTGTCGGTCGACCCGGTCGACAACCATAAGAAGTGGTCACAGGACATCAAGGACGTCGTCGGCTTCGCCCCGAACTATCCGATGATCGGGGACACCGACCTGAATGTCTCGAAGCTTTACGGCATGCTTCCGGCAAGCACGGACGGCTCCTCCGATGGCCGCACCCCGGCGGACAATGCGACCGTACGCAATGTGTTCGTCATCGGTCCGGACAAGAAGATCAAACTGATCCTGGTCTATCCGATGACCACGGGCCGCAATTTCGATGAGGTGTTGCGCGTGGTCGACTCGCTGCAACTCACCGCCAAGCACCGGGTGGCGACGCCGGCGAACTGGAAGCAGGGCGAAGACGTCATCCTCACCGGCGCGGTGACCAACGAAGAGGCGGAGAAGCTTTACCCGCAGGGCTGGAAGACCCCGAAGCCCTACATCCGCATCGTGCCGGCGCCGCGATCGTAGTCGCCCGTCGTAGTCGCAATCCGACGAGAAAAGCGCGGCTTACGGGCCGCGCTTTTGCTTTGAGCAATGACCGGCCGGCAAGCCGCTCTACGGCACCAAGACGACCTTGCCTATATTGCCGCGATCCTGAATGAAATGATGCGCTTGCGGCGCTTCGTTGAAGCGAAAAGTGCGCGCAATCTTCGGCTTGATGGCGCCTTGCGCCCACAATGCCCACAACTGATCGGCCCATCCGCGCTGCCGGTCGATTTCGCCCCACAAGTGGCCGAGGTTAACGCCGAACACGCCTTTGTTCGCGTTCATCAGCGACAGCGGGTTGAACTGAAACCACGGCATCTTCGCGACCGCCGATAACATCGACAACATATTGCGGTTCTTGCCGGTCGCCGCGGCCGAAAGGCCGAACATACCGAGGCGCCCGGTCGGGGCCAGCGCGCGATAGCCTTTCTTCCAGGATTCACCACCGACGGCATCGAGAATGAGTTCGACACCGCGGCCGTCGGTGATCTCGCGCGTCCGCGCCTCAAAATCCTCGGTCCGGTAGTCGATGAGGTGATCCACGCCGAGCGCGCGCAACTCGGCGTGTTTGGCGGCCGAAGCGGTGCCGATGACGTGTGCGCCGATGTGCTTTGCGAGCTGCGTCGCAGCGATACCAACCCCACCGCCCGCAGAATGGATCAACACGGTCTCGCCGGCTTTCAGACCGCCCATAACGACGACGAGTTGCCAAGCCGTGAAATAGTTGACCGGGATTGCCGCAGCTTCCGACGGCGACATATTTGCAGGACGCGCGAACACCTGGTTGGTAGGAACACATACCGTGTCGGAGTAACCACCAAATCTCGTGACCGCGAGGACATCGCGGCCGACCCAACTCCCCTCCACTCCAGTGCCAACGGCATCGATGCGACCACCGACCTCATAACCAGGCACGACCGGCATCGGCGGCAGGTCCGGATAGATACCCAACCGGCCCATGATGTCGGCAAAATTGACTCCGGTCGCCTCGACGCGAATCCGAACCTCGCCGGCTTTGGGTTCGGGATCGGGCGCCTCTTTGACCTCGAGGACTTCCGGCGGTCCGGCTTTGGTGATCCAAATCTGCCGCATGGCATTGATCTCCGGTTTTTGCGCCGCACCCGCGTGTCAGATCGCGATCTCGTTCCTCGTGGCTAAGCCGGCGCCTTTGCCCTCTCAGCCGTCAGCATCGATTGCAGTATCTGATCGGAAATCTCGCGAACCGCGGCGGGCGAGTGCGAAAGAAACAACGTATTGGTCTTGTCACTTTCACCGATCGATTTGATCGTATCAAAATATTGCGTGACCATCACCAGCTGCATGACTTCGGAGGTTGAAGCATCCTCGACGGCCTTCTTGAATTGGTCGATCGAACCCTGCAGTCCCGCGATAATCGCCTTCCTCTGGTTGGCGATACCCTGGCCTTGCAGGGCCTTGCTCTCGGCCTCGGCCTCGGCCTTTTTGACCACCAGAATTTTCTCGGCCTCGCCTCGCGCATTTGCCGCGACCTGCTCCCGTTGCGCCGCGTTGATGTCGTTCATCGCCGACTTCACTTTGGCATCGGGAACGATGTCAGTGACGAGAACATTGACAATTTCGAACCCGAACCCGGCCATGTCCGCGTCCAGCTCCTGCTTCACCGCGGTGGCGATACCCGACTGGCTGGCGAACACTTCATCGAGCGTCATGCCCGGAACATGGCCGAGAATAACCTGTTCGACGTAAGACTGAATTTGCTCCATCGGGTTGGATAGCTTGTAGAAGGCATCGTAGGCCTTTTCAGGCCGCACCCGATTTTGCACGGAGATCGGTATCGTGACGAATACGTTGTCTTTGGTCTTGGTCTCCATCGTCAGGTTTATCTGATTGACCCGCAAGCTGACTCTGCCGGCAACCTTGTCGATGATCGGCCATTTCCAGTTCAGACCCGGCTCGGCGACACGGCGGAATTTTCCGAATCGCGTGATCACCGCGACTTGAGCGGTGCTCACTGTAAAGAAGCTTCCCAGCACGACGACGAGGACGATGAAAATCAAAAGGGCAAATATGACTACGCCAGGCGTATTCATTGCCGTATCTCCTTTTGCGCGACCAGCTAGCTTGGTCTCGGCAAATTTGGTTTCGAAGGTAGAGAATTACAGCACACACGGTCGTGCGGACACCACTTCGCACCCGTTGCTATGTTAATGGACAATGACACAGCATCAATGTCATCGTCGGTATGACACTCGCGAAAGGTGAGGAAAACCCATGGATGTTCGCGCCGCTGTTGCTTTCGCGCCCGGCAAACCGCTCGAAGTTACAACTGTGAAGCTGGACGGACCGCGCGCCGGCGAAGTTCTGGTTGAGATCAAGGCGACCGGGATCTGTCATACCGACGAGTTCACATTGTCCGGCGCCGATCCGGAAGGCTTGTTTCCGGCGATCCTCGGCCACGAGGGAGCCGGCGTCGTCGTCGATGTCGGGCCCGGGGTGACATCGGTGAAGAAAGGCGATCACGTCATTCCGCTGTACACGCCGGAATGCCGGTCCTGTCCGTCCTGCCTGTCGCGCAAGACCAATCTTTGCACCGCAATCCGCGCCACCCAGGGCCAAGGCGTCATGCCCGACGGCACCTCGCGTTTCTCGATCGACGGCAAAAAAGTTCATCACTACATGGGCTGCTCGACTTTCAGCAATTTCACCGTGCTGCCGGAAATCGCAGTAGCAAAAATCCGTGACGACGCACCGTTCGACAAGGTCTGCTACATCGGCTGCGGCGTGACGACCGGCATCGGCGCGGTGATCAACACCGCGAAAGTCGAGCCCGGATCGAAATGTATCGTGTTCGGCCTCGGCGGCATCGGGCTCAACGTGATCCAGGGGCTGCGGCTGGTGGGCGCTGACATGATCATCGGGGTCGATCTCAATCCCGACAAGAAAGCGTGGGGCGAACGCTTTGGCATGACGCATTTCGTCAATCCGAAGGAAATCGGCGGCGATCTGGTGGCCCACCTCGTCAACATGACCAAGAGCGGCGCCGATCAGATTGGTGGCGCCGATTACACCTTCGAGTGCATTGGCAACGTCAATCTGATGCGCGCGGCGCTGGAAAGCTGCCACCGCGGCTGGGGCGAGAGCATCATCATTGGCGTCGCCGGGTCGGGCCAGGAAATCGCCACCCGGCCATTTCAGCTCGTCACCGGCCGGGTCTGGCGCGGTACCGCCTTCGGCGGCGCCCGCGGCCGTTCCGACGTGCCGAAAATCGTCGACTGGTACATGCAGGGGAAAATTGAAATCGACCCGATGATCACGCACACCATGCCGCTTGGCGACATCAACGAGGCTTTCGATCTGATGCACGAGGGCAAGAGCATCCGTAGCGTCGTGGTCTATTAGGTCTGCATGAGACAAAGTCCGCAGGAGCCGCCATGAGCAACCCGTCCGATTTTCAGGCGCCCTTCGCCGATTTTCTCGGTATCAAGCTCACGCACGTTTCGGCGGAACGTGTCGAGGCCGAGCTTGCCGTTCGCCACGAACTCGCAACCATCCCCGACATTCTGCACGGCGGCGCAGTGATGGCGCTGGCCGACAACCTCGGCGGCGTCGCCACGGTGGTGAATTTGCCAAAGGGCGCGCGCACGGCAACGATCGAGAGCAAGACCAATTTCTTTGCCGCAATCCCGGTCGGCGAGACCGCGCGCGCGGAGTGCACGGCGCTGCATCGCGGCCGCACCACCATGGTGTGGCAGACCAAAATCATGCGCAACGACGGCCGGCTTTGCGCGCTGGTGATCCAGACGCAGATCGTCATCCCGGCGGAGAAGGGTTAGAAAAAGGAAAGGTCGGGCTAGTTTCCGACGAGATCTTCCGAGGCGGCGCCGAGCCGCAGCGCAAGTCGCGGATCGAGCCGTTTTTCAAGCGCGCCGTGGGCTTGACGCCAAATCGGGATGGCGGCTTGCAATCGCCTGGCGCCCTCCTCCGTGAGCCATACCGCGCGGCGGCGCTGATCTTTATCGGCGATGGCGATTTCCACCAGCCCCGCCGTTTCCAGCGCGCGCAGATTTCGCGACAGCGTCGACTGATCTAAGCCGGTGCGTTCGGCGAGCGCCCCGAGCGTATCGTCGGGCGCCGCGGCAATCTGCGCCATCAGTCCAAACTGGGTGATGCTGAAGCCACTTCCTTGCATGCGCTCCTCAAGGAAGTTGGTAATGCGCCGCGCCGCGAGCCGGCTCGCCCAGCAGGCGCACGCGTCCACTGCCGCGCGGGCATCACTGACAAGGGTCTTTGAAGGGGCTTGCGATCGTTTTGGCATGGTTGTATGTATCTACATCATTTGTATCTACATGGAAATACGCAAATGCTTGCGGCGTCATCATTTGTTTACGGAATGGCAAACCAGGCCGAGGTTGCAGGAATGACCGGCCGCGAGATGCTGCAGGCCATGATCGACCGCAAAATCCCGGCTCCTCCGATTGCGCAGACCCTGAATTTCTGGATCGTCGAGGTTGGCGACGGCTTTTGCGTGTTCGAAGGTGAGACCAAGCCGGATTTTCTCAACCCGCTCGGAACGATCCACGGCGGCTGGGCGCTGACGCTGATCGACACCGTGACGGGCGTCGCTGGACACACGCTCCTCCCGGCAGGTGTCGGCTACACGACGGTCGAGACCAAAGCCAATTTCACCCGCGCGATCCGGCCCGACACCGGGCGCGTGCGCGCTGAGGGGCGCATTGTGACCCGTGGCCGGCAAATCATGTCGGCGGAGGGGCGAGTCCTTAATTCGGAGGGGCGCGTGCTGGCTCACGGGACCTCAACTCTCTTGGTGTTTGACAATGGCAAGAACGGGAGCGGGAGGCCGGCGGCTACGTGACCGCAGCCAAACCAGCGCGAAAGGCAACGCACGGCTTTCGGATCAAACGCGTCTACGAGCCGGCAGCGAAGGACGACGGACTTCGGGTGCTGGTCGACCGGCTGTGGCCGCGCGGCCTTACCAAGGAGAAAGCGCGGCTCGATCTGTGGCTCAAGGAGATTTCACCCAGCGATGCGCTCCGCCATCTTGTCCATGACGATCCAACAAAGTGGCATGAGTTCGCCACGGCGTATGGCCGCGAGCTTGCGCAAGAACCGGCAAAGACCGCTGCCGCGGATTTGCGCAAACGGGCACGAAGCGAACCGGTGACCCTGCTTTACGGTGCACGTAACGAGACCCACAACAATGCGGTCGCGTTGAAGGACTGGCTGGAACGCAAAAGATAGCGCGCGTCGCACGGTTCACAGCATCTGAAAAAATCTGAGCTTCACGCCGGCGGGTTCGCGTTCGCCAGTACAAACGACGATGCACTTCGCAAGCCAGGCGTAGCGCGCAGTGCTGGTCTCGAAGAAAGTCGCGCCGCGGAAATAGTAGCCCGACGGATCAACCGGACGCCCCGCGGCGAGCGCTGCCATTACGTCGGACGGACCGTGGCGAAGTGCGTGGTTGCGGACGTAGATGAGCGCGCCATCATCGGTTTGCAGCGTATAGCGAGCCTCAAGCTCCGCTACGCCGTCGTGCCGTATGATTTGCCAATCGGCGCCCCCGGACAGCACCGTTCCGCGCAGCTTTGGACCGGAAAAATCCCCGCCCACGATTGGAACGATACGCCGGACACCCTTGCCCACATCGCCGAGATCGAGCGCCGGATCGACCTTCGCGTGCGCGGCAAAAATGAATTGAAACAGCGGAACAGGTTCCGCGTCGGCCATGCTTGTCCTCCCCAGCGATCGAATATCGCGTCAAGTACCCGCGCAACGTATTGCGATATCGAGATTACTCAGTAAAGCCCAATACAGAGCGCGGGCCTATGAGCTGCCCTCATCGGGAAGCTTTGTGTCCGTCGTCGCGCTGCGTGCGGTGCCCTCAAGGCAGTCGGCCAGAGTGGGGGTCCGGGGCAGTTTCGGCAAAGTCCGGTCTTGACCCGCCAATTTGCTCAGAAATGTTCTCGCCATATCGAGATAGAGGCGGCGTTCAGAATCCGTCTGCGCTTCTCGCGCCCATTGCAGGTATTGATCGACCCTCGCGCGATATTGGTCGGCAGCACGAACCGGCGAGATGCTGAAAGGCGCTACTGACACAGGTCGACAGCTTCGAGACACGGGTTCGGCGGCTCCGCCGACGCGGGCCCGGCCGTCTGAACCAAAACGGTTAGAGCTGCGAGCGGTGACAACACAGTCACCGCTGCCAAGAACTTGCCGATGGTTCTCACGGAGTGCTCCTCCTGATCTAACGCTTGCTGGCAAGCACGGTGCCTGAATTCGCGTGGTGCGCGACGTGATCAGCGTCACCAATTTTCGCTTTGCGACGACGTGTGCTCCGCGTCACATCCGGCAATCCCAAGATGGGACACTCTGCAATATCCACACCGCCGGGAATGGAGGTAGTCATGAATATCTCAAACATGAGTGCCGCGTTCATTCGTACCGACCGCGCGCTGTACTGGCGCGATGTAAAGCGTCGCATCCGCGATCGCCGCGAGCGCGTCCCTTCGCGCTCCGACTCGACGAGTCTCGGCGACAGCGGCCCGCGCACCGGAGGGCTCCTGCGCAGCGAAGCGGTCTTGGAAGCGTCAACGCCGTCGCGGCCGGATTAAAGTGGGCCTGGCTAAACCGAGGTGAAAGCCGATCAGCGCTGCATTTAACCGGAACAACCCCGGAGCGACAGTAGCTGCAGCCATTGTCCAAGGCGATTGATTATTGTGACAAACTGATCCGATAATCGGCCGGACGCAGCAGCGTCAAGACGCAAAACCTGCCGGGGCTGTGCCATGCCGCCAAGCGCCGATGTGCTGTTTCCGACCACGATCGCCGGCAGCTTGCCGAAACCGTCGTGGCTCGCCGAGCCAAGCAAACTCTGGGCGCCGTGGCGTCTCGAAGGCGATGAGCTCCAGGCCGCCAAGGACGACGCCACGCTGCTGGCGCTCAAATTGCAGGAAGACGCCGGCATCGACGTCGTCACCGACGGGGAGGAGGCCCGCCAGCATTTCGTGCACGGATTTTTGGAGGCGGTCGAGGGCATCGACTTCAGCCGCCGCGTTGAGATGGGCATCCGCAACAACCGCTACAAAGCGATGTGTCCGACCGTCACCGGCCCGCTGCGGCTGCGGACGCGCGTGCATGCGCGCGAAGCGCGGCTTGCCCGCGCTCACACCCGGCGAAAATTGAAACTTACCCTGCCCGGCCCGATGACCATCGTCGACACCATCGCTGATGCTCATTACGGCGACCGCGTAAAGATGGCGATGGCGTTTGCTGCGCTGCTCAATGAGGAGGCCCGCGGACTCGCCGCCGACGGCGTCGATGTGATTCAGTTCGACGAGCCGGCCTTCAACGTCTACATGGACGAGGCCGCCGGCTGGGGGATTGATGCGCTGCATCGCGCGATTGAGGGCGTGACCGCAACGAGCGCGGTGCACATCTGCTACGGCTATGGCATTCCCGCCAACATCGCCTGGAAGGCGACGCTGGGCGGTGAATGGCGCCAGTACGAAAAATTTTTCCCCGCGCTGGCGCGAAGCCGCATCAATCAGGTATCGGTCGAATGCATCAATTCGCACGTACCGCCGAGCGTGCTGAAATTGCTCGACGGCAAGGACGTGCTGATCGGCGTCATCGACGTCGCGACTGATGAAGTCGAAACGGCTGAACAAGTCGCTACCGTAATCGCGCAAGCGGCCGACTACGTCCCGAAGGAAAAGATCATCGCCTGCACCAATTGCGGCATGGCGCCAATGCACCGCGACGTCGCGGTAAAGAAACTCGAAGCGCTTGCGAAAGGCGCGGCGCTGGCGCGGGAGAAATTATCCTAAGCCGTCACCGGTCGCTGCGCGAAAGGACGTCGATCAACTCGCCGACTTTGCGCCGCTGCTCGCCCTTGTTGCCCGAGGCGATCGCGTGCTCGACGCAATGCGCAACGTGATCGGCGAGGATCTCATCCTCGGCACGGCGCAACGCGGCGCGCGCCGCCGACAGCTGGGTGACGATGTCGATGCAATAACGATCGTCCTCGACCATGCGCACGAGCCCGCGCACCTGGCCTTCGATTCGTTTTAGGCGCTTGAGCACCGACGTCTTGGCATCCGCTCGCATGTCATCTATATACCCCTACGGGGTAACCGTTTCAAGGCCGATGATCGTGGAGCATCCGATTCATTCGCACGGCGGCGAGTCGGTCGCGACCGATCCGGTCTGCGGGATGAAAGTCGATTCGGCAAAAACGCCGCACCGCCACACCCGGGACGGCGACAGCTACTACTTTTGCAGCGCCGGTTGCCGGGCCAAGTTCATCGCCGATCCTGAAAAATATTTGCATAGCGGGTCCACCCTCGCAGCCACCCCGGCCAGGCCGGAAGGCACGATCTACACCTGCCCCATGCATCCGCAAATCCGGCAGGTCGGTCCCGGCAACTGTCCGATCTGTGGCATGGCGCTCGAACCCGAGGCAGGCGGCGCTGATGATGGCGCTGAACTTGCCGACATGACCCGCCGGCTTTGGATTTCGGCAATGCTGGCGCTGCCAGTCGTAGTGCTGGAGATGGGGGCGCATCTGTTTGGCTTTGTGCCGCTATCGCAGATGGCGTCGGCACTGACACAGCTTGCGTTCGCGACTCCGGTCGTACTCTGGGGCGGGTGGCCGTTCTTCGTACGCGGCGCGCAATCGCTGCTGACGCGCCACCTCAACATGTTTACGCTGATCGCGCTCGGTACCGGCGTGGCCTACGTCTACAGCCTGATCGCGGCGCTTGCCCCGCAGCTTTTTCCCTCGGCGTTCCGTGACGCACATGGCGCCGTCGCGCTCTATTTCGAAGCCGCCGCCGTGATCACAGTGCTGGTGCAGCTTGGGCAAGTACTTGAACTGCGCGCCCGCGCCTCGACGTCGAGTGCGATCCGCGCGCTGCTCGACCTCGCGCCGAAAACGGCGCGGCGGGTCGCCAAAGATGGCAGCGAGACCGAGGTTTCACTTGCCGTTGTCGCCGCCGGCGACCGCTTGCGGGTGCGTCCGGGCGAAAAGGTCCCGGTCGATGGTACGATTGTCGAGGGACATTCGTCGGTTGATGAGTCGCTGGTCACAGGCGAGTCGATGCCGGCTGCCAAGGCGACCGGCGCGCGTGTTGTTGCCGGCACGCTGAATCAAACCGGCAGCTTCATCATGCAAGCGGAGAAAGTCGGGCGCGATACGCTGCTGGCACAGATCGTCCAGATGGTCGCCACCGCACAGCGCTCGCGTGCACCCATTGCACGCCTGGCCGATCAGGTAGCGTCCTGGTTTGTGCCTCTGGTCATCGCGGCCGCGCTTTTGGCTTTCGCGGCGTGGTCGATCTACGGACCGGAACCTCGCTTTACGTTTGGCCTCGTTGCCGCAGTCAGCGTCCTCATCATTGCCTGTCCATGTGCGCTTGGTCTCGCCACGCCGATGTCCATCATGGTGGGCGTTGGCCGCGGAGCGCAGGCGGGCATCCTGGTCAAGAACGCGGAAGCACTGGAGCGGATGGAGAAGGTCGACACCCTCATCGTCGACAAGACGGGCACGCTGACCGAAGGCAAACCGAAGGTCGTCGCCGTTATCCCGGCCAGTGGCGAGACTGAGGCCGAGGTGCTGCGGCTTGCAGCCAGCGTCGAGCGAGCGAGCGAACACCCGCTGGCGGCCGCAATCGTTGCCGCGGCCGCCGACCGCGGTATCGAACTCTCCGGGGTCGCCGATTTCGACTCCCCGACCGGCAAAGGCGTCGTCGGCACGGTCGAAGGCCGTCAAGTTGCTCTTGGCAGCAATAGGTTTCTCGCCGAACGCGGCGTCAAGGCGGCTTCGCTCGCCGCCGACGCCGAGCGATTGCGCCGCGACGGCGCGACCGTAATCTTTCTTGCAGTCGACGGCGATTTTGCCGGCCTTCTCGGCATTGCCGATCCGATCAAGGTGAATGCGCCAGCGGCGCTGCAGGCGCTACGCGCCGACGGTTTGCGCATCGTCATGCTCACCGGCGACAGTCTCGCGACTGCCGAAGCGGTGGCACGGCAGCTTTCGATTAATGAGATCGAAGCAGAAGTACTGCCTGACCAAAAAGCCGCAGTGACCGACAAGCTGCGCCGCGAAGGCGGCGTGGTGGCCATGGCTGGAGACGGCGTCAACGACGCGCCGGCGCTCGCGGCCGCCGACGTCGGCATTGCCATGGGTACCGGTACCGACGTCGCCATCGAAAGCGCCGGTATCACATTGCTCAAAGGCGACCTCGCCGGCCTGCTGCGGGCGCGGCATCTGTCACGCGCGACTATGCACAACATCCGGCAAAATCTGTTCTTCGCGTTCATGTATAACGGCGCCGCTATTCCGATTGCAGCCGGCATTCTCTACCCCTCCTTCGGAGTCCTGCTGTCGCCGATCATCGGCGCGGCGGCGATGGCGCTTTCCTCGGTGAGCGTCATCGCGAACGCCTTGCGGCTGCGCTCGGTCAGGCTTTGAACGCCTTAAAGACGGCCTAGCCCCAGCTTCTGCGCACCCGCCCGCGGATATCGACCGGCGCGCGCGCTGGCTTTACCGGCGCGCCGGGCGTTGCGGCCCGCGGCCAGGCTGAGCATTCGAAATGATCGAGCATGGCGGCCGGAATAAATCGCGTGCGTGACGCATACATGTGGCGGTCGCCGTTGCTGCGTTGCCCGTGCACGAAGAAGCGCTGCGGCACGATCACGTGCAGATGATCCCGCGCCCGCGTCATGGCGACGTAGAGCAGCCGCCGCTCCTCCTCGATCTCGGCACTCGTGCCGGCGGCGAGGTCCGACGGTAGACAGCCATCGACGGCGTTCAAGATGTAGACCGACTTCCACTCCTGGCCCTTGGCTGAATGGATGGTCGAGAGGATCAGATA
>Ga0335078_10007138_pt1 | contig 16551 bp, 15 predicted proteins | sample Lox_Sample_32_FD_206711 | JGI IMG/M metagenome (GOLD analysis project Ga0335078, IMG submission 206711) | Soil microbial communities from Loxahatchee National Wildlife Refuge, Florida, United States - Lox_Sample_3.2 | ecosystem: Environmental > Terrestrial > Soil > Wetlands | place: USA...
CCGCCGGGGTGTCCAGGGCCGCGATCCGCCCCCGTTCGAGGATCGCGACCCGATCGCACAGTTCCTCCACCTCGTCCATGAAGTGGCTGACCAGTACGACGGTGACGCCGCTCGCCCGGACCGCTCTGACCAGGTCCCAGGTGGCGTGCCTGGCTCCGGGGTCCAAGCCCGCGGTGAGCTCGTCAAGGAACACCACCTCCGGGTTCCCGACCAGGGCGAGCGCGATGAACAGCCGCTGCTTCTGGCCGCCGGACAGCTTGCCGAAGCTGGTACCGCTCTGGCTGGCCAGCCCCCAGCGGTCCAGCAGCTCGCGCCAGTCGGCGGGGTCCGGATAGAACGACGCGTACAGTTCCAGCGCCTCGCGTACCTTGAGCTTGTCCTGCAACTGGGTTTCCTGGAGTTGCACGCCGATCCGCTGGTGCAGCCGGCGGCCGTCGGTCTTGGGGTCCAGGCCGAGGATCCGGACCTCTCCCCCGTCGCGCTTGCGCAGGCCCTCCAGGCACTCGACCGTGGTGGTCTTGCCCGCGCCGTTCGGCCCCAGGATGCCGAAGATCTCACCTTCTTCCACGTGGAACGAGATCCCGTCCACCACCGCCTGGCCCCCGTAACGCTTGGTCAGCCCGGTCACGTCGATGACTGCCGTCATCATCCGCCTCCCTTTGCCCGGCGCCTGCCCTGGCGCCATAGCCAGCTTCGCCCAGCGGACCCCGGCGGCGGATCGGCTGCGCGGCCATCTTTGCCACGCCGGGTGGCCGCGGTCCGGCCGGCCATCCGGACCCGCGGCATCAACCGTTCGGCTGACCCCTGGTGGCGGGCACGCCGGCTACGGCGCGAGCATTTCCCGGTCCGCCCAGGTCAGGTGGTGGCAGCGGCCCGGGCGACGGCGAGCGGGCACTCATCGCAGCGGGCGCCGGCGTGCCCCTCGCCCCCGGCGCGTTAGCCTGGCTCCTGGAAAGCCCGTCACGGCCTGTCCGGGACGCCCAGACACCTCCGGAGACGGGAGACGAGTCCATGCCGCTGCACATCCAGGTGGACGAGTCCAGCCAGGACGCCGGGCTTGACGTCAACCCGGTCTACGTCCAGGAGCTGGGCCGCGAGATCCCGCGGTACCTGCTGCCCGAGCACGGGGTGCCGCCGCGCACTGCGCTGCAGATAGTCCGCGACGAGCTCATCCTCGACGGCAACGCCCGGCTCAACCTGGCCACGTTCGTTACCTACCCTGCCGCCCGTGACCGGCTAGCGACGGCGTCTTTTAGACGCCTAGCTCGTGCGCCAGTGCTCTGCACATGGCCCTTCAAGACTCCCCCGATGGGACGTGTCACGGCGTCTCATCAGGGGTTTTCCGTATCTGGCCCTGAGAGGCTCTCAGACGGCCCCAGACGGCCTATCGGGAGTACCCTGGTACAACCATTAGGGGGTGGCTGCGAGGACCCCGGGAGCCGCTGGTCAGAGGCACCATTCCGGCAGCCTGGGGCAAGTGGTTTGCATGGCGTTAGTCTTCGGGCTCTTCGTCAGGGATTACCTTCTTGGTTAGCTCACCCACGACGACGCGCGGGTCACCCTCGATCCACCAATCTATGTTGTCCCCGTCACTGAAACCGCCGACGATGGTTCCCGCTTCCCGCTCTTTTTCCGGGCGGACGATGTTGGCCATTACCTTCACCCGTGCACGGACTAGGTAGTCGTGCCTTTCCTTGTCCGTAAGTGTTGACCAGTAGACGCCAAACTTGATCTGGCTGTCGTTGGTCTCGACCCCGGCCGGTACAGCGCCATCCCTTTCCAGCCGGTCGATTTCATCCATGAGCCTGTTGTACTCGGGAAGGTATGTCTCACGGTCGGTGTTGTCGAGAGCGTCTATCTCGGCCCGAATATCCTCGATTTCGCCAGCGTGGTCGTTTGCTGGCCGCCAGGACACGACCTTGATTGTCTCGTCTGCCCAGAGTGCTAGTAGCTGCTCATTTACCCGCCGCTCTATCTCTTCGGCAGGAATGGCGTTCTGACATGTGGACCGTTGACGTGGCGTACCATCACAGCGGTAATAGCGGTACACGGTGAATGTGCCGTCCTTGCGGACCCATCCCTTCTTTTCCCGCTTGTGCATGACCCCGCCACACTTCGGGCAGTGGATAACATCACTGAGCGTCCATGGGTCCTTTTCCCGCTGGGTTGGCTCCCTAGGCTCCCACTGGTCCGGGGTTGGCGTCGGCTTGTTGTCGAGTATCCATTGCAGCTTCCGCCAGCGATCCCGGTCGATAACACTCGTGAAGTGCGTTACCTTGTGGCCTTCCCGGTAGACACCATAAAGCAGTTCATTGCGGAGGATGCCGCCGATAGTTCGAGGTGCCCACTTTCCCTCGTACTTGGGTAGTGCGTTCTGGTCCTTGGCCGCCTCGGCATCTAGCCGTTCGGCAATCCTGGGTAGCTTGTTTCCGGCTTCCGCCATCTCGATCATGATAAGCAGGTACTTGCGCTTTGATTCATCCAGCGTCGGAAGCTTGCTACCCTCTTCGCCGGTAACCTTGAATCCCCAGCACAGCCGGCCTCGCACTGCGCCATTCTTGCGCAGGAGTGCGCGGGCCTTGTTATTGGCCAGCTTGATGTTATCAAGCTCCATCTCTGCGAAGTTCTCAAGGAATGCCCACATCTGCTTTTCCATCATGTTCTCGGTTGGATAGTGCAGGAGTGGAGTTAGTACCGTCACTTTTTTGCCGTAACTGGCGACCCGGTCACGGGTCCTACGTGCGTCAAGAGCGTTACGGCCGAGTCGGCTTATGTTGATTCCGACCAGTTCGCTCCATGCTCGCATTTCGATGTTTGTCAGGTATGGGCCGAGCCCCGGCCGCTTTGCTGCCGGTATGTCCCCGGATACATCCTCGTCGATAGCCATGAACGGGTGATAACACCCTTGGCTGGCCGCATACGCGATACCCTCTTCGTCTATCTGTTGGAGAATAGATACGCCGCGCCGCTTACGGCCTTTTACCTCGCTTTTACGGGCTGATATCAGGATGTGCTCACCGGGTGCGTGTGTGCATTCTCTCTGCTCGTCCTTGCTGGTCATCCTGACCACCTCCATCCTCGCCCCTCAAGAACCATGGTAGCACTGGGGGATCGTGATGAGGAACGGCTTCAGCATGGACCTGGCCGACCTGCTGCTCAACGATCTGCGGTTCCAGGTGGAGGTGCTGGAGCATCATCCGCAAACACAGCCGCCACCGGAGATCCAGCGCATGCGCGAGAGCTTCAAGCACTGACCTTCAGGAAGGCGCCGGGATCGGAGCCGGCGACCCGGTCGTGGCCGGTGATCCGGTCGTGGCCGGTGCCGTGGTTACGGCCGGGGTGGCGGTCGCGGTCGCCGTAACCGCGGGTTTGCCGGGGGTGTGGGGGAAACTCGGGGGGGCACCGGTGGCCAGCGGCGCGCCCCGGGGTCGCCACCGCCAGGCCAGGGAGATAGCGTGCTGAATAAGCAGCAGACAGGAGCCGATGATGACGACGCTGCGCAGCTACGTGTGCGGGGCATGGACCGAACCGGCCGATGACGGTCAGGGGGCGCGGCCGGTGCTGGACGCGGTGACCGGCGAAGAAGTCGCCCGGGTGTCATCGGCCGGCATCGACCTGGGCGCGGCGCTCGCCTACGGCAGATCGGCCGGCGGCCCGGCGCTTCGGGAGCTGACCTTCCACCAGCGGGCAGCGCTGCTCAAGTCGCTCGCGCTGCTGCTGCGCGAGCACCGGCCGGAGCTGTACGCTCTGTCGGCCCGCGCCGGCGCGACCTTGGGGGACGCCAAGTTCGACGTCGACGGCGGCATCGGCGTGCTGCTCAGCTATGCGAGCAGGGCCCGGCGCGAACTGCCGAACGACACGATCCTCGCCGAGGGCGCGGTCGAGCCGCTGGGCAAGGGCGGGACCTTCGTCGGCCAGCACATCCTCACCCCGCTGCACGGGGTCGCGGTGCAGATCAACGCGTTCAACTTCCCGGTCTGGGGGCCGCTGGAGAAGCTTGCCCCGGCGTTCATCGCCGGCGTGCCCAGCCTGATCAAGCCGGCTACCCAGACCGCGTACCTGACGGCCCGGCTGGTGGAGCTGATCGTGGACTCCGGGCTGCTGCCGGAAGGCTCGGTCCAGCTGGTCTGCGGCAGCGTGGACGGCCTGTTCGACCACCTCGGCGAGCAGGATCTGGTGTCGTTCACCGGGTCGGCCGCCACCGCCCGGCGGCTGCGGGCGCACCCGGCGATCGTCGAGCGCTCGATACGGTTCAACGCCGAGGCAGACTCGCTGAACTGCTCCGTCCTCGGCCCCGAGGCCGGGCCGGGCACGCCGGAGTTCGACCTGTACGTCCGGCAGCTGGTCACCGAGATGACGGTCAAGGCCGGCCAGAAGTGCACCGCGATCCGGCGCGCCCTGGTCCCGGCCGCGCTAGCGGACCAGGTGGCGGAGGCGGCGCGCGACCGGCTGGCCAAGGTGGTGGTGGGCAACCCGGCCGCCGAAGGCGTGCGAATGGGCGCGCTGGCCAGCCTGGAGCAGCGCGAGGAGGTGCGCCGCTCGGTCAAGGCCCTGCTGTCGGCGGGGCGGATCGTATCCGGCGACCCGGACCGCGTCGACGTGGTCGGAGCCAGCGCCGAACGGGGCGCGTTCATGGCGCCGCTGCTGCTGCGGGCCGACGGCGCGGACCGCCCGGAGCCGCATCAGGTGGAGGCGTTCGGGCCGGTCAGCACGATCATCGGCTATCAAGGCACCGAAGAGGTGATCGAACTGGCGGCGCGGGGCCGGGGCAGCCTGGCAGGCTCGGTCGTCACGGCCGACACCTCCTTCGCCCGCGACGTGGTCCTCGGCCTGGCGCCCTGGCACGGCCGGATCCTCGTCCTGGACCGCGAGGACGCAGCCGAGTCCACCGGGCACGGATCGCCGCTGCCCGCGCTGGTGCACGGCGGCCCGGGGCGGGCCGGCGGCGGCGAGGAGATGGGCGGCGTCCGCGGCGTGCTGCACCACATGCAGCGCACCGCGGTGCAGGCCAGCCCGCGGGTGCTCTCCGCCGTCACCCGCCACTGGATCCCGGGTACCGAACGGGACACCGGAGGCGGCCACCCGTTCCGCAAGTCGCTGGCCGAACTGCGGATCGGCGACACCGTGGTGGCCGGGCCGCGGCCGGTGACGCTGGCGGACATCGAGCATTTCGCCGAGTTCACCGGCGACACCTTCTACCTGCACATGGACGAAGAGGCGGCCCGGGCCAACCCGTTCTTCGACGACCGGGTCGCGCACGGCTACCTCATCGTCTCCTTCGCCGCCGGGCTGTTCGTTCACCCCGATCCCGGTCCGGTGCTGGCCAACTACGGCCTGGACAACCTGCGCTTCCTCGCCCCGGTCTACGCGGGTGACGAGCTGACCGTGACGCTGACCTGCAAGCAGATCAGCCCGCGCGAGGACGCCGGGCACGGCGAGGTGCGCTGGGACGTGAACGTGACCAACCAGGACGGCAAGACGATAGCCACCTACGACCTGCTGACCCTGGTGGCGAAGGAGTGGCCGCCCGCCTAGGCTTCAGCCGACGGACCTTGCCGGTCAGCCAGGGCCAGGCCGAGCGCGACGGCGTAGCGGTGGCCGAGCGGCTCGCCCGGGCAGGTGCCGCCGACGTCGCCCCGGCCGACGGCCACGCCGTCCGGTAGCGAGCGGGTGATCACGCCGAGCAGTTCCTCGTCACCGGCCGGGCCTCCGACCACGAGGACCTGCATCCCCTGGGACCCTTGGACCGGGTCCTGGCCGAGCGTCCGGACCGCCCGCAGGAAATTCACGGCCAGCACGGCTTGCTTGAGCCTCAGCCGGATCGCCCGCCACTCGCCCGGCCCATGGCGGCTGTCGAAGGGCAGCCAGCCGCCGGGCCCGTCCACCGCGAGCAGGCCGGCCGCCGAAGCTGGCGCGGGGACGTCCAGGAAGCCACGGGTGCCGTCTTCGGCCTCGAACCGCTGCCCGCCGTCCAGCCGCAGGCACGCGCCGCGCTTGACCCAGTCGGCGGCCGCGCGCGGGATGCCGAGCATCTGCGCCACCGCGGCGGTGAGCAGCTCACCGGCTCCGGCGGCCACCACGCTGCCGACCGGGCCGATGACATCGACCGTGCCTGCTCCCAGGTCGGCGACGACCGCGTCGTCACGGGCTCCCGGCGTAGTGAGGGCGCCGAGCCGGGCCGCGGCCGGCTCGGTGACCGGCCCATGGACCGGCACGTCCAGCAGGCCGCCCAGGACGGAGGCCGCCTGCTCGTCGCCCGCGCGGCTCAGCGAGGCGACCAGCACCGCCCGGCCGGTGCTGCCCTGGCGGGCGGTGGCTGCCTCGGCCGCGGCCGCCAGGTCCACCGCGAACAGGTCATCGACCTGGCTGGCATCGGGACCTGCGCCGAATGCCTGCACGGCGCCGACCGGCCAGACGGCCAGCCGCGCGCACGCGGCCCGCAGCGGGAGGCGGCCGGACCCGGCCGTCATCACCCAGGGCTCGGCCAGGACCTCCGCCGCGGGCGGGGCGGCGGGCAGCAGGCCCACCACCGCGTTGGCGTGGTCGGCCAGCGCCCGGGCCACCGCGGTGGCGTCGCCGGTTTCCTGGTCGCGCAGGCCGAGGCGGGCGCCGAGCGCCACCGGGTCGGCCAGCAGCCGCAGCGTGTGCCCGGGCGGGCGCACCTCGACGGCCAGCAGCCGGCACGCGACCGCTGCGTCGGCGTCGACCTGGTCGATGACCGGCAGCCCGCCGGGAAGCCGGTTGGCCACCAGCACCCCCTCGTCGCCCGCCACCAGGACGGCGCCGATGGCCGTGCCGGCCGCCAGCAGAGCCCGCAGCCGGGCAGCGGCCTCGTCGTAGCGCAGGCCGGCCGGCACCACGGCGACCACCGGACCGGCAGGTCCTCGCGCCGGAGCGGTCAGCGGCATGGGCGGTCCGACGCAGGCGCCAGTCCCGCCGGGGGTGGGCACGCCCGCGGCCAGCACCCGCAGCCGGCCGGCTGGCGCTGCGGTGTCGGGAACGGTCACCACCGAGGTGTCCACCGCGCGAAGCGGTGCGATCCTGGCCTCGCCGACCGTGCAGCCAACCTGGCGTTCCAGCCGCCGGACCAGCGCGGCCGCGCCGCGCAGCGAACCCTCCGACCCCTTGCGGCCGCGGGTCGGCACGCGTCCCGCGCCGAGGATCTTGCCGCCGGACACCAGCACGACCTCGGTCGTGGCGTTCCCGACGTCGACCCCGGCGATCACCGTCACGCGGCAGGCCTCCTAGGCGGACAGGCCCCGGCGGGCGTAGACGTCCGCCGCCTCGGCGACCAGCGCCGCGCAGCGGGGCAGGCCCCGGGCGGCGAGCGAGGCGGCCAGCCCGGTCAGCTGCGCGGGCGTGGACCGGCCCGGCCGCAGCGCCTCGTAGATGGCCAGCACCTCGTCGTCGGGCAGCCGGGTCAGCTCGGCCGCCCGGCGCAGGTTCGCGGCCAGCTGCGGGTTGCCGTGCTCCTGCGCCACCACCGCCTGGCGCTCCAGCGTGTCCGGGTGAATCCGCAGATCCTCCAGCCCGACCTCGCCCGCCCGCACTGCTTCCACGGTCAGTCCCGCCACCGGCTTCCCCGACAGTGCCCTGATCCCGGCCTCGTCAGTCACGTCAGTCCTTCCAGGCTCAGCTCTTCGGGTAGCGCCCCCGGGACCATGCGGCGGCGCTCCAGTTCCATCAGGGCGATCACGGTGGTGTGGTAGCGGGCCTCGATGGCCTCGTCGGAATACGGGTTCCTGGCCGGGTCCGGCGTGCCGCCCTTGGCGTGCCGGGCGGCGTTGGCGCCGAGCAGGCGGTACAGCTCCAAGGTGACGGAGGGCGCCACCGAGTACAGCTCCAGGTTGGCCAGCGGAGCCAGGTCACGGCGGTGGATCAGCGCGGTGCCCTTGCCCTGCAGCCCGATGCCGATCCCGGAGCCGGCCAGCCGGGCCGCGGCCAGGCCGATCCGGCCCAGGTCGACGCTGTCGTTGAAGCGCACGACCCGGCCGGCGCAGCCCTCCTCCTCCAGCCCCGCCAGCATCTCGCGCAGCACGTCGGTCACGGCCAGGCCGGACAGGCACCGCCACACGTCCCGGCCTACGGCCGGGGAGACGCCGATGACGACGTCGCGCGGCCCCTGGCCGGGCAGCGCCGGACCCGAAGCGCCAAGCAACGGCACGGCGAACGTTGCCTGCGACTCCCGCAGGTCACAAACCCCGCGCGCCTGGCGGATCGCGTCGATCTCGGCCTGCCGGGAAGGCGAAGGCTCGTAGCCGGTGCCCGGGCCGGCGTAGTCGTTCGGGTCGGTGACCAGGGACAGCACATGCAACCGCTCGTCGAAGATGGCCGACGTCTGCAGGTAATCGCCGGACAGCCTGGCCCGGGCGAAATCCATGGTCCGTTCGGCCTCATGAAAATAGCCGCATTCGTCCAGGGCCGCCACGATATCCACCACCGTCAGCCCGCGCTGGCGGATGGCCTGAGCGGCGGCGAGGACCGCCAGCGTGTCGGTCTCCCCCAGGTCCTTGGATCCGGCCGCGTCCACCGCCAGGTCCACTTGCCCGTCGGTGAAGTCGGCCAGGCCCAGGTGCGCGTAGACGGCGCGGCAGGCCTGCGCGGCCTCCCGGCGCAGCAACGCGATCCGCTCAGCCGGGACGGTCCGCAGCCCGCCGTCGACGCCCCAGTCGCGCTGCATGGCCAGGAAGTCGTCGATGTCCTCGGCGTTGAAGTTGCTCGGGCCGAACATGTTGTCATAGCGCTGGATGGACCCGAACCCGCTGAACGCGAAGTCCGAGCCGGCCAGCACGATCGGCAGCGTACGGGAGGTGCGCCGCATGTCGGACTCGCTCATCAGCGCGTCGTTACCCGAGCAGGACTCCAGGTTGCGCATCATGACCATGACATTCTCGGCCATCAGCTCGCGCAGCCCGCCCGGCACCGAGGCCGCGACTGAAGCACCGTCGATGCCGCCGTTCTGCACGCCCTGGGCGCCGATGGCCCGGGCCAGGGCCACGCAGCGCGCTTCGAGGTACAGCATCGAGCAACCCTGGGCGCCCGCCATCAGCACCTCGGCGCCGGCTCCCGAGGACACCCGCATCTTCATGCCGCGGGAGGCGTACGCCGAGGTCAGGAAGGCTTTGGACCACGGGGTGTCGTCGCCGTCGGTGAAGACCTGTTCGGTGCCGTACAGCGAGACGGTCTCGGCGTAGGAGGTGAGCCCGCGCATGCCGAGCTCGAGTTCGGCGGCCTCCTCGACCGAGCACTGGATGAGCACCCCGTCGGCGCCGAACGCCGCCCCGATCAGGCAGGCCACCGCGTTGCTCGGCGCGTCGCCGAGCACCGGGACGGTGGTCTCGATCTCGCGGAACCCGAACGCCGCCGCGGTGGCCGCGTCGGCCGCCAGCAGCAGCGGGTCGTCCAGGCGGTTAGTCACATGCGCCTGGTTGGATGGCGTCCGGCGGGCCCGCAGCTTGGTCATGGCCATGATCAGCTCGGGCGGGCGGAGCAGGGCCAGCACGCGGGTCAGCTTGGCCGGGGTGGCACCGGCGCTCAGCCTGATGATCTCCTGCCGCGGCACCGCCGGGTCGGCCAGCAGGCGGGCGAACGCCACGTCGGACAGCGCCATGGCCTCCGCCGCGACGCTCAGGTCCAGGCCGTGCCGGGCGATGTGAGTGTCGATGGAGTCGAACTCCGCCTCGGGTACCCCGTCCATCTCCGTGATCCGGCCGTCCGTCACCACCAGGCTGGGCGGCGGGTCGTGCGGCGAGCACAGCGCGGTCAGCCCGAGCTCGGGATCCTCGACGGCGAAGCCGTCCAGGTTGACCCGCTGCCGGTTCATGAAGCGAATCCGGCCGACAGGCTCCGGGGCTGTCATCCCGCCGCCTGAGCGTGCAGTTCGACGATGCGGGCCCGGCCGGGAACGGGGCGGGAGGCGCCGCCTTCGGTGCGGACCACGATCCGGGTGCGATCGGCCCGGAACAGGTCGCGGGAGAACTCCATGGGCTCGCCGTCGGTGTCGGTGGCGGTCCTGGTGATGGCCATCAGCGGCGCTCCCGGCTCGATGTCGAGGATGGCCGCCTCGTCCGCCGAGGCCAGGACCACCTCGATCCGCTCTACCGCCTCGGCGGGCTCGGCGCCGAAGTGCTCCTCGATCAGCTCGTAGACCGAACCGCCCAGCGGCAGCTCGAGCAGCCCGGGGAAGCGCCGGGCCGGGAACCTGGCGTGCTCCAGGGAGAACGGGCTGCCGTCCGCGAGCCTGATCCGCACCAGGTCGATCACCAGCTCGCCGGGCCGGGCCCGCAGCGCCTGCGCGGTGACGTCGTCCGCCTCGGCCAGCCGGGCGGACAGCACCCGGGTCCCGGCCACCACGCCCTGGCTGCGCAGCAGCGCGGGCACGCCGACGATGCGCGACAGGTCGCGCTCGATCTTGCCCTTGGCCACGAACGTGCCGCCGCCGCGGCCGGGCACCCGGCGGACCACGCCGCCCTCTTCGAGCACCGCGAGCGCCTGTCGCAGCGTGGCCCGGCTGACCCCGAGCTCGGCCGCGAGGGCCCGCTCGGCGCCCAGCCGCTGCCCGGGACGCAGCCGGCCGCTGCCGATCTGCTCAGCTAGCACGCGCCTGACCTCCTCCGGCGTCCGCGCGGCGGGAACTTCGGTCATACGGAAATCGCCGTCATGGCTTCGGGTGACTCGGGCAGCACCTGGCCGCCATCCACCACGATCGTCTGGCCGGTGATGTAGGCCGCCTCGTCGGTGGCCAGGAACAAGGCGGTGTAGCCGATCTCGTCGACGGTACCGAGGCGGCGCATCGGGATCGCCGCAGTCATCCCGGCCGCGTAGTCCTCACCCAGGTCCGCCAGGCCCTCGGTGACGATATTGCCCGGCAGCACCGCGTTGACCGTGATGCCCCTGGGCGCGAGCTCGATCGCGGCGGTCCGCATGAAACCGAGCTGCCCGGCCTTGCTCGCGCCGTAGTGCGTCCAGCCGGGGAAGCCGGTGATCGGGCCGGTGATGGACGACGTGAGGATGACCCGGCCATGGCCGGACGCCGCCAGGGCGGGCAGGCAGGCCTGGACGGTGAGCACCGTGCCCTTCAGGTTGGTGCCGAACACCTGGTCCAGGTCCGCCTCGGTCAGGTCCTCCAGGCGCGCTTCGGGGAAGATCCCGGCGTTGGCGCAGACCACGTCGATGCCGCCGAGCCGCTCCTGCGCGATCGCGGCCATCCGGCGGCAGTCCTCCCGGCTGGCCACGTCGGCCAGCACGAACGAGACCTCGCCGGGCTTGTCCGCCGCGGCGGCCCGGGCGTGCAGCTCGTCCGCGGCGGCCCGGGCCGCCTCCGCGTCCCGGCCGGTGATCAGCACCTTGGCGCCGTTGCGGGCGAACACGCTGGCGATCCCCTTGCCGATCCCGCGGGTGCCGCCGGTCACTATCACGGCGCGGCCGGCGATCGATGTGAACATGGCAGGTCCTCTCAGTGTCCGCTGATCAATGTCTGCTCAGGTATGACTCCGCAAGGTCACAGCTGCCCTGCGTGTATCCGGCGCCGAGCTCGGCGGCGATGTCCACGGCCCGGTGCGAGCCGATCCACGCCACCAGCAGCAGCCGCCGGAACATGATGAACGTCCAGATCTCCGCCTCGTCCTCGGCGGACAGCTGGCCGGCCCGCCGGTACCCCTGCAGCCAGCTGTCCACCAGGGCGGGGACCTCGGGCGCGTGCTCGAAGAAGCTCACCGAGGTGCCCAGGTCGTACAGGTACCAGCTGAACCCGGAGTCGTCGAAGTCGATGACGCTGACCGAGCCGTCGTGCACCAGCAGGTTGGCCAGCCGGGTGTCGGCGTGCACCAGGCCGTAACGCTCCGGGCCCTTGCCGTAAGCCGTCAGCCGGGCGCGCAGCACGTCGTCCAGCCGGGCGAGGACGGCGCGCTCGGACGGCCCCACGCCGATGCCGTCCTGCCAGCGCCCCCACCGGGCCTGCTGGCCGAACGCCGCCGCGTAGTCCCAGTGGAACCGGGTGAACCAGTCCGGGCGGGACCACTCCCGCGCGTGCCGGTGCATCCGCGCGGTGATCTCGCCCAGCTCGGCGAAGTGCACGCTGGCCAGGGCAGGCTCCCCGCCCGGTTCGGTGCCGGGCAGGAACTCGAACCTGACGCAGTACCGCTCCGCTGGCTTGCCTGAAGAGCCGCCCTGCTCCCGGACCGTCACCACCTGCCGCCCGTCGGCGGCCGGCAGCACCCGGGGGGTGCGCACCCCGGCCTCCGCGCGCAGCGCGTCCATCCAGGCCAGCTCGGACGCGATCTCCTGCTCGGTGTGGTAGCCGAGCCGGTGCACGCGCAGCACGGACGGCCCGGCCCCGGGGTCGGAGACCAGGAAGGTCGCGTTCTCTGAGACGTTGAGCAGCTCGACGGACGCGTCCGGATCACCGCCGTACGCGGCCAGCGCGGCCAGCGCGCAGCCCCGCACCCGGTCCATGACGTCACCCCCGGCCGACAGGTCGTGCTCCCCCATGACTACCGGTCCTGACCTGGGTGCCCTGGCCCGGCGTGGTCCCTCCCGGCCACGCCGGAGAGCATCTCGGTGATCTCGGCCTGCGCGCGCCGCACGTCGGCGGCGGTCCCGCTGAGGTAGATCCGCCCGGCCGCGCCGATCATCGACACGTCGACCAGCGTCACGCCCGGCGCGGCCCGCTCCGCCTCGTTGGCCGCGACCGCGGCGAACAGGGCCGGGGTGACCTCGCTGACGCCCAGCGCGTCGCCCGGGATGATCATGGAGCCGGACCGGTTCCTGTTGATGATGATCGCGTGCGCGTCGGTCACGTCCTCGATCACGTCGGAGAACAGGATGTGCGGCCGCAACTGGTCCTTCTCGTCGGCGCCGAGCCCGTCCAGGATGGCCTCGCCGGCCCGGCGCACGTCGCCGAGGTCCCGGCCGTGCACCTCGAGCACGCCGAACTGCCGCTCGACGAACAAGATGCCCGGCTCGACCGCGGGCACCGCGCGCAGCGCCAGGTCGGTGACCCGCTCGATCGCCAGCGCGGGCGCCACCTCGACGATGAGGGCGTGCTGGCCGGCGAACGGCGGGTAGCCACGGGCCCGGGTCGGGGTGCCCAGGTACGCGGCGAACTGCGGCTGCAGGTTCTGGACGAGCAGATATACCCGCAGCTCAGCCCGGCGGGGCTCTCGGGTTTCCAGGGCGCTAGTCACTGCTGATCTTGAAGTGCCTGGCGAGTTCGGGGTGCGGGCGCGGGATCACGTGGACCGAGACGAGCTCGCCCACGTTGGACGCGGTCTCGGCGCCGGCCTCGGTGGCCGCCTTCACCGCGCCGACGTCCCCGACGATCGTCACGGACACCAGCCCGTCGCCGACCTCCTCCCGGCCGACGATCGTCACGTTCGCCGCCTTGACCATGGCATCCCCCGCCGCCAGCGCGGCCACGTACCCCTTGGTCTCGATCAGTCCGATCGCGTTGTCCGCCATCGCTGCATTCACTCTCCTGTTCTTGGGCTTCCGGGGGCCGGATCGATGGAGCCGATGATGAGCGCGTCAAGCGGCGGCGGCTTGCCGGCGAACCAGGCCGCCGCGACCGAGCCCTGGGCGACCAGGACGCGCTCGCCCACCCCGCTGCCGAGCACGTCGAAGGCGATCAGCCGCTGGCCGCTGCCCTCCGCCTCCACCTCGAGGAAGGCGCCGTTGGGCAGTTCGGCCAGCCGGCGCGTGGCCCACACGTTCCCGATCACCGTTGCCGTCAGCATCAGCGCTCCTTCTCGATCGGCACGCCGCTGGCCCGGGCGCGGTCCCGGGCCAGCGGGGTGAGCACGGCGCCGCGGCCGAGCAGCAGCCGCTCCCCCTGCCGCGCCGCCTGGCTGATCATGGCTTCCGTCACCGCGCCGCGCTCGATGCGGCGGACCGGCGAGGATTCCCCCGCTCGGCCGGTCCCACCGACGGGACCGGCCGGGACCGGTGCCATCGGCGCGGCCGGTGCGGCCGGGACCTGAGCGGTGGCCAGCCTGAACCGTTTCCGGCCGGATCGCAGCTCCTCGCGCTGCTCCGGACCCAGGTCCAGGAGCCGTCTCACGAACGCCGCCAGATCCTCGTCGGTCGAAAGGTTGACCGTTTCGGTAACCGGAAGGCCGTTTGGCAGCACGTCCCGGATGACCTCGCGCACCAGCGCGCGGAGCTCGCCGAGGTCGCTCATGCTCTGCTCCCCGGTCTGGTCCCCGGTCGGCTCCGCAGGGCGTCTTCCGCCGCCGCGGCCGCCTGGCGCACGTCGGCCTCGGAGCCGGACAGGTAGAGGCGCCCGGTGGCGCCGATCATCCGGTAGTCGACCAGCTTGATCCGGGCCGCCTTCTCGGCCTCGTTGGCGGCCAGGATCGCGTACGAGGCCGGCTGCTTCTCCAGCACGAACAGCGACTCCCCGGCCAGCGCCATCGAGCCGATCTTGTTCCGGTTGACCAGGAACGCCTGCTGCGGATCCAGCATGGTGATCATCTTCGACGCCAGGATCTCGGGTCTGGTGGCGTCCCGCGCGGTCGCGCCCAGCGCGCCGAGCACCGCCGACGCCGCCGCCTGGACCTCGTCGGTCCCGCCATGGATCTCCAGGTAGCCGAAGTGCCGCTCCACGACCAGGATCCCGGCCCGCACGTCGGCGTGCTTGACCGCCACGTCGGTCAGCGGCTCGATGTCCAGCCCCGGCGCCACCTCGATGACCTGCGCCGCGACGTGGCTGCGCGGCAGCGACCCGCGGATCCAGGTGCCCAGGTAGCACATCGTCTGCGGCTGCAGCCGGGACAGGAAGATGCACGAGCGCAGTTCGGCCATCGGTCAGCCCCCGGCCAGCTGGGAGAGCTCTTCGAGGATCAGCCTGCGGATCTCTTCGCGCAGGGCCGCCGCATCAGGCGTAAAACCATTTTGTACCGAACGGGCGGCGTTTCCCGCCTCGGTGCCGCGTCCAGTGGCCGGCGGGCGGGCCTCTCGCTGGTTGGACGCCACCGGGTACGGGGGCACCGGCCCGCTGAGGCCGGCCGGCGCCTGCCAGGGCGTCAGCCCGGCGAAGTCGCCGAACGGCTCGGCCGGATCGCGGTTGTAGGCCAGCCGGGTCCATTGCACCAGGTGGCTGGGATGCAGGTTCTCGGCCACCGAGGACCGGCCGAAGAACCCGGTGCCGATGGTCATCGTCGGCGCCAGGTTGGTCTCCAGGCCCGCGCTGCCCAGGCTGCTGCCCACGTTGACGGCGACGCGCAGCACCTCCACCGCGGCGCCGTATTCCATGATCACCTGCGGGTCGGTGCTGTGGACGGCCGCCGAGTGGCCCCGGCCCGACAGCCGCAGCACGGCCCGCGCGGCGTCGATCCCGCGCCGGGCCGACGGCACCCGGACCAGGCCGAGCACCGGGCAGAGCTTCTCGCGGGCCAGCGGCTCCTCGGGCACTACCAGGTCGAGCGGGGCGAGCAGCACGCGGGTGCTCTTCGGCACCCGCAGGCCCGCCTCGGCCGCGATCCAGCTCGCGTCCTTGCCGACGAAGCGGATGTCGAACCGGCCGCGGGGGAACAGCAGCTTCGATATGCGGCCGCGCTCATCCGGCTCGAGCAGGTAGGCGCCAGCCTGCTTCAGCTGCCGCAGCAGCGCGGTCGCGGCCTGCTCGGCGACGATCAGCACCGACTCGCTGGTGCACAGGACCGAGTTGTCGAAGCTCTTGCTGTCCACGATCCGCCGCGCCGCCTTGGCCAGGTCGGCGGTCGCGTCCACCAGCACGGGCACGTTGCCAGGCCCCACGCCGATGGCGGGCGTGCCCGAGCTGTAGGCGGCCCGGACCACGGGAACGCCGCCGGTCGCGACGATGACGCTGGTGCGCTCGTCGGTCATCAGCGCGTCGATCAGCGGCACCGAGGGCTCATCCACCACCTGGATGACGCCGTCCGGCGCGCCCGCGGCCACGGCCGCGGCGGCGAGCGTGCGGGCCGCGTCGGCACAGACCTCCCTGGCCAGCGGGTGCGGGCTCACCACGACCACGCTGCGGGTCATCAGCGCGAGCAGGCACTTGAAGAACACGGTGGCGACCGGGTTGGTCGACGGGGTCAGGGCCAGCACCACACCCGCCGGGCGGGGCACCTCGACGATCCTCGCCTCGTGGTCGATCCGGGGCGTCACGTAGTCGTGACCCGCGTAGTAGTCCGCGATCCCGGTGCTGCACGCGACGTTCTTGAGCACCTTGTGCTCCACCACGCCGAATCCGGTCTCGCGGACCGCCCATTCGGCGTACTCGCGGGCCTTGGCCGCGCCCGCCGCGGCGGCGGCCCTGACGATCGCGTCCACTTCGGGCTGGCCGTACCGGGCGAAGGCGCGCGCGGCCCACTCCGCCCGCTGCAGCATGGCCCGGGCCCGCGGCACCCCCGCCGGGTCGATCAGCAGCTCCCCGATGCTTATCTGTGCCTCCGTCACCGCCGCCTCCCGCTGCTCGCGTCGTCGCGGGCCTTGCCGATGGCCACCTCGGTCCGCTCGAGCAGTTCCTCGCAGAGCGCCGGGGTGAGCAGGATGCCCGGCTTGTACTGCAGCACCCGGGGGTCGAGGGTG
>Ga0335078_10007139_pt1 | contig 16548 bp, 17 predicted proteins | sample Lox_Sample_32_FD_206711 | JGI IMG/M metagenome (GOLD analysis project Ga0335078, IMG submission 206711) | Soil microbial communities from Loxahatchee National Wildlife Refuge, Florida, United States - Lox_Sample_3.2 | ecosystem: Environmental > Terrestrial > Soil > Wetlands | place: USA...
TGTTCCTGCCCCTGACGCCGCTGCCGATGCACCACCGGGCGTTCACGGCGCGGCAGCTCGAGCGGCTGTTCGCGCCCCGGTTCGCCGACGTGCGGGTCGCGCCCATCGGGTACGAGCACCTGCGGAGGTTCGGACTCGGCGCCCTCGCACCCCGCCTGCCGCTCGTGCGCCGCTTCGGCCGCGAGCTGCTCGTGTGCGCGCTACGGCCACGCTGAGGGTCGGCATCAACGCGCGGCTGCTGGCCTCGCCCGACCGGCGCGGCTTCAACCGCTACACGGCCGAGCTGGTGCGCGCGCTGGCCGCGGCGGGCCGGGTCGAGCCCGTGCTGTTCTCCGACGCGCCGATCCACCCGATGCACGGCCTCGAGCGCATCGCGCGCGTGCTGCGGTTCGTGCGCCCGCAGCCGCTGTGGCAGCACCGGTGGCTGCCGCGCGCCCTGCGGCGGGAGCACATCGACGTGTTTCACGCGCCCGCTCACTGGGGCGTGCCGTGGCACGCGCCGTGTCCGGTGATCGCGACCATCCACGACCTGGCCGACCGCGAGCTGCCGGCGCTCCGGCCCGGCGGCAGCCTCCGGGCCGCCGCGCGGCACGAGATGGAGCAGTGGCTGGTGGTGCGCCGCACGCGCCGCATCATCGCGGTCTCGCAGTGGACGGCGGAGAGCATCCATCGCCACCTCGACGTCGAGCGCGAGCGCATCGCGGTGACGGTGGAGGGTGCGGCCGCGGCGTTCGACGCCGCGCCCGACGCCGGGACCGTGGCCGCGGCGCGCGCCGAGCACGGCCTGCGGGACCCCTACTTCCTGTACGTCGGAGGCTTCGACCCGCGGAAGAACCTCGGCGTCCTCGTGCGGGCGCTGGCCGCGCTGCCCGCGGAGCGGCGCACGCCGGTCGCGCTCGTGGGCCAGGGTGGCGAGGCGGCCGAGGACCTGCGCCGCGAAGCGGCCGCGGCCGGCGTCGAGCGGTGGCTGGCGTTCGTCGGCGGCGTGGACGACCGCGCGCTCGCCGCGCTGTACGCGGGCGCGGTCGCGGTCGTGATGCCGTCGTGGCTCGAAGGCTTCGGGCTGCCGGTGGTCGAGGCGATGCACATGGGCACGCCGGCCGTCGTCTCGACCGCCGGCTCCCTGCCGGAGATCGCGGGCGACGCGGCGCTCGTCTTCCCGCCCGACGACGCGTCGGCGCTTGGCGAGGCGCTGTGGCGGCTGCGGTCCGACGGCGCGCTGCGGGAGGACTTGGCGTTGCACGCCCGCGCCCGCGCGCCGCTCTACACCTGGGCCCGGGCCGCGGAGCAGACGGCCGACGTGTACGAGGGCGCGCTATGACGTCGGGGCCCCATCGCCGGCCGCCCCAGTGGCTCGCCCTGCTCCCGCGGCGGCTCCGCGGTCCGGTCTACTACCGGCTGTTCAGCACCGACGCGCCACGCCACCCGGCCCTCTTCCAGGACGCCGAGCTCGCCTTCGCCCGCGGCACGCGGATGGTGCTGCGCCCCGGGGACATATCGCACGGGGAGATCGCGTTCACGGGCGTGTACGAGCTCGAGCTGTCGCGGAGCCTGGCGCGGATGGCGCGGCGGGGAGGCACGCTGTGCGACGTCGGGGCCAACTACGGCTACTACACCTGCCTCTGGGCAGCGCAGCGGCCGGGGAACCGGGTGGTGGCGTACGAGGCGTCGGCGGCCAACCACGAGGCGCTGGGCCTCAACATCGCGCGCAACGGCTTCCAGGACAGGGTCCGTGCATTCGCGTGCGCTGCGGGCCGCGAGGCCGGGCGGGCGGCGTTCTACACGGAGCCCGGTGCCGACAGCGGGTGGGGCGGCTTCGCGGCGCGGCCCGGCGGGATCCGCGGAGACGTGGAGGTCGTCCGGCTGGACGACCACCTGGCGTCCCTCGGCGTGCGCGCGCTCGACGCGCTGAAGGTCGACGTGGAGGGGGCGGACGCGTGGGTGCTGGCCGGCTGCGAGCGCATGCTGAGCGAGCGGAGGATCGGCCGCGTGTGGTACGAGGAGAACCGGCCGTGCATGACGGCGCTGGGGATCGCGCCGGGCGAGTCGCGCCGGCTGCTCGAGCGTTGGGGGTACCAGGTGCGCGCCCTGACGGATCCGCGCCAGCCGGTGGCGACCTACACGGCGTCGGTCCGCGGGCGCTAGAGCACGCCCCCCCGCCTGAACATCCCGACCTCGTCGAACTGGCGCTCGAACAGGTCGCGCACTTCCTCGCGCGAGACCACCGCCACGCCGGCCTTCGCGACCTCGATGCCCGCGGCGTAGTTGGCCAGCTCGGCCGCCTCGCGGACGGTCGCCCCGGCGGCCAGCGCGGTACCCACCCACGCCGTCACCGTGTCGCCGGCGCCCGAGACGTCGTACACCTCGCGCGCGTGCGAGGAGAACCGGTCCACGCCGCCGCTGCGCGTCAGGAGCGCCATGCCCTGCGCGCCGAGCGTGAGGAGCAGGTTGTCCACCTCCAGGCGCTGCATGACGGCGGGCAGCGTCGCGGCGTGCTCGATGTCGAGGGCGGCGCCGAGCGCGGCCTCCAGCTCCCGGCGGTTGGGCTTGAAGACGGTCGCGCCCTTGTAGTTGAAGAAGTTCCTGAACTTGGGGTCCACGACGGAGGGGATGCCCCGCTGCCGGGCCAGCGCCAGCGCGCTCTCGATCATGGACGGGGCGAGCGTGCCCTTGTTGTAGTCCTCGAGCAGCACCGCGTCCACGTCGCGCATCGCCTTCGCCAGCCGCTTCTCGAGCGCCGCGAGCGCTTCGCCCTCGAGCAGCGCGTCCTCCTCCTCGTCGAACCGCAGCATCTGCTGGCCGCGCGCCACGACCCGCGTCTTGGACGTCGTGGGCCGCTCGGGCGTCACCACGATGCCGTCGTCGCGGATCCCGGCGGCGACCATTTCGGTGCGCAGCTGCTCGCCGCGGCGGTCGTCGCCGACCGTGGCCACGAGCGTGACCTCGGCGCCGATGGCCGCCACGTTCGCGGCCACGTTGGCGGCGCCGCCCAGGGCGTAGCGGCGGTCGGAGACGCGCACGACCGGCACCGGCGCCTCGGGCGAGATGCGCTCCACGTCGCCGATCATGTAGATGTCGAGCATCGCGTCGCCGACCACGACGATCCGGCGGTGCGGCATCCCCTCGAGCAGCGCGTTGACCCGGTCGCGCGTGATCACGTGGACTCCTCCAGCCGGTCGGCCACCAGCGCCCCGATCGCGAGGCAACAGGTTAGCCCCGGCGACTCGATGCCCACAAGGTTGATCCACCCCGGCAGGCCGCGCGCCGATTCCTCGGCGATCACGAAGTCGCGGGCGGGCTCGCCCGGCCCCTGGAGCTTGGGCCGGATGCCCGCCAGGTCGGGCGAGAGATCGCCGGGCTCGAGCCCCTCGAGGTAGCGGGACGCGGCCGCGAAGAACGCCTCGCGCAGGTCCGGGCTCACGTCGTAGTCCTGCGCGCGGCCGGGCAGGTACGCGAGGTCGGGCCCCAGGCGCAGGCCGCCGGCGAGGTCGAGGGTCAAGTGCACGCCGAGATGGGTGCCGAGGGGGGCGGGGTAGACCAGGTGCTGCGCGATGCCGCGCCGGCGCGGGTGGATGCGGAAGTAGCGGCCGACGGCCCAGTGCAGGCGGTAGCCGCAGGCGTCGAGGTCGAGGCCGGGCAGCGCCGCCACGCAATCCGCGTCGAGCCCGGCGGCGTTCACCACGGCGCGGCACTCCAGCGTGGCCGTCTCGCTCCCGCTCCGCGCCGTGATCCGGTACCCGGCGCCGCTCCGCTCGGCCGCCACGATCTCGTGCCGCCACGCGACGGTGAGGCCGTGGGATTCGGCGTCGGCCAACAGGCTCGCCATCAGCCGGTGCGAGTCCACGATCCCGGTGTCCGGCGACCAGAGCCCGGACACCGCCCGCACGTGCGGCTCGAGGGCGCGCACCTCCGCCCCGGTCAGCGGGCGCAGCGACGCGACGCCGTTGGCCTCGGCCTGGGCCACGATCTGCTCGAGCTTGGGGGCCTCGTCGGGAGCGGCGGCCACGATCAGCTTGCCCAGGCGGCGGTGCGGCACGCCGCGCGCCTCGCACCACTCGTAGAGGCTCCGGTTGCCGGCCGCGCAGAGCGTCGCCTTGAGGCTGCCGGGCGCGTAGTAGATGCCCGCGTGGATGACTTCGCTGTTGCGACTGCTGGTCTCGACGCCGAACCGCTCGTGCCGCTCGATCAGCACCACGTCGCGGCCGCGCGAGGCCAGCTCCCGCGCGCAGGCCAGTCCCACGACGCCCGCGCCGACGACGACGGCGTCAGTGTCCAAGGGCGGTCAGCCGGTCAGTCCTTCCACCGCACGGCGCCGCGGTAGCGCCGCCGGATCTGGGCCTGCAGCCGCCACACCCACCGGTCGCCGCGCACGCCCTTCACGTGGTTCGCGTTCCAGATGAAGTGGCGCCCGACGTCGGCGCTGAGGTTGATGCCGGGCACCGGCGTCCAGCTCGCCTGGGCGGCGACGCGCAGGGTGCGCTCGACGACGCCCGTCAGGAACCAGAGCGAGTCGGCGTACTGGGAGACGGCCGGGTAGTGGGTGCGGATGTCGCCCGCTCCCTGGCGGATGAGGGTCACCTCGCCGGTCACGAGGGCGCGAAGCCAGGGCGCCGTGGTGACCTTCGCGGTCAGCTGGTCGTAGTCGTCGTGATCGCGCGCGATGCCCACGGAGTCGCTCGTGTACTGCTCCTCGTTGGCCGGCGTGCGGTACGACAGGTTCATCACCTTCGTGTAATAAGCGGTCCAGCTCACGTCGCCGCCGAAGGCGCCGCCGCTCGCGTCGAGCGTGTAGCCGTAGCCGGGCGGCTCGCGGTCGGACGTCTGGCGCCGATCCACCTGGAAATCGTCGAGGTAGAGCTGGCCGAACAGGCGCAGGTCGCGTCGCGCCTGCCACGTCACGTCGCCGGCCAGCAGCGAGTTGCCCGTCGTCTTCCCCTGGTACTGGGCCAGCAGCCACAGGTTGAGCGGATTCAGGTACCACGGCTCGAAGCTGCGGCTCACGCCCCCTTCGTTGGCGTAGAGCATCGCCTCGGAGAGCGAGAAGGCCAGGCGGTCGGACGGGATCACGACGAGCCGGTGCAGCATCAGGTAGCGGCGCGCCAGGTTCGATGTCTGCTGCTGGCCCACCGAGTCCGCCCAGTAGGGCAGGTCGTTCAGCTCGGTGGCGAGCATCTCCAGGCGCAGCCGCTGCGGCCCCAGCCTGAGGAAGAGGTGGTCGAACGCGTACGGGGACGTCGAGAGGAGCAGGCCCTCGACGTCCGGCGAGCCCCAGTTCCGGTCGGCGAGGCCGAAGAAGACGTCGAAGTACTTCCACGACCCGATCAGGTAGGCCTCGTCGTTCCGCCCGGCCACGAACCGGTCCTTCTTGCCGATGTACTGGGGATCGTACTTGAGCCTGTTGTCCACGTATGGGTGCGTGATGAAGGCGAAGTGCGGCATCTCGAGCGAGAAGGCCAGGTCAGCCTGCGGGAACACGCGGGCGGTGTCGCCGGCCGGCCGCTGGGTCCAGCGACTCGCGTCGGAGGCTCCCAGGACCCCCACGCCGCCGTCGAGCTTCCAGCGCACCGTGTCCTGCGGCTCTTCCAGCTCCCAGGCCAGGAGCCGCAGCTGGCTCCGGACCGATTTCGAGAGGCGCGTCGAATCCACGTCGGCCACGGCGCGTGCCACGTCGGCCCGCTTGAGCGGACGCGTCAGCGGGTCGAGGCCCTGGAGCACGCCCGCGCGGATCAGGTGCTCGACGAACGGGGTGACCCAGGAATCCATCGAGAGGTAGAGGCTGCTCTCGATGCCGCGCGGCCGGACCGCCTGGGGCGGCGTCTTGTCCACGAGGCCGTGCGCGGGCGCCGCCGGCGCCAGGCTCTCGGGCGGCACCTCGGGGGGCGTCTTGGGCACGATGCCCCGGGGCGGGGGCGTCACGCGTGCGGTGTCGGGCCGCGGCGGAGTCGGGGCCGTCGTGTCGTTCTGCGCGGCCAGCGGGGAGGCCGCGAGCGAGAGGACCAGGGCGATGGTGAGGCCGCGTCGCATTCGGGCGAATATACGGGCGGGGCGCGCCGGGCACAGGGGCACGGTGGCACAGGGGCACGGGCGCACGGGAATGCGCAGTTCCGTGCCCCCGTGCCTCTGTGCCCCCGTGCGCGCCTATATTCGGCCCGTGCGCGCTCGGGTCTCCCCGCTCCTCGTGATGCTGGTCGCCGTGGTGGCGATGTCGTGGGCCGCCCCGCTGATCCGCCTCGCCACGGCCCCGCCCATCGCCATCGCGGCGTGGCGGCTCACGTTCGCCTCGATCGTGCTGGCGCCCGCCTTCGCCGCCTCGCGCGGCCGGCTCGAGTGGTCGCGGGTGGGGGCCGCCGACCGCCGCATCGCCGTCCTGGCCGGCGTGGCGCTCGCCCTCCACTTCGCCTCCTGGATCACGTCCCTGCGCCTGACGAGCGTGGCGGCCTCGGCCGTGCTGGTCTCGCTCTCACCCGTCTTCGCGTGGGTCTTCTCGCGCCTCTTCCTCGGCGAGCGGCCGCACGGCCGCCAGGCGGCCGGGATCGTGCTCGCGATCCTCGGCGCGGCCGTCATCGCGCTCGGCGACGCGCGCAGGGCGGGACACGCGGCCCTGCTGGGCGACGCGCTCGCGCTGGCGGGGGCCGTCTTCGGCGGCGCCTACTTCGTCATCGGGCGGCGCCTGCGCTCCCGGCTGCAGCTGGTGGCCTACATCACGCCGGTCTACGGCGTGGCCGCGGTGGTGCTGCTCGCCTGGGCGGCCGCGCGCCGTGAGGCGTTCGTGGCGTACCCGTCCGGGGACTGGCTGATCTTCCTCGGACTCGCATTGGGGCCGATGCTGGTCGGCCACGGCGGCCTCAACTTCGCGCTGCGCTACCTGCCCGCGTACACCGTGAACGTGGCGGCCCTCGGCGAGCCCGTGGGCGCGACGCTCATCGCGTGGACGCTGCCCGCCATCGCCGAGCCGCCGGGCGCCGGGGCCGTGGCCGGAGGCGTACTGGCCATCGCGGGCATCGCGCTGGCCCTGGCCCGTCCCCGCGCCGACGCGGACGGCCCGCCGCCCGGTTAGCTTTCGCGGGCCATGACCTCCATCGTCGAGACGCTGCGGGGCGGCATCGTCGAGTCCCGGCACCGCGTGTCCATCGCGGTCCTGGACGCGGACGGGAAGCTCCTGGCTTCGACCGGCGACCCGGACCTCGTGACATACTGGCGGTCGTGCGCCAAGCTCGTGCAGGTGCTGCCGCTGCTCGCCGAAGGCGCCGCGGACGCGCTCGGCATCACCGATGCCGAGGTCGCCGTGGCGTGCGCGTCGCACAACGGCGAGCCGCGCCACCTCGAGGTCGTCGCCGGCCTGCTGGCGAAGGCCGGCTGCACGGAGAACGACCTCGCCTGCGGGCCGCACACCTCGCTCTCGCCGGCCGTGGCGCGCGCGATGGCGGAGCGGGGCGAGAAGCCGCGCCGGATCCACAGCAACTGCTCGGGCAAGCACGCCGGGATGCTGGCGCTGGCGCGCTTCAACGGCTGGCCGACGGCGGACTATCGGCTCGCGGCGCATCCCGTGCAGCGGCGTCTCCTCGCGGAGGTGGCGCGGTGGACGGGCGTGGCCGAGAGCCGGGTGGGGCAGGGCGTGGACGGCTGCGGCGTGGTGAGCTACGCGCTGCCCCTGAGGAACATGGCGCTGGCGTATGCGAGGCTGGGATCGCGAGCTGCGCCGGATGTTGGTGGGTTGTCGGTTGTAGGTGGTGGGTCTTCTCCCACAACCCACAACCCACAACCTACAACCTCCTCACTTTCCGCCGCTGCCGACCGTGTCGTCCGCTCCATCACCGCCGACCCCTTCCTCATCGCCGGGACGGACCGGCTCTGCACCGAGATCATAGCCGGCTCCGGCGGCCGCGTGATCGCCAAGATCGGCGCGGACGGCGTCTACTGCGTCGCGATACCGGAGGCGCGCCTGGGCATGTCCCTGAAGGTCGAGGACGGCGACGTCGAGAGCGCGCGGCCCGCACTCCTCGCCGCGCTCGAGATCCTCGCGCCGGGCGTGGTGCACGTCGCCGAGTCGTTCCGCGCGCCCGCCATCCGGAACACGCTGGGCGAAGAGGTGGGGCGCCTGAGGACGGACCTTCGGCTGGAGCGGCCGTCGTGAAGGGGCACGCGAACGAGGGATCGCGCGTTCGAGCCGAGCCGCAATCGAAGGGTCCCGGCGCGCCGCCCGCGAGCGGTAACGTGGGCGCCGTGCTCGATCCCGAGACGCGCGGCCTGGTGCGGGTAGCCCTGGGGCTGCAGACCAGCTCCGAGACGCAGCTCGGCGCGTGGATGAACGAGGCGCTCAAGGCCGGGACGCCGGCGCTGTGGCTCGAGGAGATGCTGATCTCGGCCGTGCTCTACGTGGGCTTCCCGCGCGCGCTCGTCGCCATGGGAGAGTTCCGGCGGCTGTCGGGCCAGCCGGCGCCGGGCGCCGAGACGACGGACTACGCGCGGTGGGCGGAGTGGCGCGAGCGCGGCGAGGCGTCCTGCCGCGTCGTGTACGGCAAGCACTACGAGCAGCTGCGCCACAACGTGCGCGCGCTGCACCCCGCGCTGGAGCAGTGGATGATCGTGGACGGCTACGGGAAGACGCTGAGCCGGCCCGGGCTGGACCTGCTGCGCCGCGAGCTGTGCAGCGTGGCGATGCTGTTGCCGCAGCGGGCGCCCCGGCAGCTCCTGGCGCACCTCAGGGGCGCGCTCAACGCCGGCGCCTCGCCCGCGCAGGTGGACGGGGTGTTCGCGATGGCCGGCGTGGCCGGCGTCGCGCCCGACACGCTCACGGTGGCGCGCGGTCTCTGGGAGGAGCTGAAGGACACGCTCCGGCACGGCTAGCCCGATGTTCATCGACGAAGTGCTCGTGGAGGTCATCGCCGGAAACGGTGGTTCCGGGATGACGGCGTTCCGGCGCGAGAGCCGCGTCCCGAAGGGCGGGCCGTCGGGCGGCGACGGCGGCCACGGCGGGAACGTGCACGTGGTGGCCGACCCGCAGCTCTGGACCCTGCTCGATTACACGTACCACCCGCGCTGGGTGGCGGAGTCCGGCCAGCCGGGCGGGCCGACGCAGCAGACCGGGCGCTCGGCGGCCGACCTGGTGCTCCCGGTGCCGGCGGGCACCGAGATCCGCGACGCGCAGACGGGCGAGCTGCTGGGCGAGGTGCTGAAGCCGGGCGACTCCGTGCTCGTCGCGGCCGGCGGGCGGGGCGGGCTCGGCAACCAGCACTTCGCCACGCCGACCCGCCAGACGCCGCACCACTACCAGCCGGGCGAGGACGGCGAGCGGCGCAACGTCCGCCTGACGCTGAAGCTGATCGCCGACGTCGGCCTCCTGGGCGAGCCCAACGCGGGCAAGAGCACGCTGCTGGCGGCCGTCACCGCGGCCCGACCCAAGATCGCCGACTACCCGTTCACGACGCTGGAGCCCAACCTCGGCGTGGTGCCGCTGAGCGACCACCGCACCTTCGTGATGGCCGACGTCCCCGGCATCATCGAGGGCGCGCACGGCGGGAAGGGGCTGGGCCTCAAGTTCCTGCGGCACGTGGAGCGCACGCGCCTGCTGCTGTGCCTCGTGCCGCTCGACGCGCCCGACCTCGCCGCCTCCTACGCGATGCTGCGGCGCGAGGTGGAGCGGTTCTCGCCGGCGCTGGCGGCGAAGCCGCACTGCGTGGCGTGGACGAAGGCCGACGTGGTGCCGGATCCCGCGGCCGTGCCCCTCCCGCGCACGCCACAGGCGTTCGCCCAGTTCGTGATCTCGTCGGTCTCGCACTTCGGCCTGGACGCGATGCTCGAAGCCCTGTGGCAGCGCCTGGCGCACGAGCGCGCGGAGGTCGGGGCCGCGACGTGACGGCGGCCGCGCCTCCGGCGGTGCGCGTCCTGGAGCGCGACGACCCGGCGTTCCCCAAGTCGCTGCTCGTCGTGCAGCCCCAGCCCGCGCGGCTCTACGCGCTGGGCGACGTGAGCCTCCTCGGGCGCGCCATCGTCGGCATCGTCGGCAGCCGCACGCCCACGCCGTACGGCCTGCGCGTCGCCTACGCCGCGGCGCAGGCCGCGGCGCGCGCGGGCCTGGTGGTGGTGAGCGGCCTCGCGCGGGGCCTCGACGCGCGCGGGCACCGGGGCGCGCTCGACGCCGGCGGGAAGACCATCGCCGTGCTGGGCTCCGGCGTGGACGTGGCGTACCCGAAGCGCAACCGCGACCTGTACGACGACATCCTCCGCTCGGGACTCCTGCTGAGCGAGCAGGAGCCCGGCACCGACCCGCTGCCCGGCGCCTTCCCGAAGCGCAACCGCCTGATCGCCGGACTCGCCCGCTGCCTGCTGGTCGTCGAGGGGCGGATCACCGGCGGCACGCGCATCACGTCGCGGCTGATGATGGACATGGGCAAGCTGGTGCTCGCCGTGCCGGGCCGCATCGAGGACGAGGTGGCCGGAGGCCCGAACCTGCTCCTGATGGAGGGCGCCACGATCTACCGCGGGCCCGACGACCTGCTCGCGCCGTTCGGCCTCGAGTGGAACGCGGTGGAGAAGCGCGAGCGCAAGGCCGCGGCGGACGCGATCGGCGACCTGTTCTCGAGCGAGAGCAGCCTGCTCGCGGCGGAGGCGCGCGTGTTCGACCTGCTGGGCGCCGAGCCGCTGCACGTGGACGCGATCGCCGAGCGCACGCGGCTCGACGCGGGCACGCTGCTGGCCGCGCTCTCCTCGCTCGAGCTGAAGGGGCTGGCGGAGCAGTTGCCGGGCAAGCACTTCCGCCTCGCCGCGTGAGCGTCGCTCACGTCTACGTGCACGTGCCGTTCTGTGCGCGGCGCTGCACCTATTGCGACTTCAGCATCGCCGTCCGCCGGCGCACGCCGGTGGCTGCCTACCTCGACGCGCTGGCGCGCGAGCAGGCGCTCGCCGAGGTGCCCCCGGAGCCGGGGACCGTGTACCTGGGAGGCGGGACACCGTCGCTCCTGGGCGGCGAGGGCGTGGCGGCGCTCGCCGCGCGGCTCGGCCTCCGGCGCGCACCCGTGGAGTTCACCCTCGAAGCGAATCCCGAAGACGTGACGGACGACGCCGCGCGCGCGTGGGTGCGCGCCGGCGTGAACCGGCTGTCGCTGGGGGCGCAGTCGTTCGACGACCGCGTGCTCGAGTGGATGCACCGCCCGCATCGCGCCGCGCGCGTCGGCGAGGCGGTGCGCTGCGCGCGCCGCGCCGGCATCGCGAACCTCTCGCTCGACCTCATCTTCGCGCTCCCCGAGGCGCTGGGCCGCGACTGGGCGCGCGACCTCGACGCCGCGGCGGCGCTGGGGCCCGACCACGTCTCCCTCTACGGGCTCACGCTGGAGCCGGCCACGCCGCTCTTCCGCCGCGCCGAGCGCGGCGAGCTGCAGCCGGCGCCGGAGACGCGCTACGCCGACGAGTACCTGCTCGCCCACGAGCGGCTCGCGGCGGCCGGCTACCGGTTCTACGAGGTGTCGAACGCGGCCCGGCCGGGGCGCGAGGCCGTGCACAACCGCGCCTACTGGACGCTGGCGCCGTACCTCGGGCTCGGGCCGTCGGCCCACAGCTTCGACGGCCTCTCGCGCTGGTGGAACGAGCCGGCGTACGCGCGGTGGCAGCGGCTGCTGTCGAGCGGCGCGAGCCCGGTCGCCGGCCGGGAGCTGCTGAACGACACGCAGCGGCGGCTGGAGCGGGCGTATCTCGGCCTGAGGACGGCGGAAGGCATCGACCTGCCCGATCCGTGCCCGCCTGCGCTCGCCGCCACGCTCGCGCGGTGGCGCGTCGCGGGCTGGGCTGTCGTCGAAGCGGAAGCGGCCGGAACGGGCCTGTCTGCCGTGCCGCCGCGCCCCCGTGCCCCCGTGCCCGCCGCTCCCGTGCCCCCGCGCCCCGGTGCCCCCGTGCCGCCGGTTCGGCGGCTTCGCCTCACCCCCCAGGGATGGCTGCGGCTAGACGAGTTGGTGGCGTCCATTTAAGTTGCTGCGGGACATAACGTTGACTCCGATGCCGGAATCACTGAGCGAGCGAGAGCTGCGGGTTCTGGAAGCCGTCGTCCAGAGCTACGTGGAGTCCGCCGAGCCCGTGGGCAGCCGCACCGTCGTGCGGCGCTTCGGGCTCGGGGTCTCGCCCGCGACCGTGCGGAACGCGATGAGCGACCTGGAGGAGAAGGGCTACCTCTTCCATCCGCACACGTCCGCCGGCCGGGTGCCCACGGATCGCGCCTACCGGCTCTACGTGGACGCGCTGATGCGCTCGCCGTCGTTCTCGCCGGCCCAGGAAGAGCGGCTGCGCGAGGACCTGATCGCGGAAGGCTCCGCGATCTCGGCCATCATCTACCGCGCGGCGCAGGTCCTGAGCGTGCTCACGCAGGAGCTGGGCGTGGCCGTCGCGCCGACGCTGGACGCCGTGGTGCTCGAGCACCTCGACCTCGTGACGATCGCCAGCGATCGCCTGCTCCTCGTGCTCACGCTGCGGAGCGGGCTGGCGCGCAGCGTGTTCGTGCAGGTGCCGGGCACGCTGCACCCCGAGGCGGTGGCGGGCATCGCGCTCGTCCTGAACGAGCGGCTGGCGGGGCTCACGCTGCGCGAGATCCGGCAGACGCTCCCCGAGCGGGTGCGCGACACCGCGAAGACGAGCGCCGAGAGCGAGCTGCTCGACATCTTCGTCGCGACGGGCGACCAGCTGTTCGACGTCGCGGGCACGGCGCCGGACGCCGTGGTGATCGGGCGCACGTCGGTGCTGGCCGAGCAGCCGGAGTTCGCGACCGGGGAGAAGATGCGCGAGCTGATCGAGCTCACGGAGCAGCGCGAGACGCTGCGGCGCGCGCTGGAGGCCCGCACGAACTCCGTCGGCCTGACGGTGACGATCGGCGGCGAGAACGAGAGCCAGAGCCTGTCGCGCCTCACCCTGGTGACGGCGCCCTACCATTCCGGCTCGCTGTCGGGCGTGATCGGCGTGCTGGGCCCGACCCGGATGCCCTACGAGAAAGTGGTGACGCTGGTGGAGCACACGTCGAAGCTGGTCGGCGATCTGCTGAGATGAACGACTACTACGACGTGCTGGGCGTGGCGCGGAACGCCGACGAGGCGACGCTGAAGCGCGCCTATCGCAAGCTGGCGATGCAGTACCACCCCGACCGCAACAACGGCGATCGCACGGCCGAAGCGAAGTTCAAGGAGCTGACCGAGGCCTACGAGGTGCTGCGCGACCCCGAGAAGCGCGCGATCTACGACCGCTACGGCGAGGCGGGGTTGCGGGGGCGGGCGGGGCAGGCGCAGGGCTTCCACGCTTTCGACCTGTCGGAGGCGCTCAACATCTTCATGCGCGACTTCGGCGGGTTCGGGAGCTTCGACGAGCTGTTCGGCGGCCGCGGGCGCGGCCATCCGGCGGAGCGGCGGGGCAACGACCTCAAGGCGGCGGTCTCGCTCACCCTCGTGGAGGTCGCCACCGGCACCAAGAAGACGCTCAAGTACAAGGTGCTGGTGCCGTGCGAGACGTGCGGCGGCACCGGGGCCAAGGCGGGGACGGAGCCGGTCACGTGCCGGACCTGCGGCGGCACCGGGGAGCTGCGGCGCGCGCAACGCTCCATCTTCGGCCAGTTCGTGTCGGTGACGCCGTGCCCGGCGTGCGTCGGCGAGGGGCGGGTCGTCACCGACACCTGCACGATCTGCCGGGGCGACGGGCGCGTGCGCGTGGACCGCACCGTGGCCGTGGACGTGCCGCCCGGCGTCTCGTCGTCCAACTACATCACGCTGCGCGGCCAGGGCCACTCCGGGGCGCGGGGCGGGCCCGCGGGCGACCTGGTGGTGATGCTGGAGGTGGAGGAGGACGAGCGCTTCCAGCGCCACGGCGACGATCTGATCTACGATCTGCCGATGTCGTTCAGCCAGGCGGCCCTCGGCGCGGAAGTCACCGTGCCGACGCCGTACGGCGAGGAGTCGGTGAAGGTGCCCGCGGGCACGCAGGCGGGCACGGTGCTGCGGCTCAAGGGCCGCGGGCTGCCGCACCTCGGCGCCGCCAGCAAGGGCGACATGCACGTCCGCGTCGGGATCTGGACGCCCGACCGGCTCACGCCCGAGATGCAGCGGCTGTTCCGCGAGCTCTCGCAGCACGAGGGCGAGCCGCCGGCCGGCCGGGCGGGCCGCTCCTTCTGGGACCGCATGAAGGACGCGCTGGGCGCGTGAGCGTCCGAGGCGCCGCCCCGCCCGCCGCGACCGTCGTCGCCCGCGGGCCGTTCCTCGCGGGCGGCGTCGTGATCCTGGACGAAGCCGAGGCGCACCACCTCAAGGTGCGCCGGGTGGGCGACGGGTCGCTGATCCGGGTCGTGGACGGACGGGGCGCCGTGGCCACCGCGCGGCTCTCGGTCGAGGGCCAGGCGACGCTGGCGCGCGTGATCGCCACCACGTCCATCGGTCCGCCGCCGCTGACCGAGCTGCTGCTCGGCGCGGGGGACCGCGACCGCTTCATCGCCGCCGTGGAGAAGGCCACCGAGCTGGGCGCCACGCGGATCGTGCCGGTGCTGAGCGAGCGCGCGGCGGGCGTGGCCACGCGGTTCCAGTCGACCCACGTGGAGAAGGCGATGGCGCGCGCGCACGAGGCCGTCAAGCAGTGCGGGGGAGCCTGGGCGCCCGTGATCGCCGCGCCGGTGTCGCTGTCCGAGGCGCTGCGGCAGCATCCGACGGGCGCCGTCCGGCTCCTCGCCGATCACGAGGGCGGCTCGATGCTCGCCCTGCGCGAGGGCGAGGCGGTGCAGTGGGCCATCGGACCGGAGGGCGGCTTCACCGAGGTCGAGCTGGGCGCGCTCAAGGCCGCGTCCTTCCGGCCGGTGGCCCTGGCGCGGGCGGTGCTGCGGTTCGATACGGCCGCCGCGGCGGCGTTGGCGGTGACCAGCATGGCACGAGCCGGCAGGTGATGAACTCCCCGTGGTCTTCGACCCAGGAGCACAATTGTGAGCACGGACTGCCTGTTCTGTAGAATCGCGCGCGGGGAGGCCAAGGCCGACGTGGTCTACCGCACCCCGAGCCTGGTGGCGATCCGCGACATCAATCCCCAGGCGCCCGTGCACGTCCTGGTGATCCCGGTCGAGCACGTGGAGACACTGACCGACTCGGCGGACGCCGACTTCCTGGGCGAGCTGATGGTGGCGGCGGCCGAGGTGGCGCGGCGGGAGCGGATCGACGTGCGCGGCTACCGCGTGGTGATCAACAACAAGGCGGAGGCCGGCCAGACGGTGCCGCACCTGCACGTGCACGTGCTGGGGGGCCGGGCGATGAGGTGGCCGCCGGGCTAGCCTCGGGGTAGGGCGGGATCGGCCATACGGGGAGGTGATGAAGTGATGCAGGTGATGAGGTGAGGACGTGAGTCGCCCACTCACCTCATCACGTCATCACCCCATCCCCTCCCCGGGCTTGTCCGGCCTCTGGTGGGGACATAGCTTATTATGGTTGCGCAGGATAGCCGTTCCTCGAGGCACAAGGGGGTCATCGGTTCATGCCGGAAGTCATCATCCACGAAGACGAGAACTTCGAGCGCGCCCTCAAGCGCTTCAAGAAGAAGTGCGAGAAGGCAGGCATTCTCTCGGATCTCCGCAAGCACCGTCATTACGAGAAGCCGAGCGAGCGCCGGAAGCGGAAGATGAACGCTGCGCGCCGCAAGAACCGCCGCAGCAGAAGTGAACGGTAGTCTCGCCGAGCAGCTTCGTGCCGCGCTGAACGCGGCCCGCAAGGAACGCGACCAGGCCCGCACCCTCCTCCTCTCCACCATCCTGTCGGACGTCCGCAACCGCGAAATCGAGCTGGCGAAGCCGATCGAGGACCCCGACGTCGTCGAGGTCCTGCGCCGCGGCATCAAGCGCCGCAAGGAGTCGGTGGAGGCCTACACCAAGGGCGGCCGGATGGAGCTCGCCGACCGCGAGGCCTTCGAGGTGAAGGTGCTCGAGGGGTACCTGCCTCCGGGCGTGTCGGACGACGAGATCCGCAGCGCCGTGCGGGAGGCCGTCGCCGGGGGCGCCAAGGACCTCGGCGCGCTGATGGGCAAGGTGATGCCCCTCTTCAAGGGCCGTGCGGACGGCAAGACCGTCAACCGCATCGCCCGCGAGGAACTCGCCGCCGCCTCATGACCGTGGGGTTCTCGGAGTCCGCTCTCGCCGCCATCGAGTTTCCCGCCGCACTCGAGCTCGTCGCACAGCACGCCGTCTCCTCCCTGGGCGCCCAGCGCGTCCGCTCGCTGCGCCCGCGCACCGACGCCTGGCTCGTGGGTCACGAGCTGGAGCGCGTAGGGCAGTACCTGGCCCGGCGCGAGGCCGGGGACGACCTCCGGGCGGAGGCGTTCCCCGACGTCACGGCCTCGCTGGCGCGGCTGCGGCTCGAGGGCTCCGCGCTCGAGGGGCGGGAGCTGGCGGACCTCGGCATTCTGCTCGCCGCCGCGCGGGCGGTGCACGGGCGGGTGAGCCGCGTCGCGCGGCTCGCGCCCCTCGTGGCCGCGCTCGGCGCCGATCCGCCGCCGCGCACGCTCGAGGACGCGCTGGCGGCGTCGCTCGAGCCCGACGGCATCGTGAAGGATGCG
>Ga0335078_10007140_pt1 | contig 16546 bp, 10 predicted proteins | sample Lox_Sample_32_FD_206711 | JGI IMG/M metagenome (GOLD analysis project Ga0335078, IMG submission 206711) | Soil microbial communities from Loxahatchee National Wildlife Refuge, Florida, United States - Lox_Sample_3.2 | ecosystem: Environmental > Terrestrial > Soil > Wetlands | place: USA...
TGAACCCCGCGTGCGGACAACCGGTAGTACTGGATTTAGGAGGAAATCCCAGACCTGTACAGGAGGATTCACTCCCACACGTCCAAGACGGCTTGGAGCCGCTGTCATCACTCCTTGGAGGACCAGCTCATGACCACGGACTTTTCACTGAGCAATGGTGTCGCGCTGGTCACCGGCGCCGGCAGCGGGATCGGCCGGGCAATAGCCCTGGGGCTGGCTGACGCGGGCGCGCTCGTCGGTTGTGTCGATCGGGTCCCGGGCAGCGTTGAGGCCGCCGCCGCTGAGATCCTCGCCGCAGGCAGCAGGGCGGTCCCCGTTATCGCAGACGTGACCGATCCGGTCGCCATGTCCGCTGCCGTTGCGCAAATCGAGTCGGCGCTCGGGCCGCTGACGCTCGGGGTTAACGCGGCCGGCATCGCCAACGCGGCTCCTGCCGAGAGCATGCCGGAAAAGCAATGGCGGCAGGTCATCGACGTCGATCTCACCGGGGTCTTCTGGTCGTGCCAGGCCGAGGGACAGGCAATGATCCGTAACGGCGGCGGGTCCATCGTCAACATCGCCTCGATGTCGGCCACCATTGCAAATCGCGGCTTGCACCAGGCTCACTACAACTCAGCCAAGGCTGGGGTCGTGCACCTCGGCCGGAGCCTCGCCTGGGAATGGGCCGCTTCCGGCGTCCGGGTCAACAGCATCAGCCCCGGCTACACCTATACCGCGATGACGCAGCGACCCGAGCAGCGGGACGCGATGGCGGGATACGCCAAAGACACGCCCCTAGGCAGGAATGCCCAGCCAGAGGACATGGTGGGTCCGGTTATCTTCCTGCTGAGCGGCGCGGCGTCATTCGTAACCGGCGTCGACCTCCTCGTCGATGGAGGCCACGTCATCTGGTAGCCATCCGGCGCATCACATCTCAGTACCCGGACCCCGGGCAGCGATGCCGCAGGCACGTGCAATCCAGGAATGCCGTCGCTGTCACACGCGGTATGCAATCTCATCCCAGATCCATGTGAGGAGCAGGCCGGGGTCTGGCCGATCCGGGCCAGGGCGTCCTGGGCGGACGCGGCAGCTGGCTGGTCAGCGCCAGTTCGCGTCGGTCTGGCGGCATTCCAGCGGCACCGTCCGGGCAGCACGAGCCCGGACGGCGCTTCGCTGGGTCAACCGGCTGGTGCCGGAGTCAGGCACCTTCCTGCACCTGATAGACCGCATCTGCCACCAGGCCGTGGGCCTTGCGGTGGACCTCGTTGGCGGCCCCGGCATCAGGCGCCTCGACTAGGCAGAAGATTTGCCCTTTGTCCTCATCTACCCAGTAGCGCAGGTAACTGACGTTGTATTCGCCCTGGGTGGTCAGGTCGGCCTGGTGCGCCTGGGCAACATCATCCATCGTTACACCGGTGCCGAGGTTGTGGACGTCCATGAACAGTGGCATCTGGAGGACTCCTCCTTGAGAGCGCCTGCCAGGGGCGCTGGGGATGAACTGGCAGTACTCAGCATCGGTCCGCCGTTGTGTGCGGTTCATCGGTCAGATGCCCTAATCCGCGCGTGCCGGGATACTTAAACTCTGAGGGGGGTGCCCGGTGCCAGCTCGCAGCATGGTCCAGTCGCCGGTCATGGTTGGCCGGGACGCCTTTCTCGCCATCGTCGGGCACCGGCTCGCCGACGCTGCGGCGGGCTCGGGCCAGCTGCTGTTTGTCGCGGGCGAAGCAGGCATCGGCAAGACCCGCTTGCTCGGCGCGATCGCGCGGCAGGCGCGTGCCAGCGGCTTCGCCGTGGTCAAGGCGGCGGCGTTCCCTGGCGATATGCAGTCATTCGCCGGTCTGCTGCTGGACCTGGCCAGTGACCTGGTGTCAGCCCGCGACCCGGCCTTGGGCACCCTCGGGCATAGCCTGACGGCACGGGTGCGCCCGATCTCCACAGACGCCGGTGACGCGCATCACCGCCGCCGCCTGCTCGTGCAGGATCTGGCCGACCTGCTGGTCACCGTGGATCCGGGCGGTGCGGTCCTGATCGTGCTGGAGGATCTGCACTGGGCCGACGAGCTGAGCCTGGATGTACTAGGCCACCTGGCCGGGCGCCTTGCGGCGAGGCCGGTGCTTGTTGTCGGCGCGTACCGCAGCGACGAGCTCTATCCAGCACTGCCCATGCGTGAGTTGCGAGCCCGGCTGCTGGGCCAGCGGCTCGCCGAGGAGATCCGGCTGCCGCGCCTGGGACTGGCCCAGACCGCGAGCCTGGTCAGCGCGGTGCTCGGCCGGCCGGCGCCAGGCCGGGTGGTAGCGGCGGTCCACGCGCGCAGCGACGGCATCCCGCTGCACGTCGAGGAGCTTCTCGCGGCTGTCGATGACGATGCCCTGACGCCGGGATCCGGCGCAGTGGTGCAGTCAGCCGCGGTGCCGGATACGCTGGGTGATGCCGTGCTAAGCCGCGCGCGGCAGCTGGCTACGCGGACCCGCGAGGTCGCGTCGGCCGCCGCGATCATCGGGCGTTCTTTCGATTTCGATCTGCTGATCGAGATCACCGGCGTCAACGCCGACGAGGTGGCTGGCGCGCTGCGCGAGCTGCAGGACGCACACCTCGTCATTCCTGGCAATGACGCGGTCAGCTTCGACTTCCGGCACGCGCTGATCCGCGATGCCCTCTACGCGGACACGGACCTGCCCGTGCGGCGCCGTCTGCATGAGAGAGTGGCACGGGCCGCAGCCCAGCGGGGCTACCGTGGCGCGTTCATCTCGGCGCACTTCGAGCAGGCAGGATGTGCCGGACCTGCTCATGAGTACGCGGCCGCTGCCGCGTGTGAGGCCGCCTCGATGTCGGCGCACGGCGAGGCGCTGGAACTCTACCGCCGGGCGGTACGCAACCTCCCTACCGAGCTTGCGGTACTGGATCGGGCCGCATTGTTCGCCGCACTGGGCGACGAGGCCGCAGCCACCGACGACAACTCGGCCGCCGCCGAGGCTTACCGGACCGCTCATGAGCTGGCCGTCGGCGCCGGTGAGGTGCGCGTGGCGGCCGCGCTGGCGCCGCGCATGGCTGCGGTCGCCCACCTGCTCGGCGAGGGCCTGGATGCCCGCGTGGGCACGCTGCAGGCTGCGCTGGATGACCTGGACGGATTGGGCGACGCGGATCGTGAGCGGGCCCGGCTGCACTCCGCGATGGCCGCTGCTTACCTGATGGATGACCGCCTTGACGAGGCCATCACCCACGGGGAGCTCAGCCGGGCTGAAAGCCGTCGGATCGGCGACGACGAGGCCTCCCTCAATGCCTCCGCCACGCTCGGAACGGTGCTGGTCTTCACCGGCCGGATGGATGAAGGCTGGCAGCTTCTTGAAGACGCGATCACCCGCGCCCGCGGCACGCAGCAAGAGGCGGAAGCGGCACGCGGCTACCGGCTGATCGGATCGGCCGCGTCAGAGCTGGTGGAATACGACCGCGGTGAGCGCTGGCTCGCGGACGGCATCCATTACGCCGAGCAGGCCGAGCTGTGGAATCACCGGCACTTCATGGCATCGCACCTGGCGCACGTCCAGTGGACCACCGGCCAGTGGGACGCGGCCGCCCGGACCGCACAGCAGGCGCTCGCCGACGGGCGCGGCGGCATCACCACCCGGATCACCGCTCGGTATGTCCTGGGTTTCCTGGCGATGGGGCGCGGTGACTGGGAAGCCGCTGGTACCTTGCTACGCGAGGCGCATGCCGAGGGTGATCAGATGGCCGAACTGAACCGGCTGTCGCCACCGCTGTGGGGTCTAGCCGAAACAGCATGGTGCCGGGGCGACTACGGCACCGCGCTCACGCTATGTGAGCGTGGCTACGAGGCCTCGGCCGCGGTCACGGGCGCTGCCTACCTCTTCCCTTACCTGCTGACCGGCCTGCGGGCCTACCTGGCGCACGGCGACATCGTTGCCGCCGAAAGCTGGTCGGACCGGGTCAGCGCGGTTCTCGCCGCCCGCGCTATCCCCGGCACACTGCCCGTGATCGACCATGGCAGGGGACTCATCCTGCTCGCATACGGCGAGATATCCGCAGCCCGCCAGGCGCTGGAATCGGCGAGCCGGGGGTGGCGGGCCCGGCGCCGGTTCTGGGAAGGCACATGGGCCCGGCTGGACCTCGCAGAGGCCGCTGTCAAGGCTCGGCGCCGCGCCGAGGCGGCCGCCCTCCTGGATGAAGCCCGCACCCTCGCAACCACCGCCGGTGCCGCCGCTATCGTCGATGCCGCCGACCGGCTCAACGCCCAATTCGAGGGTGCGCGGCAGACCGAGCCCTGGCACCCGCTCAGCGCACGCGAATTCGAGATCGCCCAGTTTGTCGCGGCCGGCCTCACCAACCGGCAGATCGCGAATCAGCTGGTGCTCGCGCCCAAGACGATCTCGGCGCACGTCACGCATATCCTCGCAAAGCTGGGCGCCGCGCGCCGCGCCGAGATCGCGGCGTGGTGCGCGACCGTTCGGCAAGCCACCGACAAGGGTCAATGATCAGCCCCCGCAGTGAGCGACGAAAGACCCGATAACGATCCCAGCTGCCGCGACCATCCCTAGCCGGCCCGCTTGCCGTCCTCAGCCCGGAACCTGGTAAGGCCAGATCCGCGAGCAGGGCGTCGAGGGATATTTCCTCCTCGACACGAACATCGTGGCGCGCCATGGCGTCCGCCAGGCCCGGATCCCAGGGGGTCGCGACCGGGTCGCCGGCCAGCCGGGGCAGACGCGCGCCGGCATGCACAGCCAGCACTGCTGCCGCTGCGGTCTCATAAGCGTCTCTGTCATACCGCCACGGCTGCCAGCGCGACTGTGCCTGCCCCACTCGCTGACGAACCGCGCTGGCGATCCGGATGCCGCCCCAGTCGAAATCGCCGTGGTAGCGAAACTCCGCGTCGCCCGCCGCCAGCAGGTCCAGCAGCCGCCAGCCGGCAGCGGACGGCTGGCCGCCGACGCAGACCAGCGGCGGGCAGCAGCTGCCGAGCTCATCCGCGGCGGCCGCGATCACCACCGGATTTTCGCAGATCCGCACGGATCCCGCTGCTAGCGCCTCATCGTGGCAGCGCAGCTGCCTTAGGGTGAGCACCGCCGGCTGCCCGGTTTCCCGGTGCAGCGCCAGCACCTTGCCAAGGGCGGTGCGGCTGTCGCCGGGCATGCCGAGGCAGAGCACCAGTGAGGAGAGTTCGTCAAGGTGAACACCCACGGAGGCCCACACCATACGGCGGGAGTCCGCGCTCACCTCGGCCGCGAACGGCAGGCCGGCCAGCGCGCGGACCGCGGACACGGCGAGCGTCCCAGCCGGGCGGCCGTCATCGAGGGCGTGCGCGTCGCCGCAGCATTCGGCGGCGAGCCGCCCGATCGGGATCCCTCGCGACGGCAGTCGTCGCAGCACGGCCGCCACCTGGTCGAGCAGCGCCAGTGCCACATTAGGTGAAGGAGCTAGGCGGCGCACGACCCCGGTCGCGTCGAGCCATCCCCGCCAGGCGGCTAGTTCGTGGCGGCCCGCCACGGTGTCGTCCAGCGGCGCGAACGCGGCCGCCCAGGCGGATGCCGTATCCGCCCGGTCGCGGTTGCGGTCCCGGAGCGGACCGGTCAGCAGCGCCACCGCCTCGGCCAGCCCGCCCGGCGCGGCCCCGCTCTCGCGCAGCACCCGGTCCACCTCGGGCAGCGACACTGACAGCGATGTACCCGAACGGGGCGGCCTGCCGGTCAGGCGTTCGACTGCCCGCCGCTGCTCCATGGTCGCGCCGGCCAGGGTCACGGTCCCGGTCAGCGGGCGGCCGGCCTCGAGCCGGTCGCGCGCCCGCCGGACTAGCCATGCGGTGGGCTCACTGCCAAGCAGGCGGTGCAGCCTAGTGCCGTCCTCCGCCATTCCGGTCACCCCGTCGGTCACACTGGCACCCGTTCGGCCCTGCGACGTTCCCGGCCGTCCCATCGCCACGGCGTGACCAGGACCGCGTCGACGCCATCGCGGCGGGCGAGCTGGCAGATACCGAGTCCGGGCACCTGCGGGTAGCAGCCCCACTCCCGCTCGCTGGTCATGACCACATCCATGTCGAAGGTGGCGAGCAGGCCCAGGCATTTGGCGCGGGAATCGTCGTCCACCCCGGCGAATGCCTCGTCGAGCGCGATCAGCCTCGGTGCGTGCGGGTTGCCGGCCGACTTGTAGTGCGACGAAGCCGCCGCGAACAGCGGAACCGACACCACCAGCGCGCGCTCGCCGCCCGAAGCGGGGCCGGTAGCGGGCCGCCACTGCCCGTCCTGGTACCGCTGGATCGCGAACTCATGCCAGCCCCGGTAGTCAAGCGCCGAAGTCAGCGCCTCGGCCCAGCCGGCCGCCGGATTGTCCGCGTGCTCGGAGGCGATCCGCTGCTGCAGGAACGCGCCCACGAGCGCCCGGTCAGCAGCGGACCACGCATCGATTGTCTGCCGGAGCTTGAGCCTGACCCGGTCGAGGCCCTCGGGCGCGTTCCTGGCCTGCTGCCAGATCAGCCGCAGCTTCATGCCAGTGGACGTCGGCCGCGACTCCAGTTCGTCGTTCATCTGCCTGACCTCGGCCTCCGCCGCCGATATCAGCTCGTGCAGCGTCCCTGCCACCTCATTGAGCAGGTGATTCTCCAGGATCTCCCGTTCTCGCGCCGACAGGAGCGTGGTTCGCTGCTCCACCTCCGCCGCCAGCGCCTCGGCCAGCCCTGGCAGATCGTGGCTACGGCCCTGGAAGACCACGTCGATCACGATGACTCCCTCGCTCAGCGTCAGTCCCGCCGAATGCCCGTGCGCGGCCATCGCGTCCGCCAGCAGCTTGTGCTCCTCGGTCACCCGCTTCTGGATCCGGTCCCACGGAGCGTCCCCGTCGTCTACGGAATCGAGTTCGGCGTTGACGGCGCGGGCCAGGATCACCGTCGGCGTCGCCGACCACGGCTGATCCACGTCCGGGATCTCCAGCGAGCTCACCGCGACCCGCAGCAGCCCGGTGGCGGCGAACGCCTGGAACTCGCCCACCGCGTCGTCCCGCTGCCGCGCCGCATCCTCGACCTGCGTCCTCAGTTCGCCCTGTTTCCCGTCCGCCTTGCCGCGCGCCTCCAGCGCTCCCTGTTCCCGCTGACGGGTGTCCTGCTCGGACGTCTTCAGGCGAGCGAGCGCAGCGCTCACCGTGGCGAGCCGCTGCTGTAGTTCCTCCACCGCTGTTCCGGCGGTGGCCAGGAGTTCCTGGTATGTCGCCGCCGCTGTGCCCGCCGCCTCCCGCGCCTCGGCGGCCCGCTCGCTCGCCTCGATCAGCAACTGACGGCTGTCGGCGAGCTCTGTCTCCGCCTCAGCCGCGGCGCGGATCGTGGCATGGGCCGCCTCAGCGGCCGGCCATAGCCCGGCGAGCGCCACCCGGTACGCCCCGACCCCCGCCCTGACACCGGCCAGCTCGTCCGGGTCCGCGGGCAGCCTGACATCTTCGGCGAACTCCGCGACCCGTGCTCGCGTGGCCGCCAGCTCCTCTTGCCGTCGCCGACACTCGGTCACAGCGGTCGCGTGGTCATCTCGGGCACGGGCAAGTGCTCTGCGCTCCACGGCAGCCCCGGTATGGGCCTCCCGAATCCCGCCATCCGGCGGCACCGTCCGGTGCTCCTCAGCGAGCAATTCCTGTTGCGTCTCGATGTCCGCCAGGTGCGCGTCGATTCCCTCGATCGCGGCCTGCTCCTCGTGCAGCTCGTGCTCTAGCGACTGGATCCGCGCCCGCCGCGCGGCCTCCCGGGCCCCCTCGCCGATGTAAGCGGCCTGGTCCTTGTGCCAGACGCCGCTCAGCACCCCGTTGGACCACCGCCCATCCGTGGTCACCCAGGTCCCGCCGGTCCCGGGGGCACGTCCAATAGCACTCAGGACGGAAGCCACCGATTCTTCCCCCAACACTCCAGCCTGGAGGTCGTCGGGATCGATCGCAGGCACTAGCAGGCTGGAACACGACGCCCCGGCCACCGGGGCAAGCCCGGAAACCACGATCACGTCCCCGTCGAAGAGATTCCCCTCCGGCGTTACCCACGCGTCGAGAATCCCTGCCGCCTCCAGGGCCGCCTCAAGCCCCGTGCGCTCGTCATCGGACAGGCCCGGCGCGAAGTCGGTAACCTTCCACAGCGGCGCTCCGGGACGGCCGTCGCGGACGCCGACGGCTCGTGTGTGCGGGACCGGCGGGGCGTCTTGGCCGCCCGCGCGCAACCGGCCGATCTCCTCCGCCAAGGCGCTCGCCCGCGTCGCGTGCCCGGTCCGCCGCGTGGTCACCTCGCCGAAGAGCCGGCCAAGTTCCGCGCCGGCCGCCCGGGCGGCGGCGTCGATAATCGTGACCGCGGGATTCGTGCCCTCGCCGGTCAGGCCCCAGGACTCCAGGGCGGCAACAAGCTCGTCGGGATCGGCCACCCGCAATTCGGCCAGGCCGCTCAGGTACGAGCGGTAGTCGTCCAGGAGCAGCCGCATCCGTTCCTCTACTGCCAGTTCCGCGGCCGTGACCCGGTCTGCGGCGGCCTGGACCGCAGCCGATAGCCTGCCTTCCGCTTCCTGCGCGGCCCGCAGCTGCCCTTCCCATGACGCGGACTCCTCGAGCAGGCGGCCCAGCTGCGCGACAGCCTGCGCCTGCCGGTCGGCGACGGCCCTGGCATCACGCCTGGCCCGGGCGAGAATGTCGGCCGCCGGCGCCTCGGGGGCATCCAGGTAGGCAGCGACCGCGCGGTGCTCGGCGCCGGCTCGTTCGGCTGGCGGAGGAGCGCCTGTGCCCGTGCTTTCGAGGGCACTGCTTTCGAGGGCACTGCTTTCGAGGGCACTGCTTTCGAGGCCGGTGTCGTCGAGTGCCGCGACCGCTACCTGATGCTGCCGGGCGCAGCCCGCGTCGGCGGCCGTGGCCACCGCCTCGCGCAGCGCCTGGCCGAGCTTCTCACGTCCGGTACCGGCCCGGTGCGCGGTTAGGGTCGCCTTGTCGGTGTACCGCGTGACGTGGCCGGCCTGCCGGTCCCGGTCGGCCTCCTGGTCCTTTGCCGCCTTTTCCCTGCGGGCCGCGTCCTCGCGGAGGTGTTCGAGCCGCTCGGCGTCGCGCATAGCGGGATCGGCCTGCAGCGCCTCCCGGCGCGCTTCAAGCCCGGTGCGCTGCTCCTCCAGTTGCGTGAGCTCGCGCCGCGCGTCGTCCAGTTGCCGCTGGGCGGCCCTGAAGGCCTCCTCGGCGGCGGCGAGGTCCCGGCCGAGTTGTTCGTAGCGGCTCTGCGTCAGCCTCGGGCCGGAGGCCTTGCGCTTGGCCGCCACCTTCGCATACCGGCGGTAGTGGCTCAGGAAGGCGGTCGCCGCCTCCTGAGCCTCGGCGAGGGAGCGCAGCGCGTCGCGCTCCTCATCGAGGCCCCGGAACGCCTCGGCAACGGTCGTCACGAGGCTGGGGCTGAGCGGGGGCAACGCCTCGGTGAGCGCCCTGGACAGCAGCTTCTCGTCGGGCTTCTTCGACAGCTGCGGCTGGCGCAACTGGATCAGCAGGTTGACCAGGGCCTCGTAGCGGTGCGGGCCGAGGCCGAACAGGTGCTCATCTACCGCCCGGCGGTAGTCGGCCGCCCGGTCATACACGAACCCGTGCTGGCCGATCTCCTCCCGCAGCTTCTCCCTGGTGAGCGGGACACGGCTGTCGGGCAGCAGCCGCAGCTCGCCGCCGGGGCGCTGGCTGGTGACGAAGAACCAGTGCCGTGCGATGCCACGCCCGGCGACGGCCTTCAGCCCGCAGCCGATCGTGCAGAACTGCTCGGTGCCGTCGGCGCACCTCCGGCCGAACTCCAGCCAGGTGTAGCCGAGGCGCTCGGGGCTGGGGTGCTTGCCGCCTAGCAGCAGGTTCCACTCCATCCGCTTCTGCCGGTCGCCGTCCGGCTCTACCCGGTGCGGCGCGAGGTCGCCGTCGAGCAGGAACGGCAGCGTGAGGGCGAGCACCTTGGACTTGCCAGTTCCGTTGTTGCCGCGCAGTAGCAGCCGGCCGTCGTGGAACCAGAACTCTTCCTGGTCGTAGTAGAACATGTCGACCATGCCGGCCCGCAAAGGCTTCCACCGCTCAAAAGATGGTACTGGCAGCATCGGCCGCCGCCTTTCTGGTCTGGCTCGTTCCGGTCTTGCCCGTGGGGGGACTGCCGGGCTCCCGGATGGTTGGCTCGCCGAGGGCGAAGCGCACGATGGCCGGCCGACTGCGGATCACGGTATCGGTGCCGTCGCGGGTGACCTCGATATCCACCTCGATGAGGCGAAGAGCGGTGAGTTTCTCCAGCACGACCTTGAGCAGTTCGATCTCCGCGCCGGGATCGGTGACGCCCTTGCGCCAGTAGCTCGCGTGCGCCTGCGCCGCCTGCCGGACGAACGCGAGCAGCTCGGCCTGCGGCGCCCGGGCCCTGCCCGCCAGGTACTCGGCGACTAGCAGCGTGACGTGTCCGTCGGTGCGCTGCTCGGGCATCCGCACGTCGGTGAGCTCGTCATCCGGGTCCACCATGGCGATGCCCTCGGCGCGCATCTCCGGCAGCAACGCGGTGGCCTCGCTGATCCGTCCGGTGATGTTGTGCCGCTGGGCGACCAGGTAGGCACGTTCGTCTTCAGTCAGCTCGTCGTAGTAAACGACAGGGTCGTCGAGCAGCCGCCGGGTGAGCATTCTGCGTAGTGCCTGGTTACGCAGCTCGTCGGTCTCGGCTACCGGCTCGGCGGTCAGCTCGGCGAGCCTTGCCTCGAACGCGCGGGCGCCGATGGTCGACGGGCCCCTGCTGCCCGTCAGCAGCACGCCCAATACCGGCCGGCGTACGTCGTACAGCACGTCGGCGCCTGCCGACAGGTACGCGTCCTCGTCTCCGGCGACGCGGCTGAGCACGCCCCACGCGAGCAGCAGCCTGACCACGGCCACGAGGTCGGCGCGGTCGCTCCTGCTGTCCAGGGTCAGCGTGAACCCGGTGGCCGCCAGACCGGGTTCGGCGGCGGCCGTGAGCACGTCGTCGGCGAGGCTGCCGAGCGTGGTCTGCGCGTCGGCACGGGCGAGCGCCGACAGGGCCAGGCAGAGAGCGACGTACCGGCGGCGGCTGAACGGCTCCTTGTTGTGCCCTCGAGCGGGATGCGTAGCGTCGGAAGCAAGCGGGACGATCTTGAACAGCCGGGCTGTCTCCGCGTCCGCGGCCAGCCGCCAGCCGGTCTCCCTGCGCAGCCAGCCGCTGAGCACCGGCAGGTGCCGCCGGACCAGCATGAGCGACTCGGCGTCGTCGGCGGCGACAAGCAGCGGCTTGGCGAGCAGGGCGCGGAGGGCGGTCTGGCGCTGCGCCTGTTCCTCGGCTGGGATCATGGCACCAGGTCCGTGATCTCGATGACGTGCTCGGGGCCGGTGAGTACCCCGTCTTCGGTCTTGATCGTGGCAGTGCCTCCGTCTGGGACCATGCGCAGTCGTACCTCCAGGCTGCCGTCGTTAGTGACGGTCTTCACCTCAGCGTCGCCGGGCCCGCGTGCCGCGAGTGCGTCGCCGAGCAGGCCGAGGAAGAGGCGGAACGCCGTCGGGTCGAGCACGTCCAGGTCGGACAGCAGCGTCAGCCCGCTGGTGCGCAGCCGCCGTCGTGCCTCGGCGGTCTGCGCGGCCTCGTGCTCCGCCTGGCGGCGCAGCAGCTCCCTGGCCGCGGAGCGGTCCCTCACCTGGCTTGGCTTGCCGCGCCGCTCGTAGCTCCCGGTCTTCCTGAGCTGCGGCGAAATCCGGATCGGCGGTGCCTCGCCCCACGGGGTCCCGGCCGGCACGTTTTCCCACTCATCCGCCGTGTCGCCGGTGACGGACAGATGCCGGGCAGGGGACAGGCCGAACGCCGCCCGCCACAGCCGGTGAGCCGCCGCGTCATCCGGTGCCTCAGCGAACCACCGGGCGAGCGCAGCGAAGTCCGCCGACCTGTCCGACCGGCCGGAACGTCGCTCGTTGAGCAGGCCGACCGTGTCGACGAGTTGCTTGATCGCGGTCACCGCGGCCTGCCGCAGCAGCCTGGCCTGTGAGAGGTGTCCCGCGTCTCGCGAGGTGAACCAGTCGTCCAGGCCGCGCCACCGGTTTCGCCATGCGTCAAGAGCCTGCTTTTCCGCGTGGGCCAGCGCCTCGGCCGCGTCTGCCCCCTCGGGGGCCGCGTCGGCGGCCTCACGCCTGGCGGCGACCGCCAGCAGTCGCTCGTGATCGGCGGCTTCCATGCCAGTGAGCAGGATCGCGATCTGGGCGCCGGAGTTGGCGAGGTCTGCGATGAACCGGTTGATGTAGTCGATCAGCCGTTCCTTGTACGCGATGAAGCCGTCGACGTCTCCGTCGGAGAAGTCGATCGCGCGCCGCAACGCGGACATGAACGCCTGCGCGTTATCGGCCAGCGAGGAGAATCGCTCCGCTACCGATAGCAGCAGCAGGTGAATTTTGGCTGGATCGGGATCGCTCTCCTTGGCCAGCGCGAGCAGCGCCTGGAGCTGGCCGGCGATATCGGCTAGGGCAACCGACTGGAGCTGGCCGCGCCGGCCGATCGCCTCCTCGTAGAACGCGATCGCCTGCTCGGCGGCATGTCCTTCGGCCGTGAGCTGGTACAGCGAACGCTTGCGGTGAAACTCTTCCACCGTGGTGACGCGGCTGGTGTCGATGTCGGCCCGCAGGTTGCCCCACCTCACCAGCTGATCCAGCGCCTCGGTCAGCTGGTCATCGGCATCGACCCGCAGCTCTGCGGCGATATCCTCCGGGCGCAGGTGCACGATGAAGCGCTCCTTCGCCCGCGCGAAGGCGCGGAGCAGGCGCCGGTACTGCTCGGCGTGCGGAACGCCGAGATGGGTGAAAGGCTGCGCGACGAGAGTTTCGCCCTGCGACTTCCCCTGGCCGCGCGCCGACGAGACCGCTTCGTCAGGCACGCGTACATCGTGCCGCACGCCACCGACAAAACGCGCCTGCTTTGACGGCTTGGGGCACGTCAGTTTTGCAGGTAGTCAAGATCATCTTCGGGGAATGCCCAGTCAGGCGGTGCGCGTAGAGCCAAACGGTCCGTCGGAGGTCGTTATGAGTGCGGGCGGTAGATTTCGGCGCGGTGGTAGATGTCGAGGATGTGGACAGTGCGGTTGTCTTCATCGACCCGGTACGTGCCGCGGCGGGCTCCATGACAGCCAGCCAGCGGGGTCACTGCCGCGAACCCAGTTGCGCCCGCTTTCCAGGTCGATGGACCAGTAGCCGTGGACTATCCGGTTCCGTAGCCGGATCGGCTGTTGCCAGGGCATGTCCGGGAATTTGTCTTTTACGTCAGTGGAGAGCTGTCCGGCAGCCTCACCGAGCACGGTGAAGTTCCATAGCAGGGCGTCGCGGCGCTGGCGGCCGGCATCTAGCCGGCCGACGGTGATGTCGGCAGTCAGCCGGCGGGCGGCTCAGGGAGCGACTCGGTGAGGTCAAACTCAGGGAGCGGCCGAGTAACAAAATCTGTGAGGTTGTGAATCGTGTCGATGTTTCGTAACGTTGTTAGGATATAACGGGAGTCCGAAGGGGGACGGGACAGGAGGCCGTCGATGGGAAGGCTGGTTCGGTACGATTTCGACGGCTCGGTCGCTCGGATCATGATGGACGACGGCAGGGTGAACGTGCTGTCGGAGGAAATGCTGGCCGAGCTCAACGAGGCGCTGAGCAGGGCGGAGACGGACGCGGCGATTGTTGTGCTGGCCGGGCGGGCGGGGGTGTTCTCCGCCGGATTCGACCTAAAGGTATTGCGCGCGGGCGGGCCTAGCGCCCGGTCCATGCTCAGAGCCGGATTCGAACTGGCCGAGCGGATCTTGTCGTTCCCGATGCCGGTGGTGATCGCCTGCACGGGGCACGCGGTCGCGATGGGCGTCTTCCTCGTGCTGTCCGGTGACTACCGAATCGGGGTCGCGGGCCGTTACAAGATCACCGCCAACGAGGTCGCGATTGGCCTCACCTTGCCCAGGGCCGCCATCGAAATCTGCCGTCAGCGGCTCACGCCTGCCCATTTCAACCGGGCGACTGTGCTTGCCGAGGTCTTCCCGCCAGCGGGCGCGGTCGAAGCGGGCTTTCTTGACCGGGTTGTGGAAGCCGCCGAGTTCGACCAGGAGCTAGCCACGGTGCTAGCCGGCATCGCGCAGCTGGACATGACGGCCCACGCGGCGACCAAGCTTCGGGTCAGGAAGCAGGCACTTACGGCCATTCACGAGGCCATTCAGCTAGAGTCCGCTTCCTATGCCGCGTGACGGCGTTCCGGTAGGCTGCCGCGATGCCGCGAGCGAAGCAGCGAACTCCGGAGATGCGGGAGCGCGTGCTGCGGGCTGCTATGGACATGCTGGCCAACGAAGGTGTCGCGGAGTTCACCACCCGCAGGCTGGCGCAGCACTCGGGCACCTCGACTCCGGCCGTATACGAGTTGTTCGGCGACAAGGCCGGGCTGGTCAGGGAGGTGTTCTTCGAGAGCTTCCGGCTGCTGCGGCAGTACCTGGACGAGGTCAGGCCGTCACAGAATCCCCGAGGCGAACTGATCTCGGTCATCGAGTCGCTTCGGATGTTTACCCGAGAGCATCCCGCTCTTACCGATTTGATGTTTTCCCGGCCTTTCGCGAACTTCGATCCCGGGCCTGCGGAGCGGCGGGCCGGGGACGAGGTGCGGTTGTTCATCGTGGCCGCGGTACGCAGGTGCGTGCATGCGGGCGTTCTCGAGGGAGACGAAGTCGACATCGCACACGTGATCGTGGCCATGGCGCAGGGGCTGGCCGCGCAAGAGACCGCAGGCTGGCTCGGCACGTCACAAGAGTCCAGGGACCGACGGTGGGACCTCGCGGTCACCGCACTGCTCGACGGGCTACGGCCTGCTTCCGGAGGTGAGCCAGAATGCAGCAGCTGACATGCGTGGCTCCTGGTCGGCTGGAGTGGCGGGACGTCGCGACACCCGAGCTCAGCGGCGGTCGCGATGATGCGCTCATCCGGCCGCTGGCCGTGGCGCGCTGCGAGATCGACCCGATGCTGATCAATGCCGGACCGGCCGTGCCGGACGGGTTCGCGGTCGGTCATGAAGCGGTCGCCGAGGTCATAGCGGTGGGGCCGGGTGTTTTGAGCGTTGCCGTCGGACAGCTCGTGTTCTCGTCGTTCCAGCTGTGCTGCGGTCGGTGTCAGGCCTGCGCCGGCGGCCGGACAGCCAACTGCGCCGAGTATCCGGTGTTGTCCGACTACGGGATGCAGCCGCTCTCAGGCGTTGAGTACGGCGGGATGCTGTCGGATCTGGTGCACGTGCCGTACGCCGATGCCATGCTCGTCGGCGTTCCGGCCGGGCTTGACGCGATTAGGCTGGCGAGCGTCGCTGACAATGTCTGCGATGGTTACCGGGCGGTGGCGCCGCATCTGGCGGCACGGCCCGGTGCTGACGTGCTCGTGGTCTGTCACGGGGCACCGAGCATCGCCATCTACGCCGCGCAGGCCGCCCTGGCTGTGGGTGCTGGCACGGTTACCTTCGAGTCCGACGACACCTCGATCCTGGCCGTTGCCGAGTCGGTGGGCGCGATCGGCGTACTGACCAGCTTCGACCGCCGCCGCGGACGCTGGCCGATCGTGGTCGACTGTGGCCAGCGGCCGGTCGTTTTGCAGCACGCGATCGCCTCAACCGAGCCGGACGGAGTCCTGCACAGCGTGTCTTACTACGCTGAGCCCCGCGAGATCGGGCTGGCACTGGGGAAGTTGTACACCTGGGGTATCCAGTTCCACATCGGGCGGGTCAACTCCGCAGCCGTGCTTCCCGAGGTGGCCGAACTTATCGGGAAGGGGCTGCTCGCCCCGGCCATCGTCACCTCAGATGTCATCGCCTGGGATCAGGCAGCAGACGGCTACCTCCGCCCCGCGCTGAAGCTAGTCGTGGCTCGTTAACCTCAGTTTCGCTGCCCAGGTGGAATCCGATGCTGACACCAGCCATTAGCGAGGCTAACCAAATCCCGGGGAGCTGAATGGGAAGCCAACGCGGGCAGACGCCAGGCGATCAGCAGCGCGATGCCGTTCAGCACGGTGAAGATGACGATCTCACGCGGGGATGCCGCTGCGCTGCCGTCCCGGAAGGACCAGTAGCGGTTGCCCAGGTAGCTGGCGGTCGTCGCGCCGATCCGGCGATCGTGGCGGCCGAGAGGGGGACGGTGATGACACGATCGTCTGTCCTGCGGCTCCCCCAGACCGCCTGGTCCGGTCAGCGGGCCCGGGCCAGGCACGGGCGCCCCGCTGGCGGTCCGCCCGCGGCCGTTCGCCCGGCCGGCTAGCGAGCAGCGGATGCGGGCGGGTCTCCCGTGACCTGGGCGGGTGGGTGCCACACCTGGACGGTCAGCTCACCGCGCGAGTGGATCTTCACTGGCGGCCTCGGCGACTGGCCGACGACAAGGCCCTCGACCGGCATCGGGTGATCGGTCAGCTGGACGAACGTGATCCGGAGGTCCAGCCTGCCCACCGCCCCCACGAACACGTCGTAGAACAGCCCCCGGACGTCCGGTACGGGGATCCGCCTCTGATAGTCGGGATGCCGGGCCAGCCAGAGATTCAGCGCCCGCAGACCGTGCAGCACTTCGGCCCCCGGGTTATCGGCGGCGAT
>Ga0335078_10007141_pt1 | contig 16543 bp, 11 predicted proteins | sample Lox_Sample_32_FD_206711 | JGI IMG/M metagenome (GOLD analysis project Ga0335078, IMG submission 206711) | Soil microbial communities from Loxahatchee National Wildlife Refuge, Florida, United States - Lox_Sample_3.2 | ecosystem: Environmental > Terrestrial > Soil > Wetlands | place: USA...
CGGTGCTGGACACGCTGTCGGAGCGGGAGGCCGGGGTGGTCTCGATGCGGTTCGGGCTGACCGACGGGCAGCCGAAGACGCTGGACGAGATCGGCAAGGTCTACGGCGTGACCCGGGAGCGGATCCGGCAGATCGAGTCCAAGACCATGTCCAAGCTCCGCCACACGTCCCGGTCCGACGTCCTGCGCGACTACCTGGACTAACGTCGTCAGGGCCCAGGACGGGCGGTCAGGTCGCCTTCAACAGGCCCGGTCGTCAAACTGGTGATCACGATGTTGTGTACGTGCGGGTGCGGAAGGCCATGCGGGCCGCGGTGGTGCTCGAAAGAGGCGGCCACCCAGCGCTGGGGCTTGACCGGCGAGAACCTGCTGAGGCCCGCGTCCTGCAGGAACTTGAGCGCCGCATAGTTTGCTGACCAGGCCACCGACCAGATCGCCCGGACCTGCTGCCACAGTTGCTCCGCCGTCTGCGGCTTCCCGTCCTGCGCAGCCTGGATCGCGGCCTGAAGTAGCTGGCCGTGTTCGGCGGCCAGTTCCGCGCGTGGTTCCCAGATGAGATCGGCGGTCTCGCCGTGGGCGGACAGCCGCCGCAGCGTCGCGTTGTCCACGTCGCCGCCCAGCGCCAGGCCGTGATCCTGGCAGGCCAGGCCGGTCCACGCGCCGACGGGCTCGTCGGTCTCGCAGTGGTCCAGGATGTGCGCCAGGTGATCCTCAACCCAGGTCAGTCGCATGACGCCGCGCAGTCCCGCGCCTTCGATGCGGCCGCCTGCCATCGCTTTCCTCTCCAGCTACAAGCGTGCACCTGGACGACGCCAGTTGGCGGCCTCCATGTCCAGGTCTTGATCGATAGCTCCCGGAGACGCGACGTAGAGTCGCTTGTCTGAGGTTTCGTGAAGAAGGCCCGGCCCGAACTGGCTATCGCCGACGACCCGGGCGGGGACCCTGCTGGCGGGGAGGAGGCACCATGAGCCAGGACGACGATGCGGGCACGGAGCGAGAGCAGGTTCCGCCGTCTGCCGTTTACCGCCAGGCAGATGATCACCTCGGATCCGGGGAAGCCCCCTACGACGCCGAGAGCGGGCTCCAGCGGCTGCGTGGCTGGATGGGTGAAGAGGAGCCGCCGGACGAGGCCCGGCCGCAGGTGGAGCCAGTGTCGCAGACCGAGCGGCTCAGGCTGGCCGGCATGAAGCTGGATGCGGTGGAGCGTCTCGCGCAGAAACGGGTATCGAATGCGCGAATAGCGGTCGGCGCGGTGGTTCTCGTCAGCGTGCTGGCAGGTCTGGGCCTGCTGTTGCGCTTGTCGTATGTACCCGCGCGCGTTGCCATGCCGGTGCTCGTGGCCGTCGGTGCTATCGACGGTGCCATGACACTCGCGGTCGTCGTCCTGTACCGGACCGCGATGAGGGGTCTGCACGACGATCTGCGGCTGGCCTTCGGCGAGCAGGCCGGGCGGCGCGAGAAGCCGGACCAGGCAGGGCAGGAAACGACCAGGCCGGCCGCGCAACGCAGGAGTCGCGGACCCCTGGTGGTGCGCTCGGGAGGCGGGACGTACCCTCCGCTGCTGAAGTTCCTGGCGATCGTGGCGTTCCTGGGCTTCACGGCTGCCTGTGTCCTGGCGTACGCCAGGGACAGCGTGGCGCCGTTCACCATCACCAGCATCGTGCTGGCCGGGCTCTTCGTGATCTCGGTTCTGCCTGTCGTGATTCCGGCTATCTGGGCCGGCGAAGGCCCCCGGAGGGCGGCGCAGACAATCCTCTATGTGATGCTCGGCGGACAGCCAGTATCGTACGGAGAGATCACCGCGAGACATGCGGAGACGGCCGGACTGCCCCTGGCGGACGAGCGCAATGCCGGCTCTACGATCGCGTCGCCGCGCGAATAACCCGCGCTCCCGCGGCCTCCCTTCCCGGTCCTGGCGGCTAAGGTTGCTCGTCCTGTTCCAGGATGCGCCGCTTGGCGGCCGCGTAGGCAGCGTCGGAAAGCACGCCCTGGTCGTGCAGCCGCGCGAGCTGGTGCAACTGCGATATCCACGATGTCCGGTCATCCGCGGCCGGGGGCGGAGGCGGGGCCGGGGCGGCTGGTCTGAGGGACGCGGTGGGCTGGACAGGCACGGGAGCGCCGGGCCTGGCCGCAGACGCGAGCTGCTGGCCCGCGGGGTTCACCCCCAGCTGACGCCAGAAGCTCTCGGCGTGCGCCATGTACCGGGCCTGGGAGAGCCGGCCCGCGCGGAACGACGCGGTCGCGCTGGACATCGAACGTACGTGGCGCAGCTGGGTGTCGCTGACCTGAAGGCCCCGGCTGCACACGGGACAGACCAGGTAGTTGTCCGTCCCGTACGGCACGACGGGCACGAAGTACAGGCGCACCGACTTCTTCGACCGGACGTAGTGGAGGAACACCTGGTTATGACAGTTCGGGCACACGCACGGCGCGACCTCGCCCTGATCTTCCGGACTGCCTGGCCCGAAACCGAAAATCACCACCATGCGGCAATTGAAGCCGAGGCACCGGGCGCCGCGGTTCACCCCTGGCAGGTGAAAGCGGGCGACGGTGCCACCCTCTCGCGCATCGGCTGGTCAGCTGGTGCGATGCCGGATAGCGGCCTCGCGGGCCGCCTCCGCGTCTCGCGACCTGATGACCGCGATGATGTCGTAATGGGCCCGCAGCCGTTCCTCGCTGTCGAACCGGAAGCCCGGCAGCGAGAGCGGAGCCTGGAACTCCTCCTCGCCCTCGATGTAGTCGACCATGTTCTGGTAGAAGGCGCGCAGCACGGCGTTCGGCGTGATCTCGGCGATCCTGCGGTGCAGTTGCCAGTTGCGGTAGCTGCCCTCGGCCGGGTCGTGCCACGCCGCCGCCAGCTTGGCCATCAGCGCGTCCAGGTCCTTGAGGTCGCGGGCGGTCCGGTGCAGCGCCGCGTCGCGGATAACCGCCTCGTCCAGCGCGTCGAGCACGCCGACGACGTCGCCCGCGGTTGCGCCATCGTCGCGCAGCGCCAGCACCGTCTGGGCCAGCCTGATCAGCGGAGACGCGTTCGCCACGAACGTCCCGCCGCCGGGGCCCGGCCGCACGTCGACGAGGCCGCGGGCGCGCAGTACCCGCAGCGCCTCGCTGAGTGTCGCCGGCGCCACGCCGAACTCCTCGCACAGGTCCTGCTTGGTCCCGATGCGGTAGCCGGCCGGCAGTCGTTCCTGCCTGATCCGAGCCTCGATCTCCAGCACGATCTCGTCGGCGGCGGACTGGCCGGCCCGGCGCCTGCCGTGCCCGTGACGCGTCGTGCCCATCATGAGCTGGCCTCCTCCGCCTAGTGCACGCCTCTTCCCGGGGAGCCCTGACCACGGGAAGCGCCTCTCGCCGTTGCCGATAATTAACTATAACCATTATATTTAATTTATGACTCGACGGACCGGCGGGCAACTGCTCGTCGACGCACTTGCCCACCAGGGTGTCCGGACCATCTTCGGGATCCCGGGCGTTCAGCTGGACCATGCCGCCGACGCGCTGTACCAGGCCGCGGACCGGATCAGCTTCTTCTGCGCACGCAACGAGCAGGCGACGACGTACATGGCCGACGGCTACGCGCGCAGCACCGGAACGCCCGGGGTGGCGATGGTGGTGCCCGGCCCCGGCGTGCTGAACGCGCTGGCCGGGCTGGCCACCGCGTACTCGGCGAACTCACGTGTGCTGCTGCTCGCCGGGCAGATCGACTCCCGGCTGATCGGCAAGGGGTACGGCGCGCTGCACGAGATTCGCGATCAGGCCGGGATCTTGTCCCGGCTGACCAAGTGGACCGGCACGGTGCGCCGGGCGGACGACATTCCCGCCCTGGTCACGCGCGCGTTCACCGAGCTGCGCGGCGGGCGGCCGCGGCCGGTGGCGCTCGAACTGCCACCGGACATCCTAGCGGCGAGCACAGGCGCGGGAACCGGGGAGTTTGCGGAGCCGTCCCCGGTCCCGCCGTCTGATGCGGACGTCGAGCGGGCCGCGCGCCTGCTGCTGGCGGCGAAACGCCCGCTCATCTACGTGGGCGGCGGCGTGCTCGCGGCCGGCGCATCGACCGCGCTGACCGAGCTCGCCGAGGCGCTCGAGGCGCCGGTGCTGGTCAGCGAGAACGCCCGCGGCGCCATCGACGCGCGGCACCGGCTCGCCTTCGACGGCCTCGCGCTGCGCGCTTTCCGCACGGACGCCGACCTGGTGCTCGGGGTTGGCACCCGGTTCATGACGACCTTCGGCCGGCCGATCGACGTCGGCCGGGCGGCACTGGTCCTGCTCAACGCGGACCCCGCCGACCTAGGCGAGCCGCGGACCGCCCAGCTGGCCATCCACGCCGACGCCGGCCTCGGCCTGCGGGCGCTGGCCGCCGCGGTCGGCCGCACGCACCGAGGGTCACGCGAGGACGAGTTCGAGCGGGTCCGCACGTGGCTGGAGGACTGCCTCGCCGACATCACCCCGCAGCGCGTATACCTGGCCGCGATCCGGTCCGTGCTGCCGGACGACGGCGTATTCGTCAGCGAGTTCACCCAGGTGGGTTACGCGGCCAGCGTGTGCTTCCCGGTGTACCACCCGCGCGGTTATATCGGCCCCGGTTACCAGGGGACGCTCGGCTACGGCTTCGCCACCGCACTCGGCGCCAAGGCCGCCGACCCGTCCCGCGCGGTCATCTCGGTCACCGGTGACGGCGGCTTCTCCTGGACCATGCAGGAGCTGTCCACCCTCCGGCGCTACGGGCTCGGCCTGGTGACCATCGTCTTCAACGACGGCTACTTCGGCAACGTGCGGCGGATCCAGAAGAACCGCTACGGGGGACGCTACTTCGCCAGCGATCTGACCAACCCCGATTACCAGCAGCTGGCCAGCGCGTTCGGCATCGGGTTCGCCTGCGCCCGGGACCCCCGCTCGCTGGCCGGCGTGCTGCGCGACGCGGTGGCGGCCAGCGAGCCCGTGCTGGTGGAGGTGCCGGTCGGCGAGTTCCCCTCCCCGTGGCATCTGATCCACGAGGGCATCCCCCGCCCCGCGCCGATCGCGCCCGGGGCGCACCTGGTGACCGAGCGGAGGCACACGTGACCGGCGATCACCTGGGCGAGGCCACGACCGAGCCGTGCGTGACCACTCGGCACGCCATCGACCTGCCCGGCGGCCGGCTCTGCTACGAGGCCCGGGCGGGCACCGTGCGGGTCGGCAGGGACGACGGCAGCCCGCTGGCGGACGTGTTCTATCTCGCCTACCGGGCGGAGTCCGGCGCCACGCGGCCGGTCACGTTCGCCTTCAACGGCGGGCCCGGCTCGGCGAGCTTGTGGCTGAACGTCGGCGGGTTCGGGCCGCGGCGCGCCCCGACGCTGACCCCGCACGCCACTCCTCCGGCACCGTACGCCTTCGGCGACAACCCGCACACCCTGCTGGCGGTCAGCGACCTGGTGTTCCTCGACGCGGTCGGCACCGGCTTCTCCCGGCTGGCCGGCGACGGCCGGCCCGACGAGGTGTGGGGCGTGGACCAGGACGTGGAGGTGTTCGCGCGGGCCATCCTGCGCTACCTGACGATGACCGGGTCATGGCAGGCGCCGCGGTACCTCTTCGGCGAGTCCTATGGCACGTCGCGGGCGGCCGCGCTGGTATACCGGCTGCAGAACCTGGGCGCCGACTTCAACGGCGTGATCATGCTGTCCACGCTGCTGAACTGGGCGACCACCCAGCCCGGACTGGACCAGGGGTACATCAACCTGCTGCCGAGCTACGCCGCGGCCGCCTGGTATCACGGCAAGGCCAGGCCCGGCGGGCAGCCGCTCACCGGGTTCCTCGACGGCGCCCGCGAGTTCGCGCACGGCGACTACGCCGCCGCGCTGCAGCAGGGCGACCTGCTGCCGGCCGCGACCGAGCACGCGGTCGCCGCCCGCCTAGCGGACGTCACCGGCCTGGACGTCGTGATGCTGCGCCGCAAGAAGCTACGGATCGAGATGGAGGACTTCCGCCGGGAGCTGCTGGGTCAGGAAGGGAAGCAGATAGGCCGTTTTGATACCAGGTTCTGCGCTGATCATCAGTACGTGATCGGGACCGGGGCGTTCGACCCGGCGACCGACGACGCCGCCACCGCCGGAGTCAACAGCGCGCACCTGTCCGGCTTCCACCAGCACCTGGCGGCCGACCTCGGCTACCGCTCCCGCCTGCAGTACCGGCCGCTGAACAACGTGACGATCGCCGCGGCGTGGGACTGGCGGCACAAGGCGCCCGGCATCGACGCGCCGCTCCAGGTGCCGAACGTGGCGCTGGATCTGTCCGCCGCCATGCGCCGCAACCCTGCGCTGCGTGTCTGCATCATGGGCGGCGTGTATGACCTCGCGACGCCGTTCGCCGGCGCGGAGTTCGACATCTCGCACCTGTACCTAAGCGAGCGGCTGCGCCGCAACGTCCAGTTCAGCTGGTATGAATCCGGTCACATGACATTCGTCGACGAGAAGGTCATCCCGGTGATGGCCAGCGACCTGGCGCGCTTCTACGCCAGCGGCGACGACGGTCGGATGCCACCGGGCGGAAGTCGATAAGGTCCGGGCCATGCTCCCGCACATCATCGTGGGCTAACCGCCGCCAGCGCTGGAACGGACGCTTGCCAGCTGAGCCGCTGCCTGCCGATACTGGTCACGTGCTGGAGCTGCGGCCGAATTGCGAATGCTGCGACCGGGATCTCGACCCGGCGTCCCCGGACGTGCTGATCTGCACGTACGAGTGCACCTGGTGCCGCGACTGCGCGGAGAACATCCTGCACGGCGTCTGCCCGAACTGCGGCGGCGAGCTCGTCCGGCGTCCCATCCGCCCGGCCCGTCTGCTCACGGCCGACCCGCCGTCGACCAAGAGGGTTGTCCGGCCAGGATGCGCCGCGGTCTCTGCACGCTGACCGCCGACAGCCGGGCAGGAGCCGAGCCGGCCGGCCTGGTCAGATAGAGACTTTCGGCCCTGTTCGCCGCGGTTGGCATCAGTTCACGGTGGTGGTGTCGCAGGCCGCCCGGCCTGGGCAGAGGGTACGTCTAGACGGCGCCCTTACCGGCGCCCTGCCCTGCTGGAGGTAATCATGGCCAATCTGAATTCCGTGTTCGCCGAGGCGGCGGCGCGTTACGCCGAACGCCCGGCCGTCCGCATGGACGGTCTCGTACTGAGCTACTCCGGGCTGCGCGATGCCGCCTACCGGATGGCATCCCTGCTGTCGTCGGCTGGCATCGAGCCAGGCGACCGGGTGGCCATCATGCTGCCCAACGTGCCCGCCTTCCCGGTCGCCTTCTACGGCGCGCTCGCCGCCGGGGCCATCGTCGTGCCGATGAACCCGCTGCTCAAGAGCCGTGAAATCACCTACTACCTCAGCGATTCGGGGGCAAAAGCGCTGCTCGTCTGGCATACAGCGGCGGGCGAGGCCGCCCTGGGTGCCGCCGCGAACGGAGTATCGGTACTGAAGATCGACGAGCCCGACGCGGCCGGGCTGCTCACCGGCCTGGCCCCTGTTCCCGCAGGGGTGGAGCGGGCCGGAGACGATGACGCCGTCATCCTGTATACGTCCGGGACTACCGGCGTGCCCAAGGGCGCCGAACTCACGCACGCGGGCCTCACCCGCAACGCCTCTGTCACGGCCGGGAACCTGCTCAACGCGGGCCCTGATGACGTGGTCATGGGCTGCCTGCCGCTGTTCCACGTCTTCGGGCTGACCTGCGCCTTGAACGCCGCCATCGCCGTCGGCGCCAGCCTGACCCTGCTGCCCAGGTTCGAGCCGGCCAAGGCACTGGAGATCGTCGGCCGCGACCAGGTGACGATCTTCGAGGGGGTGCCCACGATGTACGCGGCGATGCTGCACGACCCGGCCGCCGCGCGGGCGGACACCTCGTCCCTGCGAGTGTGCGTATCCGGTGGCGCGGCCATGCCGGCGGAGGTCATGCGCGGGTTCGAGCAGGCTTTCGGGTGCATGATCCTGGAGGGCTATGGGCTGTCCGAGACTTCCCCGGTCGCGTCGTTCAATCACCCGGACCGGGAGCGCAAGCCGGGCTCGATCGGGACGCCGATCCAGGGAGTCGAGATGCGCGTAGTCGATAACGAAGGCACCGATCTGCCCGTCGGGCAGATCGGCGAGATCGTCATCCGCGGCTACAACGTGATGAAGGGATACTGGCGCAACCCCGGCGCCACGGCCGAGACGATCACCGGCGGCTGGCTCAAGACCGGCGACCTGGCCAGAGTCGACGAGGACGGCTATTTCTACATCGTGGACCGGAAGAAGGACCTGATCATCCGCGGCGGATTCAACGTGTACCCGCGCGAGATCGAAGAGGTCCTCTACGAACATCCAGCCGTCGCCGAAGCCGCCGTCATCGGAATCCCGGATGAGCATCTCGGCGAGGAGATCGGCGCCGCCGTGAAGCTCCGGCCTGCCGCCACCGCCACTACCGGCGAACTGCGCGCGTTCGTGAAGGACCGGGTAGCACCCTATAAATACCCGCGCTATGTCTGGATCGAGCCCGATCTGCCCAAGGGCCCGACCGGCAAGATCCTCCGCCGCGAAGTGAGCGCACCGCAGGACCTCATGCAGGCGTCCCGCCCGGGCGGGAGGTAAGGGCGTGTCGAGACCGCCGCTGTGGCGCCAGCTGTATGACCGGGTTGAACGCGCGGTCGCTCCCCCGCTCGAGGCGGGCGTGCGAACCGCCATGTTCGCGAGCACCCTGGCGACGGCAGCGAAGATCCGGGCGGAACTGAACCGTCAGAGCGCGCAGCTCGCGGATCGCCTGGGCCCGGTGAGCGCCCGCGGCCTTCACCTGGTCAACCTGCCCGCAGCCGACGACGTGACCCGGCTGCGGGCGGAGATTCGCGACCTGGACCAGCGCGTGCGGGACCTCACCCGGCAACTGGACCAGGCAGAGCGGGAAGGACAGGCCGATGGCCGTGATGGCAAGTCCGGCGGAGATGCTGGCACGGGTCAGGACTGATATCGAGCGCAACGCCGTTCGCGCACGCAACGGGGTGAAGTATCTGACCGGAATCGGGCGCCCGCAGGTCGGGCAGACGCCCAAGGACGTCGTATGGAAGCGGGATAAGGTCGAGCTGTGGCGTTACCGCAGCGACCGGCGGCGGTGGCGGCCTCCGGTGCTCGTCGTCTACAGCTTGATCTGCCGCAGTTACGTGCTGGACCTCTCGCCGGACAATACGTTCGTGGGGCAATTGCTCGAAGCCGGCCACGACGTGTTCCTCATTGACTGGGGGGTGGCCGACGAGCGGGACGCCGATAACCGCCTGGAGACCTACGTCGACTACTACCTGCCGCAGGCCGTCAGGGCACTGCTGGCCGAGGCTGGCTCTGATGGTCTTACCCTCCTGGGTTATTGCCTGGGGGGCGACCTGGCGCTCCTCCTGGCCGCCGGTCACCCTGAGCTGCCGATCCGCAACCTCATCACCGTGGCCACCCCGGTGGACTTCGCCGAGATGGGCATGTTCAGCAGGCTATTCAGCGACGGACGGCTGGATGCCGATGCGCTGATCGACGCCACCGGGAACGTGCCGCCGGAGAGCATGCACAACGCCTTCAGGGTCATCAAGCCGACCGGCGACGTCAGCGCCTACGTGATGTTGTGGCAGACCCTGCGGAGCGACGAGCAGATGGCGGCCTACCAGGCCATGAGCCAGTGGACCAAGGACCATGTGCCATTTCCGGGTGCGACGTTCCGCCAGCTAGTCCAGATGATGCGGGACAATGCCATGGTCAACGACACGGTGCTGCTCGGCGCGAAACCGGTGCACCTGACGGATATCCGCTGCCCGTTCCTCTCGGTGCTGGCCGAGCGCGACCACATATCCCCCGTGGCGTCGGTGGGCCCGGCCGTGGACCTGGTCGGTTCGGCGGACATCGAAGAGATCCGGCTGCCGGCCGGCCACGTCGGCCTGATGGCGAGCCGCACCGCGTCGAAGTGGACCATCCCCCGCATCGCTGACTGGATTCACCGGCATAGCGAGGAGCTTTCGTGAAGCTTTATTCCCCATTATGCTCGCTGCTCAGACTCGGCTCAGACAGTAGCGTTTCAAGTTTATCGGAAGTCGCCTGCTTTGCTGATCTAATTAGATGTTGCCGCGTATCGTCTGTCATTCCGAAGGTAAGTGTTTTGACCTCTAGTGGTATGGGCAAGGCAATAACGTTCCTTCTCTCCGCCATCCACTCAGGCGCACCCGGGCCTGCGACGTAGGTGGCGATGAGACCGTACAGAATCCGTCGCGAGGCGCGAAGGAGGAGAAAGTTTGCCATGAAGCCCAGGAGGCTCGCGAACACTATCAGAATTACAACGGCGACAGCGAGCAGCGTCAGTGTCACTGCAAACGGGCGCGAGACATAGGACAAGGCGTCGGTCCAGTCAGTTGCCTGTAGCCCGTTGAATTCGTCAATGCCGAGGAAACTGATGACCTGCCACGCTCCCACTGCAACGACGGCGAAGCCAAGTGCACCGAAAAACGGCGGATAGGTACCGCCGAGCAGACCGTTGATACTGGTTACCAGGTTGCGAGCCGCAGGTGAGCGAGGAGTTGGCCATCGCCCGCGGTCCACGCCTGCATTCCATCCGACGAATTTTCCAAGAAAAGAGAAGGGATACAACATCAAGGTGCCGATCTTAGCGCCACGGCCGGTTCGTATGTCGGCTCCTGTCTTCCCATCTCCTTTCCACTCCCGTGCCCTGAACTCCCTGGTGCGTACCGCCTCGATAAACTTGACCTCCTCGCCACGCGGAGGCGCTTGTTCTTTGTTTACCTGCAAAAGGAATCCGAGTACACGGTCGGGTTCAATCTGCTCAGGCTCACGCCCGTGGGACTTCCGGAACGTCTCATCTTCAAATATGTGTATCGGGAAATTCGACCAGACGCCGCCATCCACAATTGTGTGATAGGAAAGTCGGTCTCCCTCTTCCCCGTCTGCAACTTGAAGCAGACGACTAGGAAACGCAAAGGGAATCGAGGACGATGCGACTACAGCATCCGCGACCGCGCACTTCGGTGTTTCAATGTGACTAAAGATGACTTGGGTCTTCAGTGACAAATCTGTGGCGACGACGTTTAGCTCGATCCCTGTGGCGGCGTAGAGCTCGTCAAACGTTACGTCCGCAGATGGGATAGCTCCGCCCTTCTTCGCTTGTTCCTTGAAAATGCCATTAAGCCAGGTGCGCAGACTGTCTGATTGAAAATATCCCGTCGTACTCCGAAGTCGGCGTAGACCAGCCCAAACGCCTGTCCGAACGAACTCGAGCGCCTTGTCGGTCATGCTCTCCATGGCTTCTGGCGGCAACCCGGACGCTATCAGCGCGGCGGTTATGGCCCCTGCAGAGGCCCCGGCCACGGCCCTAAACCAGCACTTGCTTTCCGCCATTGCCAGTAGTGCCCCGGTGTAGGCCACTCCCTTAGCCCCGCCACCTTCGAATACGCCATAAAACAAGTGTTCGATTGCACCCGACCTGCCATACCAGTACTGGGCGGGCAAGGTCAGCGGACTCTGCTTGTTCATAGGACCTCCGAGCGCCGGCGTCTCGTTCATCGCTGCGCTCGACTTAGCGCTAGTCACACCACGAACGACCAGGCTCCTTGCGTCGGCTCGGGCCCGCATGTGCCGGGCCGAACTCGCCTCATCCCTCCCCGCTGCAACCATTTGGCTTTAGGGAAGCACCACGGCGGCCAGGGTGCAATCGGGGATTTCCCTAGGGTTTGGCCCTCGGTAGTACTGTTCGCCTGCGGCCGCACGAATTACGATTTGACCGGTGCTGGTTGGTCGGGAGCAGGAGCGAACCCAACTCGATAGCCTGATCGCCCGTGCTCGCGGCGGCGAGAGTGCGGCGTTGCTTGTCCACGGTGAGCCGGGCATCGGGAAGTCGAGGCTGCTTGAGCATGCCGCGGTAGTGGCTGCTGATTTCACGGTGTTGCGCGCTCGTCCGCTTGAGGCGGAATCGGAGCTGGCGTTCGCGGGCCTTTCCGAGCTGCTGCGCCCGGTCCTGCATCTGCTCGGCCGGATTCCCGGTCCCCAGGAGGCCGCGCTGTCCGGTGCGCTGGCGCTGGGCCCGCCTGTGCCGGGCGACCGGTTCGCCGTGGCCGCGGCGACGCTGAGCCTCCTGGCGGCGGTCGGCGAGGAATCTGCCGTCCTGGTCGTGGTGGACGACGCGCACTGGCTCGATAAGCCGTCTCGCGAGGCGGTGCTGTTCGCCGGGCGCCGCCTTGGCAGCGAGGGTGTGCTGCTGCTGCTGGGGATGCGCGACCGCGAATGGATCCCGGCAGCCGGGCTCGGTACTCTCGAGCTGCGCGGGCTGTCCGCCACGGACGCGGCGGCGCTGGTCGATCGCACCGGAACACCGGTCGACGCGGCTGTCCGGAGCCGGATCGTCACCGAGACGCGGGGCAACCCGCTCGCGATCCTCGAAGCGGTCGCGATCTTGACCGATGCGGAACTGCTGGGCAAGACGCCGATCACCCGTCCGCTCGCCGTAGGTGCCTCCCTCGAGCAGGCCTTCGCGCAGCGGCTCGATGTCCTTCCCCGGGACACGCGGGATGCGCTTCTCATCGCCGCTGCGAGCGACACGGGGTCGGCCGGGGAAATCGTGTGCGCGCTGGCCCGGGCCGGGCTGAGCCCCGACGTGCTTGAGCCCGCCGAGCGGGACGGGGTCATCATCAGGGGGGAGCGGATCGAGTTCCGGCACCCGCTCGTCCGCTCCGCCGCCTACCATCTTCGCGACCCGGCCGGGCGCCGCGCCGCGCACCGTGCCCTGGCGGCGGCGGCGGCCGGTGCCGGTGAGAGAGCGGCCTGGCATCTGGCGGCGGCGAGTGCCGGGCCGGACGAACAGGTCGCCGTGCTGCTCGAGAGTTCGGCGGCGAGCGCGTTCGCGCGCCGCGCCTATGCGGCGGCCGCGAGCGCCTTCCAGGCCGCGGCGCTCCTCAGCCCGGGCGACGATGATCGCGTCCGCCGCATGATGGGCGCCGGGCGGGCTTTTTGGTTCGCAGGCGAACGGGAGCGCGCCGCGGCCCTGCTGGAGAGCGTGCTCGACCTGGCCTCCGAGCCGGCCGCCCGGGCAGACCTTCAGCAGCTCCGCGGGCTCGCGATGCTCCTCGCCAGCCCGGTATCCGAGACCCATGCGATGCTCGTCGCCGAAGCCGACCGGGTGGAACCGCACGACGCAACGCGCGCGTCGGCTCTGCGCGCAACCGCCGCGCTCACGCACTACATGGCGGGCGATCACGCGGACGCCGACGAGATCGCCCGCCGCGCCCTGGCCAAGGCCGGGCCGGGAGCCCGGCCCACCGCAGCGATGGTCCTCGCCCTCGTGACGGCCGGCGGCGGCCAGGTCGATGAGGCCTTGGCCCTGCTCGAGCCGATGCTCAAGTGGCTGGAGGGGATCGACCCGCTCGGCGAGCTTTGGTTCGTGCTCAGCGCGACCGCCCAGTCGCTTGGGTGGATCGAGCAGTGGGCGCACGCTCGCAAGATGTTCGACCGCATCATCGGCGCGGCGCGAACGGCGGGCGCCCCGGCCGTCCTGGCCTTCCCCCTGGCCTTGTTCTCCGAGTTCGAGCTCCGGCGCGGCAAGATCGCGGCGGCATACGCCGCCGCCACTGAGTCCGTCCAGCTCGCCGCCGAGACCGGGCAGGCCGCTCTGTCGTCCTTCTCGCTCGTGATCCTGGGACGGGCCGAGGCGATACTCGGGCACGATGAGGATTGCCGGGCGCACGTCGCGGCCGGGCTCGGTTTCTCCCGCCGGATCGGCTTGAATGTGATCGAGATCTACGCGGCAGCGGTGCTCGGACTGCTGGAGTTGTCGCGGGGGCGCGCCGATCGCGCGGCTGTCCATCTGGACGAATGCGCACGGCTCGAGAAGCAGTACAGCACGGGCATCTTGCTTCCGACCGTTACCCAATGGGCTGTGGACCTTGTCGAGGCGCACATCCGCAGCGGCGCGATGACGGACGCGGAACGCTCGCTGGCCATGCTCGGGGACGTGGCCCGCCGCACGGGTCTGAAGTGGGCGAACGCGGGTGCCGCGCGGTGCCGCGGCATGCTCGCCGCCGAAGACCGGTACGAGCGGGACTTCCAGACCGCGCTCGCCCTCTACGGCAAGGAGATGACGTTCGAGCGGGCCAGGACCCTGCTCGCCCTCGGCATGCGGCGGCGCCGCTCACGGCGGCGCGCTGAAGCCCGGGCAGCGCTCCACGAGGCGCTGGCCTACTTCGAAAGAAATGGCGCCGAGCCATGGGCCGGGCAAGCCCGGGCAGAACTGAGAGCCACAGGCGAAATGCCCCCGCGCGACAATGCCGGCGGCCTGCGATCGCTGACCCCGCAAGAACTGCAAGTGGCCCTGACCGTGGCCCAGGGGAGCACCAATCGAGAGACTGCCGCGGCATTGTTCCTGAGCCCGAAGACGGTCGAATTCCATCTCGGCAACACCTACCGCAAGCTCGGCGTGCGGTCCCGCGCCGAACTCGTCCGCCGCGTCGAGGGCCTCACCTAACCGATGCTGCGGCCGCCACAGGAACAGGCAACCACCAGGCATAGTCAGGTTTGCGGCTGGGCGCCCGAGGGAATGGCCGGGCCTGGCCGACTTACGATGAGATTGTTCCAGCAGCGGTACGGCGGACCGCCGGAGGCGCTAACGCGTGCAGGTCAGTGATGGTTGAGTCGCCAGTGACAGCGCCGGGATCTGATGCCCTGCTCGCCACCAAGCTGCACGTGCCCGGGCCGCGGCCGGGGCTGGTGCCGCGGCCGCGGCTGACGGCCCGGCTCGATGAGGGCCTGGCGCGCGGGCTGGTCCTGGTCTGCGGGCCGGCCGGGTACGGCAAGACGGTCCTGCTGGCGGACTGGGCCCGGCGCGGCGAGGTCCCGGCCGCGTGGCTGTCGCTGGACGCGGGGGACAACGACCCGGCCCGGTTCTGGCGGCACGCGGTGGCCGCGCTGGACCGGGCCCGCCCGGGGACGGGAGGACGGGTGGCCCCGCTGCTCGGGCCGCCCGCGCCGGCGTCGTTCGAGGGCCTGGTCACGGCGCTGATCAACGAGCTGGCCGCGGACCAGGCCCTGCTCGTCCTCGACGACTACCACCTGATCAGCGCGCGGCAGGTGCACGAGTCGCTCGCGTTCCTGATCGAGCACCGGCCGGCCGGGATCTGCGTGGTGCTGGCCAGCCGCAGCGACCCGCCGCTGCCGCTGGCGCGGCTGCGGGCCCGCGGCCAGCTGGCCGAGATACGCGCGGCCGAACTGCGGTTCACGCCCGCGGAGGCCGGGGAGCTGCTCGGGCACGCGGCGTCCGCCCTGCCGGATGGTTCGGTGGCGGCGCTGGCCGCCCGGACCGAGGGCTGGGCGGCCGGGCTGCAGCTGGCCGCGCTGTCGCTGCGCGGGCACGACGATGCCGCGGCGTTCGTGGCCGCGTTCACCGGCAGCCACCGGTACGTCCTGGACTACCTGGCCGAAGAGGTGCTCGAGGGGCAGGACGAGCAGCTGCGGATGTTCCTGCTCGAGACGTCGGTGCTCGACCGGCTCAGCGGCCCGTTGTGCGACGCGGTCACCGGCCGCCAGGGCAGCCAGGTACTGCTGGAGGAGGCCGAACGGGCGGGGCTGTTCGTGATCCCGCTGGATGAGGTGCGCGGCTGGTGGCGTTATCACCACTTGTTCGCCGACCTGCTCCGCGCCCACCTGCGACAAGAGCAGCCCGGTCGTGCGGCGCAGCTGCACCGCAACGCCGCGGCCTGGTACGAGCAGCACGGGCTGGCCGACGACGCCATCGGCCACGCCGCGGCGGCCGGCGAGATGCTCTGGGCGGCCCGGATCATCGAGCAGCACTTCGACCTGGTCCACCGCATCCGCGGCGAGGCGGCCACCATCGACCGCTGGCTGTCGGTCCTGCCCGCCGACGTGCTCAGGTCCCGCCCCCGGCTGCTGCTGGCGCAGGCCCACGTGGCCGGGGACAGCGGCCACCCCGAGGTCATGGAACCGCTGCTGGACGAGGCTGAGTGCGCGTCCCCCGGCTGGGCCGATGAGCCATTCGAGCCGACGGCCGGCGTCGCGGCCAGCTTCCTGGTCAATGTCCCGGCCCTGACCACGCTGAACCGCAGCTATCTGGCCCAGCTCCGTGGCGACGCCGAGGCCACGGCCGCGTTCGCCGCGCAGACCCTGGCCGAGAGCAAACTGGAAGAACGGGCGCTGAGTGCCACTGCGCACGGATTCCTGGCCGTGGCCGAATGGCTGCGCGGCCGGCTCACCGAGGCCGAACGCGCCCTGGCTTCCAGCGTCACCGAGTGGTGCGAGAACGGCGAGCTCACGCTGATCGCATGGGGCTGGTACGAGCTGGTGCTGATACAGCTCGCCCAGGGCCGCCTGGACGCGGCCGCCCTGACTTGCGAGCAGGCCCTGGACAGCCTGGCCACGTCCGGCCGGCCGCCGCCCGCCGCCGGTCCGAGCTACGCGGTCCTGGCCGATATCGCCTACCAGCGAGACGAACTCGACGCCGCCCTGCGGCACGCGACCGAGGGCATCGCGCTGTGCCGCCAGTTCGTCTACACCCTCCCGCTGGCCAGCGGCC
>Ga0335078_10007142_pt1 | contig 16542 bp, 14 predicted proteins | sample Lox_Sample_32_FD_206711 | JGI IMG/M metagenome (GOLD analysis project Ga0335078, IMG submission 206711) | Soil microbial communities from Loxahatchee National Wildlife Refuge, Florida, United States - Lox_Sample_3.2 | ecosystem: Environmental > Terrestrial > Soil > Wetlands | place: USA...
GACCTTCGGTGGAGAGGGGGCCGCGCTCCCGCCGACCCTCATCTACCAGCGGTTCCTGCCGACGGCGTGCGCTCTGTTCGCCGTCGCTCTCGCCCCGCTCGCGGGCGCGGGCCCAGGGCTCGTCCCTCGCGTCACCGCGGGTGCGGCCGTGGCCGGGCTGCTGGTCGCGGTGCTGCCCGGGTTCATCGACGCCTCGCGCGGCTTCGAGTCGCTCGACCGGCTGATCGCGCAGATCGCTCCGGCCAGCGCGGTCGCGCAGCTCGATCTGACGCCGCGGCCCCCCAGCCGCGTCGCCCCCGTCCCCGGCGCAGCGGGACGGGTCCTCGCCGAGCGAGGGGGGCGACTGCTCTTCTCGTTCACGAGCGTGCCGGCGTCGATCGTCGTCTCGACCCCGCAGACCCAGTGGAACGAGCCGATGGTGCGCATGGTCAGCGATCCGATGGCGTTCTGCCCGGCGCACGACTTCGGTCGCTTCCGCTACGCCCTGGTGAGGCTCGTGACGTCCGACCCCCGCGCGGGGCCGGCCGTCGTCGTCGCGATGGAGCCGGAGGGCAAGCTCGTGGACGCGGCCGGCGACTGGCTGCTGTTCGAGTCGACGCTGCCCGTCGCCCCTCTGGCGTCGCCGGACGTGCCGCTGCCGGTCCCCCGTCCCGCCTCGCTGCACGACCGGCTCGGGGGCGGGCGGGGCCGATGAGCCCTCACCCCTGGCGGTGGCCCCTCGCCTACGCGGCGGTCGGGACGGTCCTCGTCACGTTCGCGTTCGTCCTGCACCTGCGCTCGGAGCTGGTCTGGGACGACGTGTACCTCGTCGCGCAGAGCCCCCTGATCCGCGATCCGCACGGGCTGCTCCCGCTGCTCACGCACGACCTCTGGGGTGCCGCCACCGGCGGCGCGACGCAGCTCTACCACCCCCTTCCGGTGGCCACGGTGTGGCTGCAGGCGCGGCTGTCCACCGACCCGGCCTTCTACCGCGCGTTCAACGTCGTCGCGCACGGGGCCTGCGCGGGTCTCTTCCTCGTGTGGACCCGGCGCCGTCTGGGGTGGTCGGGCGGCCTCGCGGCGATCGTCTCCATCGTGTTTCTCGTGCACCCGAGCGTGACGGAGGTCGTGATGTGGATCACCGGCCGCCACGACTCGCTCGCGACGCTGGCGGTCCTGGGCGCGCTGCTCGCGTGGCCAGGTGACGGGGCCGTCCGGTGGGGCCGGATGGCCGGCGCGTCGCTGCTCGTGCTCGCCGCGTTCTTCTGCAAGGAGCCGTACGTGGTCGCGCCGGCGATCCTCGTGCTCTGCCACGTGCACCAGGAGCTGTCGGCGGGTCGCTCCTTGAAGACGCGCTCGACGTGGACCCTCGGGCTCCCGTTCGGGGCCATCGCGATCGGCTTCGCGGTCCGGGCGGCGCTGCACATCCCGTCCTCGAGCGACCAGCTTCACGCGCCGCTGGGCACCCACCTGCGCAGCACCGCGACGATCCTCGCGCACTACGCCCTGCAGCTCGTCACGTTCGGCGACGGCCGCACGACCGAGAGCTGGGCGCCCCTGTCGGCTGCGGCCTCGGCCGTCGTGCTGATCGGCGGCGCGACGCTGCTCGCGCTGCTGGGACGGAGCGCGCGACGGGGCAGCCGCGACGCCGCGACGGCGCTCCTGGGATGCACCTGGTTCGCCGTGGCGCTTTCTCCTCACGTCGTCTCGCTCCCGACGATCGGCATGTTCGGCAACCGCTACGCGTACTTCCCGCTGCTCGGCTTCTGCCTCGTGCTGGGCGCCGGGCTGCATTCGATCGCCTCGGCCGTCGAGGAGAAGGCCCCCCGGCTGCGCGTGCCGCTGATCGGTGCCACGGGCGTCCTCGTCCTTCTGATGACGCTCCAGACGGCGGCCGAGGCGTCGCACTGGCAGGACGAGCTCACCCTCTTCGGCGCCGACGTCGACGCGGCGCCGGACGACGCGCACTCGCTCTACCACTACGCGACGGCCGTGGGTCACCGGTCGGGCTGCAGCGCGGCGATCCCCCTCTACGAGCGCGCGGTCGCGTCCGATCCGCGCTACCAGCGCGCCTGGCACAACCTGGCCGGGTGCCTCATCGACGAGCGGCGCTGGCCGGACGCCGTCGTCGCCGGGCAGCGCGCGCTCGATCTGGCGCCGGACGGGGCCCGCGACGAGTTCAACCTGGGCATCGCGCTGATGGGGGCGGGCCGCCAGGCGGAGGGCCTGCCCCATCTCGAGCGCGCCAACCGGCTCGACCCGTCGTATGCGCCTGCGCGGGAAGCGCTCGCGCACGCACCAAGGTAAGGACAATCCTATCGAGCGTTTGGCCTTGCACGTTAGAGGGGCTATCGAGGGCTCGGGCTCCTGCCCTGCCCTGCCACGCCGACCGGCTACCCGGCCACGCCGAGCTGGTGCCCCGCCACGCCGACCGGCTGCCCGGGTTCCCCGAGCCCGTGCCCCGGCTCCCGGACGACGACCCGGTCCACGGCCTCAGGCGGTGCGGAGCATCCGACGGCGCGCCTGCCGCGTCCGCGGTCGAACGTCGACCACGAACACGTGGCTGCGAGCGGCCCGGACGACGACGGACGCGGGAGCCCGGTCGAGCCCCCACGGCACGTCGACGTACGCATGCTCCCTGACCCTGCCGAGCTCCCAGAGCACCGGCGCCAGCGTCGCCGTGCTGCCTAGCGCCGCCTCCCGGCCGATGCTCAGCAAGCGCCGCGGATTGGGCACCAGCACGACGAGCGCCTTGCGCGCGAGCCCCGCGAGCTTGCCGAGGTACGCCCGCCAGTCGCCAGCCTGTCCGAGCGCGTCGTGGACCATCACCAGGTCCGCCGCCTCGAGCGCGTCGTGCGGGCTCTTCACGTGAAGCACGCTCTCGGCTTCGTACTCCTGCTTCCAGCGCCGGAGGTGCTCCTGCACGACGCCCGTCTTCACAGGCCCGCCATGTTGGCCGCCACGCGCGCGAGGGACGGCGCGTCGAGCAGCAGGTTCGTGTAGCTGGCGTTGGCCAGCGGGCACGCGCACTCGTGCGCGCGCACGCTCGCCCGGAAGGCGTCCGCCCTCGAGCCGCCCCACACCGCGCGGAAGTCGTAGCCGTGCTCGCGGACGTTGCCGAGCGACTCGGCCCGCACGCAGCAGCCCCACACGTTGCCGTCGGGCGCCAGGTGCGCGCTCGCCCAGCCCGCGTAGCAGTCGATGATCTGGCGCTTCTCCTCGAGGATGCGCGCCGCCAGCTCGTAGTACTCGAGCCGCAGCGATTCGACGAGGCGCGCCACGGGGTGCCCGGAGCGGTTGTCGCGGATCACGTTGCGCAGGTGGTCGATAGCGCGCCGGAAGTCGGCGTTGGTCGGCGTGATGTCCTTGTCCATCGTCCCGAGCTCGACGCGGTTCTCGGCCACCTCGGCGATGTACGAGTCCGGACGGAAGATGGCGCGGGCCTCGCGCTCGATGTCGGGGATCCGCGCGACGTTGAGCTTCGAGATGACCGTGTGCACGCCGAGCACGACGTGCGGGTAGGTCTTCTTGAGGTCGTGGATGAGGCCCGCCACCTCCTTGAGCTTCTCGAAGTTGCGCTCCGCCCCGCGGATGCGGTCGTGCGCCTCGCCGATCTCGTCGACCGACAGGTTGAGCACGAGCTGCGCGCCCACCGTGTTGTGCGCGATCTTCGGCAAGAGCTGGAAGATGCGCTCCACGATGACGCCGTTCATCGGGATGTTGACGATGCTCGGCTCGATCTGGGTGCGGATGAGGCGCACCACCTCGTCGAGGTCGCCCCGGATGAACTGGTCGCCGCCCGACACGGTGACCCAGACGGGCACCTTCCGCAGCGTGGGGAAGATGCGCCCGTACTCGTCCACCGACAGGTCGTCGACCTTCTTCTTCCAGATGTCGCAGGTCGCGCACCGCGACGGGCACGAGTAGGTGACGGACACCGTCAGGTTGATCGGCAGCTGCTGCAGGCGTCCGGTCGCGTGGGCGACGCGGTAGCCGGCCAGCCGCGTCACGAGCGGCAGCTTCCTCACGGCTCGCGCTTCCTCGGAGGCGCTTCCATCGGGCCCGGGCGGGCCGACACGCGGCGCGGTCGCTCCCGGGGCGCGGCGCCGTTGGCCTCCGAGCCGGGCGCGGACAGCGTCTTGGTGGAAGACAGCACGCGCCAGGTGCGGTGCTTGCCGCCGACGACGCGCGCGTCCCAGAAGCCCACGGCGCGCGCCGCGAGCTCGACGCCGATCGCCGTGGCCAGCGCGACCTTGCCCTTGCGGTCCTGTGCTCGCGCGGTGTCCGCCGTGGCCTTGAGCAGCAGGCCGCGGTCGAGCGTCGCCACCTCGTAGCCGAACGCGAACTCGAGCCAGTAGTGACCCCTTGCGATGCGACGCCGCTGCTCGAAGTACTCGCCCAGGGTCTCGGGACCGTGGTTGGTCACGATGGCGTCGGGCACGTAGCCGAGCTTGTAGCCCTTGGCGCGGACGATGTCCTCGATCGAGGCCTCGTCCACGACCGACAGCTCGCTCACGTACTCCACGAGGTGCGCGCGGAAGGCGACGATCTCGCCCATCTTCGGCACCTCGAGCGACACGCGGTGGTGAAGCTCCCAGAGCAGACCGACCATCCGCCCGACGAGCCGGTCGGGATCGTTGTCGGGGACGGGCCGCCCGCCGACCATGCCCACGTCCGGACTGTCTCGCAGGGCGACGACCATCTTCTCGATGACGTCGCGGGCCAGATCGAGGTCGGCGCTGCACACGACGGTGACCTCGGCGCGGGGATCGCGCATCTTGAGGTACGCGTTGATGGCCGCCACCTTGCCCTCGCGCCGCTCCTGCACGTGGACGTGCAAGCCGGGCCGCCCGCGCCCGAACTCGCGCGCCACCTCGGCCGTGTCGTCGGTGCAGCCGCTGGCGACCACGACGATCTCGACGATGCGCGCGACCCGGGTCTGCTGCTCGAGCAGAGCCGTCAGCAGACGACGGATGTTGGCCGACTCGTTGTGAGCGGGGACGACGATCGAGACGTTCAATGCGAGGCTTTCATGACGGGGGCTGCCCGGCGGGCTCCTGTTCCGGGGCCGCGCTGGCGCGTGGCCTCGCGAGCTGGAGCACCGCGCCGACCACACCGGAAAGGTACCAGAACAGTCGATAGAGCAGGCACACCGCAAGCGCCGCCCCCGCGGGCACCCCAGCCTGGCCGAGGAAGAACACGTACGCGGCGTCGGTCGTCCCCCACCCGCCCGGGAGCGTGGGCAGCGCGCCCACGATGAAGGCCATCGCGCTGCCGACGTAGACCCACTTCTCCAGCGTCGGCTCCACGCCGAGCGCGACGATGATCCCGCGGATCGTCACGAACTGGATTCCCGCCACGACCACGCTCAGCGCGGTCGCGCGCGCGATCGCGCCCGGAGCGCGCGGGTCCCGCACGTAGGCGAGGACGGGCTTGACGACGCCGGACAGCCGCCCCCGCACGAGCCAGTCGATCCGGTCGATGGGCGCCCCGCGCAGCACGACCATGCCCAGCGCGACGGCGACGGGGATGCCGGCGAGCGCGTACGCGAACGGGCCTGCCTGCAGGCCTCCGAGGGCGAAGCCGAGCGTCGCGGCCACGCCCGCCATGACGGACAGCCCGATCGCGCGATCGAGCAGGACGGAGGCGACCGCGATCACGGCCGGGGCGCGCACCTCTCCCGGGCGCGCCGGACGAGCGAGCACGCCCGCGATCCGCAGCGCGTCCCCCCCGATGCCTCCGGGCAGCAGGATGCCCGCCGCCTGCGCCTCGGTGGAGATGCGCCAGACGCCCAGCACGCTCATGTCGATCCCCGCGAAACCGAGCAGCAGCCGCCAGCGCGCCGCCCACGCGAGCGTCCCGACGGCGTACACGGCGAGCACGGCCAGGAGCACTCCGATGCGGGCATTCGCGAGCGTCGAGCCGACCCCCGGCTCGCACTGGAGCTTCGCGCACTCGGCCGCGTCGATACGGACGTCTCCCGTCCGGACGTGCAGCACGCACCCCTCCCGGTCGCGGCTCACGGTGAGGGCCGTCGAGGCGGGGGCGCGCGGATCCCAGCAGCGGTCCCGGATGGGCACGACCCACACCACGAACGTGAGCGCCGCGAGCGCCAGGCCCCACCGGAGCAGCCGGCCGACGCGGCGACGCACGTTCAAAGCGGCGCCCCGGCGCGGGCCACGTCCGGCCACTGTCCCAGCAGCGTGCGCGCCACGCCTTCCTCGTAGTCCACCCGCGGGGCGAACCCCAGCCGGCGGCGGGCCTTGGTGGTGTCGAACGCGATCGAGAGCGTCATCTCGTCGAGCTGCTCGTGCCGGATCGGGGGCACGCTCCGTCGCCGCCCGAAGGTGACGCCGCGGTGGGCCGCGACGTCGACGACCGTCGCCACGGCGCGCGCGACGCTCGAGGGGACGCGGACGCTCGGCGCAGGACGGTCCATGGTGCGCGCGACGAGGTCGCACAGGCTCGCGAGGGTCGTCGTGGACGGGCCCGCGAGGATGAAGTGCTCGCCCTGCGCCTCGGGTCGCGTCGCCGCGAGCCAGGTGCCCTCGACGACGTCGTCCACGTGCGTCAGGTGCACGAGGTTGTCGCCCGGTCCGACGACGACGCCGATCTGGATCGCGGAGGCCATCCGGTCGAGCAGACCGCCGCGGGTCCCGGGGCCGTAGACGACGGTCGGCCGCACGATGACGAGCCGCAGCCCCGACTCCCGGGCGACGCGGCGGGCGCGCATCTCGACCTCGACCTTGACGGCGGCCGTCGCGGTCCGGGGCGCGTACGGGTGCTCCTCGGTGACCGGCAGGCGCTGGGGGAAACCATAGACCGCGGTCGAGCTCACGAGGACGAACCGGTCCACGCGGGCGGACACGCTCATCCGCATCGCCCGCTCCACCCGGTCGAGCTCGGCCGACCGCGGCTGCGGGTCACCGCGACCCGCGGCGGCGTAGATCGCGACGGCGCCTTCCCCGACGATCGCCGGACGCTCGACCGCCTCCGCGAGGGTCCGGGCGCCGGCCGGCGAGCGATCGTCGACGGCCCGCACGAGCGGCAGCACCCGGGCTCCGCGCGCCTCGAAACCGCGCACGAGGTGGCTGCCGACGAAGCCGGCCGCGCCGATGATGGCGACACCGCCCATAGCCTGGACCTTATAGCGCCCCTGCCCGACGCCGCGTCGATGCTAGAAAGAGCAGCGAGCCATGGCCCGGATGTCTTCGAGCGGTACTCGCGGCCGCGCGCGCTCGCGGCGCTTCTCGCCGGTCGAGCTGGCGGTGGGGTTCGCCCTGCTGGGGTCCCTGCTCGCCGTGATCGTGCCGACGTTCGTGCGGGAGGTCCACGCGTCGCGCCTCGTCGAGCCGGTGGACGGACTGCAGCGGCTGGGCGCGGCGGCCGTGGCCTACGGTCACGGCCACCCGACGTCCCAGGGCTTCCCGGCGAGCGCCCCCCTCACGCCGTCGGTCGTGCCGAGGGGTCGATGTCAGCCGGACGACCCCGGAGCCTGGGACCACCCGACCTGGAAGGCCCTCGACTTCCGTCCGGTCCCCGAGGGGGCCCCCCACTGCTTCGCCTTCTCGTTCGACAGCTCGCTGTCTCCGTCGGCGAGCACGTTTCGCGCGGACGCCCACGGGGACCTCGACGGCGACGGCATCGCGAGCACGTTCGAGGTGACCGGCCACTACGCCGACGGCGACCCGGCCGGGCCCGTCCTCGACCCGGGGATGTACATCGACTCGGAGGTCGAGTGACGCAGTCGACGGTCGTCGCGGCGATCGTCTTCGTCGCCTGCGCCGCGGGCGTCTCGCGCCTGCAGCCGGGCCTCGCGCTGACGGCGCACGACGTCAAGGAACGTCAGGACGTCTTCGCCCTGCCGCCGCCGGCCGAGCTGCACGTGGCCACCCTCGGCTGGGACGCCGCTGCGGTCGACGTGCTCTGGTCCGAGCTGCTCGTCGACTACGGGACCCACTGGGCGGAAAAGCGCGCGTTCGACGACACGCCGCGCTACGCCGACGCCATCCTGGAGCTCGAGCCGACGTATCCGCCGCTCTACCAGTTCATCAGCACGATGCTGGTCTACCGCCCTCCCCAGGGAACCGAGGCGGACGCGCGGCTCGCCCGCAAGTACCTCGAGCGCGGGACGCGGGAGCGGCCCCAGGACGGCGACGTATGGCTGGCGTACGGCGAGTTCATCGCGTTCGTCGCGCCGTCCTTCCTGCACGATCCGGCGGAGTCCGAGGTGTGGCGCAAGGACGGCGCGACGGCGATCGGCCATGCCGTCGAGCTCGGAGCCAACCCCGAGCGCGCGCTGACCGCGGCGACCATGCTCAACCGGGCCGGCTCCCCGGAGGCGGCGATTCCCTTCCTGGAGCGCGCCTACGCGTTCACCGACCAGCCCGGGATGGGCGAGGTCCACGAGAGCATCGGGCGGCGCCTCGCGACGCTCCAGGCGACCCGCATGCGCTCCCAGGCCGACGCGACGGCGCAATCCATCGACGCGCGCTGGCAGTCCGAGCTGCCGTTCCTGCCGCGCGACCAGTACCTGATGGTCGGACCCTCGATCGACCCCGCCCGCTGCGCGGGGCTGTCGTCCGTCGACGATCCGGCCTGCGAGCGCCGCTGGCCCGTCGTCGAGCCGCCGTGAGTCAGGGGGTCCCGGACGCGACGCTGCCGCGATCGACGTCGTCGAGCGACAGCTCCGCGGCGCCCTCCTGCAGCTCGATCCGCGCCAGCAGCTGCTTCTCCTGGAGGCTCGCGATCTCGACGGTCGCCTTCGCCAGCTTGTCGCCGAGCTCCTTGAGCTTGGCCTGGAGCGACGTCACGAGCGCGCCGCCCGTCTTGGCGCCGTGCGCCACCGTGATCTGCGCGCGCAGCTCCTCGATGCGCTGCCGGTACTCCGCCGCCCGGACCTCGAGCTCCGAGACGTGGCGCTCCGTCTCCGCGATGTCGGTCTCGATGCGCCCCAGGTCGTCCACCTTGCCCTTGAGGGTCCCCTTCGCCGGCGCGGAGGCAGCCAGGTAGCTCTCCACGAGCTCCAGCCCCTGCGGGCTGCGCACGTCGACCAGGCGCTGCACCGTCGTCGCCTCCTCGAGGACGACGTCCTGCTTGCCGAAGCCGTCCACCTCGACGCGGTACAGATCGGCGCTGCCGGCCTTCTCGGGGTCCGTCGGCGCCTTGGACGCGTGGAAGCCCGGACGGACCGTGTGCCGGATGTAGACGACCGTCCGCGACGGCAGCCGGTTGTGCACGATGAGCGTCGTGCGCCGGACGTGGCGCGCCTGCGTGGTGAACACACCCGACTGCACGGCCTTGATCTGCTCCACCTCGTCGTGCTCGGACTCGACCCGGTCGACCAGTACCTGTCGATCGAGCGCGAACGGCACGAAGGCGACCTGCTTGGGCGGGATCGGCTCGCTGAGCCCCTCGCCGATCAGTCGGCCGTCGCCGAACACCGTGACAGGCCCCGACTCGAGCTGCGAGTCGGTCGGGTTGCGGAGGCGCAGCGACTTGAACGCGAGCTGCGAGCTGCCTCGCGGGCTCTCGGAGTCGTACAGATAGACGACCTCCCCCTCGGCGGGCGTGTGCAGGATGGGCACCATGGCGGAGTTGCCCTTCGCCACCGTCATCGCTCCGTCCGACTCGAAGTGCGACGTCCCGATGGGATCCGTCGACCCGTCCTGCCCGGGCCCCGGCTGCGCGGGTGCGTGCCGGGCGGGCGGAGCCGGAGCGGCCGTCGCCACCTGGCCACCACGGCTCTCGGCCGCGACCCCGACCGGCGGAGCCTGCGCGAACAGGCCGTCGGCCTGGAGCGTCTCGCGCTCGACGGTGCGGAGCGAATGGAGGTCGAAGTGGAAGGAGAGCGCCGAGCTGGCGCCGACGCCCAGGCGGACGTCTCGCCAGTCCTCCCCCGAGGTGTTGTCCACGACCGCCCACCCCGCCAGGTCCACCTTCTCGTGGTCCGCCAGGACGACGCGGTAGCTCGGCTTCCACGCCGGGGACTCCGTCACGTACGACAGGCGCACGTCGTGCGGACGCCGGCCGGTCAGCTCGATCCGCATGTCGACCATTCCCCCTGCGGTCGGCTGAGGGTCCGTCGGGAACGCCACCGTGGCCTTCTCCCCCGTCCGTGCGTCCACGACGTCCAGGGACTTGAGGAAGTCGTCCACGCGGTCCGCGGGAACCGACAGCGTCAGCGTGTCCTCGGGCACGTGGGCCGTGCGCTCGAAGTACGCGACACCGTTCCGGTAGACGACCACACGCCCCAGACTCGTGGGGGCATCCGCGTGGACGGTGGGGACCGCGGGACGCCCGCAGCCGACGAGGGCGGCCGAGGCCACCGCGCAGCACAGCAACGCTCTTCGCATGGCCCTATCGACGCGCCACGAGCCCGGGGGATCTGCCCATCGCGCATTTGCCGACGCGACGCATGCTATTCGTAGCGCCATGGCCGGGCGCCCGGGCGAGCTCGTCATCGGAGGCTTCGACGGGACTGACCTCCCGGCGCGGTTCGCGGCGGCCCTGCGCGACGGTCGACGCGGGGGCGCGATCCTCTTCAAGCGCAACGTGCGCGGCGGACCGACACAGGTGGCGGCGCTCGGCCGCGCCGTCCACGCGGCCTGCCCCCAGCCGCTGCTCGGCGTCGATCAGGAGGGAGGACGGGTCGCGCGGTTGCAGGCTCCGTGCCTCGAGGTTCCCCCCATGCGCACCGTCGCGTCGTGGGGGGACGGTTCGCTCGCGGAGCGGATCGCGCACGCCGTCGGCCTGGAGCTCGCCGCGCTCGGCTTCACCATCGACTTCGCCCCCGTCCTCGACGTCAACACCTGCCCGCAGAACCCCGTGATCGGGGACCGAGCCTTCGGCGACGACGCCAGCACGTGCGCACGCTTCGGAGCAGCCTGGATCCGCGGCCTGCAGGCGTCCGGTCTGCTCGCGTGCGGCAAGCACTTCCCCGGGCACGGCGACACGACGAAGGACTCGCACCTCGATTTGCCCGTGGTCGATCTGGACCGGGAGCGAATCGCTCGGGTCGAGCTGGCGCCCTTCCGGGCGGCCGTCGACGCGGGAGTCGCGTCGCTCATGACGGCGCACGTCGTGTACTCCGCGCTCGATTCCGACCTGCCGGGCACGCTCTCGCCCGCCGTCTGCACGACGCTGCGCGAGCAGATCGGCTTCCGCGGCCTGCTCGTCAGCGACGACCTCGAGATGCGGGCCGTGGCGGCCCGCTGGTCGATCGAGGAGGCCGCCGTTCTCGCCGTCGCGGCGGGCTGCGATGCCCTGCTCGTGTGCGAGAACGAGGACAAGCAGGAGCGGGCGGTCGACGCGCTCGAGCGCGAGGCGGCCCGGTCGCCGGCCTTCCGCGCCCGCTGCGACGACGCCATCGCGCGGGCACGCGCGGCTCGCGGGAGGACGGCCACGAGGCCAGCGACCGACGACGACTCTCTCTCGCGCGTCATCGGTGGCCCGCAGTCCAGGGCCGTTGCCGCCGAGATGGCACGGAGGGCGACATGAGAGGTTTCGCGGCGAGGCGCGTCGTGACCTGCGATCCGGCCCGCGAGGGGCTCCTCGGGGTCATCGAGGACGGCGCGGTCGTGCTGGAGGGCAAGAGCATCACGTACGTCGGACCGCGCTCGGGCTTGCCGGGCGGCGTGCCGATCACCGAGCTGGGCGAGCGCGTCATCACGCCGGGGCTCGTCGACGCGCACACGCACGCGTGCTGGGCGGGGTCGCGGCACGACGAGTACGCGGTGCGCATGGCCGGCGGCGACTACCACGAGATCGCGAAGGCCGGCGGCGGCATCCTCTCCACTCAGCGGGCCGTGGCCGCCGCGACCGAGCGGGAGCTCGCGGCAGCCCTGCACGCCCGCCTGCGCCGCATGGCCGCGCTCGGCGTGACCACCGTGGAGGTCAAGAGCGGCTACGGGCTCGAGCCTGCGGTCGAGAAGAAGCAGCTCGTCACGATCGCGCGCGTCGCGCAGCAGCGAGACATCCCGACCATCGTCCCGACCTTCCTCGCGCTTCACGCCCTGCCGGAGAGCGCGCAGGCCGACCGCGCCGCCTACGTGGCCCACGTCTGCAAGAAGCTGGTGCCCGAGGTGGCAGCCGCGGCGCTCGCCCGCTTCGTCGACGCGTACGTGGACGAGAACGCCTTCTCCGTGGAGGAAGCTCGGGGGCTGTGCGAGTCGGCCCGCGCGAACCACCTCGGCGCCCGGCTTCACGTCGGCCAGTTCGCCGACGTCGGCGGGGCCGAGCTGGCCGCCGCGACGAGCGCTGCGTCCGTCGACCATCTCGAGCACGTCTCGCCCGCGGGTATCGCCGCCCTCGCGCGGGCCGGCGTCGCGGCCGTGCTCCTTCCCGTCGCGAGCTTCACGCTGGGGCAGCGCCCACCCCCCGTCGCCGCGCTGCGGGAAGCCGGCGTGCCGATCGTCGTCGCCAGCGACTCGAACCCCGGGACCGCCCCGACCGAGAGCTTGCCGCTCGCGCTGGCGCTCGCGGTGCGCTCGTACGGACTGTCGCCGGAAGAGGCGCTGCTCGGCGCGACTCGTCTCGCGGCGGCCTCGCTCGGGCTGCGCGACCGGGGCTGCATCCGCGAAGGTGCGCGTGCCGATCTCGTCGTGTGGGACCTGCCCCACGAGCGCGCGATCGTGCAACCGTGGGGCGTACCCCGGGCGCTGCACGTGCTGCGTGCGGGCCGCGACATCGGGGGGAGACCGGAAGACGCGGCGGATGGATGACCTGACGTTCCTGCCTGCCCTGGAGCTTGCGCGGCGCCTCCGGGCCCGCCGCCTGAGCGCCGAGGACCTGCTGCTGTCTTGCCTCGAGCGCATCGACGAGGACAACCCGTCGATCACCGCCTTCGTCGAGGTGCTGCGCGACCGGGCCCTCGCGGAGGCCCGCGAGTGCGACGATCGCCTTCGCCGGCGCGGGGGCGACCCGCCGCCCTTCCTCGGAGTCCCCGTGGGCGTCAAGGACCTCAACCTCGCGCGCGGCTCCTTCACGCGCTTCGGATCCCGCGCGTTCGAGCGCCTGTTCACGCCGTTCGACGACCCCGTCGTCAGCCGCCTGCGCCAGGGTGGATTCGTCGTCGTCGGCAAGACCGCCACGAGCGAGCTCGGGTCGCTGCCCGTGACGGAGCCGGACATCCACGCGCCGACGCGCAACCCGTGGGACCCGGGAGTCACGCCGGGCGGATCCAGCGGGGGCGCCGGGGCGGCCGTCGCCTCGGGGATGATCCCGATCGCGCAGGGCAGCGATGCCGGGGGATCGATTCGCATCCCGTCCGCGTTCTGCCAGCTGTTCGGCATCAAGCCCTCGCGTGGGCGCGTCGAGAACCCCTTCGGACTGGACGATCGCATGCTCATCTGGACCTGCGGCCCGATGGCCCGCACGGTCGAGGATGCCGCCGCGATGCTCGACGTGATGGCGGGCATCACGGTCGGGACGCCTCACTGGGCCCCGCCTCCCGCGCGTCCGTTCGCGGAGCTCGCCCGCGAGCCGCCGCCGCCGCTGCGCCTGTGCGTCGCCGCGCGCTCCAACCACGTCGAGACCGATCCGGAGATCCTCGAGGCGGTCGACCGCGTCGCGCGGGCTCTCGAGCGCCGAGGGCACCACGTGCAGGATGGCCGGCTGGAGCTGCCCGACGGCATCGTGGAGGAGTTCCTGCCCGTCTGGCAGGCGACGGCCGCGTCGGCGCCCGTTCACGACTGGTCGCTCACGCAGCCCGTCACGCGCTGGCTGGGCGAGCAGGGCGTCCGGGTCGATGCGGAGCGGGTCGCGCGGACGACCGAGCGCCTGATGAAGGTCGTCCTCGCCCAGTTCGGCGACTTCGACGCGTGGATCACACCCACGGTGGCCGTGCCGCCTCCGCGTATCGGCGCCTGGCGGCACCTGTCGCCGCCCGACGTGTTCGAGCAGGCATCCAAGCTCGGGGTCTTCACGGCGCCGTTCAACATCAGCGGCCAGCCCGCGGCGAGCGTGCCGGCAGGACGATCGCGTGCCGGACACCCCATCGGCGTGCAGATCGTCGGGCAGCCGTACGCCGATGGTCTGGTCCTCGCCCTCGCGCGCCAGATCGAGCGCGAGATGCCGTGGGCCGGCGAGCGCCCGCCCCGCGGGTAGGAGCCGCTCAGTCGACGGTCTTGCCCAGCCCGGAGGGCGGTCTGCCGGCGATCGATCCCTGCCCGCGCCGTCGCGCGATGAGCCAGAGGGAGACCAGCGTCGCGGCGTAGGGCAGCATCTGGACGACGTACCCGGACGCCGCGCGCGCGCGATCCTGGGCGACGATCTGGAGCGCGTCGAGCGCCGCGAACGCGAGACATGCGGCGGCTGCCTGCGCCGGCCGCCATCCCGACAGGATCACCGCCGCGAGCGCGATGAAGCCGCGCCCTCCGCTCATCCCCGACTGGAACTGGTGCTGATCGTAGGCGAGCGCGACGCCCCCGAGGCCGCAGATCCCCCCGCCGAGCGCCACCGCGGCGAGGCGAATGCGTCCCACGTCGACCCCGACGGCCGCCGCGGCGGCCGGATCCTCGCCGCTCGCCCACACGCGCAGGCCGAAGCGCGTCCGCGCCAGCGCCCAGGCGCTCGCCAGCACGAGGCCGGCCGTCGCGAGCGTCAGCGGGTCGAGCAGCGTGCGCGCGAGCAGCGCCGCGCCGCTCGCTCCCGCGCCCCCCATGCGGAAGCCCTCGACCGGAGGCGAGTTGGAGCTCGAGTCGTAGAGAGCGCGCAGCACGAAGCGCGTCGCCCCGAGCGCCACGAGGTTCAAGGCCAGGCCGCTCACGATGGCGTCGACCCGCCCGCGCACGACCACCAGCGCGTGCGCCACGCCGAGGGCTGCGCCGACGAGCACGCCCGCCAGGACGCCCACCCACGGGCTCGCCGTCGCGACGTGGGCGACCACGGCCCCGAGCCCGCTCGCCAGCAGCATGCCCTCGAGGCCGATGTTGATGACGCCGCTCCGCTCGCTCCACACTCCGCCCAGCGCGGCGCACACGTACGGGACGCCCATGCGCAGCGTCTGGGCGAGCATCGTCGCCCCGAGGATCTGCTCCAGGACGCTCACGCGCGCCTCCCGAGGACCGCGGCGCGCACCCTCGCGTCGGCGAGCGCCACGGCGACGATGACGACTCCCTGCAGGATGGTCGTGACCTCCATCGGCACGCGGGCATTGATCGCGAGCCCGCCCTGCTCGAGCGTCCCGAAGAGCAGGGCCGCGAGGAGCAGTCCGACCGGATGGCCCCTGCCGAGGAGCGCGACCGCGATCCCTCCGAAGCCCGCCCCGGCCCCGAGCCCGCTCTCGAAGTACCCCTTGTAGCCGAGGACCGGGGCGAGCGCGCCGAGCCCCGCGATTGCGCCCGACAGGACCATCGCCGTCCCCAGCCGCCCCGCGACGGGGATCCGTTCCGCGGCGCAGGCGATCGGCGACAGGCCGACCAGCGTCGTCTCGCGTCCGATGCGGGACCGGGTCCGCCACCAGGCCGCCAGGATTGCGACCGCGAGCGAGAGCACCAGCGCGACGCTGACGGCGCTGCCGTGAAGCGACGTGAGACCGACCGCGTCGAGCCGCGCCAGCCGGGCCCCGGGGACCACGTCGGGGGTACGCACCGTCCCGGGGATTGCCAGGCCTGCGGCGAGCGCCAGCCCGACGGCCGCATCGGCCAGGCGGTTCATCATGATGGTGGAGATGACCTCGTTCGCACCGTAACGGGCCCGCAGCACGGCGGGGACGACGGCCCAGGTCGCGCCGCTGAGCGCCCCCACGGCGATGACTGCCGGCACGGCGAGCCACGCGGGCGAGCCGATCCCCAGCCGGGCCCCCACCGCACCGATCGCGAGCCCCGCCACCGCGAGCTGACCCTCGGCGCCGACGTTGAACAGCCCGGCGCGGAGGGCCATGTCGACCGCGACGCCCGTCAGCAGCAGCGGCGTGGCCTTGTACAGCACCTGCCCGACGCCGTACGGCATCCCCCACGTTCCCGACACGAGCTGGGCGATGACCTCGCGCGGCGATTCGCCGTAGATCCACACGAGCACCGCCAGCGCGAGCCACCCCGCCGCCACGCCGGCGACGGTGGCCACCACGGCGGGCCCCACGCGCCACCTCACGGGCGGATCTCCGCGGGCTCCGCGGCCGTGCCGCCGAGCATCGCGTCGCCGATCTGGGCGTCGGGCGCGTCGGCCGGCAGGTCAGCCACGATGCGCCCCCGCGCCATCACGAGCAGCCGGTCACAGAGGGTCCGCAGCTCGACGAGGTCTGCGCTCACGACGAGGACCGCCTTGCCCTCCTCCGCCATGCGCACGATGTCGTCGTGGATCGAGCGCGCGGCCGCGATGTCGACCCCGCGCGTCGGCTGCGCGAACAGGAGCACGGATCCCTCCCCGGCTCGCGCGACCGCGCGCGCCACCACGATCTTCTGCTGGTTGCCCCCCGAGAGCGCAGCCGCGGGAGCGTCGAGGTCCGGCGGCACGATACCCGCCCGCTCGAGGCGCGAGCGCGCCGCGAGCTCCAGCGCCCGCGCGTCGACCATTCCGAAGCGAGTGAAGCGGGCGAGCTCCCCGAGCACCAGGTTGTCGCGC
>Ga0335078_10007144_pt1 | contig 16541 bp, 15 predicted proteins | sample Lox_Sample_32_FD_206711 | JGI IMG/M metagenome (GOLD analysis project Ga0335078, IMG submission 206711) | Soil microbial communities from Loxahatchee National Wildlife Refuge, Florida, United States - Lox_Sample_3.2 | ecosystem: Environmental > Terrestrial > Soil > Wetlands | place: USA...
GTGCTCGGTGTTGTAGTAGGTGAAGAACGTTCCGCAGAAAACGTTCGCGTCCTGGATGGAGCCGAAATCGCCGGGAAAGGCCGGGCAGTATTTGAGGGTCTTGAACGTCGATTCCGAGTAGGGGTTGTCATTCGACACGTGCGGCCTGGAATGAGACTGCGTGATGTTCAGTTTAGCGTACAGCCCGGCGACGGTATTGCTGGTCATCGAGGTGCCGCGGTCGGCATGCACCGATTTCGGCTTCGTTCCGCCGTTGGCCGCGATGGCGTGCTGGATGAACTCCCGCGCCAGGAGGCCGGTCTCGGTGGGCCAGATTTCCCAGTGGACGACTTTCCGCGAGTAGATGTCCATGATGACGTAGAGGAGGTACCAGACTCCGCGGGCGGGGCCTTTCAGCTTGGTTATATCCCAGCTCCATACGTCATTCGGCCCGGTGGCGAGCAGTTCGGGTTTCTTCCTGGCCGGGTGGGCCGCTTGCGCGCGGCGCTCGCCGGACGTGCCGCGCTCGCGGAGCAGCCGGTGCATCGTGGCCTGCGAGCACAGGTAGCAGCCCTCGTCTAGCAGGATCGTGTACGCCTGGGCCACCGACTTGTCGGCGAACCGCGGCGAGTCCAGTTCCGCGAGGGCGCGCCTTTTCTCCTCCGGCGCCAGTTCCGCCGGGTGGTGAAACTCTCTCCTTTCTTTCGCGGCTGCCGGCTTCGGGTTTCGCTGCCGGTGCAGCGTGGACCTGCTTTTCCCGAGTACCCGGCACGCCGCGGTCGCGCCGACGGCCTTTTCCATTTCCAGGAAATGCGCGTCGATGACCTGGTTCAGTTCTCGTCGGAGTCCGCGCTGCGCGAGATGTCCTCCAGCAGCGCGAATGCTTTTCCCGCGATATCCAGCGCGGTCCTGGTCTTCCCGAGCTCGCTTTCCAGCCGGCCGTTCCGCGACCTCAGCTTCTTGTTCTCGGCGCGGAGCCGGGCCAGTTCCTCGGCCTCGGCGCTTTTCGGCGCCGGCTTTCCCGAGGTCGCGGGCAGCGTCCCTTTTTCCTGCTGAGTGCGCCAGTGCTCGATATGGGAGTGGTAAAGCCGCTCGCGGCGCATCAACTCGCCGCGCCCGGGGCTGCCGTCTGGCAGCGCGTCGTACTCAGCCAGGATCCGCGCCTTGTACGCCGCGGTGAACGTCCGGCGCTTCGGCCTGCTGGTGCCCACCTGACCATCATGCCCCGCTACGGCGGCCTGGTCAGCGAGTGTCATCGTCACTGTCTCGGTAGTCCTGTCTCGCCCTGCTGAACCTCAAAAGGACTCATACGTCCGTGGTGTCACTCAAGTTTGACAGAGAGGGGGCCGACCTACTGTACTTCGCAGATGACAAGCACCACGTGAGGGAGGGACAGCCGCTGGTGCTTGTGGAGTGCAAGCGGCTGATAAAGGACGAGAAGGCGCTCCAAGTGGCAGTCACTCAGGTGCGTAGCTACGCGCTATGGGTTGTGCCGGCCTATTACGTCATCACCGACGGCAGGATCGTGAGCGTGTGGGACTTCCAAGGCGCGATCGCTCCCGACAGAGAGGTGATGACGGTGAGTCAGGCCGAGCTGGCCGAGCGCTTCGACGATCTTTACTCTCACCTGAACCCACGCGCTGCGATGGCGGCGCGGCAGGCCAAAGTCAATCGACTGGAGGAGCCTCGGTAGACGAACGCGCGATCTACCGGCGCGCGATTTCGCGGCGTTCGTCTTGCTCGGCTTTTAGGTCATCGCGCAGGCTGGCGAGCTTCGCCAGTAGCACCGGATCGGTGATGCGCTCGCGTACTTGGCCACTCAACAGGTAGTCGGCCGCGGCGTGTGCCCGGTCGAGCTCGACCCCGGTTAGCTCGCCGAGTCGGGCGGTTGTCTCTAGATACGGGTTGCGGCTGCTCATGATCGACGTTCCTTCGCTGCGTGCTGTCTCAGGTAACGGCAGTCAAGCGGGTACGCGGCGTAACCTGTAGGAGTTGGCTGTATGGCGCGACTTGGCAAACAGGCAACAGCGCCCAACCCCTCAAGCGCGGACGGCACACGCGGCATGAGCGATTTCGGTCGGGAACTCGCGCGCCTTATGGATGCGCGCGGTGTCGGCGTGCGCGAACTCGCGCGTCAGGTCCACTACAACGCCGGTCACATCTCGAACTTGAGGAGCGGCAAGGCTCGACCGTCGCCGGAACTCGCACACGAACTTGACGACTACTTCCACGCCGGCGGAACTCTCGCCGCGCTCGCTCCGGTGCCCGTTCAGACGCCGTTGACCGACGAACTCGCCGCAGTCGAGCTCGCGCGTCGCGCTGAAGCATCCGACGTGTCGGACGGCACGGTGGAGCGGCTCGAACTAGCCTTTGACGACTTGGCCACCGCGTACCCGCGCACGCCATCGGCTGACCTGCTCGCGGCGGTACGCGAGCATCTCAGCTACACGACCAACTTGCTTGACGGCCGCGCCACGCTGATGCAACGGCGTCGGCTGCTGGTGTCCGGCGGTTGGCTGTCGTTGCTCGCCGCTACGCTCCTGGTCGACCTGCATCAGGAGCGGCCCGCCAACGCGTACCTACTTACCGCGGAGCAACTCGCGCGCGAGACAGACCACGCCGAGATAGGCGGATGGGTTCTTGAGACGCGCGCCTGGCAAGCGCTGACGTCCGGCGAGTACCGGCGAGCGCTGGAACTGTCCCGTGCGGCGCAGCAAGCCGCGCCGCACGGGAGTAGCGCCCTTATCCAAGCCACCGCGCAAGAGGGCCGCGCGGTCGCGCGGATGGGCGATGCCGCCGGGACCACGCGCGTGCTGACCCGCATTGAGGCGCTCGTCTCGCCGCTGGAGATGCCCGACCGGCCGGAACACCATTACCGCTACGATCCGGCGAAAGCTGAGGCGTACACCGCAACGACGCTGGCTTGGGTCGGCGATCCGGCCGCCGAGCGGTTCGCCCGCGGCGTACTCGCGCGGCTCGAATCACCCGCCGACGGCCCGCCGCGCTACCGCCGAGCGGCAACCGCGCGGCTCGACTTGGCGCTCGCGCTGATCGCCAGCGGGAAGCCGGACGAGGCGGCGACGATCACCATGCAAGCCGTTATGTCCGGTCGGCTAGTGCCTGCTACCTACTGGCGCGCGCGTGAGGTAATCCGCGCGGTCGCCGCTTGCGGCGCACCTGAGGCGCGCGAACTCGCTGAGGCGTACCGTGCCGAGTCAGGCGAGCAACCCAGCGCGCTAGCCTGACGAACGCGCGTTGTGCCGACGCGCGTAGGCGCCCCGCGCTCCTTCCAAGGTGGCGGGGCGCTGTTGCGTTCCGTGCGGGGCTTAAAGCGCTGAATCGGCTTCTAACGAGACCCGGCTATCGGCATCTGGGATCGCGTGTAACACTGAGACGTGGAGAACGCACGCGAACCGCTCCCCCAAGTCGGGAACCTGCCGCTAGTCGCAGTGAGCCTCGACTGGCAGGATGCTGCCACGGTTGAACCTCTACACGTCAACCAACTCATGGCGCAGATGGGCATTCCAGCGCCTAACGGTGTCCCGGACGGGATCTACATCACTCTAGGCAGGGTTCTGCCACCGTTGGCGGGCGGCCCAGATGCAGAGTCCCAGCGGAAAGCTCTTGAGAGCTTGGAGGGGAGCACCGTAAAGGTCGGCGTACAGGGTCGTTTCCACATCAGCCGTGACCTCGTGGATTCACTTATCCAGGTACTCCAGAACATGGCGGACCAGTACGACGCCACAGTTCAACGATCTGGAGGGAACTGGCAGGACAGGGCTCGGGAACAGAAGTAGGACCATGGCTCACCTATACGTTTCAGAGGCAACCACGCAGCAGCGATTCTCGGTACCGTCTGTCGGCGAAGTGCCCATGGCGGTCATGTTCCCATGGACAGCAAGCAGCGAAGAGACTGAAGGGCAGTGGGAAACTCGGGAGATTCTGAGCGATCCTGACGCACTGGCTCAGATCAGGGAAGCGCAGAACGAGATCGCGCGTGGTGATGTAGTGCGTGGCGTCGCGGCTGTACGCGAGCTACGCCCGCGTCGGTGACATGGGCTGAGCCGGAAGAACCCTACGAACCAGTCTTGGCTTCTTCGGCGGCTCGCGCCATTCGAGAGACCTTGCCTGAAGCTGTCGCATGGGCCGCGCAAGAGTTCATAGCTGGCCCGCTGATCCGAAATCCACGCAGAGTGGGTAAGCCGCTAGATCGGGAGCTAGCCGGGCTCCACAGCGCTCATATCGGGCCGGACTATCGGATCATCTACCAGATAGACGACGAGAAGTGCGAGATTCACGTGCTTCGGATCGTACGTCGGGCTGACATCTACGGTATTCGTTGATCGCGACAATCTGCGGCGCGGTTCGCACGTCACACCGAAGCGCCTTGAATGACGCTCGGCGAGTTCACGCCACCGACGCTGATTGGCGGCTGTCGAAATTCTCGAGGGTTGCTCGGCGTGGTGCGGTCACATACGTGTCACAGACTGGCCGGAACAGACGAGATCAGAGCGCCTAATCCGGACGACTCGCGGCGTTGACCTGCTAGAACGGAACCAATCTGGACTGGCCTGACGTACCCGGACAGTTCGAATCCCACTACGGATCAAAAGGTTGGGGGTTCGAGTCCCTCCGAGCGCGCCAGAGTTCTAGCAGGTCAGCGCCACTGGGCCATCCAAGTCATCGAGTACTCGCATGACGTGTTCGGCAGCGAATGGCCTGTCCGGCTCTTTCCACAGCATCAGGAACTCGATCGCCACGCGCGTGGCGGGCGCCACTCGCCGACAACCGGCACGGTCCACGGTGTTCCGGCCATGGTGCGATCTTGTGCCACGCCGCTACGCTGGTACGGTGTTCAGCCTCCGGGTGAAGCAACCGCAGTCGATCGTGGGGCGGTGCTGGAACCTTGGTCAGGACCTGTCCGGAATCGCGCTGGTCACGTTCATCCTGCTCAAGCTAACGAGGGTTATCACCTGGTCGTGGTGGTGGGTGCTGTCGCCCATGTGGATCGGCGGCATTCTCGTGGTGCTCGCACTCTGTATCGTGCTGGCCGCGATCTACCGGGAAGGGCGCAGCCTTTCCAGTCGCTTCCAGGCCTGGCGTACCCGCGATAAAACCGCTTTGCATAGCCGGTGACCACGGAAAACGCTCTTTGCATAGCGGGCGGCCATAATCACGTCCGGTTTGCGGCAAATGTCCAACCACCGGCTATGTAAAGCTGCTTGCGCGCGGTCACCAGCTATGTAAAGCCGAATCATCCGGGGGAAGATCGCGCCGCCGTGGAGATTCCCGTGACTGCTGTTGTCGGCGGGAAAACGCGAGGATCTCTACGGTCAGACAGCCTCATTCACGGGGCGATCGTGCTGCCCTGAGAGGTTCCGGTGACTGCTGTTGCCGGCGGGAAACGCGAGGACCTCGGGCCGCCCGCCCCGCCCCGCGCGCGGCGGTAGCGCGGCGGCAGCCCGTGCGGCCGCCCGCCCCGCGCGACTGGTACCGGCGCGGGAGGTAGCGAAGTGCGGCAGCAACGTCGACCCAGACGACTATCGCCGCTGGGTCGCCGCGGCCGCCAGGCACGGGTCTTGAAGCAGCCCGAGGCTGGCCAGGTCATCCGGCTCGAACCAGAAATCCCACTCGGCCGGGTTGGCCCTGATCGCGCCGTCCATCGCGGTGGCGCAGCGGCCGAAGGCGGTGGCGGTGTCGCCGTCCATCGGTACCGGCGGCGATATCTCGAGCACCTGGTGCCGGTAATCGGGCAACCGGTGCACGAACGTCATCAGCACCGGCGCGCCGGTCAGCTGGGCCAGGGTCACCACCCCCGGCAGGAGCCTGGCCTGCCCGCCGAGGAAGGGCACGTCGATGGTCCTGGTCAGGTCCGCGTCAAGCGGTGCGGCGTCGCAGCAGATCGTCACTACCTCGTTTTCCCTGAGCACGGCCGCGGCCTGCGCCGCGACCTGCACCCGTCCTGGCCAGGGCTCGATATTCGGCCGCTGCCGGTGACGCAGCATGCGCCGCGCGTAGACGATGTCCCAGAACCGCCGCACCGCGAGCGACACGCCAGGCCGGTAATTCCACCACCAGCGCCCGATGCTCGTGAGCGGGAACCCGCTGGCGTGCAGCAGCGAGAAGGCGCTGACGTAGGAACCGATGTGGGCGCTGCACAGGATGGCCCCCTTGCCGCCTGCCAGCGCGGCGTCCAGGTGCTCGCGGCCCCGGATCTCCACAAGCCGCTCCAGCGGCTCGGCCCGGCCGCGCAGCCGCATCACGTCGATGACCTGGCAGGAAACCGACCGGAAGACATCCCTGGCCACGCGCTGGGCCGCTTCCTCTGTGAGTTCCTCGCCGAGTACCTCGCGCAGGCCATGGACAACTTCAGCGCGCTTCTGCGGCCAGTACCTGAAGCACTGGTCACCCCGCCAGCAGGCGACACCGTAGGCGAGGCTGGCAGGCAGGCGCGCCGTCAGCGGCGCTACCGCCAGCCAGTAGGCAACGATCTCCGCGCGGCGCAGCAGCTGGCCCGCTTCACCCATGACCGCCTCGGCCTCCCCGTAACGCCGTTGGCACCATGACCTGGACAGCAACGGGTCAATCGTGGCACAACCAGGCGCGTTACTGAGGGTAAACACGCGGACACAAAAGGATATCTCTGAATAGAAGAGCTTCAATGGAAGCGCTTCACGGAGAGCGGGGTCCTACCGTGCGACGACGTGGCGGGAGTAGTAGGGCCAGGACTGGCGCATGACGAGCAGCACGACGGTGGCGATGCCGACGGCCACCACCACGCAGGAGGCGATCGCCAGGGCGGGAGCGTACGTCATGTCGCCCTTGCCAAGCCCTGCGGCCGTGACCGCCGCGTAAGCGGCGCAGGCGATGATCGCGAGAGGCCGGCCGTACGGAAGGCCCCTGCCGTTGGCCCAGGCGAGCAACGCCCAGCCCGCGATCGCCAGCAGCGTCATCACGACGTCCGCGGTCAGCTCGGCGCCGACGGTCGCGCCGATGTTCGCGTACAGGTACTTGACGGCCGCGGGAGCCGGGTGCGGTCCGAGCGAGCGGGTCGCCGCCCCGCGGGCCGCGGCCTCGATGCCGCTCCAGTTCATCAGCAGGATGACCAGCACGCCGAACTGGGCGAGCGCGCCCAGGTACATGAGCCGGACGGCGTAAAGCACGGTCCGCGGGCAGCCGGACAGCCCGAGCCGCATCCGCAGCGCGCCGCGCAGCAGGTCCGCCGCCTCCATCACCGAGGGCCTGCGCTGGTCCTCGCGCGCGGTCGCGAGCAGCACCGCGATGATCTCTTCCGTGCTCTCGCGCCGGAACGACCGCGGGTAGAAGCCGACGAGCCGCCGGTAGGCGCGCTCTAGCTGCGCCGAGGCCGACGCCCTGTCGGAGATCGAGAACGGTGCCCCGGTGGGGGACCAGTCGGCCATCTAAATCACCCCTAGCGCAGGGTTGAGCCGCTTCATCGCGGCCCGCGCGTTCGCCTGCAGCCTGGCCGCCTCGGCGGCGAGGCGACGGCCGCCCTCAGGCGAGAGCCGGTAGTAGCGCCGCAGGCGGTTGTCCACGATCTCTTCCCTGTCCACGTCGATCAGCCCGTCCGCCCGGAGCCGGTCCAGGGCCGTGTAGAGGGTGCCTGCCCGCAGCCGGACCCGGCCCGCGGAGATGTCGGCGACCTCGCTGATGATCCCGTAGCCGTGCTGGGTGCCATCGGCAAGCGCGGTGAGGATCAGGAACGTCGCCTCTTGCATCGGACGGATAGTCATAAGGCAGGTATATATCGTTCAACTGTATATGGCAAGAGCACGGATTCATGGGTTATGTACCGTGGCTAGGTCACAGTTGCCTACGATTGACCCACTAACACCGAAAAGTCCCAGAAGGAGCCAGCCCGCATGGCCGACAACGCCCGTCCGCCCTTCCGCGCCGACCATGTCGGCAGCCTTCTTCGGCCCAAGGAGGTGCTCCAGGCCCGCGACGAGTTCGCGACGGGCGAGATAAGCGCGGAGCAGCTCGCGCAGGCGGAGGACGCGGCGATCCGCGATGCCATCCGCATGCAGGGCGAGGTTGGACTTAAGTCAGCGACCGATGGCGAGATGCGCCGCCAGTCGTGGCACATGGACTTCATCTACCAGCTCGGCGGCATCACCAAGGTGCAGGACGCGACCATCAAGGTGGCGTTCCACAACAAGGACAAGAACTTCGAGTGGGCCCCGCCCTCAGCGCACGTGACCGCGCCGGTCTCGCTGCCGCAGACGATATTCGCCGACGCCTTCACCTTCGTCCGCGACAACGTCTCGGCAGGCCAGACGGCCAAGCTGACCATACCGTCGCCGTCCATGGTGCACTACAGGGGCGGCCGCGACGCGATCTCCGCGGAGGTCTACCCGGACCTGGCGCAGTTCTGGGACGACCTGGCCGCCGCGTACGCCCAGGAGATCGCGCAGTTGCACGGACTCGGCTGCCGTTACCTGCAACTCGATGACACGAGCCTCGCTTACATCAACGACCCGGTGCAGCGCGAGCACATCAAGAACATCGGCGGCGACCCGCTGCACCAGCACGAGACCTACATCGCCACGATCAACAAGGCCCTGGCGAACCGTCCGGCCGGCCTGACCGTCACCACGCACATGTGCCGCGGCAACAACCAGAGCATGTGGGCCGCCGAGGGCGGCTACGACTTCGTGGCCGACACCCTGTTCAACAAGCTCGACGTGGACGGCTTCTTCTGCGAGTGGGACGACGAGCGCTCCGGCGGGTTCGAGCCGCTCCGCTACCTGCCCAAGGGCAAGCGGGTCGTGCTCGGCGTCGTCACAAGCAAGAACGGCGCGCTCGAGGCGAAGGACTTCATCAAGCGGCGCATCGAGGAGGCGGCCAAGTACGCCGACATCGACCAGCTCTGCCTGTCCGCGCAGTGCGGCTTCTCCTCCACGAGCGAGGGCAACGACCTCACCGAGCAGCAGCAGTGGGACAAGCTCCGGCTCATCGTCGAGGTCGCCGAGGAGATCTGGGGCGAGTAGGGGCAGAGCCAGAAACCATTGCACCGAACGAAGGCACGGTTCCCCAGGCACGGGAACCGTGCCTCCGTCCGGTGCGCACGGAGCTGATGGTTGTGACAACGAGCCGCCGATAACCGGCCCGTTGCGACAACCATCCGGGGCAGGGCGTTCCTCCGGGGCAGGGCGTTCATCCGGGGGTGGGGCGCCGGTTACTCGGCCTCGTCCTCGGTGAAGACCGCGTCGGATTCCTTCCAGGCGGAGACGTCGCCCCGGTAGGTGTACGGGTTGTTGAGTGTCTCGTGCTCCGGGATCTCCGGGTGCATGCCCTTCTCCCACTCCTCCGCGCCGTGCTCGGCCTTGAGGTACTCGATGGTCGACCCGATCGCGGCCTTGGCGGCGGCCAGGTCGACGCCGACCAGCTTGTGGTCGTGCTTGACGACCTTGCCGTTGACGAGCACGGTGTGCACGTCCCCGCGGCCTGCCTGGTAAACGACGTGGCCGTACGGGTGCAGCACCGGGAAGCTGACCGGGGAGCTGTCGTTCTTGATCAGGACCAGGTCGGCCTTCTTACCTGGCTCGATGGAGCCGATCGCCGAGTCGAGGCCGAGGGCCTTCGCGCCGCCCCGCGTGGCGTAGTCCACCACGTCTTCGGCGCGCAGGAAGTGGTTGGTGAGGGTCTCGTCCCGCTCGTGCGCCTCGTCGTGCGTCTTGGCGCGGTCGGCGTTGAGCGTGGCCCGCATCGCGGCGAACATGTCGGCGGACCACCAGACGCTGGTGTCGTTGGACAGCGAGACCGGGATGCCGTACCTGCGCAGCCGCCAGGTCGGCGAGTAGCCCTGGCCCGCGTTGCACTCGGACTCCGTGGAGACCGAGGCGAAGCCGCCGGTCGCGGCGATCTTGTGGTACGAGTCAGGCGACAGGGACGCCGCGTGCACGTAGACGGTGCCCGGGGTCATGAACCCGCCGTCGTACATCTGGTTGATGCCGACGTCGCTTGTGACCTTCCATACGCCGGCGTGGGTGGTGACGTTCACGCCCAGGTCGCGGGCGACCTCGAAGGCCGCCTTCTCCGGGAAGCCCTCGATGCCTGGCAGGTCGAAGGCGAGCTGGAAGCCGAGCATGTCGCCCTTGCCGTCGATCCTGCGGGTGTAGAAGTCGCGGAACTCCGGGGTGGTCGCCCACTCCCACGCGCCGGCGAAGATGTTGCCGTAGCCGAGTACGAACCGGCCAGGTACCGACTCGAGCGCGTCCACCGCCGCGTCGGCATGCTCGGTGGTACGCAGGCCGTGGGACCAGTCGACGCTTGTGGTCACGCCGGCGTCGACCGCTTCGATGGCAGAGAGCAGGTTGCCCGCGTAGTAGTCCTCGGGGCGGAAGATCTTGCCCCACTGCAGGTAGTAGTAGACGAAGTACTGGGTGAGGGTCCAGTCGGCGCCGTACCCGCGCATGGCCGTCTGCCACATGTGCCGGTGCGTGTCGATCATGCCGGGCATGACGATGCCGCCGGCCGCGTCGATTTCTGCGGTGCCCTCCGGCACCTCAAGGCCGTGGCCGACCGCCGCGATCCTCATCCCTGAGACAAGCACGTCGGCGTTGTCGAGGACCGTATGCGCGTCGTCCATCGTCAGCACGGTGGCGTTACGGAACACAACCGGCTGGCCCGGCTGCGGTGCAGTCATGGGAAACCTCCACGGTGAGGCGCTCGTCACGAGCGGGGCACGGACGTTCGTCCGTTAGTCGGTCACCAGAAACTCCATCGGAACACTGTCCCTTTCTCAGCCCGATGTCAAGTGCCCTGAACTGGCAGATTTGGACAATCGCAAATGTTGCCATGTCCGCACTGCGGACAACAGGCCGGTAAAGCGCTAGAGTGCGGGGGACATCGACAAGGGTGCCGGTTTTTGGGAGGTAAGGGTGGCTCGTCGGGATGACAGCCCGGACTTCATCGAGGCGATCGCGCGCGGCCTCGACGTTATCCGGGCCTTCAGGCCGGGCCAGCCGGTCATGTCGCTGGCCAGCGTGGCCGCCGCAAGCGCGCTGCCGCGGCCGACGGCGCGCCGCATCCTGCTGACGCTCGAGCAGCTCGGCTACGTCAGGCAGGCCGGCCAGCCGGCGTTCGGCCATGGACCCGGCCTCTCGCCAGGCGGGTACGAGCTCACCCCCCGGGTGCTCGACCTCGGCATGTCGTACGTGCTCTCCCGTGGCCTGTGGGAGGTCGCGAGGCCGCACATGGAGGCGCTCGTCGCGCGTACCGGCGAGTCCACGTCGATCGCTCAGCTCGACGGGCCGGACATCGTCTACGTGGCGCGGGTCGCGGTGCCCAAGATCGTGACGCTCTCTGTGACGATCGGCACGCGCTTTCCCGCGATGCAGACCTCGCTCGGCAAGGTGCTGCTGGCCGCGCTGCCCCCGGCGGAGGCGGAACGGGTGCTCGCCGAGCCGACGCGGTCCGGCATCACGCCGCGCTGGCAGCCGGACGCCGCCGAGCGCGCCGCGGCGCTGCGCGAGGTGCGGGCGCGCGGCTGGGCGCTCACCGACGAGCAGCTCGCCCGCGGTATCCGCTCGGTCGCGGTCCCGCTGCGGGACGGCGACGGCCGGGTGATCGCCGCGCTCAACGTCAACGCGCACGCCGCGGAGACGCCGCTCGACGTGCTCACCGGCACGCACCTGCCGCTGCTGCTGCAGGCGGCCGGGTCGGTCAGCGCCGACTGGGCGGCATGCCAGGGTACCCCTCAGGTTACGGTTGTGCCAGGCAGTGCCGCTGGTAGCGGCGCCTTGTCTGCCGACGAGCCGTCTTGACAGCGGTCTGCGCTGACAAGATACTCGGCAGACGGACAGATGTCCGTTATGCGGACAGCGGGCCGGACGGAAAGGTCACCATGAGCGAGCATTGGACGGCAAGCGAGCGGAGCAGCACGGCATGACGGGTGCTGACCGGCCTGGTCCGCTTTCCGGACTGCTCGTCGCCGACTTCTCCCGGGTCCTGGCCGGGCCCTACTGCACGATGCTGCTCGCCGACCTCGGCGCGGACGTGATCAAGGTGGAGTCGCCGTCCGGCGACGACACGCGGACCTGGATGCCTCCGGTCACCGAGGACGGCATCTCGACTTACTTCCTGGCGATCAACAGGAACAAGCGCTCGGTCGCGCTCGACCTCAAGGACGACGGCGACCGCGCGCTCGCGCGCGAGCTCGCCCGCCGCGCTGACGTGCTTGTACAGAACTTCAAGCCGGGCGGGCTGAGGCGGTTCGGCCTCGACTACGACGCGGTGAGCGCGCTGAACCCGTCGGTCATCTACGCCTCGATCAGCGGCTTCGGCAGTGGCGGCGGCAAGGACCTGCCCGGTTACGACCTCATGGTCCAGGCCATGTCCGGGCTCATGTCCCTCACCGGGGACCCGGCGGGCCCGCCGTACCGTGCGGGCATCTCCGCATTCGACGTGATGGCCGGCCTGCACACCGCGATCGCGATACTCGCCGCGCTTAACCACAGGAACCAGACCGGCGAGGGCCAGCACCTCGACGCGTCGCTCATGGCGTCGGCCATGTCCGGGATGGTGAACCAGACGAGCGCGTACGTGGCGGGCGGCGTGGTGCCGTTCCGCATGGGCAACTCGCACCCGAGCCTCTTCCCGTACGAGCCACTGCCCACGGGCGACGGCGACCTGATCGTCACCGCGGGGAACGACGCGCAGTTCCGCAAGCTGTGCGACGTGCTCGGCGCGCCGGAACTGCCCGACGACCCGCGGTTCGCCAGCAACCCGGGGCGCACCGCCAACCGCGAGACACTGCGGCCGCTGCTCGCCAAGAAGCTCGCGGCCAAGTCGGCGGCCGAGTGGTTCGACGCGCTGATCGCCGTGGGCGTCCCCTGCGGCCCGATCAACACCGTCGACAAGGGTGTCGCGTTCGCGGAGAAGATCGGCCTGGAGCCGATTGTCACCGCGGGGACCGGGGAGAAGTCCCGGCCGGTGCTGCGGCACCCGGTCACCTTCTCAAGTACGCCCGCCAGCTACCCGCTCGCGCCGCCCGAACTCGACGAGCAGGGCGACGAGATCCGCGGTTGGCTGGAGGCGCGATGGCAAAAACCGCCGTCTTATCGCGCCTCCAGCCAACCGATATCTCCCGGGGGGACGACCCACCGTACCCCCCGCGGACAAGAGCCGCCGTCCGATGCGAAGGGATGACCCTATGGCCCAGGAATACCCGACGTCGCTGGGCACCTCGGACGCCGACCACATCACTCTGCTCGGCCAGGACCTGGCCGAGGACCTGATGGGCAAGGTCGGCTTCGGCGAGCTGACGCTGTGGCTGGTGACGCAGCGCCGCCCGACGCAAGCCGAGGTGCGCGTCTTCGAGTCTGTGCTCGTCGCGCTCGCCGACCACGGCTTCACGCCGACCGCCATCGCCGCCCGGCTCACCTACCTGTCGGCGCCCGACTCGCTGCAGGGTGCGATCGCGGCCGGCCTGCTCGGCGGCGGATCGCGGTTCCTCGGCGTGACCGAGGACTGCGGTCAGTACCTGGCCGCCGTGCTCGCCGGGGCGGGCGAGATTCCCGCCGACGACGCTAGCCCGCACGACGACGCGTTCTATGACGCGCTCGCCCTCGGGGCGGTCAAGAAGGCCCGGGCGGAGAAGAGGTTCGTACCCGGTCTCGGCCACCCGGTGCACAAGGTCCGCGACCCGCGCACGCCGCGGCTTATCCAGATCGCGACCGAGGAGGGCACGCGCGGCCCGCACCTGCGGCTGTTCGAGGCGATCGGCCGGGTGCACCCGCAGGTGCTCGGCCGGACGCTGCCGCTCAACGGGGCGGGCGTCTGCGGCGCGGTGCTCGCCGACCTTGGCCTGCCGCTCGCCATGCTGCGCGGGTTCGCGCTGCTCGCGCGGACCGGCGGGCTCCTCGGCCAGCTGGCCGAGGAGCAGCGCACGCCGATCGCGAACGACATCTACCTGCATGTCGACAGGAATGCCAAGTACGTAGTACCCAGAACTGAATAACCCCGTCCCCACCGAGTACGGCAAGGGAGCCGCCATGGCGACCATCGCAGCGGTTATCGCCTCAACCCACCACCCGTTCTACTACCGCGCCTCCACGTCGACCGGCGCGGACCGCCCGCCGTTCGCCGACGAGTGGGTCGCCAAGATCACCTCGTTCCGCGAGACGCTCACCCGGGCCAACCCCGACGTGCTCGTGCTGGTGGGCAGCGACCACTTCCACCAGATCTGGCTGGACAACATGCCGCAGTTCCTCGTCGGCAAGGCGCCGTTCTACGACGCCAACTGGTACAACGAGGAGCGCGAGTTCGGCCTGCCGCGGCTGTTCTTCAAGGGTGACGAAAACCTCTCGGCACACATCCTGCGCAGCGGCCTCGACGCCGGCTTCGACCTGGCGTTCAGCAACGAGCTGCGGATCGACCACAGCGTCACCTGCCCGATGATCACGCTGCGGCCGGAGTGCGACCTGCCGATCGTGCCCGTCTACACCAACATCTTCGCGCCGCCGCTGCCGCAGCCGAAGCGGTACGTGCAGCTTGGCCAGATGATCCGCGAGGTCGTCGAGTCCTGGCCGGCCAGCCTGCGTGTGGCGATCATCGGCACCGGCCACCTGTCGCTCGAGCTTGGCGGCCCGCGCCAGTTCGGCCCGCACGGACCTGACCCGGAGTTCGACCGCAAGGCCGTGGAGTGGATCGCCTCCGGCGACATCGAGAAGGCGCTCGGCGAGGTGTCGCTCGAGTCGCTGTGGGAGCCAGGCAACGCCACCCACGGCTTCCTCGACTTCATGCTGATGATGGGCGTCGCCGGAGCAGGGGAGAAGGCCGACTACGTCGACACCCTCGACCTGTTCCACACCATGGAGGCCTACTTCACCTGGTACCCGAAGGGGGGTAACGCCTGATGTCGAAGTACCTGCTCGACAAGTTCCTGTACACCGTCGACCGGGACCCAGAACTGGTCGAGCGGTACCGCGAGGACCCGCGTGGCACCGTCGAGTGGTGGGAGGCGGAGCGGGCCAACGTCATACTCAACGTACTCACCGGCGAGAAGTCCACCTGGCTGACGTTCGACGACACCGAGCGGGAGGCCCTGGCCACCCACGACGTCCCGAAGCTGTTCGAGCTCGGCGCGCACCCGTTCCTGACGCTGACCCTGTGCATCGCCATGTTCGAGCGCGACTACGAGGAACCCCTCGGCTACCAGCTCCACTACGCCCAGCTGCTCAAGCACTTCAAGTTGCCGTACCCCGACATCGCCACGTGACGTATTTCGCAGCGTGACGCCAGCCCGTCTGCGCGGCGCGGGCCGAAAAATGGCGGTTTTCGCCATCGGCCCGCGACGGGCGGACATCGGGGGGTATGGGGGGCGTCCCCCCGGGGGATGACTATGTTTTCCATATGACCACCGAAGGGGATCGGGTCGCCGGGTTCGGGCGGCTTGAGGACGGGCTGAAGCAGAGTGGCCCGTGGTACACCTGGGGACCCTACGTCAGCGAACGGCAATGGGGCACGGTCCGCGAGGACTACAGCGAGGACGGCGACGCGTGGCACTACCTGCCGTTCGACCACGCGCGGTCGCGCGCCTACCGGTGGGGCGAGGACGGCCTCGCCGGGTTCAGCGACATCCACCAGAACCTGTGCCTTGGCCTCGCACTGTGGAACGGCAGGGACGCCTTCCTCAAGGAGCGGCTGTTCGGCCTGACCGGGCCGGAGGGCAACCATGGCGAGGACGCCAAGGAGCACTGGTGGTACACGGACGCCGTGCCCAGCCACGCATGGAACACCTGGCGCTACCACTACCCGCAGGCACCGTTCCCCTACGACGAGCTGCGGGCGGAGAGCGCGCGCAGGGACCGGCGCGCCCCGGAGTACGAGATCCTCGATACCGGCGTCTTCGACCAGGACCGGTACTGGGTCACCGAGGTCACGTACGCCAAGAGCGACGACGCGGCGGACCTGCTCGTCGAGGTCACGGTGACGAACGCGGGCCAGGACGCGGACACCATCCACGTGCTGCCGACCGCGTGGTTCCGCAATACCTGGTCCTGGGACGGCTCCGCGAAGCCGTCGCTGCGGATCGCGGACGGGATCGGCAGCACGGGCGGCGGCGCGGCGAGCGCCGTCGACGTCGGGCACCCCTTCCTCGGCGCGCTTGAGCTGCTCGCGGACACCGCGTCGGACGGGACCGTACCCAAGCCGCTGTTCTGCGAGAACGAAAGCAACTACCCGCGGCTGTTCAACTCCCCGCCGGTCACCTTGTACCCCAAGGATGGCATCAACGACCACGTGGTCAGCGGCGCCGCCACGGTGAACCCCCGGCAGGCGGGCACTAAGTGCGCGTTCTGGTACACGCTGACGGTGCGGCCGCAGGAGTCGGCCACCGTCCGGCTGAGGCTGCGGCCAAAGGCCGATAGTGGAACCACGCCTACGTTCGGGCAAGCCTTTGACCTGGTGCTCGAGCGCCGCAAGTCCGAGGCGGACGAGTTCTACTCGGCACTTACTCCGGCGGGCGCCGGCGCCGACGAGGCCAGCGTCATGCGCCAGGCGTTCGCCGGGATGCTCTGGTCCAAGCAGTTCTACCA
>Ga0335078_10007147_pt1 | contig 16535 bp, 17 predicted proteins | sample Lox_Sample_32_FD_206711 | JGI IMG/M metagenome (GOLD analysis project Ga0335078, IMG submission 206711) | Soil microbial communities from Loxahatchee National Wildlife Refuge, Florida, United States - Lox_Sample_3.2 | ecosystem: Environmental > Terrestrial > Soil > Wetlands | place: USA...
CACCGGCTAGATCTGGTAATCGATGTCTTCCATGATCCGCTGCAGGGACGCGGAAAGCGGTTCTCTTGCCCCTTCCGTTCCTTCGAGCGCTTGTACCCGCTCGTTTAATTTGTGTACCTCACTGGCAACCGCGGCCAGCGCTTCGGAAAGCGGATCGTTGATCTGCTTGGGATCGGCGATCACCACCCGTTTCCCTTCGCGGAAGATAATATGACCGGGCACCCCCACTACGGTGGAATTCTCCGGAACGTTTCGCAGCACCACGGAGCCGGCGCCGATGCGGCAATTTCTCCCTACCGTGATGTTGCCCAGCACCTTGGCTCCGTCGCCGACCACCACATCGTCTTCGATCGTGGGATGACGCTTGCCATGCTCCTTGCCGGTGCCTCCCAGAGTCACTCCCTGAAACAAGGTCACGTTATCGCCGACCACCGCGGTTTCGCCGATTACCACCCCCATTCCATGGTCAATGAACAATCGCCGGCCAATCTTCGCGCCAGGGTGAATTTCAACTCCGGTCAACAAGCGCGCCAGCTGCGAAAGCCATCGCCCCAGAAGGAGAAACTTGTGATTCCAGAACCAGTGATTGATGCGGTGGAACCACACCGCGTGCAGGCCGGCGTAGCAGAGAAAAACTTCCAGACGAGACTTGGCCGCGGGATCGCGCTCCATGACGCTGGCCACGTCTTCCCGGATTAAGGAGAAAAAATGGGGCATGAATCAGGCGGCCAGCACCGCGGTCGGAATCTGCAGCGCCTCGTTTCGCAGGCCGTCAAACAGAACACTCGTCAAGTAGCGTTCGCCAAAGTCCGGTAGAACGACCACGATCAGTTTTCCCGCGTTCTCCTTCTGGCTGGCGGCTTTCACTGCTGCAACCACGGCCGCTCCCGACGAAATCCCCACCAGCAGCCCTTCTTCTTTGGCCAGGCGTCTCGCCATATTGATGGCGTCATCGTTGGTTACCGTGATGACTTCGTCAATATAATCGCGGCGCAGAATGCTGGGCACAAACCCGGCTCCAATTCCCTGAATCTTGTGTGGCGAAGGCTTGCCGCCGGAAAGCACCGGGCTGTCCGCCGGCTCCACGGCGATAGCCTTGAACGAAGGCTTCTTCGGTTTGATGTATTGGCAGACACCGGTAATTGTTCCGCCTGTGCCCACACCGGAAACAAGAACATCGACGCGGCCGTCGGTGTCATCCCAAATCTCCGGGCCGGTGGTCTCGAAGTGAATCTTAGGATTGGCCGGGTTATCGAATTGCTGCAGCATATAACCGTTGGGAGTATTGGCCAGCAACTCTTCCGCTTTGGCGATGGCACCTTTCATTCCCTTCGGGCCGGGCGTCAGCACAATCTCCGCGCCAAACGCCAGCAACAGCACCCGCCGCTCCAGGCTCATGGTCTCCGGCATGGTGAGGATGAGCTTGTAGCCTTTCACCGCCGCCACAAAAGCCAAGCCAATTCCCGTATTCCCGCTGGTGGGTTCGATCAGCACCGTCTTGCCGGGATGAATCTTTCCCGCGCGCTCCGCCTCGTTGATCATGCTCACGCCAATGCGATCTTTCACGCTGGCGCAGGGGTTGCGGCTTTCCAGTTTGGCCACCACTTCCGCAACGCAGCCTTCCGTAACCTTGTTCAGCCGTACCAGCGGCGTGTGACCAATCAGCGCGGTGACATCAGTAGCAATCTGCATGCTTCATCCTTTCGGCCCGGAGTGACGCAGGCTCGCCGTATCCATACAGTGTTTTCGATGCTTTGCGTTGGTTCCAGATTCAGTTTTGGGATGGCGGAATGCTACACCTATTACGAAAAGAAGCGCAATGTGTGGGCGCGAGCGTCCCCGCTCGTGCTGGGGCTTTTCGGGAAGGCGGCGGAAAAGCCCCAGCGGCGAAGAATGTTTTGCAAGGACATGGCTTCCAGGCATGCCGTAAGTCTTCTCGACAATTTACCGGCGCGGCTGAAGCCGAGCCCTTTCAAAACCCAAACGCCGGTTCGAGAAGGCTCCGACCCTTTTGCAAGCCCAGTAGTCCGCATTCTTTAGCGACTAGGGCTAGGCGTGCGCGACCGCGGCCGCCAGCATCGGCGATTCGCCCTGCGCCACCGGCAATTCGATGATCACTCGCGCCCCGTGAGGCCGAATGTTCTCCAGACGAACGTCGCCGCCGTGCTCCTGGACGATCCCGTAACAGATGCTTAACCCCAACCCTGTACCTTTGCCCACCGGCTTGGTGGTGTAAAACGGATCGAGGGCCCGGTTCAAATCACTGAATCCGGGGCCGCTGTCCTCGACTTCGAGAGTAACTTTCTTGCCGCTTTGGTATCCCCGAATCCCGATGCGCTTCTCGCCCGTCTGGTGCTCCAGCGCATCCACCGAGTTGTTTACCAGGTTGAGCAGGATTTGTTTGATTTCATCCTCATCGATGGTGACCGCGGAAAGAGTCGGCTCTAATTGCACGTCGACGCGAACGTTCCGAGTACGCATATGGTACTCGCGCAAGGCCAGTACCTGCTGTACCACCGGAGCCACGTCCGCCCGGTTTCTGCCCTGCGGTCCCTGCCGCGAAAAGCGCAACAGGTTGTCGATGATCTTCTTCATGCGCCGCGCTTCTGAGCCGAGTTTGGCAACGTGATCGCGCGAGCTGTCGGTCTTGATCACGTCGCCGATAAGCTCGCCGTAACCCATGACCGCGGTCAGAGGATTGTTCAGTTCATGCGCGACGCCCGCTACCAGCTGCCCCAGCGCGGCAAGCTTTTCCGAACGGACCAGTTGCATATGAAGCGACTTCAGTTCCATGGCGACGGACAGATCGCCCGCCAACAACTCGATCCGTGACAGGTCGCGCGCATTGATCGATAGCGGATCGCGTGGTGCCGCGAGGGTAATACACCCCAGGTATCCGCCACGCGCCGAACGCAGCGGAATCAGAATCTCGTCGCTGTCGCGCCAGCCGAGCGTGGGGTCCGCGTTTTCGCTCGTCGGGTCGGTGAGCAGGAAGGAATTCTGGCCGATGCGGCGTGCATGCGAACAAAAGTTCTTGAAGTCCTCGTTGGTCCATTCACAGTTTCGTTTTTGCAGCTCTTGCAGCCGCTGCTCGGAGACGCCGCTTGCTCCCGCCAGATGAAGCGGGTGCTCGGCATCCTGCAGATAGATCGCCGCCACGGCAAAATTGCTCACCTCGGTGATGGCGGTGGCGGCTTCCGGACATATGGCCTCCATCCGCGCGCCACTCAACAAGCGGGATGTAATAGCGGAAAACCGCTCCAGTTGTCGATTGAGCGTCTGCGCCCGGCCCTGCATGCCGGCGATGGACACCGATTTCTCCTCCACAATGGCCAGAATCATTCCAAACGCCACAAAAAGCTTGGGCACGTTCCATAGCTCGGCGGGAACAATGAAGCGGGGAGCGACCCGATCCAGTAGCATTCCCACCGGGAAAACTGCGCCCCAGGCGAGGAATCCGCCTGCCGTCGTGAGGGTTGCGGGCGAAGGCCGCCAATAGTTCCGGCAGATAAAGACGCCGGGCAGGCCGAAGCCGATCCCCAGCAGCGCTATGCTGCCCTCATCGAACGAGCCATGAGACGCGGCCCAGATTCCCCAAGCCGCCGCCACTGTGCACACCAGCGCCGTAATTGCCAGATAAGACGACCCTTTTCGATGCACCCACGAGAAAAAGACGATCCCTCCGCCAAAGCACAAAACCAGACACGCGATGTAAGGCCAGCGTACTTGCACGTCGTAGCAATCCAGTACCGCGTAAGCGACTGAGGGCAGCCCGAGGACCAGCAACAGCACGGTTCGCCGCCGATAGTCTTCTGCAACCGACGACACCGAAACCAGAAAAGCGATGGCGGACCCCTGCAGGGCGCCCAGATCGAGCGCCAGCAGAAATGGGCTTACATGCCCGCTGGCGGGTTCAAGCAGCTGTGCCAGGAAATGGATGAAGACCAGGAACCAACCTACTGCCCAGAGTTGGAGTCGAGCACAGCGCTCATGGCGCTTGAGGCAGGCGAAGATGACTACCAGTACGCCGACCGTAACGAATGTCGGGATTTTTTCGAGAATATCCATGGAGGTAACGATGGGGGGAACTCATCGGTATCGAAGGTAACAACCCGGTTACATCCGGTCAAACCCCTAACGTGCCATAGGCGTACCACGAAAGTATGGGTAGGAAAACCGGAGTTTACTGGTGAAAGCATGGCTCGGGGGTTACGCCGCGAGTCGCGACAAGCTATAATGGTTCAGGTATGTGTACCGATGCGCCACCAGAATTCCAACTCGCATTTGCCCGTGTGCTGGCTCCATTTCCTGGTGTGCCCGCGCCGCTATCGGGCAGTACTGCCTTCGCGTCGTCGTCCCAGCCTCTTCGGTAGCGACTAGTTTTCCATCCTCCTGTCCCATGTCTCGGACCAGTGCGTCTGAGAACCGGCCACTCACAACTGATTTTTCTGGAGGATTTCATGTCGACCACGACTCTCAATACGCCCAAGATCAAGACCGCGCTGCCCGGTCTGAACGCTAAGCGCGTTCTGGAGCGCGATGAAAAATATATTTCTCCCTCATACACCCGCTCCTATCCCATGGTGGCCAAGCACGGCCAGGGAATCGTGGTCACCGATGTGGACGGCAACGAGTTCTTCGATTTCTCCGCCGGCATCGCCGTGACTTCGACCGGCCATTGCCATCCGCAGGTGGTTGCCGCCATTCAGAAGCAGGCGGCGGACCTAATCCACATGTCGGGCACCGATTTTTACTACGAAAACATGGTGACCCTGGCGGAGCGCCTGTCGAGGATTGCCCCGATGCCTGGTCCGCACAAAATCTATTACGGCAATTCGGGCGCCGAGGCTGTCGAGTGCGCGCTCAAGCTGGCGCGTTATCACACCAAGCGGCAGAACATCATCGCTTTCTTCGGCGCCTTTCACGGGCGCACTATGGGTGCGCTGTCGTTGACTGCATCCAAGCCGCAGCAGAAACGGCGCTTCGCTCCGCTGGTGCCGGGCGTCACGCATATTCGTTATCCTGATGTTTATCGCGAGCGCGGTACGCAGGATGCCGAGGCTTTTGCCCTGGGTTGCGCCCGCTTTATCGAGGAGAAGCTTTTCAAAACCACGCTCCCCCCGGAGGAAGTGGCGGCGATTTTCGTTGAGCCCATCCAGGGCGAGGGCGGTTACGTAGTCGCTCCGACAATCTTCATGCAGGAGCTGCGCCGCATCTGCGATCGCCACGGGATCCTTCTGGTTGTCGACGAAGTGCAGAGCGGCATCGGCCGCACCGGCAAGTGGTGGGCCGTCGAGCACACCGGCGTGCATCCGGATATCGTCTGCTCCGCCAAGGGCATCGCCTCCGGAATGCCGTTGGGCGTCACCATCAGCCGGGCCGACGTTATGGACTGGGTTCCCGGATCACATGCTTCCACCTTCGGCGGAAACCCCGTGTGCGTGGCCGCTTCATTGGCGACGCTCGATGTCATCGAGAGCGAGGGCCTCTTGCAGAACTCCGCCGAAGTTGGCGCTCACATGCTGAAGCGCATGCGGGAATGGCCGGCTAAACACAAGCTGGTGGGGGATGTCCGTGGCCGTGGCCTGATGCTGGGCGTGGAAATCGTGAAGGACCAGAAAACGAAAGAATATGGTGCCGCGGAGCGCGATCGCATCATCCAGCTCGCGTTCGAGCGAGGAATTCTGCTCCTCGGTTGCGGCCCGAGCACCATCCGCATCGCGCCGCCGCTGGTCGTCACCCGGGACGAGGCCGACGTCGCCATGGACGTTCTCGAAGAGTCGATCGCTCTTGTGAGCAAAGGATAATTGGAGGACGGGCGTTCTCGCCCGTCTTTCGCCATGTCCACGCGGAGAGCCCTATGTATGTCCCTAAGCATTTCCAGCAAAACAGCTGGTCCGAGATTCGGAAAGTCATCGATGAGCACAGCTTTGCCACCGTGGTCAGCTGCAGGGACGGTGTGCCGGTAGCCACGCACGCTCCCTTGCGGCTCGTCGAACCTGCTCCGGGAACATTTGTGTTGCAGGGACACGTGGCACGGGCGAATCCGCACTGGCAGGTCATGGCGAACGAAGCCAAGACCCTGGTGATCTTCGCCGGTCCCCACACGTATGTATCGCCGCGCTGGTACAAACATGTAAATGTGCCCACATGGAATTACGTCGCGGTGCACATCTACGGCAAGCCGCGCCTGGTGCAGGATGCCGACGAGTTGCAGACGCTGATGAGCGGCCTGGTGAATCGCTACGAAGGCCACATCGAAGAGGAGCGACGCTACACGGTCGAAGGATTGCCTGCCGGTTATCTAGAATCGCAAATGCGGGGAATCGTCGGCTTTGAGATTTCCGTTGACGAGGTGCAGGCCAGCTTCAAGCTGAGCCAGAACCGCAACCAGGAAGATCACGACAACGTGATCGTGGAGTTGCGCAAGAGCGACGATCGGGATGCGCAGCAGATCGCGCAAGCTATGTCCTGTCCTCACGCTGGAGAGCGTACGAATGGGTAATCGGACGCTGCGAGAACTTCTGCGCGGCGAACGGGCCCATGCTGATCCGCTGGCATGCCTCGAAGATATTCCGGCGTCGTTGACGAAGCGAAAAGTGGACGGCTATCCGCACTCGATCTGGCAGATCACCGGCCACATGAATTACTGGATGGCCTACGAGCTGAAACGAATTGCCGGGGAGCATCCGGCATATCCCGAGCATGCCATCGAGAGCTGGCCTGCGAGCGACGGTCCAGCGAACGAGAAAGAATGGCAAGAAACGGTGGCACGGTTCCAGGCGCTGCTGGAAAACCTGTCGCAGCTTTCGGATTCCGAGGAAGATGTGCTGCAGCGCAACGTGGCCGGAACCCACGCGCAGCAAGAGGCCGAGTCCTCGACCGTAGAAACGGTGTTGTGGCAAACCGCGGTGCATAACAGCTATCACCTCGGGCAGATTGCGCTTTTGCGGCGTGTTTTCCGGGTGTGGCCGCCGCGGCGCGGGAGCGACACGTGGTAATCCCGCGAGCAAGAAACCAAATTTGTGAAAGCATTATTGACAGTTCGCGCCTTACTCGCCCTCACCGCGGCCTTGGTGCTGTGGGCGTCGGCGTTTGCCGGCATCCGCGCCGGGCTGCATGCCTACTCTCCGGGGCAGGTCGCGGTGTTGCGCTTTCTGGTCGCTTCGCTCACCCTGGCGGTTTATGCCGGAGTTGCGCACTTTCGCCGGCCTGAACTTCGCGACATTCCCGCACTCGTCCTTACTGGCATCATCGGAATTACTTTCTATAATCTTGCGCTGAACTACGGGGAGACCCGCGTCAGTGCCGGCGCCGCCAGCCTGCTCATTGCCTCGGTGCCCATCTGGACGGTCATGGTCGCGAGCTTCACTCTGCACGAACGCCTGACGCCCCGCCGCTGGCTGGGAGTGCTGGTGAGTTTCGCCGGAGTCGCTCTCATTGCCAGTGGGGAAGGCCAAGGCATTCATCTTTCACCGCAGGCGCTGATCATTCTGGCGGCCGCGGTCACGTCCGCCGTCTACATGGTGCAGCAGAAACATTTTCTGGGAAAATACAGCGCCCTTGAATTCACCGCTTATTCCGTCTGGTCGGGAACGCTGTTCATGCTGCCATTCGGCAAGGGACTGCTGCACACTGTCGCCACAGCTCCGGTAGGCGCGACAGCGGCGGTGGTGTATCTGGGGATCTTCCCCGGAGCTCTCGCCTATGTCGCCTGGGCCTACGTCATGTCGCACGGTCCGGCGGGCCGCATCAGCACTCTGCTCTATCTGATTCCCGTGCTGGCCATCGCCATCGCCTGGGTCTGGCTGGGCGAAGTGCCGCGAATCCTTTCGCTGGTCGGTGGTGCCATCGCGCTGGCAGGAGTGGGCGTGGTGAACATGAAAGAGCGAACCGAGCCGGCAGAAGCCGAAGCCGTGGCCGCCGCCTCGTCCGTGTAGCAAGGGCGCCCTCGCCCGCGCCACACGTCCCTACGGCAGCGCCAGCACAACCTTTTCTTCACCCAGCTTATACTCCAGTTGCACCGCATTGTTCTTCTTCGAAGAAACCGGGAAATAGACGTATCCGGCGACCGGTGTCGATGCCGTACCCTCCGGCAAACCTTTCTCGCTGAGTTCGGCCTCCATGGCGCTGCGATCTTTATCCGTCGACGCGGGATTGGGGCCGCGCTGTCCGACTCCTACCAGCACGCCCGTGGTCTGGGTTACGCCGCTCCCCTGCGTGGTGCCGGTGACCGGATCGTAGCCGCGGCCGCTCTGATAAGTCACGCCGTAGCTGGGGGACACGGTCACATCCCGGTCCGACTTCGCTTTCTTCTGCAAACTGCCGGCAATCACTTTGGCGCTGGAGGGCTTCTCCGCCAGATTCGCGTCCTTGATGCGCAAGACGAAATCGTTCAGCGAGACATTGAGCGGTTTGTCCTTCGGCGGGTAGACCGCAACCTCAACCACCAGGCAGCAGCGGTTCACGTCTGACGCGAAGGTACGCCGCGCCTGCTCGGCGGTAAGCAATACCGCGCCAACGGCAACGCCATTTACTTCCGTGTGAGCCGGGTACCCACTCGCAGCCAGCTGCGGTTCGGTGCCCTTCGGGCCATCCGCCATCAAAACAGTCGCTGACGCCAGGATGATTGCGACACCGATCTTCCAGTTCATGGCTTGTCCTTTCCCTCGATCAGCTGGGGTTCGGCAGCCAGCCTGGCTGTGATCTTCAGCGATTTGCCGCTGAGCACATAGATTCTCTGCCGAAACACTTCGTGGCCGGGCGCCGACACCGACAGGTCATAAGCTCCGGGCTCCAGCCACATGTTTTTCAGATGGTCTGCCGGGCCGGCGAAGGCATGGTCCAGATAGACTTCGGCCGTCTTGGGCTCAGCCGACAGCCTTACTTCACCCTTAGCGGACCCGTACCCGAAATAGCCGGGAGCGAAAAAGGGATACGCTCCCCACGGGGACCAGAACGGTGGTCCCCAGCCGAGAGAGTAAGAGTCGTACGGACCAAAAGGATAGTAGCCCGGTCCGGAGAAGCGAGAATACCCAGCCCCCAGGAACACCGGCCCCAGCCGCAAATGAAGTTTGTGGCCGTAGTCCGCGCCGCTGTTGTCTCTTTCTTTTTGCACGTCGGACGACGCCTTTGGAGCTGTCTGACTGGTTGCAGACTCGGTTTGTGACGCCGCCGGTTGAGTTGTAGTCTGAGCGCCCGCGCCTGTGGAAAGAAGGAAGAGGAACCCGAGCAGGAATCCGGCGATTCGCATATACGGCTCCTCGGAGTTGCGATTCGAAGGCTGAGACAATGGTTGCCCGGCGCATCCGGCGACCCGATTGTCCGATTGTGCGACTGCCGAAATGCGAAGTCAAGCCCCAACGTACAGCGGGTCGGCGACTGCTTAACGGTGACGACTGTCACAGACGGACCACGCCAGAAGCCGCTATTCTGAGGCCTTCTCGACACCCAGATGTCCTCCGGCCGCCTCACCCATGCCGCAGTACGTACGCTCGACTGGATTTCCCGGCACACTCTTCCTGCGGACACCACTCCCCCCCATCAGCACACCGGACGCCGCGGAGAGGAAGATGCATACTTCCATTTGCGCCAGCGTGGCTATGTGATGGTCGCCCGCAATTTTCGCTCATCCCATTCCCGGGGTGAAATCGATCTCATCGGCTGGGAGAACAATGTTCTCTGTTTTATCGAAGTGAAGACTCGCTCCACCCACGATGTAAAGCCAGCCGAGGCTGCGGTCGATCATGATAAGCAGAGATCTCTTTCACGGGTTGCGCGGGATTACCTCCGGCATCTGGCACTTCCGTGCCAGTGGCGTTTTGATGTAGTGACCGTATATTATGAAGGCAAGCCCAGCCAGCCCCGCTTCGAGCTGTTTCAGGATGCCTTCCCTATGGCGTAAAATACAGCTTTTGTATTGAAAGGATTCAATCTTTGCCTGAGCTTCGGAAAGATCCGATTGTAGGCCGGTGGGTCATCATTTCGACCGATCGCGCCAAGCGCCCTACAGACTTCGCCCGCGAGGCAGTCAGAATTAAAGGTGGGTTTTGTCCCTTCTGTTACGGGAACGAAGGCAAGACGCCTCCCGAAATTCAGGCCTATCGTCCTAACTCGAACGGTGGTCCCGCTGCGCAACGCGATACGCCGGGCTGGACCGTCCGGGTGGTGCCCAACAAGTTTCCCGCCCTGGGAATCGAAGGCGGGCTGAACCGGCAGGCCGAGGGGATGTTCGATCGCATGAACGGTATCGGCGCCCACGAAGTCATCATCGAAACCCCGGATCACAACAAGACGCTGGCGACTCTGCCCTCCAAGCGGATCGAAGACGTTCTGTGGACCTTCCGCGATCGCATCCTTGACTTAAAGAAAGACCGCCGCTTCAAATTCATCCTGATTTTCAAGAATCACGGCGAGGCTGCTGGGGCTTCGCTCGAACATGCCCACTCGCAGCTCATCGCGCTGCCTATGCTGCCGATTTATCTGACCGAAGAAATCGAAGGCGCAAAACAGTACTACATCTATAAAGAGCGCTGCGTTTTTTGTGACATCATCCGCCAGGAAACCGAGACGGGTACGCGCGTCGTTTCGGAAAACGAAGACTTTCTCACCCTCGCGCCCTATGCGCCGCGTTTCCCCTTCGAAACCTGGATCTTGCCGAAGCAGCACGAGTCAGCCTTCGAAAATTCTTCTTCGCACATGTTCGAGAACCTGGCCAAGGCGCTGAAGACCCTGCTCACCAAAGCCGACCGCGTCCTCGACAATCCTCCCTATAACCTGGTGATTCACACTTCTCCGGTGCAGGACCCAACCAACGATCACTACCACTGGCATATCGAATTCATGCCCAAGCTGACCAAGACGGCCGGCTTCGAATGGGGCACGGGGTTTTACATCAATCCCACTCCGCCCGAAGAAGCGGCGAAGTTCCTCCGGGAGGCCAATGTGGAAGAGCCGGTGCCGGCGACGGCCGGCTAGAAGCCGGTCAAACCACTTGGATCACTTGGTGATCGTCCAACACTGACCTCGCAACCGTTGTGGTCACTTCGTCTCATCCGCATGCCAGCCCGGATTAGTCCATCGACCGTGCTGCCAAACAAAGATCTCCGTCACTCGGCCCAAACTTGAAGATCGTTTGCCGTCAACTTCCGTCTCCACGATATAGCTGCTCCAAACGATAGCGACATCGCCAAAGTGCTGCACCTCAGTTCGTGGGAATTCAAGCCGGACAAGTCTTCCGCGGCGCGGTGGACGAGAAAGAGATCCGCCGCGGAATTCGAGAACTCGCAAGCGCGCTAGAGGGCGAGCGCAAGGCCTTTCACCGCTAACCTGCGCTTACCCTTGCGTGCGATCCAGGACCTCGTCATGCCAAGCCATTTGGATGGCTTCCAGCTTGCCCTCGGTGGACTTCTTGGGGTCGTCCTTGAACTCGGAGAGTTCGGTTACATAACGATGCAGGTCGGTGAACCGCACAGCCAGGGGATCGACTTCGGGGTGCTTTTCCGAAAGCAGAATCCCGATATCCATGGCGTTATCCCAGGTGAGATCTTTGGTCATGAAAGTTTCCTTCGCACAACTAGCCGTTGGCATTCAGCACTTGGCACTTGGCTTCCGAGGTCCAAGCCGCAAGAGCCGAAACAGCTAAGTGCTAAGTGCCAAATGCTAATGGCTGAGTTTCTAGTGTTCTTCCGAAACGTAATTCCGATTCCACGCGGGAATCTCTACCACCACCTTGCCCGGCTTGGTGATGACCGCCTGGCAGCCGAGACGCGAATTTAACTGAAGATCGGCTGCCATGTCCAGTCGGTCGGCCTCATCGTCGTCCATGTCGGTCAAATTCTCCGCGCCTTCCTTCACCCAGACGTGGCAAGTCGTGCAGGCGCAGTTGCCACCGCAGGCGTGGTCGAGGCGGACGCCGTAGTTCAAGGCGACATCGAGAATCGACTCCTCTTTGCCGTGATCTTTGTAGGGTAGTTTGCCGTGCTCGAATTCCACCGTCTTGCCCTCGGGCAGAAACGTGATCTGCACCGTACTCTCTCCCGGCGAATCCACGGTCGCCGTGCCACTGCTCTGGTTTTTTTCGTGCGCCATATTCAATCCCTCAGCGGCTGAAGCCGCTTGTTCAATTCCTTTTCAATTTGTCATTCCGAGAAGCCGAAGGCGACGAAGAATCTGCTGTCTCTTTGCGCCCACCCGACTGCAGATCCCTCGCTACGCTCGGGATGACAACTCATGGTTCATTTCTACTCAAACTCCGCCTTCGCCACCGGATGACCGGCCGTCGGTCCTTCCCCCATGTCGGCTTCGTCCATGGTCTTGCCTTTCAGCGCGCTGCTGACCGCGCTGTCCATCATCAACTCCGCCAGGCGCGTGGTAGCCTGATTCAGCGCGTCGATGGCTTTGCGAATCGCGGCATAGTCGTCTTCCGCGTTGACCTGATTCAGGGCTTTCTCCAACTTGGCGATCTGTTTCTTCTCGTCGGTGGTGAGCGCTCCCCACGCCGGGCTCTGCTTGCCTTTTTCCAGAGCCGTCAGAATGGTTTGCGTTTCGTTGCGCGCCTCGATTAACTGCCGCCGGCGAAAATCCTCTTCGGCGTAGTCGAAGGAATCGAGAATCATGCTTTCGACCTGATCGTCGGTAAGTCCGTAACTGGGCTGGACCTGAATTTCGGCCTCTTTTCCGCTGCGTTGCTCGCGCGCCGAAACATGCAGGATGCCGTTGGCATCGATCAGAAACTTGACTTCGATGCGCGGCATGCCGGCCACCATCGGAGGAATGCCCTTTAGGTCGAAACGCGCCAGCGAGCGGCAATCGCTGGCCAGCTCGCGCTCGCCCTGCAGAACATGAATGGCAACGTTCGCCTGCCCGTCGATCTGGGTGGTGTAGTGTTGCGTCGCCGAGGCGGGGATGGTCGAGTTGCGCAGAATGATTTTGTCGGTCACCCCGCCCGCTACTTCGATGCCCAGCGACAGCGGCGTAACGTCCAGCAACAGCATGTCCTGCGTGGCTTCGGAGCCGCCTCCAAGAATGGCGGCTTGCACCGCTGCGCCTAGAGCCACGACTTCATCGGGATTCAAATCGGTGTGCGGTTTGCGCTGGAATAATTCCTCGACCAGCGAGCGGACCTTGGGAATGCGCGTCGACCCGCCGACCAGCACGGCTTCCTCGATCTGCTCCGGCTTGAGTTTTGCGTCTTTCAGCGCCTGCTTGCAGGGGCCAACCGTGCGATCGATGATGGGCTGAGTTAATTGCTCGAATTGCGCGCGGGTAATTTCGCGCTGATAGCTCTTGTCGCCAGGAAGCTCGATGTCCAGAAGCGTAGCGGGTTGTGAAGACAAAGCAATTTTGGCTTCAATCACTGCCTTGCGTATAGTCGCGACCGTTTCGCCGTTACGCGAGAGATCGACGCCCAGATCGCCACGGATGTCGTCGAGCGCAATGTGGATCAGCAGATTGTCGATATCGTCGCCGCCCAGGTGGGTATCGCCGTTGGTGGCGATAACTTCGAAAATCCCGTCGTGCAGCTTGAGGATCGAAATATCGAAGGTGCCGCCGCCCAGGTCATACACCGCGACTACGCCGTTCTGTTTCTTATCAAGCCCGTAAGCCAGAGACGCGGCGGTAGGTTCGTTCACCAGCCGTAGAACTTCCAGGCCGGCGATGCGCCCCGCATCTTTAGTCGCCTGCCGCTGAGCATCGTTGAAATACGCTGGAACCGTGATCACGGCTTTCGTCACCGGTGCATTGAAGAAGCGCTCGGCATTGCGCTTGAGCTGCCGCAGAATGAAAGCTGAAATCTCCGGCGGAGTAAACGTCTTGTTTCCAAGCTTGATGCGCAATACTTCCCCGGGCTGCAGATCGTCGGCCAGGCGAAAGGGAAACAGCTTCAGCTCTTCCCGAATATCTTCCACGCCTCGGCCCATGAGGCGCTTGATGGAATAGACTGCCCGCTCCGGAGTTTCGATGAGATACTTGCGCGCCGCATTCCCGACGATGATCTGATCGTTCTCGTCGAGCGCCACCACCGATGGCACCAGGTTCAAGCCATCCTCGCCCGGAATCACGACAGGGCTATCCCCCTGCATGTACGCCACGAGTGAGTTCGTGGTTCCCAGGTCGATGCCGACAATGCGATCAGAGGCCATTTAGTAATTTTGAAATCGGGGAATCGGGCAATTTGGTAATCAAAAGCCAAGTCTTCAATTGCCAAATTACCCGATTACGAAATTACTCAATTCTCCAGAACTTCGTTCACGTCCCGAACTAGATTTCGCAGATAGTTCCGCCGGTTGAGCAGATCGACCATTTTGTCGCGCGCGCGGCGGCGATCTTCTTCCGTTCCCTCATCGACCAGTTTGTCCCAGCGCTTCCACTCGCCCTTCAGTTCGTCCAGCAACGCTTCATGCTTTTCTTCGAGTTCGAGCTTCGAATTACCGATTTCTTCAATCAGCGCCGGATCGTCTTCGCCCAGCTTCTTCTGCGCGCGTAGCTCTTCCAACTGCATATTGAGTTCGAACACTTCTTCCAGCAAGTCCGGAGGTACTACCTGTTTCTTGATTTCACCCGTCGCCCGCGCCTTCTCCGTGGCGTTCTTCGACTGCTCTTCCAGTTCGACGCCTTCGAGCCGCAACAGGTATTGGGTGCGCAGGATGGGATCCTTCAAGGTGCGATAGGCGTCATTCAACAGGGAGCTCTGCTCCAGACTCCACTCCTGCTCCCGCTTGTCAGCGCGGGCATAAAGATCGGGATGCAGCTTGCGGCTGAGATCGTAGAACTCGCGCTCCAGCGCCGAGACGTCCAGGTTCAGCCTTCGCGGAAAGCCGAAGAAAGTGAAGTAGTCCACCGGAACCGGAGGCTGCACTTTGCCGCAGGCGTTGCAGAAACGCTCCGCGCGCATGGTGCCACACGACCAGCAGCTCAAAGTAGCTTCCGCAGGCGCCATTACCGACGAACTCGATTTGGTCTCTGGATTCGCCATAAGACACATTCACCACGGCCGCCGTCTTTTCTGGCGAGAGCGCGCCGTGGTGAGAAGCTTCGCGGACAAGAATGTCCGCGCCACATCTTCAACCCGAGAACGAAGTGCCGCATCCGCACGACTTCGTTGAATTCGGGTTCACGAAAACGAAACCCTGTTGCATAAGTGTTTCCTGATAATCCAGGGTCATGCCGTGCAGGTAGATGAACGACTTTGGGTCGACGAAAACCCGCACATCGCCGAACTGGAAGACACGGTCCCGCTCACGCGGCTGAGTATCGAAGCGGATGTTATAGCTCAGCCCGGAGCAACCGCCACCCTGCACACCCAGACGCAGACCGCCCTGCTCGGGCGAAATGCCCTCTTTCACAATGGCGGTGCGAATCCGGGCCACGGCCTTATCCGTCAGATTGATGCCTTTGGCCGGCGTCGCAGTTGTGGTGATCGTAGTCATAGGCGGCCCGATGTCAGCGCCAGCGTCCTCGCCGCTGCCGGAAGCTACTTCGCCTCGACGGCCACGGGATTCGCCACTTCCTGTTTCTTCTTCCAGTCGTGAATCGCCGCGCGGATGGCGTCTTCCGCCAGTACCGAGCAGTGAATCTTCACCGGAGGCAGCGAGAGCTCCTTCACGATTTCCGTGTTCTTGATCTGCAGCGCCTCTTCCACGGTCTTGCCCTTCACCCACTCCGTGGCCAGGGAAGACGATGCGATCGCCGAGCCGCAGCCGAAGGTCTTGAACTTGGCGTCTTCTATGACGCTGGTCTGCGGGTTCACCCGGATCTGCAGCTTCATCACGTCGCCGCACTCGGGAGCGCCCACCAGGCCGGTTCCGACTTCGGTGCTGCTCTTGTCCATGGAGCCGACGTTGCGCGGGTTGTTGTAGTGATCGATTACTTTATCGCTGTATGACATTTAGCTTCTCCTCACCCTCTCTTGGATTTCGAGCTCGCAGGGGCTAAAGCCCATATCGTGCGCGGCTCACATCGGCACAGCCGGAGCCGTGCCCTTCCCATTGCTATTCCGCCGCCCACTTTACCGACTTCAAATCCACGCCTTCTTTCGCCATCTCATACAGCGGCGAAAGTTCCCGTAGACGCGTCACCGTCTCCACAACCCGGTCGGCTACATAGTCGACTTCCGCCTCAGTATTGAATCGGCCGATACCAAAACGAATCGAGCTGTGCGCCAGGTCATCGCCCGCGCCCAGAGCCTTCAATACATATGATGGTTCAAGCGTCGCCGAGGTGCATGCCGAACCGCTGGAAACCGCAATATCGTTGATGCCCATCAGCAATGATTCGCCTTCCACGTACGCGAAGCTGATGTTGAGGTTGCCCGGCAGCCGGTGCTCCATCGAGCCGTTAATAAAGGTTTCGTCCAGCCGGCTCATGATGCTGTCCCGCAGCCGGTTACGCAGACCGGCGAGCTTGCAGGATTCCTTGGCCATCTCTTCCGTCGCAATGGCGCAGGCTTTGCCCAGCCCCACGATTCCCGGCACATTCAGCGTTCCCGAACGCATGCCGCGCTCGTGGCCGCCGCCGTCGATAATGGCGGAAAT
>Ga0335078_10007148_pt1 | contig 16535 bp, 13 predicted proteins | sample Lox_Sample_32_FD_206711 | JGI IMG/M metagenome (GOLD analysis project Ga0335078, IMG submission 206711) | Soil microbial communities from Loxahatchee National Wildlife Refuge, Florida, United States - Lox_Sample_3.2 | ecosystem: Environmental > Terrestrial > Soil > Wetlands | place: USA...
AGCTGCTCGACGAGGTTCGCGCGATCGCCGAGCGCGGCGCGTTCACGCTCGGCGAGGCCGTGGAGGAGTTCGAGCGCGAGTTCGCCGCCTACTGCGAGACGGGCTTCGCGGTGGGCGTCTCGTCGGGGACCGAGGCGCTCACGCTGGCGCTGCGCGCGCTCGAGATCGGCCCCGGCGACGAGGTGATCGTGCCGAGCAACTCGTTCATAGCGACGGCCGAGGCCGTCAGCCTGGTCGGCGCCGTCCCCCGCCTCGTGGACGTGGACCCGGACTCGCACCTGATCACCGCGGAGATCGTGCAGCGCAGCCTGGGGCCGAAGGTGCGCTGCGTGATCCCCGTGCACCTGTTCGGCGCGACCGTCGAGATGGAGCCGATCGTGGCGCTGGCGCGCGAGGCGGGCGTGCACGTCGTCGAGGACGCCTGCCAGGCCCACGGCGCGCGCTGGCGCGGGCGGCGCGTCGGCAGCTTCGGGGCGTTCGGCTGCTTCAGCTTCTACCCCACCAAGAACCTCGGCGCGTGGGGCGACGCGGGCGCCGTCGTCACCGCGGTGCCCGAGCTGGCCGAGCGGGTGCGCCTGCTGCGCGCCCACGGCGAGCGGCCGCGCTACACCCACCGCATCGTCGGCTCCACCGCGCGCCTGGACGCGCTGCAGGCAGCCGTGCTGCGCCCCAAGCTAGCGCGCCTGGACGAGGCCAACGAGGAGCGCCGCCGGCTGGGCGCTCAGCTCTCCGGGCTGATCCGCGACGGGCTCGCCCGCGCGGGATGCGAGGAAGCGCTCGAGCTGCCGGCCGCGCCCGGCGAGGACGAGGACCACGTCTACCACCTGTTCGTCGTGCGCAGCGATCGGCGCGACCAGCTGCGCGAGCGCCTCTCGCGCCACGGCGTGGCATCGGCCGTTCACTACCCCACGCCGATCCACCTGACGGAAGCGTACGCGCACCTCGGCCTGCGGGCGGGCAGCCTGCCCGCGAGCGAGCGTCTGGCCGAGCGCATCTGCTCGCTGCCGCTGTTCCCGACGATGAGCGCAGCCGAGGTCGAGCGCGTGGCCGACGCGGTGGTGGAGTTCGCGCAAGAAGCCAGGTGAAGCCCTCGTTAGGTAGTTCGTGGACGCGGGACTGATCACTCGACATCGGATTGGGGAGGCATGAGGACTCTGGTAACCGGCGGCGCCGGCTTCATCGGCACGCACCTCGTCTCGGAGCTGGTGCGCCGCGGCGATCAGGTGGTCGTGCTCGACTCGCTCGAGGAGCAGGTCCACGGCGGCGTGCCCCCACAGCTGCCGCCGTCGGTGGAGCTCGTGGTGGGCGACGTCGGCGACCGGGAGGCGGCCGACCGCGCGCTTGCCGGAGTGGACCGCGTGGTGCACCTCGCGGCGGCGGTCGGCGTCGGGCAGTCGATGTACGAGATCGCCCGCTACACGGACCGCAACACGATGCAGACCGCGATCTTCCTCGAGCGCCTGGTGGCGCAGCGCCCGCTGCCGGCGCGCCTGGTGGTCGCCTCCTCGATGTCGATCTACGGGGAGGGCGAGTACGAGTGTCCCGAGCACGGCCGCACGGCGCCGCCGCCGCGGACCGAGGAGCAGCTGCTCGCGCGCCAGTGGGAGCTCGTGTGCCCGTCCTGCGGCGCGGAGCTCGCGCCCGTCGGCACCCGCGAGGACAAGAGCCTGATCCCGACGTCGATATACGCGATCACCAAGCGCGACCACGAGGAGCTGTCGCTCGTCACCGGGGCCGCATACGGCATTCCCGCGGTGGCGCTGCGCTTCTTCAACGTGTACGGCCCCGGACAGGCGCTGTCCAACCCGTACACCGGCGTAGCCGCGATCTTCGCCTCGCGGCTGCTCAACGGGCGCCCGCCGATCGTCTTCGAGGACGGCGAGCAGTCGCGCGACTTCACCCACGTCAGCGACATCGTGCGGGCGATCGTGCTCGCGCTCGAGTCCGAGCGCGCGGCCGGACACGCGATCAACCTCGGCACGGGACGTCCGAGCACGGTGCTGCAGATCGCGCACGCGCTCTCGGCCGGCCTGCAGACGGCGATCGACCCGATCTGCAACGGCCAGTACCGCGCGGGCGACATCCGCCACTGCGTGGCCGACCCCACGCGCGCCCGCGAGCTGCTGGGCTTCGAGGCCGCGACCACGCTGGAGGACGGGATGCGCGACCTGCTCGCATGGCTCGCCGACCAGGAGGCGGTCGATCGCGTCGACGACGCCACCCGCGAGCTGGCCGCGCACGGCCTCGCCCGCTGAGCCGCGCACCGGTGAGCCCGCTGGACGAGGACCCCGAGGAGATGGCCGATCTGGCGATCGTGATCGTCTCCACCAACGAGGCGCACTGGCTCGAGCGCTGCCTGCCGAGCGTGTTCGAGCGCGCGGGCGACGCCCGGCTGGAGGTGATCGTGGTGGACAACTCCTCGAGCGACGGCACGCGCGAGCTGGTGGAGTCGAGCTTCCCGCAGGCGCGCGTGGTGAGCTCGCCCAATCGCGGCTTCGCCTATGGCAACAACCGAGGGCTGGAACGGGCGAACGCGCGCTACCTGCTGCTGCTCAACCCCGACACCGAAGTGCTCGACGGCACGTTCGGGGAGATGGTCGCGCTGCTCGACGCGCGACCGCAGGTGGGTCTCGCGGGCGTGCGCCAGGTGACGGCCGACGGCACGCTGTGGCCCACGATCCGCCGCTTCCCGAGCGTCACCCGCGCGCTCGGCACCGCGCTGTCCTCCGAGCGCTGGCCCGTGCAGCCGTCGTGGGCGGGAGAACGCGTGCTCGATCCCCGCCAGCACGAGCGGGAGCGGGAGTGCGACTGGACCTCGGGCTCGTTCATGCTCGTGCGCCGCGAGGCGCTGCTGAGCGCGGGGCTGCTGGACGAGCGCTTCTTCATCTACTCCGAGGAGCCGGACCTGTGCCTGCGCATCAAGCGCGCGGGCTGGCAGGTGCGTCACATGCCGCAGATGACGATCGTCCACCATGCCGGCAAGGGCGGGGTGCGCCCGCGCATGGTTGCGCAGGACGCCTACACGCGCATGCAGTACGCGCGCAAGCACTTCAGCCCGAGCTACCGCCGGCTGTACCTCTCGATGTGGGGGTTGCGCTGCCTGCTCCGCGCCGCCGGGGCGCCTCTGGCAGGCGAGCAGGCGGCCGCCCACCGCGAGGCTGCGCTGCTGGCTCTCAGAACGCTGAGCGGCCGCGCCGAGCCGCCGTTCGGCGCACCGCCCGCCACCGCCGTCACCCCTTTCGTGGACGCGCAAGAACGGCCGCCGGCCACTCGTTGCTTGCCCACGTGAGGAGCCTCATCGTCGTCACCGACAGCCCGATGATGGTGGGCGCGATCCGCGCGGGGCTGAGCGACCACCAGACGTTCCGGCTGCTCGGCTACCTCACCCCCGGCAAGGCCACGGCCGAGCGGATCGCGGAGTCGGGCGCCGAGGTGGTGCTCGTCGACGAAGCCGACAACCCCGATCACACGATCGCGCTGATTCGCGCCGTCAAGGAGGCGGACGAGCAGATCACGATCGTCTTCCTTGCGATCCAACTGGGGGGAGACCATATCGAGCGCGCCTTCGGCGCAGGCGCCAGCAGCGTCATCTCCAAGGCGATTCACCCCCGCGCCCTGACCACCTTCCTGGACGAGTCGCTGAAGGACCACATCGTCCACTCCCCGGCCACCGTCAGCGCGTGCGGCGAGGCGCAGACGGCGCTCGCCGAGGAGCACCTGGCGTTGACCAGCCGCGAGCTGGGCATCCTCGAGCTGGTCGCCGCCGGCGCCACCAACCACGAAATCGCCCAGCAGCTGTGGATCACGCGGCAGACGGTGAAGTTCCACGTCTCCAACATCTACCGCAAGCTCGGCGTCAACAACCGCACCGGCGCCTGCCACTACGCGCACGTCAACGGCATCCTCGGCGCGCGCGCCGCGGAAGCGGCCTCGATCGCCTCCTGAGCGCCTGGCCGCGGCCGGCCCTCAGGCCGCCATGCGGTCTTCGCGCACGCCGGCCCGCCCGACGGCGGCGGCGATCAGCTCGGCCAGCTCATCGAGCAGCATGGGGTTGCTGTCCAGGCGCTCGAGCGGGCCGCGTTTTGACAGCTCGATCCGCGCGAGATCGTCCTCCCGCTCGAGCAGCGTCGCGCGTCCGATGCCCTGGAGCCAGCGGTCCACCGCGCCGATCTTGCCCTGGAAGATGCCGTAGGCGGGGATCCCGAGGTAGGCCGCCTCGCGCAGCATCGTGCCGCCCGAGCAGATCACCAGATCGACGCTCTTGAGCAGCGACACGAACGGCACCGCGCGCTCCAGCACGAGCGGCGGGACCCGCCAGTCGAGGCCGTCCAGCAGGCGTGCCTGCACGGGATCGCGCGGCGAGAGCACGAGCTGCGCCTCCGAGCCGGCGAGCTGCGCGAGCGTCGCGCGCGCGAAGCTGCTGGAGGCCGCCTTGTAGTAGTGGCTGGTCTCGGACGGCGGGCGGAACAGCACGCGCACCGCCCGCTCGGGGACCGCCCCGAGGTCGTGCGCGGCGATCGCCTCCACGTCCACCTCCGCGAACGTCAGGTCCTCCTTCAGGCCCTTGAAGGCGATCAGCTGGCTCGCGCGCAGGCCGCGCCGGCGCAGCGTCTCGGTGGCGATCGCCTCGGGGTGCAGGATCGTCGAGCCGGTGAACAGGAACGCGCTCATGTTGACGTGCTCGTAGTCGCCGATCAGGAAGCTGGGGATCCGCATCGTGCGCGCGGCGATCGCCGACGCGCGCGAGGCCGCCAGCACCGCCCCGGGCCTGCCGGCGCCGGCGAAGAAGCGCGACAGCTCACGCGCGCGCGTCCACGCAGCGGTGGCCTTGTGCAGCTTGCGCGTGCCCACGCGCGCGCCGAAGACCTCCGCCTCCACGCCCGCGCCGCGCAGCATCTCGACGGTGCTGCCGTAGTCGCGTGCGGTGAGCACGGTCTCGATCCCCAGGCGCTCGAAGGCGCCGCGGAAGGGAAGCAGGTACTGCACCTGCGGCGGGTTCTCGATGTCGATCCAGACCTTCATCGCAGCGCGTGCGGCTCGCCCTCGACGACGATCGAGCGCGGTGAGCAGGAGCGCGGCTGCGGCAACTGCTCGTGGCCGGACCACACGTACAGCACCCATCCGGGGTGATAGGAGCGACATTCGCGGTTGAAGCGCACGCGGGCGCTGCGCGGCGGCTGCGACACCGCCCGCGGCCCCAGCCCGCGCAGGTAGCGCCGCGCGCGCGGCCATCGCTCGGCGCGCTCGATCGAGCGGTAGAACCAGGCATACGGGCGATCGACCACGATCGCGCGGCCGAGCTCGTTCTCGCCGAGGTTCCAGCGAAAGCTGCGCTCGATCGCGCCCTCGACGCCTTCCGTCCCGCGCTCGCGCGCGGGAAGCAGGAACAGCATCGCCATGCTGTCCTGGTGGACGGTGAAGATCGGGTACACGTCGATCGGCATCGCGGTGCGCACGTCGAGCATCCACGGCCACGCCCCGTCCTCGCCCTGCAGCGCCAGCACGCGCGCCAGGCAGGCGTCGAACAGCTCTCCGGCGCGCGCGCTGTCGAAGACCCTGTGGTGCTCGTGCATCGCGCGCAGGAAGTACACGACGCTGCCGAACGACACCGTGTGCGCGCGGTAGCGCCGCGTGCTGTGCCGCGGCATGCCCGTGACGGGGTGCACGAAGCCGCGCTCGAGCGTCTGGAAGATCAGCCGGGCGAGCTCGCGCGCACGCTCCTGCGAGGCCCACGCGCTCGCGCCCCACAGCATCCACGACAGCTCCTGCGCGTTGAGCGTGCGCGCCGGGTCGCCGTCCGCGAGCGCCCGCTCGATGCGCCCCAGCGAGCGCTCGACGGCCGGGTGCGAAGGATCGGCGGCCGCCAGCAGCACGAGCAGCAGCCCGTGGTCGCCGCAGTTGGCGATCTCGGGCTCCCACGCCGACAGGAACTCGCCCACCCGCGCGCCGACCGGCCCGAGCCACTCGATCTCGCCGCCGTGGCGCTCGGCCTCGCGCAGGCCGAGGTAGGTGTTGATCGTGTAGCGCAGCGCCCACGGCGTGTCGAAGTCGTGGACCGCCGCACCATGCTCGTCCAGGCGCGAGCGCCAGGAGAACAGAGCCCGGCGCGGGTCGTAGGCGTGGCTCAGGTAGTCGAGCGCCTGGCCGCAGTACCGGTTCACGGCACGAGGTCCGGTGTTCACAGCGCGAGGTCCAGTGTCAGGGGCGCGATCTCCGCCAGCTCCGCACCGGAGGGCGCGTCGTCCTCGGCCAGCAGCACGTCCGCGACGCGCTGCGAGGCGTTGCCGTCCCAGCCCACCGGCGCCTCGGGCGCCCGTGCGGCGCCGTCGAGCCACTCGGGGATCCGTGCGATCGCCTCCGGGCGCAGCCCCAGCAGCCGGTTGCTCCCCTGCGTGATCGTGACGGGGCGCTCCGTGTTCTCGCGCAACGTGAAGCAGGGAACGCGCAGGAACGTCGTCTCCTCCTGCACGCCGCCGGAGTCGGTGAGCACGCCGCCGGCGAAGGTCTCGAGCGCCAGGAAGTCGATGTAGCCGACGGGGTCCACGATGCGCAGGCCGGGGGTGTCCTGCGCCCCGCGGTGCATGCGCGCGCGCGTGCGCGGGTGCATCGGGAACACGACCGGCAACTCGCCGGCGACCTGCGCGAGCGCGTCCATCACCGCCTCGAGCAGCGGGCCGTCCACGAGCGCCGGGCGGTGCAGCGTGACGAGCAGGTAGCGGCCGCGCTCGAGACCCAGCTCCGCGTGCACGCCGGACTCGGCGACGCGCGGGCGCAGGCTGACGAGCGTGTCGATCATCGTGTTGCCGACGAACTGCACGCGCTCGTCCTCGACCCCCTCCTTCATCAGGTTGGCGGCCGCCTCGGGGCTGTGGATGAAGCACCAGCGCGAGAGCTGGTCGACGAGCACGCGGTTGATCTCCTCGGGCATCGAGCGGTCGAAGCTGCGCAGGCCCGCCTCCAGGTGCGCTATCGGGATGCCGAGCTTGGCCGCGGCAAGCGCGGCGGCCAGCGTGGAGTTGACGTCCCCGGGGACGACCACCAGGCGGGGGCGCAGCTCGGTGAGCACGCCCTCCAGGCGCTCGAGCGCGCGAGCCGTCTGCACGGCGTGCGTGCCCGAGCCGACGCCGAGCAGGTAGTCGGGCCTGGGCATGCCCAGCTGGTCGAAGAACACGTCGGACATCTCGGCGTCGTAGTGCTGGCCGGTATGCGCCAGCACATGGCGCAACTCGGGCGCGCGCGCGCGCATCTCGCGCACGACCGGCGCCATCTTGACGAAGTTCGGTCGCGCGCCGACGACGTACAGGACGCTCGCCGTCGCGTCCTCTGATCCGCCTCGGCGGCAGGCGGCATCGTGGCTGCGCCCGTGCATTGCGCGTGGAATCTAGGTCAGCGAGCGGTGGTTCCCCACGGCCGTTAGGCCAGATGTTCGCCCCGCACGCCCCCCGTCCCTAGCCGACCGGCTAGGCCCCCGGCCGCGAGGGCGCGTCCTCGCGGTCCCAATTCTTGGACCTAGCCGATGGGCTAGTCGCCGAACTCGTCTTAAGGCCATGCCGCCGCGTGCGGGACGACCTACGATGCCCGGCATGGCACCCCGTGACTCCGCGGTCAAGACCGCGACAAGGCGCAGGGCGGCGGGTGCCTCCGCCGGCAACGGCAAGGCGCCGGCGGCGCATCCGCAGCTCACCGCGCGTGAACTCGACGTCATCGAGCTGGCCGCGCGGGGGCTCACGAACAGCCAGATCGCGCAGCGTCTGGACCTCAGCACTTACGCGATCAAGTTCCACCTCTCATCCGCATACGGAAAGCTCGGCGTGTCGAACAGGACGCAGGCCGCGGTCGCGTATCTCAACTTCAGACAGGGAGGTCTGCTCTGACATGGACGTAGGACTCTTCGCAGCAGTTGTGTGGCGATCGAAACGGCTGGTCCTATTTGGGGTGCTGCTCGGCGCCGTGCTCGCCGTGCTCGCGTATGGCACGCCCAGCTTCAAGGGCGGGCGGCCGACGATCACGCCGCGCGGGGCCGAGAGCTGGACGAGCGAATCGCAGCTGCTGATCACCCAGCCGGGCGACCCCTATGGCCGCGCCGGGTACTCCGGCGTCGAGACGCTGGCCTCGCTGTCGCCGATCTACGCCACCCTCGCCAACGGCAACGCCGTCCAGGAGGAAATCAGCAGGAAGGCGAACGTGCCCGGGTCGGTGACCGCCTCCGAATCCCTCGACGTCGCCACGAGCGTCGGGCTTCCGTTCATCAACCTGCTCGCCACCGCGCCCACGAAGGCCGACGCGGAAACGCTCGTCACGCGCGCCGCGCAGGTGGTTCAGGCCTACGTCAACCGCCAGCAGGCCGACTCGCGGGTCCCGGCGAACCTGCGCATCGAACTGCCGATCGACAAGACCGCGACCGGCACCAAGCTCGTCAAGGGCCACAAGCTCAGCATCCCGATCCTGCTGTTCTTCGCGGTGTTCGTCGCCACGCTCTCGCTCGTGTTCCTGAAAGAGGGGTTCCTGCCGCGGGTCGCGGCTGAAATCGGGCGCGTGCGATCCCCGGAGACGGCCGCGGAGCAGGCCGGCGTGGCGACGGCGACGGAGCTCGAGCTCGCGCCAGAGCCCGAGTCCCCCCACATAGAACCGAGCTTCAGCGGCGCGGGCGCCGGCATTCGCCGCAGCCCCGTCGCGTTCCGCGAAGACCGCTAGGCGGTGAGGCAGGCGATGGTCCGCGAGCACCGCCTGCCGGCGTCGGTCGCCGTGTTGGGCGCCTTCATGGCGCTGGTCGCGGCCGACATCGCCGTCGAGCCGGACGACGCGAAGACGGCGGCGGCGGCGCTGCTCGCCGTCGCCGCCGGCACCTGGGCGTTGCGCCTGGTCAAGAACTGGACGACGGTGATCGCGGCGATGCTGCTCGTGTTCCTGCTGATACCCAGCGACGGACGCTACACGCTGCCCAACTCGCTGCCCTTCCAGCTCGAGCCGTATCGCGTGGCGATGGCGCTGCTGCTGGTGGGCTGGGTGATCGCGCTGCTGGTGGACCCCCGGGTGCGCGCGCGGCGCACCGGCTTCGACGGGCCGATCGCGCTGCTCCTCGCCGTCGCCCTGGCTTCGGAGGTGGCCAACCCTTCGCGCGTGAGCACCGTGTCGAGCGTCGTGATCAAGGCGCTGTGGCTGTTCCTCTGCTACGTGCTGTTCACCTACGTGCTCGTCAGCGTCGTGCACAAGCGCGCGGCCGTGGAGCGCCTGCTCACGGTGCTCGTGTCGGGCGCCTGCGTGGTGGGGCTCGGCGCCGCCATCCAGCGACAGACCGGCTCCAACATCTTCGACCACCTGCACACGCTGCTGCCGGGCTTTCACTACAACCCGGCGGGCGAAGTGGGCGCGGAAGAACGCGGCGGCAGCCTGCGCGCGACCGCCTCGGCGGGCGATCCGATCGAGCTCAGCGCGTCGATGGCGATGATGATCCCGCTGGCCGCATACCTGGCGATCAGCCGCAAACGGCGAGCCTGGTGGCTGGGGGTGGTGCTGCTCGTGCTCGGGGACTTCGCCGGCGGCTCGCGCACTGGCCTCGTCGGCCTGCTGGTGGCGCTGGCCGTGTTCGTGTGGCTCCGTCCGCGCCAGACGCTGCGCTGCTGGCCGGCGATCATCCCGCTGGTGGCGATCGTCCACGTCGCCTCGCCCGGGGCGCTCGGCGGCGTCAAAGAGCTGTTCTTCCCCAAGGAAGGCCTCGCGGCGAGCCAGAGCGAAGTCTTCTATCAGCCGACGCCCACGGGCGCCAAGGTCGTGCTCTCCAGCCGGTTGTCGCGCATCGGGCCCGAGCTCGAAGAATTCAGCAACTACAACCCGCTCGTCGGTCAGGGCTACGGCACGCGCGTGACCGGACGCTCGACCGTTGCCGACAACGCCATCATCCTCGACGACCAGTGGCTGGGGACGCTCCTGGAGACGGGGGTGCTCGGCGTGCTCGGCTGGCTGTGGCTGTTCACGCGGGCGATTCGCCGGCTCGGCAGGCGCGCCAAGCTCGAACGCGGCACGCCCGAGGGGTGGCTGCCGGTCGCGCTCGCCGCCTCGATCGCCACGTTCGCCACCTCGATGGCCCTCTATGACGCGCTGTCCTTCGATCAGGGCGCGCAGCTCGCGTTCACGATCATCGGCCTCGCCGCCGTGGTCCTGTCGCTGCCCGTCTCGCGTGCCGCCGGCACGCCAACGGCGACGTGAGCCGATCGAGCGTGCTGGCGACGCCCGCCCCCGCCGCCGGCGACGCCGGGGCGATCGTGCGCTGCCCGAGCGGGGAGAGCGCGCGGCTGACGCTGGCCCGCAGCGTCGAGGCCGTGCGCGAGCTGCGCCCCCGCTTCGAGCGCGCCCAGCCGCAGCAGATCGACGCCGAGCTCGACTACTTCCTCACCGTCGTCGAGCATCGCGGCGCGGTGCTCCAGCCGCACGTGCTGGCGCTCGACCTCGCCGACGGTCGTGAGATCACGGTCGTGGCACGGCTCGAACGCCAGCCCGGCGCGATCGCGCGCGGCGCCCGGCCGCTGCGCCGGCTGCAGGTCAGCTTCGGCGGCATCGTCGGCGCCGACTCGCGCGCCGACTGCGAGCTCGCGCTCGCCGCGATACGCGGCGTGCTGAGCGGCGGCGAAGCCGATTTCGCGGTGCTGCCGATGATCCAGGAGGGCTCGCAGCTGTACGAGCTCGCGCGCGCGGGCGCGTCCTGGTGGCGGCGCGACCACGTGCCCTCACGCAGCGTCCACTGGCTCGCCGAGATCCCCGATTCGCTGGATCGGTACATCGCGGCGCGCGGCAAGAGCACGCGGCGCAACCTCAAGCGCCGCCCCCGGCGGATCCTCGACACCTACGGCGACGCGGTCGAGGTTCGCGCCTATACCGAGCCCGAGCAGTTGGAGGAGCTCGCCGCGTGCCTGGAGTCGATCACGGCCAAGAGCTACCAGCGCGGGCTCCACGTCGGCTACACGGGCGACCAGATGCAGCGCGCGCTGATGGACCTGGCGGCGCGGCGCGGCTGGCTGCGAGCGCAGGTGCTCCACATCGCCGGGACGCCCGTCGCGTTCATTCTCGGCTATTGCTACCGTGGCACGCTCTATGGTCATTCGACCAGCTTCGATCCTGCGTACGGTCAGCTGCGGGTGGGAGAGTACGTGCAACTGAAGATGGCGGAGGCGCTGTGCCTCGAGCCGGGCGTGCACACGTGGGACTTCGGCTCGGGAGAGGCCGAGTACAAGCAGGCGTTCGGCGACCGCCGGCTGCGGGAGGCCGAGGTGCTGCTGTTCGGGCCCTCGCTCGCGGCGATCGGCTACAACGCCGTGCGCAGCGCTCGCGTGGCCGCGTCCAGCGCCGCCAAAGCATGGGTGGCGAACAGCAGGCTCGGCGCGCGCCTGAAGGGCGCGCGGCGTGAGCGAGCCCTGCGGCGCGCCCGCTCGCTGGCTGCGGAGTGATGCGCCGGCGAGCGGTGCTGGTGGGCCTGGCCGCGGCGATCGCGCTGCTCGCGCTGACGGCGGCGCACGCGCTCGCTCCGAGCGCGCGCACGCGCGGCGACGCGAGCACGCCGCCCTACCGCACGTTCTACATCAGCTATGCCTCGGGCAGCGAATCCAACGGCGGCGCGTCCAAGGGCGAACCGTGGCAGCGCGCCCCTGGCATGAACGGGTTCAGCGCCAGCTACACGCACAAAGCCGGCGACCACTTCATCTTCGAGGGGGGCGTCACCTGGCCGCACAGCGCGCTGCCGCTGGCGCCGCCCGAAGGCAGCGCCGGGTCCGGCGAAGCCGGCGACCCCGACGTGTACGGCGTGGACGAATCGTGGTATGCGGGCGCTCGCTACGAACGCCCGATCTTCGACGCCGACGACGAAGAAGTCACCGCCGGCTGCTCGCACGAACGCTGCAGCGAATACAACGCGCTCGTGGACATCGGCCACGACAACTACATCACGATCGAAGGCATCCACTTCGTCGGCTGGGCCAACACCAAGACCTCGCCCTACGGGACCTGCGCCGTCATCACCTGGGAACCCTCCACCGAAGACGAACGCGAATACGAATCGGGCAAGAACATCACGATCGACAACGTGGTCATCAACGACTTCACCGTCGGCGACAAACTCGACCAGGTGGCCGCGGACGAGCCCGACGGCGAATCGGAAGGCCGCCGCTGCGCGGCGATCGTCGGCCGCCACGGGACGAACACCACGCCGGAGGGCGAATCGGTGGTGGAGGACAGCACGATCGAAGGGATTCCGTCGAAACCGACGGCGCCATACGGCGGATCGTGGGTGGAAGGCATCAGGAGCGTGCCCAACGCGCTCAACGACACGATCAAGTACATGAACAACATGTACTTCCCCGGCGGCGGCGGCGGGGTCATCGCCGGGAATCGGTTCGAAGACTGCGGCTACCCCGAATTTCCCGAAGGCTATCAGGGCGAAGACCACGCGAACGTGATCGAGTTCGACGACACCGAAGCCGAACGCCTGCACGGCACGCCGATCTACATCTACGACAACGTGATCGACGGCTCGGGCGACAACGGCCACGCCGAGTGCGAGTCGAGCTTCCTCGCCCGCGGCGAACAGTACGTGTGGAACAACGTGTACCTGCACGTGCAGGGCAACCCGCTCGAGGTCGAAGCCCAGGAAAACCACGACGGCAAAGACTGGTTCTTCAACAACACGCTCGAAGGCGCCGGCCTCGGCAGGGGCGGGCCGTGCATCCAGGAGGGCCACGGCGGCTATCAGATGGCGCTCGTCGTGGTCGAGAACAACCTCTGCATCGGCGACGGCGAAGTGGCCGCCAGGACCGGCCCGCACAAGCTCGACGCGGTGAAGATCGAAGAAAGCCACAACCTGCTGCTGACGCCCGCGCAGGCCCAGGCGGACGGCTACACGACCAGCGAGACCTTCGCCTACTCGCCCGCGAGCGAACGCGCGCCGAGCGTCGGAGCCGGCATCAACCTCAGCTCGTGGTGCTCGAGCTCGCCGCTGCAGGGGCTCTGCCAGGACACCGACTACGGCGGCGCGCGCCAGCCGCTGCAGCGCCCCGCCTCCGGCGCCTGGGACATCGGCGCGTACCAGTTCGCGGCCGGATCCTCGCCGCCGGCCGAAGAAGACGAAGACGGCGAAGGCGCAGGAGGCGGCACGGGCACCACCAGCACGGACGGCTCGAACGGGAGCCCGCAGGGCCCGGGCGGCTCCACCGAGCCCTACACCCTGACCCTGCCCGCGACGGGCACGTCCGCGGCCGCGGCTGGCGCCGCGGCGCTGCGCGCCACGATCGTCTCGACGCGCGCGCGAGAGAGCAACCACCGCGCACGGATCAGGCTCGCATGCAGCGGCGGCAGGGCGGGCGATGACTGTCGCGGCGTGCTCAGCGCGCGGTTCACCGAGCGTCTGCCCGCGCGACGCCGCGTGCACGGCCGCACGCGCGTGGTCAGCATCCTCAAGACGGTGACGCTCGGCCGCGCCGGCTACGCGATCCCGACGGGCACCTCGGCGACCGTCGCGCTCCCGCTCAGCTCCCAGGCGCTCGCGCTGCTCGAACACGCGCACGGGCATTCGCTGCGGGCGCGCGTGACGGCGACGCTCGACGCGGGCCAGGCGAGCGCCCGCGTGCTCACGCTGCGGCTGGGCTGAGGGCGCGCGCGCCCGCGGCCTCCCGCTGCCACAGCTCGAGCATCAGCAGCGTCCACAGGCGGCGGTTGTGGTCGTGCGTGGCCGCCTGGTGCTCGTCGAGCAGGCGGCGCACCTCCTGCTCGCGGCACCACCCCAGCAGCGTCGAGCCGGGGTCGAGCAGCACCTCGCGCGCGAACTCCCGCAGCTCGCCGCGAAACCAGCGCGCGATCGGAAGCTCGAAGCCGCGCTTGGGCGCGTCGAGGATCTCGTCCGGGACCCATCCGCGCAGGGCGGCGCGCAGGATCACCTTGCGCTGGCCGCGAGCGGCCTTCATCTGCGCCGGCAGCGAGGCGGCCAGCTGCATCAGCTCGGGGTCGAGCAGCGGCGAGCGGCCCTCCAGCGAGTAGGCCATCGTGGCGATGTCCATCTTCGCCAGCAGGTCGCCCGGGAGGTAGCTGTTGACGTCCACGTCCAGGAAGCGGTCGAGCAGGTCCTCGGCGCCGGAGCGTCGCCAGGGCGCGAGCAGCACGTCGGCCGCGCGCGAAGGGCCGAGCGCGGCGGCGTGCTCGGGCGTGTACAGGCTGCGGCGCTCGGCTTCGCTGAACTTCGAGTTCTGCGCCAGGTAGCGCTCCTCGCGGCTGAGCGCCAGCGCCAGCGCGAAGCGCCCCAGCCGGCTGCGCAGCGCGCGCGGGTCGCCACCCAGCGGCACGCGCCGCGCGAGCGCCGCGGCCGCGCTGCGCAGGCCGCGCGGCAGCCGGTCCAGCTCGGCGAGCGCGAGGTTGGTCGTGTAGCGCGGGTAGCCGGCGAAGCTCTCGTCGCCGCCGTCGCCGTTGAGCGCCACCGTCACGTGTTCGGCGGCGAACCGCGCCAGGTAGAAGCACGGCACCGCCGAGGCGTCGGCGAACGGCTCGCCGTAGTGGCGCACCATCTTCGGCAGGATCTCGATCGCGTCGGGTGAGACGACCAGCTCGTGGTGGTCGGTGGCGAACTCGCGCGCGGTGCGCCTCGCCAGAGGCAGCTCGTTGAAGCGCTCCTCCTCGAAGCCGATCGAGAACGTCCTCACGGGGGCGGACGAGCTCTCGGCCATCGCCGCGACCACCGCCGCGGAGTCCACGCCGCCGGACAGGAACGCGCCCATCGGCACGTCGGCGACCATGCGCCGCGCGACCGCCGCGCGGATCGCCTCGCGCACCTCCTCCTTGGCCTGCCGGGCGGGCCGGGGCGCCGGCTTGCGCGAGTACTCCAGGCGCCAGTAGCGCTCGATCCGCGCCGCGCCGTCGCGGTAGGTGAGCGTGCTGGCGGGCATCAGCTTGCGCACCGCCGCGTACGCGCTCATCGGCGCGGGCACATAGCCGAAGGCCAGGTAGGCGTCGAGCGCGTGGTGGTCGAGCTCGCGCGGGACCTCGGGGTCCTGCATCAGCGCCCCGAGCTCGGAGGCGAAGCTCAGCGCGCCGGGGCGCTCGCAGTAGAACAGCGGCTTCTTGCCCACGCGGTCGCGCGCGATCAGCAGCTGGCGCCTGCGGCTGTCCCACAGCGCGAACGCGAACATCCCCTGCAGCTCGCGCACGCAGTCCGGGCCGAGCTCCTCGTACAGGTGCACGATCACCTCGGTGTCGCCCTCGGTCTCGAGCCGGTGCCCGTTCGCGCGCAGGCGGCGCCTGAGCTCGCGGAAGTTGTAGATCTCGCCGTTCAGCACCACTGTGACGGAGCGGTCCTCGTTGTGGATCGGCTGGTCGCCGGTGACGAGATCGACCACGCGCAGCCGCTGGATGCCCAGCCCCACGCCGTCGTCGAGGTGCAGCCCGCGCGCGTCGGGTCCGCGATGCTGCTGCGCCGCGCACATGCGCTCCAGCACGTCGCGCTCGACCGGAGCCCGAGCGGCCCGAGCGATGCCGGCGATGCCGCACATCGCGTGCCGTCAGTGCTCGCGCACGGGGATCGAGATGGGACGGCGCCGGCGCGGGAGCCGCTGCGCAAGCTCATCGCGGGCGCGCTCGCGCAGCTCACGGCGCACGAAGCTGCGGAACTCGGGGTCCTCGACCCTGGGCACGCGCAGCAGCGCCGAGCGCAGGTAGCCGTACAGGAAGGCGACGCCGGACAGCCCTCGCGGTCGCTCGCGCGCGACCTTGAACGCCCGCAGCGTCACCCACGGCAGGGTGAGCTGGACGATGTACGCGCACTGGCCGTGGCGCGCGCGCCCGCGCAGGATCCCGTCGGCGCTCGCGGTGTGGCGATGGTGCAGCGCGATCAGCTGGGGCATCGTGCGCGTGCCGAAGCCGCGCATGCGCGCGTAGACCTCGTCGAGCGCGTCCCACCCGAGACGCTCCTGGATGCCGCCGATCGCCTCCAGGCAGGCGCGGCTGTAGCACTTCAGCGCGCCGCGCACGTGGTAGTCGCTGGCGGCGTGCTCGGGACCCCAGCCCTCGCCCTCGCGCTCGCGCAGGACCCCGCCGGCAAGCCCCAGCGACGGGTCGCGGGCGAACTCGTCGAGCAGCAGCTCGAAGTAGCGCGGCGGCAGCTCGATGTCGCCGTCGAGCTTGGCGACGTGCGTGAACGAGCGCCAGTCGAGGCTGTTCAGCCCGACGTTGAACGAGCGCGGCGGCGCGGCCCTGGCGAGCCGATCGCGCGCCGAGCGCTCGGGCAGGGGGGGCGGCCCGTCGAGCACGGTCATGAAGTCCAGGCGCTCGGCGAGCCGGGCGAGGATCTGGGGCGTCTCGTCGGTCGAGTGGTCATCGACCACCAGCCACCGCTCGGGCGGGTGCGTCTGGGCCGCGAGCGCGAGCGCGACGCGCTCGATGTGGGCGGCCTCGTTGCGCACCGGCGAGACCACCAGCAGGCGCTTGCTCATCGTCAGAATCGTAGGCCCCGACGGCCGATTCGGCCGCCCTGCGCAGGTATAGCGTGGTCCAGGCCCGCCTAGCCG
>Ga0335078_10007149_pt1 | contig 16534 bp, 18 predicted proteins | sample Lox_Sample_32_FD_206711 | JGI IMG/M metagenome (GOLD analysis project Ga0335078, IMG submission 206711) | Soil microbial communities from Loxahatchee National Wildlife Refuge, Florida, United States - Lox_Sample_3.2 | ecosystem: Environmental > Terrestrial > Soil > Wetlands | place: USA...
AGACAGCACAGCGCTCAGCGGCAGCGAGTCGCTCATACGAGCACCACGCCCCCGCGACCGTCGATCACGCTGTATCCCGACGGGCTCGACGGGAGTTTTTCCGTCGGATCCGGGAAGCCCGTGACCCCGTGCCCGCGCATGCACTCGGAGATCTTCAGCATCGCGAGCTTGGCCTGCGCGGACGGCGGCCCGGTCGGCGGCCCACCGCCCGGCAGCAGATGCCGGCACTTCGATCGCGCGGCCTTGAATGCCGGCCGGTCGTTATACGTGCGAGAGCCACTCGAGCACCTGGGCGGCGTGCTCGTCGGGCGGGAAGATCGGGTAGAAGACGTGCTCGATCCGGCCGTCCGAGACGATCAGCGTCAGCCGCTTGTAGAGCCGGTCACCGCCGACCGTGAAGGTCGGGAGGCCGAGGGCCTCCGCAAGCTCGAGGCCGGTGTCGGACAAGACCTCGAAGGGGAGCTCTAGCCGCTTGGCGAGCTCGGCCTGGTACGCGGTGGTCTGCGAAGACAGTCCGTAGACAGCGGCCGCGCCGGCCGCGCGCAGATCGGCGTGGTGGTCGCGGAACCCGCACGTCTCGGGGGTGCAGCCGCGCGCGCCCGGGATCGCGTTCCAGCCCTCGGGGAGATCGACGCCGGGCTGCCCGGTCATCGGATAGATGTACAAGACGGTTCTCCCGGCGCCGAGCTCATCGAGCGCAACCTCGCCGCCGCGGGTCGAAGGGAGCACGACGTGCGGTACGTGCGTCCCCGGCAGGTGATCGGCGGCCCCGTCGTCCTCGGGGGCGGGCAGCTCGGTCGGCAGGCTCACGTAATCGGACACGGGAAGCCGTTGAGGCTAGCGCGCGGCCGCGATGATGCTGTGTAATCGGCACGTGACCGGGACCGTCGGGATCATCGGCATCGGGCGCATGGGGCTGCCGGTGTGTGCCAGGCTGACCGCCGCCGGGCTCCGAGTGGTCGCGGGCGACGTGCGTCCCGAGCGCGAACAGGACGCGCGAGACGCCGGCGCCGGCTGGGATCCCGACCCCGAGCGCCTGGTGGGCCAGGCCTCGGTGCTGATCACGGTATTGCCGGGGTCCGGCGAGCTGGTCGATGCGATGGCGGTTGCGCTCGGGTCGCTCCGCCCGAACAGCACATGGATCGATCTGACGAGCGCGGCGCCGGCGGCCGGTATGGAGCTCGTCGCGCGCGCGCACGCGCGCGGAATCGAATGCCTCGAGGCGCCGATGGGTGGCGGCGTCCACGCGGCCACGACCGGCACGCTGCAGCTGTTCGTCGGCGGGCGGAGCGATGTGGTCGAGCGTCATCGCGCGTTACTCGAGCTGCTGGGACGGGTCGAGCATGTCGGCGATCACGGCGCCGGGTACACGACCAAGCTGCTCGTCAACCTGCTGTGGTTCGGGCAGGCCGTCGCCGTGGGCGAGGCGCTCCTGCTCGCGCGCCGCGCCGAAATCGACCTGGACGTGTTGCGGTCGGCACTCGGACGGAGCGCCGCGGCAAGCGACTTCGTGTCCCGCGATCTGGACCGGCTGCTCGATGGCGACTATCTGGAGTCGTTCGGGATCGACCGGTGCTGCGAGGAGCTGGCGGCCGTGGCCGCGCTGGCGGACGAGCTCGACGTGCCGTTCGAGTTGTCGTCGACGGTCGAACGCGCGTATCGAGCGGCGCTGACGCGCTACGGCCCGGTCGACGGAGAGCTGCTGGCGGTCGCGTTGCTCGAGGAGCGCGCCGGCACCAGACTGCGTCGTAGCGCCGCGAGCTGAGCGCTCAATCCTGCACAGATTGTGCGCTTACAGCGTGAAACTGCGGCTGCTCCGCATGCGCGCCGCCGACGCGCCGCTCCAGGGCCGAAAGGCGCTGGTGATCGACGACGACATCCGCAACGTATTCGCGCTCACGTCGATGCTCGAGCGCTACGGGATGAAGGTCGTGTACGCGGAGAACGGCCGCGAGGGCATCGAGCGCCTGCACCAGCACACCAACACCGACCTCGTGCTGCTCGACATCATGATGCCCGAGATGGACGGCTACGAGACCGCCCGGGCGATCCGCTCGATGCCGCGGTTCGAGCACCTGCCGATCATCTCGCTCACCGCCAAGGCGATGAAGGGCGACCGCGAGAAGGCGCTCGCGGCGGGTGCCTCGGACTACATCGCGAAGCCCGTCGACGTCGACGAGCTGCTGGCGATGATGCGCGCCTGGCTCGACGCGTAGCGACCGGCGCGGGGTCCCGCCGCCGAGTGTGAGCGGGACCCCGAATCCACGGCGGCGTCAGTGCCGGTGGCTATGGCTCTTGAACGTGAGGGTCTGATTTCCGACCGTCGTTGACTGGCCGTTCCCGAGCGCCTCGGTCACCGCCAGCTTCACCTTGAGCAGGTGGCGCGCGGCAAGCAGTTTCCTGCCCTGGCGGTTGAGCGAGATCCGGACCGTCTGAGTCTGGCCCTCCGTGAGCGTCACGGCCGCTGACCCGACGCCGACCACGTTGTGGCGTAGTTGAGCCGCCACCGCGATCAGCCTGTGACCACGGAGCGTCTCGGCGACGGTCATCCGCAGTGACAGCTTGCACTGCGCGCCCGCCGGTCCTGTACAGGCGACGCGGACCGTCGCAGTGCTGCCCGAGACCTTGGCGTGACCGATCGTCACCGTGCCCACGACGGGCGGCGGCGGCGAGGTCGGGCTCGTGGTGATCGTCTGGTCGGCGCCCGCGAACGTCCCGAAGTCACTTACCGCCACCGCGCGGTAGTGGATCGTCGTCCCCGCCGGCAGGCCGACGAGCTGCGCCGTGAACGGCGTAGCGACGTTGCCCGGCGCCAGCGTCTGCGGCGTCGTGGTTTGCCCATAGGCAGTGGTCGTGCCGAACTGGAACGAGACCCTGACGGGCGCGCCCTCCGGGTTGACCGTCCCGCTCACCGTGGCCGCCGACGTGGAGATCCTGGCGGCCGCGCCCGTCACCGGTGCACCCGGCTGGAAGGCGTCGGCGAACAGGCCACGCGGGCTCGTTCCCTTCGTGAACAGGAAGAACGGCGTCCCGACGGCACCGCCCTGGCAGGCCGCACCGTCGCCGTTGAACGGATTCGCGGTGCACGACGACGAGATCGGCTGGCGAACGTCGGCCTGGGCGGTCGGCGTCAGCGGGACGTCGCTCTCGTCGAGCACGAACGTCGGGTTCGTCGCGTTGACGAAGTGGCCGACGAACCCGACCGTCCCGGACGCGGTCTCTTCACGCCACGTCACGTACGGCGTGTTGCCGGAGAACGTGATGTCCGCGCGGGTCGAGTTGACACCCGCCGTCGAGATCGGCTGTCCTGCGTTGACGATCTGGAAGTGGGGCGCCGGGGTCGCCACGAACCGCGACACGAACACCTGCTTCACGCCGCCCACCGTCTCGTCCCAGGTAACCCACGGCGCGGTCGGGTTGGCCGGATTCATCGTGCCGGCGGCGACGCGCGGATCCTCGGCGTCGGCAGTCGGACCGCTGTTCAGCGAGCACGCCTGCTCCGCCCCCGCGCTCGTCGCGCACGTGTTGGCCGTATTCAGGATCGCGTGTCCGTTGTTGCCGATCACGTGCCAGTGAAAGCCGCCGAGCCCGCTGGCGTCGCTTTCGCCCTTGGCCGCGAACACGAGGTCGTTGCCGGCGAGTCCGCCCGGGCCGGTCTCGTACCACACCACCCACGGCACCGAGTCGTTCGTCCCGGTGAACGCGATGTCGGGCTCGATCCCGTCGCGGTTCACGTCGACGTTCAGGCTGGGATCAAGATTGCCCTGACCCGCGCGCGCGATGCCGACGTCCTGGAGGCAGAAGCCGCCGATCGCCGGGACGTTGCCCGACCCGTCGGGCACGCCGGCGGGGGTGACGCCGTTGCAGTTAGCCATTCCCGGCCCCTCGGGCTTGTCTACGAAGATCTGGTCCTTGCCGCCCGAATTCGAGGTCTCCTGCCAGGTCACCCAGGGACCCGGCCTGGTCGGATCGGCCGCCGAGCCCCCCGCCACCGACGGGTTCTCGGCGTCCTGGTCGGTGTGGATGTTCAGCGACGGAACGTTCGGCCCGCTGCCGCCGTTGCCACGGCTCTGACCAGCGAAGATCCATTTGCCCTGGTTGGCGTCGCCGGTGTTGTCGAATCGGCTGGCGAAGATGTTGTTCTCGCCGAAGCCGGTTCCGGTCGTGTTCTCATACCACGTCGCCCACGGCACGGTCCGACCGGCTCCGGCGAAGTCGATCGACGGCGCCTCGCCGTCCTGGCCCTGGTCGAAGTTCAGCGACCCCGAGAACTGCGGGTTCGCGCTCGAGCGGCCGCCCACCGTGCCGGTGCCGCGCGTCGTCCACGCGCCGTTCGCGAACGAGCGCGAAAACACCTGGTCGGCGGCCGGTGAGGCCTCCTGCTGGCGGAAGACCGCCCACGGCACCGCCGGCTTGCCGGCCGTCAGGGCGCCCCCCACCACATCTGCGTTGGTCGGATCCTCGCCGCTGACGCTCAGCGCCTTGTTGATCCCGGCCGTGGGATCGTCATTTACCTGACTGCCCGGCGGCAGCGCCTGAAACGCCGCCGCGGAGCCCGCGGTCGCGAGCGCAGCCACGGTCGCCGCGAGCGCGATGCGCGCGCGCCGAGATGGCCCCCGGTACATCCCCATGTCTACTCCTTCGGTTCGAGTTTGCTTTCTCGGACCGGACTACGGGCGCCCGCGCCAGACGGTTCGCGGCGATTGGGGCTATTCGGTCGTCGCGACCGGGGCGGATGCGTCGGTGGCTAAGTCCGCCGTGGCCGGCGTGGCGGACGCGCTGGATGTCGCCGTGGCTGTGCTGTCGGTGCTCGGTGTCACGTCCACGCCTGTCGTGGTGGACGTGTCGGTCGATGAGCTCGGCGCTGCCGCATCGGTGGTATCCGCGCTTGCGGTGTCGACGGGTGCCGTGTCGGCTGTGGTGGCATCGCCCGCTGTTGCGGGGGCTGCGGGAGTCGTGGGCGCCGCGGACGTTGAGCCCGCCGCGGGTGCCTCGGTGCTATCGGTTGTGTTAGGTGCGGCTGCGGGAGTCGGCGCCGTGGCGGCAGAGTCCGCTGGGGGCGCGGTCGCGGCGGCGATGTCGGTCGTGCCCGGCAAGCCGGCGGACCCGGTCGTCATGGTGGTGGCGGTGGTTGTGCTTGGCGAGGCCGGGGGCGTCGTCGTCGTCGTCGTGGCGGCGGTCGGGCTCGACGAGGCGGCCGTGGTGGCGGTGGTCGCGGTCGACGAGGCGGCCGTGGTGGCGGTGGTGGTCGACGGAACGGCGGGACTCGTCGGTGCCTCCGTGGCGGTGATGGTTGCCGGGACGACGGGAGCCGGCGTCGTCACGACCGCAGATGCCCGTGCCCCGGCGGTGCGGCTGATCGCGGTAGCAGACGCAAACGCATTGAGCGCTACCGCTGCCGGGTCAGACAACGGCACCTCGGCGACCAGAGGAGCCACCGGCTCTGGAACCGCTGGGGTGCTGTGGGAAGCGTGAATCACGCCGGCGCCGGCCGTGGCGATCGCGGCTGCGGTGAGGACCTTCCCGAGCAACCCGGATGCGCCTACCGCGGTCACGCCGCCGGCGACAGCCACAGCTGACGGAGCGCCGGCGATCGCCGCGGTGCAGGCGGCGCCCGTGCCGGCGGCGACGCTTCCTGCGGTACCGGCTCCCGTCGCCACTGCGCCCGCCGCACCGACGCCACCGGCCGCGGTCGTGCCACCCGCCGCAACCGCCCCAGCACCGGTAACGCCACCCGCAGCGGTCGTGCCACCCGCCGCAACCGCACCAGCACCGGTAACGCCACCCGCCGCGGTCGCGCCGTGCGCGGCGACCGGGCCGACGCCGCGCATCGCTGAGCCAAGCACCGATGCCTTGAGCTCGCCGGTCAGCACGACCGGCAGAATCAGCGCGAGCGCGGCGCGCTGACGGCGGATCTCCTTCTCAAAGGCTGCACAGCCCGGGCAGCGATCGACGTGGGCGCGTGCGACGCCCTGGGGCAGGGCCCTCCCCTGCGTCGTTGCCAGCCGCTCGCGGATCTCCGCGCACGGATGCTCGCGTGCCCGCCGTCCGCGGACCAGCGCCTCGCGCGCCTGGAACACCAGCGCCTTGATCTTCTCTCTGCGGACCCCGAGCACGGCGGCGATTTCTTCGTGCGAGTGATCTCCGAGCTCGAACAGAACGAGCGCGGCCCGCTGGTCGGCCGGCAGCCGCTGCATGTCGTCCAGCATCTCGCGAAAGTCCTCCCGCCGCTGGACCTGATCGACCACACCCTCGGTGGAGGGTCGATCGGCCGCTACTTCGTCCACGTCGAGCCCGCGGCGGGCGCGGAGCTCAGACAGGCAGCGGTTGCGCGCGATCGTATAGAGCCAGGGCCGAAGCGACACGGCGCCATCGCTCCCTCGCAGGGCGCGGAACGCCGATACGAACGTCAGCTGAAGCACGTCCTCGGCCGCCTCGCGGCTTCCCAGCATGTGCACGCAAAACGCGAGCACGCCGCGAGCGTATCGATCGTAGATCGCCTCAAACGCAGCATCGTCGCCCGCGCGGAGCCGCGCTACGAGATATTCGTCGGCCTCGGTCACGACGGTCCGGCGACCAGACCATCCGTGGAACCCGGCGACTGCCGCGTTCACCCCCATGAGCACAGTCTCCGCTACCGGAGACCGAAAGTCCAGACATCCGGCGATTCTTCGAGCCAAGCGGCCAGGCGGCGCCCCGGGAAATCCTTAATCCGGGACGCCGCGCCCCCAACCGAATCAGACACCGAAAAGAAGTAAGCCCGGCAGGCTCGCCCCCATCAGATGCCCCCTCGTCTTGCCCCCTTCTCCTATAGAGAACGCGCCGGAGGGGGAAAGGTTGGCTAACTTAACTAGAGTTAATGAAAGAAAACGCCCTGCTGGTACGGTCTTTAGGTGGATGTTCTGGCGCTCGGGGCCGGCGACACGATAGGAATTGCTAGTTGCAAAGCTCGGGACGAAGGAATTTCGTCCCGCGGGTCAGGGGAACGCCCCCAAAACCAACCCTGACTCTCCGGGGGGCCCGGACGGATCTTGGCCCCCCGGGTCCATTTTCAGTGGACCGGGTGGGCGATGCCGACCAGGACGCGCCGACCCGACGACGCCGGGTTGCCGTTCGCCAGCTGCTCGGTGACGCTGAAGCCCCGGAACTGCGTCACCGGAGCGCCGGACCACAGGATCACGTGCTCGGCATCGTTGAACGTGCCGACCGGGACCAGGATCCCGGCCGCGTTCTTCAGCCACGCCTGGTAGTAGCGGCCACCCGAGAGATGGGGCAGGCCGGTCGCCGAAAGCTGGATCTCCCACCCTGAGCTCATCTTGGTCAGCGTCGCCGACCCGTGCGCCCCCGGGGCGAGCGACGTGCCCGAGACGATCATCGCGAACTGCAGCGGCGCCGGCGAGCTGCTGCCGACCGCGAGCACGATCACGACGGCGATCGCGGCGGCGGCGGTCGCGAGCCCGCCGAGCGCGAGCGCCGGCCGCCGGAGAACCCGGCGATACCAGGGCTCACGTCGGGTCTTCGGCTCGCCGACGGACACCGACGCGCTCTCCACTGGGCTACCGCGGCGCGCCTCCTCGGCGATCGCGTTCACGATGCGGTCCTCGAGCGCGGCGTCCGGCTCTTCCCACGTGGCGGGCGTCTCCAGCAGCCCGCGCAGCTCGTCCAGCTCGGCCCGTTCCTGCGGCGTCAGCGAGTCGACAGGCTCACCCGACAGGTACGCGATCCGGTCGTCGTCGCTCGTGCTCACTTCCGTGCCTCTCTTGTTCTCATACGGTAGACGACCCCCGTTCGGTTCATTCGCGCAGATGCCCGAGCATCGCCGCCAGACGCTTGTGGGCCCGGAACGATCTCGACTTGACGGTCCCGACAGCGACCCCGAGCCGCTCGGCTATCTGGACATGGGTGAATCCGTCGAGGTGCTGGAGACGGACGATCTCCTGCTCCTCCGCCGGGAGCTCGGACACGGCCTCCCGGACCTCCCAAACGTCGTAGATCGACTCGGCCGACTCCGGGCTCGAGATCAGCGCCGAATCGCCGGCCGGCGCCGACTCGAGCGGATCCGTCGCGCGAACCGCTTCGCGGCGATACAGGTCGATTGCCACGCGGCGCGCAATCGCCGCCAGCCAGGGCCCGAGCTCCCGTTGCTCGTCGAAGCTCTGAGCCGCCCGCCATGCCTTGACGAACGCCTGCTGGGTGGCCTCCTCAGCCAGGCCCCGGTCGCCCAGGACCTTGTACGCGACCGCGTAGACGAGCCGCCCATGGGAGCGGAAGACCTCCCGGACGGCGTCCGGATCGCCCTCGCGAAAGCGTGCACGGGGGTCCCGGGCCTGCACGAACTGGACGCTATCAGCAACCTAAGTTGACAAGCTTGGCAATGGTCAACTAAGGTTGACACCGACATGGTCACCGCCCATCCGACGTTCCCTGATGAGCCGGCCGATGCGCTCGCTGCGGTCGGCGCGCTGAGGCGACTTGCGGATCGCGTCGAGGACGCCGCCGTCGAGCAGGCGGTAGTCACCGGCTGGTCCTGGTCGGACATCGCCGAGGCGCTCGGAGTCACGCGCCAGGCCGTCCACAAGAAGCACGCGCGGCGCCTGCAACGCGCCGGCATCGCGAGAGGAGCGCGATGATGGCGTTCGAACGGTTCACCAGGGATGCGCGGGCGGCGGTGCTTGCCGCCCGCGAGGAGGCGCGCTCTGGCGGACTGCACAGCGTGGAGTCAGAGCACCTGCTGCTCGCCCTCGCGACGCGGCCCGAGTTCGGCCTCGACCGCGACCGCCTCGCGGAGGCGCTCGCTCACGAGGAGGTGCGAAGCCTCGCCGCCGTCGGGGTCTCGGCGGGCGAACTCGAGCCGCACACCGGCGCTCGTGCTCGACGCGACCCCCGGTTTGCCACCTCGTCCAAGCTCGCCCTCCAGCGTGCACTCGCCGTCGCCGCCAAGCGCGGCGACCGGCGCCTGACCGCTCGACACGTATTGCTGGGGGTCCTCGCCGCCGAGCACGGTCGCGTACCGCGGGCGCTGGCGATCGCCGAGATCGACGTCGGCAAGCTTCGGGCGCGAATCTGACGGCCCGAGGCGCCCACCCTGGAACGGGACCGAGCCGCCGGCTGCCGCTAGCGGGGGATCTCCTCGGCCGCATGGAGGGACATCGCGAGACATGTGGGCGATGCCTCGCGGCGCCCTACCCCGTTCATGTCTCATACTGGGGCCCCGCCCGGTCGGGGACGCCGTGCTCAGTCCGACGCGCCTCGCTCGATCATCACCGACGTCGCCTTGACCACCGCGGTGGCGCTCACGCCGGCGGCGAGCCCGAGCTCCTCCACCGAGTCGCGCGTGATCGCGGCGGTGACCAGGTACGGACCGGCCTCGAGTTCGACCAGCGCCATCACGCCATCACATTCGACCGACCGGACCACGCCGGCGAACCGGTTGCGCGCCGACCGCTCGGTGCCGGTGCGATGCCGCGTCGGGCGCGTGCTCAGGCGCTGCACCTCGGTGGCGGGTACGAGCCTGCGGTTGCGCCCATCGCGCGTCGTCCTGATCTGCCCCTTGCGGTCCCAGCGCCGTAGCGTGTCGACGCTCACGCCGAGCGCGGCGGCGGCTTCACCGAGCGAGAGATCGTCGGGCATCTGAATGCAGACGGTAGCGGGCGCGGTCCGGCGGCGGGGGCTTCCGGATCAGACCTTCGTCGCGCCAGGCGTGCCGCACGTTCGCAGCCCATAACTCGCGGCCAGGGCGGCGATCGGACTGCCCCGGAGTGTCGCCTCGACGTCGGTCACCGTTTGCGTGTCTCCGCGCTTCGCGGCGGCCTCGAGTTGCCGGTAGTTCGCGACGATCTGCGCCAGCGCGCTGTAGTACGACGTCAGCGTCGCGGTGTCGTGGGCGCTGCCGGGCGGGCGCTTCAGCGCGCGCAGCTGGTCAGCCTCGGACCGGATGAGTGGCACCAACTGCCCGAGGTATGCAGCCAGCGCCCCGCCCGGCTGCGAGGTCGACGCGGGCGGTGCGAGCGCGCGAGCCTGGCGCAGCGTGCCTGTGCAGATGGCGTCGGCGCGGGCGACGAAATCGCCCTTCGTGTAGCTGCTACCTCCGCATCCCCCGACCAGGAGAGCCACGACCAGCACGCCGTAAAGCCAAGCTTGCCGTGGGGCGGACACGACGCGACAGCGTAGCGGGCGCCGTCTAGCGCAGACGCGCGATCTGAACCTTCTGCATATGCATTGCCTATATATTGGCGCAATGCGCAAACCCTCTCCCTTCCTCTGTCATCGCGCACGGCCGGGTGCGTTTGATGGCCAGCCCGGCGCCAGGCGCCGGCTCGTCGCCGTCCCCCTGGTCGGACTCCTGACCGCCGTCGCCGTGCTCGTCGCTCCCGCTTTCGCCAATGCCGACACCTCCTCGACGCTCACGGTCGTCGGTACGAGCGACGTCAGCGACTCGGGCCTGATCCCGAACGTGATCCAGCCGATGTTCAACAAGGCCTTCCCGCAGTACACGTTCAAGTACGTGGGCTCCGCCACCGGCGTGGCAATCCAGAGCGCCGAGAACGGCACCGGAGGCCCGAGCGCGCTGATCGTGCACGCCGCGTCGCTCGAGAATCAGTTCGTCGCGGGTGGGTTCTCGTACAAGAACCAGTACGGCAATGCGATCTTCACCAACGACTTCGTGCTCGCGGGGCAGACGGCCGATCCCGCCGGCGTCGCATCCAACGCGGCCAACAACATCGCACGGGCGTTCGCGGACGTCGCGACCGCCGGGGCAAATAACCAAGCGACGTTCTACACGCGCGGCGGCACGACGACCGCTTCCGGCACGACCGTCGAGGAGCATCAGATCTGGGGGCTCGTCAACAGCTCGGGCCTGCGGCCCGCGAGCCTCACGCTATGCACCGTGAATGCGGCGGACGGCGGCGGCATGTCGCCGGTCAATTCGACCGCCGTCCCATCCAATGGCGCCCCGTGCCCGGACAGTGGAACGGTCAACATCACTGATGCCCCCAGCTGGTACTTCATCAACGCGGGCGCCTCTCAGGGCGCAAACGTTATCGCCGCGAACGCGTGCACCCAGGGGAACAAGGCCAGCACCTGCTACGTCCTCACGGACCGCGGCACGTACGACTACCTCGCGTCCGGAACCGATCCCGCCGGCACGATCCCGAACCTGAAGATCGTCACCCGCGGGCCGCAGAGCGCATCGGCGCCGGGCGGCGTCAACGCGCTGGTCAATTACTTCCACGTCTACATCATCAACCCGTCGAAGCCCGGCGAGACGGTGAACCTGGCCGCCGCTCAGTCCTTCGTCGGCATGCTCACCTCGCAGGCGTTCCAGTCTCAGTTGAAGACCTACCTTCCGAACTCCGACCCGGCGGGTCCGCCGTTCGTGGCAACGGCGTCCCCGAACCTGAGGGTGTCTTCTGGGCTCCCGAAGAACTACCACGCCGGCAAGCCGGTCACGGTGAAGGGAACGCTGGTCAACGCCGAGCCGGGCTACCCGGCGTTGGCAGGGAAGAGAGTCAACATCGACGAGGTGGTCGGCGGTGTGCCGCTGACCGTGGCCAGCGGCAAGTCGAACTCGAACGGCGGGTACAGCATCAAGTTCACGCCGACCTCGACCGGGCAGTACGAGGTGTCGACCGGTCAGATCTCGATGATCGAGAACGCAACGCTCAGCCCGGCCTACGGTGACATCCTGTCACCCGCGGCGACGTCGCCCGTGACCGTCAAGGTGCACGGCGCGACATCGAACCTCAGGGTTCAGTCGCAGGGCGGCAAGGCACTCGTGCTCGGGACGGTCGCTCCCGGCAACGGACACGCCAAGGGCACGGTGACCGTGTTCGCGCGCGGCGTCGGTAAGAAGGGCGCATTCAAGAAGGTCGCGACCGAGCGACTGGCCACGAGTCAGGGCAACTTCGCGATCTCGGTGCCGCTCGGTGCCGGCAGCTGGAACGTGAAGGTCAAGTTCCAAGATCCGAAGCAGGGAGTGGTGGCCGCGACCTCGCGAACGATCAAGGTCGCGATCGGCCCGAAGCCCGCCTCGAGCGTCCGCCTGACCTCGGCGAAGGCCGGCAAGGGCCGGTTCACCCTGTCCGGGGCCATGGCACCCGCCGGAGAGTCCGGGGCGAAGGTCGAACTGCTCCGCCTCAACACGGCCCCCGGCGCTCCGGCACGGTTCTCCGTTTTCGGGGCGGCGAAGCTCGGCGCCGGCAAGGACAAGGTCACGTTCCGCGCCAAGGTCGAGAGCGGCACGCGCTGGGTGCTGCAGCTCGAGTACGTCCGGCCGGGTGAGGCGCCGAGCTTCTCGGGTTTGAGAACCGTCGCCGTTCGCTAGATCCGTGACGTGCCGGCGCACCCGCTCGGACGAACATCGACGGCCGGCCGGCCGCCGCCCCGGGCTCATCCCGGGGCGGCGGTTCGCGTTGACGCTCGTCTGCGTGCTCGTGGGGTTGGGATACTCGGCCGGGGTAGCCACGGCCGATCCGGGCTCGGACGAAGTCGTGTCCGCAGCGGTGTATTCGCCGAGCGGGACCACCCAGAACGACTCCGTCTCGCTCGCCCAGCTCCAGTCGAACCCTCAGTGCACGCAGTATTCAGGGACCGATATGAACGAGTTCGGTCGCAACGGCTTCGTCGACGTGCAGCTGTCCCCGAGCAGTACGTGGGCGCTATCGACGGTCCTCGGCTGCCTGACAACTCCGGTTCCGGTTTCAGCTGTGCACGGGATAACGGTGATTGATGGACAGGGAGCTCCGGAGGCGGGGTCGGATTCTATGCTCACGCCCGCGGACCTCGCCCCGCAGGGCTCGACCGACTTCAACGATCCGCAAGAGGCTCCGGTCGTGGAGGCGCTCGGATCGTTGAATCAGTACGACCGCCCGTGGCGCGGCGGCGGTCAGGGCCAGACCGACTACGACTTCCTCGACGAGGTACAGGGGACGCAGAACGATCAGCCTGTGCCGATCGCGATCGAGGTATTCGAAGGACCGATACTGACGGTGACCGTGTCGGCCTCGCGGACAGCCGTGCCAGCCGGAGGGACCGTGACTTTCAGTGCCACGGTCACGGGTCAGAACGGGAGCTCAGTCTCCTATGACTGGAATTTCGGCGGCGGCGCAGAGAGCTCGACGGCTCCCACCCCCCAGGTGACTTTCGACAACGCCGGACAGTACGACGTCGCACTCCAGGTGACTGACACGGACGGTGGAGGTGGCGTCGCCGAGGTCCCGATCACCGTCGGGAGCCCGCCGCCGGCGAAGACCGGCAGTCACAAGCAGACGGGATCGGGCAAGTCGAGAAAGTCACACTCCCCGACCGGGCCGCGCAAGAGCAAGGGCACTCACCCGGGCGGGCCGGCCACCAGCTCGCACGGCGGAAAGTCGACGACGGCAGGCAACGGCAAGGGCGCGAACAACGGCAAGGGCACCTCGACGAAGAGCTCGACCACCCCGACCTCGAGGACCACCACGTCGACGACCCCCACGTCGACGACGACGTCCCCGTCGGCCAACTCGAGTCAGCCCACGACCGTGTCCACGCCGCATCGCACGACCTCCCCGAAGCATCAGACGCAACCGCTGACGCGACCGGCGCTCCCAGCCCGGTCTGGTCCAGTCGTCGAGGGGCTGCTGGTAAGCGACGTGAAGCCGCTGGCGGCGGGCGCGAGCCCGCTCGTGCGTGTCGCGCCCGCCGCGGTCGCGACGGCTCCGCCCGCGCGACAGGCAATCCGCGCATCGCTTCTGCCGGCATTTGGGGCCGGTCTCGCGGTCCTCCTGCTCCTGGGCCTCGGAGCCGGGCGTGAGCTGCATGGGCACCGCAGCCGGCGGATGCCGGGCCCCGGCAGCTGAGATCCTGGTCCGCGTCACCGTCTTGCCCGTGATCTTCGCGCTCAGCACCAACGGCATCGATCAGGCGATCTTCCACGTCGCAAACGCCCTCGAGGTGCCGGTGCTGATCCTCGCGCTGGCCGCGCTCGCGCTCGTGATCTTCGAGCTCGGCAGCTACGTCGTCGAGTTGGTCAGCCGCCGGCGACGGCGGTTCGCGACGCTCCAGGTCGGGGCCGAGGAGGCGCGCAACGCGCTGCTGGCGGGCGACCGGCCGGCGGCGGAAGCGGCGGTGCGCGGGATCCCGCGGAGCGCGGCGATGGCGGCGACGCTCGACTTCATCCTCGGGCAAGCGGGAAAGCCCGGGAGTGAGCACCAGATCAACAAGGCGCTGGCGGACTTCGACTTCGATGCCCAGCGGCGCCTGGCGCGGACGCGATTGCTCGTGCGAGCAGGCCCGGCCCTCGGGCTGATGGGAACCTTGATCCCGCTCTCGCCGGCACTCACCGGCCTCGCCGCCGGCAACACCGGCGAGCTCAGCCACGACCTGCGCGTCGCGTTCAGCGTCACGGTCGTCGGCCTGTTGATCGGCGCGGTCGCGTTCGGGCTCTCGCTCTCGCGAGACCGCATGTACAGCCAGGATCTGTCCGACCTCCAGTACCTCGCGGCGGTCATCACCGATCCACGTCCCACAGGAGGCGCATCATCATCTCCGTCACCCCCCACGCCCCAAACCGCGAGGACCGCGCCGGCGACCCACTCGACGGGTTAGTGAACCTGTTCGATCTGGGGATCGTGCTGTCCGTCGCCTTCCTGTTGGCGGCGCTGTCGTCGCTCCACCTGGGGGCGGCGATCACGAGTCGCGGGCTGCGGGCGAACAACGCTCAGAGCATCTACATCCAACCCGGACAGAAGGTGGCGCCGCTCCCGAGGCCGGGCGCGCGCACGATCGGCCACGGCACGCAGGCCGGAGTCGTCTATCGCCTCGCGAACGGACAACTCGTATACGTCCAGACGGCCAACACCCCCTGAATGGGATACGTCTGGGACCAGCTCCGCGGCGCCATCCCGCTGATCGTCCACGGCGACCCGTACATCATGGGCCTGCTGTGGGTCACGCTCAAGGTGGCAGTGGTGTCCACCGCTGCCGCGCTGGTGGTGGGCCTGCCGATCGGGCTCGCCCTGGGACTCGGTCGCTTCCGCGGCCGGCGCACCCTCCAGCTGCTGGCCAACGCGAGTCTCGCACTGCCGTCGGTGGTCGTGGGCATCGCTGTGCTGCTCCTGCTGCTGCCGCAGGGCGCGTTCGGGTCGCTGCGGATCGAGTTCACTCTTCAGGCCGTGTACATCGCGCAGGCGGTGCTGGCCCTCCCGTTTGTCGTCGCGCTCACGCCCGCCGCGATCCAGGGCCTTCCGCCGGGACTGCTCGACCAGGCGCGGGCGCTCGGCGCCGGGCGCGTTCAGCTCGGGGTGTTCGCGCTCCGCGAAGCGAAGATCGGCGTGATGGCCGCCGTGATCGCGGCGCTCGGCGCGACGGTCGCCGAGGTCGGTGCGGTGATCATTGTCGGCGGCAACTTCCAGGGACACGACGAGACGCTCGCGAGCGCCCTGCTCGAGCAGTTCAACTACACGGCTCACGACCCGTATGCGACCGCCATCGCGCTCGTGCTGCTGGCCGTCATCCTCGTGCTGATCGCCACGCTCACCCTGATCCAGCAGCGCACGGGCGCGGTCCAATTCCGCTTCCGGACGGCGTGAAGTGCGGCTGATCTGGGACGAGATTCAGAAGGCCGTGCCGATGATCCTGCACGGGAACCCGACGCTGTTCAGCGTCATCTGGTTCACGCTCCAGGTCGCTGTCGTCGCGACCGCGGCGGCCACCGTGATCGGCCTTCCGATCGGGCTCGCGATCGGCCTCGGAAGGTTCCGCGGCCGGCAGGTGCTGCGGGTACTGGCGAACGTCAGCCTTGCGATTCCGCCGGTGCTCGTGGGGACCTTTCTGTTCGTGCTGTTCAGCCCCCAAGCGCTGCTCGGCTCGCTCCACCTGATCTACACGAGGCGCGTGGTGTTCGTCGCGCAGACGATCCTCGCCTTGCCGTTCGTGGTAGCGCTCACCGCGGCCGCGGTCCAGGGCCTCCCGCCGGGGCTGCTGGCCCAGGCCCGGCTGCTCGGCGCCCGCCGCCGCCAGCTGTGGACGCTCGCACTCCGCGAAGCCAGGGTCGGGGTGATGGCGGCGGTGATCGCAGCGCTCGGGACGACGCTCTCCGAGGTCGCCGCGGTCGTGATCCTCGGCGGCAACATCTACGGGTACAACCAGACGCTCGCGAGCGCGACCTTGTATGAGATTAACGGCGCCTATTACGCCGACGCCGTCGCGATCGCGATCGTGCTGATCGCGATGATCCTGATCCTGATGTGCGGGCTCGCGCTCCTCCAGCACCAGGGCAACGGGATCCGGCTGCGGTTCCGGTCGGCGCCGTGACCGACGCGGACCGGCCGGGATCGGTGATGCTCCGCTGCGAGCACTTGAGCGTGCGCCGCGGCAAGCGCGAGGTGGTCAAGGACGTGAGCGCGGAGCTTCACGCGGGTGAGATCGTCGCGCTGCTCGGGCCCAACGGCGCCGGCAAGAGCACCCTGCTCGACGCGCTCGCGGGCGCCCTGCCGCCCGCCACGGGGAGAGTCGAGCGCCGCGGCCGGGTCGGAATCGCCCTTCAGTCCCCTGA
>Ga0335078_10007150_pt1 | contig 16534 bp, 12 predicted proteins | sample Lox_Sample_32_FD_206711 | JGI IMG/M metagenome (GOLD analysis project Ga0335078, IMG submission 206711) | Soil microbial communities from Loxahatchee National Wildlife Refuge, Florida, United States - Lox_Sample_3.2 | ecosystem: Environmental > Terrestrial > Soil > Wetlands | place: USA...
CCCTCCAACAGGCCCGAACGGCAGGAAGCGCCCTGGTAGGATTCGTAGTAACCGATAAGACCGGCGATGAAGGTAAACGCTCCGGCTGGAGTGATCTTGAAGATGATGCCGTACCCATAGGAGCCCGAGTTATAGGTAGCACCGTAAAGGTTACCATCGCTGGCTTGGATTACTCCCCCCAACGGGTTTTGCCCTTCTTTCCTAAAAGCATACAGTGTCGCCACTTTGGCCCCCGTCGCGTACTGAAAGACCGTTCCATAATCCATGGCGCCGCCGCGATAAGTGGTTCCATAGATCGTGCCATTGGCCGCCAAAGCCAGGTTCCCGCTGGGGTTGGTTCCGTCGGCTCCACGAAAACTGTGCAGAGTTTTCCATGCGCCAGTTGTGGCGATCTGGAAGAACGTACCCCGTTTGTGCTTGCCGCCGCCGAATGTCGTTCCATAAAGGCTGCCATCCGATGTTTGCAGGAGCCCGGCTTGCGGGTATGCTCCGTCAGTGTCCCTGAAGCTATGCAGCGTGGTCAGGCTGCCCTGCGGTGTCACGCGAAACACCGTGCCGCAGCCCCGCCGACAGGCAGCAGACGTTCCGCCGCGCTCCGTTGTACCGTATAGGTTGCCGTCGGCTGCCAGGATCAAGCCGGAAAAGGGGTTCGCGCCATCGCTTCCAGAGAAGGTGTACGTCGTCGTCAGGGAGCCATCCTGCGTGATTTGGAATATGGTGCCGAGGTTGTTTGCCCCGCCCCAGTAAGTGGTACCGTAGAAGCTGCCATCGGGCGCCGCGAGCAGGCCGGCATACGGATTCGCTCCGTCCGAGGAACTGAAACTGTAGAGCGGGATGAGCATGCCCAAGGGAGTGACCTTGAAGACGGTGCCGAAGTCATGCACGCCCCCGGAGTATGTAGTCCCGTAAAAATTCCCGTCGGAGCCTTCAACTAAGGCGGCGGTCGAGTAAGCACCATCCGCCTCATTGAAGCTGACCAACGTCGAGAGATCCACCGTCTGCGCGCACGACAACACTGCGGTAACAGTGCTCAGCGCGCAGCACCAGAGTATGATCCGGACAGGCATGATATGATTACTTTAACTCTTTTTCGAGAGGCTGGCTTGTAAAATGCGCACTCGACACGCCAATTTACGTCTTGTCCTGTTGCTGGCGACGATGGAGGGAGCCGCGCTGGCACGCCCGGCAGTGACTACCAGTCCATCGATAGGTCCGCCAAACCACAAGATCACAGTGAGCGGTTCAGGGTTCCGCGCATCCGAACTCGTCGACCTGTACTTCGATACGACTGATCTGGAGCCGGCCCGCGCGGATTCCGTTGGCGTCTTCAGCAAGCCCCTAACAATTCCCGAAACTGCGGTGCCCGGCAAGCACACGGTGTCGGCCACCGGGCGCAAGAGCGGGCGCACAGCGCGAACGACCTTCCTGGTGCGCACGGATTGGCGTCAGTTCCGCCACGGCCCCCTCCACGACAGCTACAATCCTGACGAAAATGTGCTGAGCGCCTCTAACGCCAGCAGCCTCCAGCTACTCTGGAAGACCTCAACTGGTGGCTATGTGTCTTCGCCGGTCGTGGCGGACGGCAAGGTGTATGTAGGAACTGCCATTGATCTCGTCCAGTTTCAGGTCGAAGCATTCGACGCCGCAACCGGACGGTATGTCTGGAGCGCCAGCGGCGCGGGAGACGGAACAAGCCCGGGAGTGGTGAACGGAACGGTTTACATCCCCTCCGGCTTCCCGGATGGCAATATGTATGCTTTCGGCGCCGCAACGGGACAGCCGATGTGGAGCGCGTTCGGCAGCTTCGCCACCGTCACGAGTCCGGCGACGATTGCCGACGGTGCGGTTTTCGCCGGTTGGGACGTGCTGCTTGCCTGGGATGCCGCAACAGGACGCCAACTTTGGAGCTTTACCGCGCCTTCTCAACGCCCGTTCGATGTCTTCCCCGCTACCGTTGTGAACGGAGTAGTGTATGCCGGATGTCTGGACGGTTACTTATACGCTATTGACGCTGGTGCGGGTGCAGTGATTTGGAGCCGCCCCAACATGGCTATGTCTCCGGCGGCGGCCGGCGGAGTCCTCTACGGGGTAGTACCAGGGGGCAGTCTGGAAGCTGTGGATGCTGCGACCGGCAAACCGATTTGGAGCACTGGAAAGGGGAGCGCCACAAGTCCGCCGGCGGTGGCTAATGGGATTGTGTATGCCGGTACGACCGGCAACCAGCTCACTGCCTTCAATGCAGGAACCGGGCGGCCGCTTTGGAGCACCGCCGTCGGCGAAGGGCTTTCCTATCCGGCGATCGCGAACGGCGTCTTGTATGTCAGCATGTCTGGCGGAAAGCTGGCTGCCTTCAATGGGACCAACGGTCAGCTCCTCTGGAGCACCCAACTCGGCACCGCACCTTACGCAACTTCGCCTGTTGTCGCTAACGGTGTGGTCTATGTGTGCGACTATAACGGAGTAATATACGCGTTCGGTTTGCAGCCGGGCAGCGCGGCCGATCCGGCTCGCCGGCATCTTCTCGAATAATTCCCGCAACCCACTCTTGGTGGTCGCCAGGTGCCCGTGGCTCAACAGTGCCTGCGGGATATTCCTTGTCGGGCACGGTCCCTAAAGTATCCGGATGGCCTCCTGGGCGTGATTTCCGCCAACCACGATGAAGCAGTCGTCGGGATGCCCTGCCCGTAGTGTACAGAAAGCGGACGGATTTGTTTATGCAGCGTCGGGCAGCTACAACGCCTAAATGATGCGGAAACCGGACAACTCGTCCGTCGGCGCTCTGCCCGTCGCCCCGGTTCGCCGGCCGCGCGCGGCCAGCGGGATGCGGCGTTGTACGAGCGGCAGTGGCAACTCCGACCACGATCAACGCATTTCCCGCGCGCGGCCAGTGCTGGCCAACGCGGGAGAACGGCCGCCCGCGCGCGCAGGCGAGCGGGAAGATCTCAGACAAGATGGTTGAATAAGAACTGGCGGGAGAAAGAGAATAGCCGGTGCCGATGAAGCAGATGCGCAAGATCCTGTGGCGACCAGTTCGTTAGTACCGTAAGGGGCCGTGCGCCGCCGGAGCGGGCTATAATGATGGAAAGCCTATATTCAAAGGGGAACCGACCACAGCATGACCGATCTATATGACGTTGCGATTCTAGGAGCGGGCTTCGAAGGCAGCCTGCTGGGGACCATCCTGGCCTACAAAGGCGCGAAAGTCCTGATCGTCGACGCCGGCAGCCATCCACGCTACGCCTTGGGCGAATCCACCGTCCGGCACACCTTCCGCATGATGAAAATCGTGGCCGAGCGCTTCGGCGTTCCCGAGCTGAAGGAAAAATTCTACTCCGCCGAACACCTCCACAAGTACATCTCGTCCGGCCTCGGCGTGAAGAAAAATTTCGGCTTCATCCTGCATCAGGCAGGCAAGCATCAAATCCCTCACGAAGCCACCCAGTTCGTCATTCCGCCTTACCGCGAAGGGCACGAAGCGCACCTCTACCGCCAGGATATCGACGCCTTCCTCACCTACACGGCCATCCACCACAAAGCCGACGTCAAGTACAACACGCGCATCAAGACCGTCACCGCAGGCAAGGATTGCGTCACGCTCGAATCGGAAAAAGGCGGCACTTTCCGCGCCAAATTCGTGGCCGATGCATCTGGCGGCGGACACGTGCTCTCGCGCCTGTGGGGCCTGCGCGACGATCCGCCGCGTGTCCGTCTGCAAAGCCGCTGCCTGTTCACCCACATGATCGACGTAAAACCCTACGACGATCTGAACCTGCCGAACGGCGTTCCCCAAGCGCCGCGGCGCTGGTATGCCGGCACCTGCCACCATCTCTTCGATGGCGGCTGGCTGTGGGTCATCCCGTTCGATAACCGCGAAGGATCCACCAACAAATGCGTCAGCGTGGGCTTGAGCTTCGACATGCGCAAGTTCCCCAAGCCGATGGACAAGACGCCGCAGCAGGAGTGGGAATGGTTCCTGGATCGCTTCCCCAGCATCAAGGAACAGTTCAAGGATGCCAAGCTGGTGCGCGACTGGATCTCCAGCGACCGGCTGCAAAACACCTGTAAGCAGACCGTCGGCGATCGCTGGGCGCTGATGGCCGGCGGCGCGGGCAGCGGCTTCTTCGATGCGCTGTTCTCGCGCGGGCTGGCCGGATCGATGGAAGTGATCAACGCTCTGGCGGCGCGCATTCTGAAAGCGATTAAAGAGGACGATTTCTCGGCGCAGCAATTCGAATATGTGGCGCGCCTGCACGAAAATCTGTTGCAGAATAACGATAAGCTGGTGCGCTCGGCCTACACTTCGTTCCGCGATTTCGATTTGTGGAACGCCTGGTTCCGCGTGTGGGTGCTGGGCGTCGGGCTGGGCGATTTGAAGCTGGCCAGCACGTATCGCCGCTACATGAAGACGCGCGACGAGTCGCTGCTGCCGGATGCCGAAGAGCCGATGGGCTTGTTCTTCAGCCAGCACAAAGGCTTTCAGAAGCTGTTCGAATTGGCCACGGCCAAGATGGACGAAGTGGAAGCCGGCACGACCGACACCAAGTCCGCGACCAAGTACATCTTCGAGTTGCTGAAGAACGCCGATTTCACGCCCGCGGCGAATCATCTGGCCGATCCCGACTGGCACTACATCAACGTGGGGACCACCATGATTTCGTTGAAGACGCTGGCGTGGTTGTTTACATCCGCGCCGCCGGATATTAAGGATTTGTCGCTGGGGTTGTTGGGGAGAGGCAAGGCGCATCCGGCTCCTTCTGTGGGATAACCGAGACAATGGCCGAAAAGGACCTGATACAACTGCTCACCGACCTCAAGGAAAGCCTGGAGCGGGAGATGCGCGCAGGCTTCGCGCAGGTCGACGCGAAGCTCGATCAGATCAGCACCCGGTTCGACACACAGGCGTTGCGCCTCGACCGGCACGCGGCAATGTGGCAGACCGGGCGCCGCTGGAGCTCCCGCATGGACGACTGGGCCGAGAAAGTGGACGCCGCCCTGGAAACCAAGGACCGCGAAATCACCGAACTCCGTGCCCGCCTCGACAAGCTGGAAGGCCGCAACCGCCCGCAATAGACCCGCAACCCGCAAGTTTAGGCAATAAATTACTGGACTAGTCGGGCGAGATCGGGTAGTCAAACAACTTGTTGCCAAAAAAAAGAAACAACCCCGTGGACTTGCGCCCGGGATGCGGCTATAATCGCTCATGCGCTCATTTGCGGGGTTGGCGATGCTGTTGGCTGTCTCCTCTGCTGGAACAGCTCAGACTGGAGCGATTACCACCTTGTTCGGATTTCCTAAGCCGGTCGCCGATGGAAAGGATCCCATCGGCTTGGTGGTCGCGCCGAACGGAGGGCTATACGGGACGGCGTCCTCCGGCGGAAAAGGCGGTGCCGGAGCCTTGTTCGAGTTGCAGCCGCCTTCGGCCGCGGGCGAACCGTGGAGCGAGACGGTGTTGCATATGTTTGGCAAGCAACTCGACGGCTTCAGTCCCAGCGGGCTTGTGACCGGAAAAAACGGCGAGATCTATGTAGTGACCGCCTATGGCGGAGGAGCGAATTACGGCGCCGTTTTTGAATTGTCGCCGCCGGGAACGGCTGACGGTCCGTGGACCGAGAGCGTGCTGCATAGCTTTTCTACGGGAGCGGACGGCGATGGCAGCGTACCGTATGGCAATCTGGCCCTCGGCGCGGACGGCTCGCTCTACGGCACCACCACGCTGGGCGGCAGTGCGTGTGCCGGAGGCGGCTGCGGCACCGTGTTCCAGTTGGTCCCTCCTGTTTCGCCCGGCGACCCTTGGACTGAGACCGTAATTTACTCGTTCACGGGTGGGAGCGATGGTAACTATCCATATTCGGGCGTGACGATGGGAAGCGATGGCAAGCTCTACGGGGTAGCGCCGTTCGGTGGCAGCGCCAACAACGCCGTTTGCAACGGCGGTTGCGGCGCGGTTTTTTCGCTAAGCCCCCAGCCCGCCGGGGGATGGGCCGAACAGACGTTGCTTGAGTTTGGTGGCCGCAACGGTGCATTTCCCAGCGCGGCCCTGCTTCTGGACACGCAGGGGCGTCTGTACGGAGTCACCGCAGGGGGCGGAGACACGAAGCATTGCGGGAGCGGCTGCGGCACAGTGTTCGAGTTGATCCCTCCCGCTCATGGCAAGTCCAGTTGGACCGAAAAGGTTCTCCTGAAATGCGCGGAGAACCGAGGACCTCGCTTTCCGGTCGCCATCGCGCTGGGCCCTAACGGTAGCCTCTACGTCACAGGTTCGCGCGCCGAGGGGGCATCTGGTGGCACTCGCCGAATTATCTCCGTCCGCTGGCGGCTGGAAGGAAACCGAGGAATATCACTTCCGGGGCCTCCTGCACTACACCGGGGTGGAGCCGGTGGGATCTCTGGTCGTCGGTGCGAACGGCGTGCTGTATGGGACTACAACCGTCAGCAATCGCCCGGGCCACCAGGCGGAGGCACGTCTTCTCGCTTGCGCCTTAGTTAGCGCGAGCGATTCTTTAGATTGGCGTATCGCTACAGCCGTTGATTGCCCGCTCAGGCTAAAGGCGCGGCTTTACCGTTCTCTCACTCTCCATGCGCTCGCGCAGGATCGCGTTAATGCGGCTGAGATGGCCGGCCCCCTTCGACTTGAGCCATTCCAGAACGTCGTTGTCGATCCGGAACGAGATCTGCGACTTGATCGGCCGGTAAAACTTGCCCACCGCGCCCTTGGCCCACTGCCCGGGCGGTAATTGCGGAACTTCGGCATTGTCTAAGCTACGGTCGCGCTTTTCATAAAGCCGCCGCGTTTTGCTGCCGATCTTAACTGAACTGGTCTTCGTAGATACTTTGCTCATACGCCACTGCCTTTCTCGCGGAAATGATGCGGATGATTTCAACTTCCGGCTCGCTGCGATCGACGAACACAGCAACCACCAGCGTCGGGTTCCGTGTCATTCCAATTTGACGTATTCGTAGATCTGTTCCTCGTCCAGATGGTAGATCGCCTGGACTCTGGGATAGCGAAGCACGCGCGCCAATTCCACAAGCATCTCGCCGCTGATGAGCAAGGTGTGTCTCTGGCCAATGAGCGACAGCAGCAGCAAACGCGCCGGACCCTGCGAGCGTTCATTCGCCCGGACCAGGATATTGACATCCAGCAGGACTCTCACCGGACTGGTCGGTAGTTGGGCCGCGTGGAGCGCAACGCTTCATCGATAGCGGCGTCGGCTTCCTCGGGTGACACGCTCTGCCGCTGGGCGTCCACCTTGGCAAAGTAGCTTTCGAGAGACTTCACGAGGTTCTGACGCTGCGGATCGGAAAGCTGCGCCGGCTGGCTCAGACGCTGGATACTGACGTTGTCCTGTTCGGAAAGCTTCTGTCCGATCAGGCTTTCAATGGCCTGGCGCTGGTCAGGCGAAAGGTCTTTGGCTTGGCAAATCATGCGCGGCTGCGTCCTGGTTTCATGATAACTTACCACGCCGGTGTTGGAGCGGAGGCGCGATAATTAGCCGAGGTCTTGAGCCTATGACGACGGCGAAACGCTTGCTGGGATTGGTGGGGATGTTAGGCGCGCTGGCGGTGCTGCCGGTGCAAGCGCAGACCGAAGTAGTGCTGCACAGTTTCGCCAAGTCGACGGGGCGGTACCCCTACGGCGGCGTGATCCGTGACTCAGCGGGCAACCTCTACGGGACGACAACATACGGCGGCGCAAATGGCTCCGGCGTTGTGTACAACCTCGATACGGCTGGCCAATACACGGTGCGGTACGCCTTCACAGGCGGGATCGATGGGGGCTATCCGCTAGCTGGTCTGATCCGGGACTCGAGGGGCGACCTGTACGGAACCACCGAGTTGGGTGGCACGGCGCATGCCGGCGTTGTCTTCAAACTGGACGCTACAGGGCACGAGACGGTGCTCTACACTTTTTCCGGTGGGGCCGATGGGCGCTATCCCTGCGCCAGCTTGGTCCGGGACTCGGTCGGCAACCTCTACGGGACCACCGACCAGGGTGGCACTGCGGGCTACGGCGTGGTTTATACAGTGAACCCGGCCGGCCAGGAGAAGGTGCTATACAGCTTTACCGGTGGGGCCGACGGAGGATCCCCTTCATACGCAGGCGTGGTCCGTGATTCATCGGGCAACCTCTACGGGGCTACCATTCAAGGCGGCTCATCTGGCGTCGGTGTGGTGTACACGATAGATACCGCCGGCACAGAGACTGTGCTTTACAGTTTTACGGACGGCGACGATGGTGCCTATCCATACGGCAGTTTGATCCGCGATTCGTCTGGCAACCTCTATGGGGTTGCGCATTCCGGCGGTGCCACGAACGGGGGCGTCGTGTTCAAAGTGGACACAACCGGCAATGAGGAGGTGCTTTACAACCTGGCTGGCGGGGTCGATGGATACTACCCCGAAGGCGGTGTGATCCGCGACCCAAAAGGGAAGCTCTATGGAGCTACGCTAGGTGGCGGAAAAAACAACCTTGGCGCGATCTTTGAAATCAAACCCTAACCCCTACCCCGTCCGCCGAGGACTAACTTCCACCTGCTCCGCCTTCGGCTCCTTCTCCGCCACACTCAAATGCTGGTGTACAAAATCCGCCAGCTCCGCAATCGACAAATCCCGCTGCTTCTGCCCGATATCCGACAACAACTCCGCAAACGGCATCTGCGTCTGGTGATAATGCTCCTGAATCGCCGTACAAAGCACCACCGCATCCAGCGATTCCAATCCCAGTCCCGTGAATAGCAGCGACTCCGGTCCCACCGGATCGGCGTAGTCCCAGTCCTGGCAAAGGTTCTGCACCGTCTGCAGAACGTAGTTGAGAACCTCTTCGCGTGTCTGGCTCATGTCAGGCTCCCGTATACGTGCATTTGGATGCGCGGCGTTCCGGCGGGCAAGGCCACCTCATGCCAAGGCCCTTCGCCCAGCGCCACGATGGGGTCGGTCGGCGGACCGGCGGCAATCTCGCGCAGGGCCGCCTCCGCGCCACCCTCCAGCGGAATCATCTGTATACCGCGCGAAAGAAACTGCTGCCGCACCTCTTCGGAAACCATGCCGCTTTGCGCCCACGGTCCCCAGTTCATGGCCACCACGCGGGCCGGCCATTGCGACGTCAACTGCACCGCCAGCGCGTTCATAATGCCGTTCGCCGCGGCGTAATCCGCCTGGCCGCGGTTACCGAACGCCGCCGTCACCGACGACATAAACAGCAGGCAGCGCAGGCCCTCCGGGCGCAGCTTGCGGCTCAGCACAAACGCCGAATCCGCCTTGGTGTGTACAACTTTGTCGAACGATTTCGGAGTCTTGTCTTTGATCAGTTTGTCTTCGATGATGCCTGCGCCGTGAATGACCGCGTCCAGCCGGCCATGATCGTTGTAGATGCCGTCGATCAACGCGCCGAATTCGTCTTCCTGGCGCACGTCGACGGAATGATATTCCACGCGGGCGCCCGCGCGCCGCAGCGTTTCTAAGTTCTGCAGAATCTCGCGGTCTTTCAACAGCCGTTGCAACGCAGCTTCCACCGCGGCAGGCTTGACGGTCGCTGACGCCGCCTTCAATCGCGCGGTCAGCGCCGATTTCAACTTCGCCGGTTCCGTGATGCCTGCAGTGTCGGCAGGTTCCGATTCCGTAGGCAGCGGCGAAGCGGCTGCCAGGATGAGCGTAGGCTGATAGCGCTCCGCAAGTTGCCGCGCGATCTCTGAGGTCACGCCGCGGGCGCCGCCGGTCAGCAGGATCACCCAATCGCGATCGATGGGGCGCATCTCTTCGCCATCCACCGGCGCAATTTGCGGCATCACGGTGAGACGGCGGTCGCCGGGTAAGCCGACTTGCAGAGTGTCGTCCGGCGAGGTCAGCTCGTCGATGAGCTTCTGTTGCAGGATGGCCACCGGATCGGTGGGATCCAGATCCACCACTTTGCACAACACGCCGTTGAATTCCAGCGCCAGCGTTTTGGTGAAATCGGCCACGCCGAAATGCGTGGGCGGGAACGGGCCGTTGGGACGCAATCCGAATTCGCCGCCGCGAGCCGTGACGGCTGCGAACAGCGCGCCTCCGGCCAGGCCGACATGCTTCAAATCGTTTTCGGCGGCGCGCGCCAGCACGTACAGGCTGCGTATATCCAGCCGCACCAACTCACGCCAATCGGCCATGTTCAACTGCGAAACCGGCGGACTGGAGCGCAGCGGCAACAGATGCAGGATCGCGCCGATGCGGCCGTATTGCTGGCGCACCGAGACGATCAGCGTTTCCACGGCGGCGGGATCGGTGAGATCGGTGGTGAAGACATCGCCCGCGCTGATGGTGGCGTCGGGGCTGTGGCGCAGCAGTAGCGGATGCTCGCCGGCGCGCTTCAATTCGTCGGCGATGCCGGATGCGATGCCGGTTTCGTCGTCGGTGATCAGGCTGACGCGCCCGGGGTAATAATGCGGTTTGCCTTGGCGGCGCGGCTTGGCGGTCGCGGTGAGGATGAAGCGAGGCACCTGTGCGGCCGGAGGTTCGGGCGCTCGTGCCGTTGCTACTCCCCCGCCTAGCGCAGCGGAGATGCGATCGGAGATCTCGCGCAACGTCTTGGCGCTGGTGAGCTTCTCCATCACGGCTTGCACCAGCGGTTGTTCGGCAGCCGATAGAAGTTGCTGGAACGCAGTTAGAATCTCAACCCGTTTAATAGAGTCGATGCCGAGGTCCGCTTCGATGCCGGCGTCCAGGCCGAGCATGTCGGGCTCATAGCCGGTGCGTTCGCTGGCGATGCGGACCAGTTCGGCGGTGAAATCGCGGGTGGGACCGCTCCCTAACGGTCGCGGCTCAGTAACAATCGTCACTGGCGCAACCGGGGCAACTGTTACCGAGCCGCCCGTTACCGAGCCGCGACCGTCAGGGAGCGGTGCCCCCTCGCCGAGCAAATTCGCAATCTCACGCAGCGTCTTAGCACTGGTGAGCTTAGCCATAATCGCCTGCAAGCGCTCCTGATCCTGAGGAGTGCCGCGACGCTGCAAAACAGTCAAAATCTCAACGCGCTTAATCGAATCAATCCCCAGATCCGATTCGATCCCGGCATCCAGATCTAACATCTCTGGAGGATAGCCAGTGCGCTCCGCCGCCACTTCCCGCAACTCCGCAATATAATCGCGACCCGACGTGGCGCGGGCTTCAGCCGGGGTGCCCTTTGGGCCGGGGACTTCAGTCCCGCCGGTGGAACTAGAAGCCTGCTCGATCAACGTGGCGATCTCGCGCAAAGTTTTAGCGCTAGTCAGCTTATTCAAAATCCCCTGAACAGCCTGCTGTTCCGCCGCCGATCCCATCTTCTGCAAAGCGGTCAGAATCTCAACCCGCTTAATCGAATCGATCCCGAGATCCGATTCAATCCCCGCATCCAAATCCAACATCTCCGGAGGATACCCGGTGCGCTCACTAGCGACCCGGCGCAAGTCTTCAATAAAGTTGCGTCCGGTCGCAACTGGTGCGACGGGAGCGGCGACCGGAGTCGCAGGGGCCGAAACAACCACCGGGGCCGGAGCGGGCGGCGCAGGCGTGGGCAAAGCTACGGCGACAGGCGGAGCAATAACCGGCATCGGAGCCACAGCCGGCAATCCGGCCGAAGCCCCCTGCAAATACGCCGTCATAATGGTCGTCTGCGTTTGCAGAATCTGCTGCATGAGCTGCTGGAATTGCAGCATCACGGCATCCGCGTTCCCCGGCAAAGCGGGAGCGGGTTGGGGAGGTGGTGCTACGGGCATAGTTGATTGTACAGGAGCGGAGATGACAACAGGAGGCGGCAGCGCCGACCGCAAAACCAGATCGACCGGCTCAACCACTTTAGGCGGCTTGCTGCGAGGGAAAGCGGTCAGAGCATTCACCATCCAGCCGGTTTCCTTGACCACTGGCTCGGCTTGGCCGCGACCGCGCATCAACTGAGCGGCATCCACCGGAACGCCTTCCGCCGCCAGTTGCGCCAGTGCTTGCAGCAAATGCACCAGCGGCTGCCGATCACTATCGATCTGAATGAATCGCGCGTCTTTGCCTTCCAAAATCTGGCGCGCCAATCCGGTGAGCACGCCCTTCGGTCCGACTTCCACAAACACGCGCGCGCCTTCGTCGTACATGGCGCGGATTTCGTCGACGAACTTCACCGGCCGCACCAGATGGCTTTCGAGCAGCGCCGCGATTTCCTTGGGATCTTCCGGATAGCGTCCGCCGAGCGTGTTTGAGAAAACCGGCGCAGTCGGCTTAGCAAAATTCTGCTTAGCCAGCACATGCCCGAATTGTTTGCGAGCCGCTTCCATCAACGGCGAGTGGAACGCGCAAGCCACCGGAATCGGACGCGCGGTCAGCTTGGCCGCTTCCAGCTTTTGAATCGCTTCGGCGACGGCGCTCTTCGCGCCTGAAATCACAGTCTGGCGCGGGCTGTTGTGATTCGCCAGCGTAATGCCTTCCATTCCGGCCAGCGCCTTCGTGATCGCGTCGGCATCGGCGGCAACCGCAGCCATCGTGCCGGATTCTTCCTGCGTCGTATCTTTAATAGCGCGTCCGCGGCTTTCGGAAAGATCGAACAGCGCCGTGTCGGAAATAACTCCTGCCGCGGCCAGTGCGACGTATTCGCCGTAGCTGTGACCGGCTGTCATGTCCGGGCGCACGCCCAGGCGTTCAAGCGCTCGGCACAGGCCGATTTCCACTACGCCGAGCGCAGGCTGCGCGACAACCGTGTCGGTGAGATCCAGATTCTGCTGCTTTTCCCGCTCCGGGCTAAAAGCCGGAGGCGGATAAATGTAAGCGCTGAGCTTCTTAGGGAATCGTCCAGCCAACGCCTTTTCCGACTGTTCGAAGCTGCGGCGGAATTCCGCGAAATAAAGCGCCAGATCCCGCAGCATGTGAGTTTTCTGTGAGCCTTGCCCGGGAAATAGGAAGGCTACTTTGCCTCTGCGGGGACCGTAGGTTAGATAGATTCCTTGGGGATCGTTTAACGGTTGCTTGGCTTCTAGCGCGGATTTGGCTTTCGCGAGTTTTGATTGCAGGTCTTCCGGCGAGGTCGCTACGATTGCCAGGCGGGTGGCATCGGCGCGCGGACTGAAGTCCACGCCGGCACGCTGAAGCGTGCGCCACTTGTGATCCGACAGTTCGGCAACCGTTGGGTTGCTCCAGATGTATAACTCGGCGGGCCAATCTTCGGTTTGCGCGATGTCGGCTGGCGGGCGCAGATCGCCTAAAAACTCTTCTACTACTGCGTGGAAATTCGTTCCTCCAAATCCGAACGCACTAACTCCCGCCCGCCGAGGCACACCCGCCGCGGGAACCCAAGGCAAAGCCTCCGTATTCACAAACATCGGCGTGCCCGCTTCCAAAAGCTTGGCGTTGGGCTTCTCCACATGCAGCGTGGGAGGCAGCACCTTGTGATACAAAGCCAGAGCCACCTTCATCAATCCAGTGACCCCCGCCGCCGACTTGGTATGCCCCACCATCGACTTCACCGATCCCACCGCGCAACTCAACGGCGCGGCGCCATCGGCCAAAAACACCTGATCCACGGCGGCCAATTCGCTGGCATCGCCGACCGCGGTCCCAGTGCCATGCGCTTCGATCAAACCCACGGTCGAAGGACGAATCCCCGCCTGCGCATAAGCCCGCTTCAGCGCCAGAATCTGGCCCTCCAAGCGCGGAGCGGTCATGCTGCGGCCCTTGCCGTCGCTCGATCCCGCCACGCCTTTGATCACCGCATAAATCCGATCGCCATCGTGCTCGGCATCTTCCAACCGCTTGCACACCAGCATGCTGATGCCTTCGCTGATAGCGATGCCGTCGGCGGATTCATCGAACGTGCGGCAGCGCCCGCGCGGCGATAGAGCCTGCGCCTTGGCGAAGCACATGAAGCCGAACGGGCTTTGCGCGGTATCCACGCCACCTACGATCACCATATCGCTCGAGTGATCCGATAGCTCGCGGGCCGCCAGATACACTGCCGCCAGCGAGGAAGCGCAAGCCGCATCCACGCTGAAATTCACGCCGCCCAAATCGAAACGGTTGGCCACGCGGCCTGCGGCCACGTTCAGCAACAGCCCGGCAAACGAATCTTCCGTCCACTCCGGCAATTTTTCGAGCAACTCTTCCGGCGGATGCTTGATGAAATTCTGCAGCGAAGAGCGCACGGCGTATTGCAAACCGACATCGCCAAGCCCGCCGCTCAAGCCCAAAATCACCGACGTTTTTTCGCGTGGGAAATTGCCATCCTGATAACCCGCGTCGTGCAATGCCTGATCCACCGTCACCAAAGCCAGCAACTGCAATGGGTCGATCGAAGTCAGCGCGGCGGGCGGAATGCCGAAGCGCATGGGATCGAACTGCACCGGGTCGATAAAGCCGCCCCAGCGCGAATGCATCTTATCCCGCGCTTTGCGGTCGGGATCGTAATACAGATCGATGTTGAAGCGTTCCTTGGGGATGTCGCCGATGGCATCCACCTTATTAAGGATGTTATTCCAGAAGGCCCGCACGTTGGGAGCCTTCGGCAAAAGGCAACCCATGCCGACAATAGCTACATCCACCGGCGCGGCGTGCGGCGCTTCTTCGACCTGCGCGGGATCGAACGGAACTTCCAGCGCGGCTACCAGTTTGTTGGCTTCTTCCACAACGGTAGCCGCGGCCAGAATGCCGATCCGTGCGCCTTTTTCCGCCAGCGGCGCAGCCATCACCGCAGCCATCGCGGCGGTGCGTGCGTCTGAAATGCCCGCAAACGCCACGCTCGACGCGCCCGCAGCCAATGCCGCTTCGACACCGGCGTCGCTCAATCCTTCAATCGTGTGGGTTTCAGCGGAAGCGCTCGCCAGCGCCTCCAAACGGACATGCTGTTTCGCTAACTGAATGTGCCGGCGAATGGAATCCTGCACCCCCCGCACCAACGCGGGCATGGTGCGGAACCGTTGCGCCAGCGGATGCCACACCAGATCCTGCGAATTCAGCACCACTCCGGCCGCGCCCGCCGCGTACCACGCCGCCGCCGAATGCAACCCGATTTCGCCCGCTCCCCACACCGGAATCGGAGAAACCAGCGGCGCATGCGCGACCACGCCATCGAATCCCAGCTTACCGGCTTGCGCAGCTTCTTCAAGCGAAGAAACTTCCAACAGCACCACATGCGCGTGCTTGCGCGCGAGCTTCAATAACTCCTGGCGCTTGGCGCGATCCGGCGCGTTTACGATCACGCACTCGGCCTCCGAAGGCAGCGTAGCGGCGCCCGTGCGGCCCGCTTCCAGACGCACGCCAAATAGGCCGTGCCCCTGCTGCCTTATGCGCTCCGGCGCATCCAAAATCAGGAATCCAAAATGTTCCGGCATTCTCCCCGTTTCCGTCATATGTCCGGTCGCAGATTTCGCCCGCTACGTCGACGTGGAGCAGCGGCGCCGCGGCCTATTAACGGCTAGTTCTCCAGTGTAGGCCGAATCCCCTCCAACCACAAGCATCCAAAGATTATAGACCCGTATCACATTAGCAATTTCAGGTTTAGGGTGTCTATGGCCTTGGGTACTAGACCAAGCGGTAGGGCTCCAATGGCTGGGACCTATCCAGTGGATGGAGCGAAAGGGACGGTGGATTCAAGCGCGCGAGAGGCAACGGTTTCTTGCGAGAGTTATTGATTTTGAATCTCGAAGATCACGCCGTGGTTGTATTTTCCGCCGTAGCGAGTAGTTCCATAGAGGCTCCCCGCCGAGTCGAGGATCAGGCCGGCGGCCGGCTGGCCCCCATCGCTTCCACCCGTGAAGCTGTGCAGCACCGTCTCTACACCAGCCGTGTCAACCTTGTAAACCGTGCCCGCCCCCGAACCGCCGAGCGTGGTTCCGTAGAGGTTGCCTTCCGAATCAAGGGCCACACCCGCGTAACTAGATTGGGGCTTGCCGCCGTTCACCTTTCCCGTGAAGTCGTGAAGCACCGTGTAATGACGATCCCTATCCAGCTTATAGATCACGCCCGCCTTCGCCGGGCCGGCAAAACTATGCAGCACCCCGTTTGCGCCCGCATCGGCGGTACTAACGCACCGAACAGCCCAAGCGAGCAGATTCCGAAAATCCAACGGTAGCCCTGTTCCATCCTCGTCATAGCTCCCCGCACCGCCTCATTATAGCCTCAGCCCGAAGCGCCTATATCAAGCGTTGGTCGAAATGGAAACTGCGCTTGCGCACCAGCCGCAGCCGCGCCGCGTCCGGATGCTGCGGATTGAGCACGAAATTGGATTCTTCCGGCAGAATCGCCGAAGGAACGGCCAACAAACACGACTTCCTTTGCTGCCGCCATTGGACGCCTATGCGGCGCGTGGCCCTTTCATCATGGATCCAATCGGGCGGAAGCGGGGCGCTCTCTTCCACTTTGGTTTCCGCAATCGCTTCGGAAAATTCGAACAGTGCGAGTTCCAAATCGTCCGGAAGCAAATCCGGATCGATATGCGCCAAACGCTCCAGCACCACTATTGCCGCGGACCCTCCGAAGTAAACCACCAGTTCGCCACGAGTGTGCCAGCGTCCGCTCGCCATCAGACCGCCGGTCCCATCCAGGCCCGGTC
>Ga0335078_10007151_pt1 | contig 16533 bp, 22 predicted proteins | sample Lox_Sample_32_FD_206711 | JGI IMG/M metagenome (GOLD analysis project Ga0335078, IMG submission 206711) | Soil microbial communities from Loxahatchee National Wildlife Refuge, Florida, United States - Lox_Sample_3.2 | ecosystem: Environmental > Terrestrial > Soil > Wetlands | place: USA...
GGGCGCAGCCGTCGTCTCTGGCAAGGGAGAGTTCCTCATCCCAGGTTTGATCGACTCCCATGTCCATCTGGCCTCCGTTCCCGGCATGCAGTTAGAGACGAGCTTTGAACCAGATGCAGCCAAGCCAGCGATGGTGCGGGAATACTTCAAGCAGCTTCCGCGCTCCTATCTTTACTTCGGCTACACCACGCTGATCGATCTGGCGGTGATCGACCGTAGGGTGCTGGATGACTTCAGGCAAGCTCCCCTGCATCCCGACCCGTACGACTGCGGGCCGTCCTTGCCGATTGCCAACGGGTACCCGATGTCCTTTGCGCCCCCGGCAACACGCTTCAAGCTGTTTCCCAACTTCCTCTACGATCCGAAGCAGGCATCAAGCATCCCTTCTGAATACCAGCCGCGAGACCACACCCCGGCGGCAGCAGTGGCCAGGGTCAAGGATGAGGGCGGAGTCTGTGTGAAGACTTACTTCGAGCGCGGTTTTGGGGGACAGGAATCTGCCCGTCATCACCGCTGGCATGATCGAAGAGGTTCGCAAGGCTGCCACCCAAGCCGGTCTGGTGCTCATGATGCACGCCAACTCGTTTGAAGCCCAGGAATTTGCGGTGGACGGAGACGTGGATGTCATCGCGCATGGCATGTGGAACTGGGGGAGCCTCGAAGGCCAGACCGGACTTCCGGTCGAAATCAAGGGCCTGCTGGATCGAATCGTGGACAAGAAGATCGGCTACCAGCCGACCATCCAGGTCATGGGCGGGCTCATGGCGTATTTCGACCCTCAATACCTGCGAATGGCGGCGATTCCCAGAGTCATTCCTGCGCCGATGCTGGACTGGTTCGACTCTCCCCAGGGCAAATGGTTCAAAAAGGAAATCTCCGAGGGCGATGCGCCGGACGCTGCCGTGCTGCAACGGTTCGACGACGGCCCCCTCCGGCGCGTGCGCCAGGTGGTTGCGTACCTGGCGGCCAAGGACGCCAACTTCCTGTTTGGCACGGACACTCCCTCGGCACCGACCTACGGGAACCTGCCCGGCCTGAACGGTTACCTGGAGATGCGGCAGCTTAGCAAGGCGGGACTCAGCCTTGGGCAGATTTTCAGGACTGCCACCATCGACAACGCACGGATGTTCAAGCTCGATTCGCAGGTCGGGGCCATCGAGCCGGGGAAAATAGCCAATCTTGTGTTGCTGGGAAAATCGCCCCTGGAAAGCGTGGACGCCTACGACAGCATCGTCACCGTCTGGGTCCATGGAAAGCAGCTTTCCCGAGACAGCCTGGCCGCCGATGCGAACAAGTAAGTCTGGCCTCGCCGGAACAGCGGCTTGTCGGTTCCCTAATTCGCTGGAGTGAATGATGCATGTAGAAACCCTCAGAACAGTTCCGAAACACGCCAGCAGAGCGGTTTTCTCTATGGTGCTAGGCATTGTCGGCGGGGCGATTTGTGGTGCCGCGATACTGTCATTCGGAGCGTTGATCGGTCGCAGCGGCACCACCGGCGAAGAGTATTTTGGTTATTGGAATATCGCGTTCGTTTGGCTTGGAGTCATGTATGGGGGGCCCCTGGGAGCATTTGTCGCGGCGGTAGCCTACGCCACTTTGGTACGAACAATTGGAATCAGGCGAGCAATAATTCCCGCGACTCTCGGAACTCTTGCAGGTGGATTTGTGGGCTCGCTACTTGGTCCACCCGTCGCAGTAGTGAACGGGGTCATGGGGTTCTTCATTGCGCTAATCAGAGCAAGGTATGCAATTTGAGGCTTCCCGCCGGGGATGGTCGTCGATAAGTCCCTTCTCACGATTAGCCTTGGCTGCGAGTTGCGTCCACTGGCGGCCAAATGTACGCTGTGGAGCGTCGCCGGAATCTGGAACGGAAGCTTTGGACCGAGCTTCCGGCGAACAGTATCCAGATGGGCTTGAGATACAGGTCGGGCTGGTCCAGCCCGAGGGACTTGTACCCGCTCACGGAGAAAGGCTGCCGCGTCCGCCCCCGCCGCCCACACGTGCAGCGAACGCGGCGCATATAGGCCGCAAGCTTTCTTTGCGGGACGGGCGACGGGTGGTACAGTATAACCTTCGGGCCCGAAGCCAGCGACTCCGGGGCGCTCTTATTGCGGCAGGTCCCGGGCGGGGACCAGCACCCGGATGGACCGGGCCATGCCCGGAGTCCGCTCGATGAGTCCCTTTTTTTCCAGGTTGATTACCATCTGATGGACGGACGGGGGACTGACCTCGAAATGCCGCTGCATTTCGTGCTCCGCCGGGGGAACGCCATGCACCTTCGTGTACTGATGGATAAACGCCAGATACCGGCCCTGCTTCTTCGTGAACCTGGTTTTCTTCTGCCGCCCGCCGTCATCCGGGCACAGGATATCGACCATTTCCCCGCCGTCGAAGACCACGACGTGTTCCCTGGTCAGGTCAGCGCAGGTTTCGATCAGCCATTGACGCTTCCTTTTGCTCTTCTGCTTGACCTCGCTGACTGTATCCCCGCCGAAGTCTATCCGGTGGCCGCAGTCGCAGAGGTAGGACGAGAAGAATATCTCCTTCGGCATAGTGGGAGTCTCGCAGAAGACGGCGGTGTTTTCAACGGATGTCCGGGCTGCTTCGCGTGCATAACGCTCGGTGGCACGTGCCGTTCCATCAAACGTGGAAACCTTGCAAGATTCTGTCTCCCGTGCCGTTCTATCCAGGTGGCTATCTGTGGCGAATGTCGCCAGGAAGGCGGTCCCTCCAGTGAGTGTAATTCAAAGAATGGTCTCGTTTCATTTGGGTCCCCTCCCTCTTGTGCCTGCAAGACGTGGCACCGCTGGTTGGTATGCCCTTGGCCTCACGGCGGTGCTTCTCCTGAGGAGCCTTCCGGCGTGGCCGCAGGCAACACAGGGGGAGGGACCGACGATAACGCTGGGAATCAGCATCAAGCTCCCGGCCGGGGGCCCTTGGCCCGTGGCGGTCGGCAGCGATCACGCAGAATTCTATGTTCCTGCCGTGGGCAAAGGAGAAATGTCAGGCGTCGTCGTGGTTCCCGACAGGCGTTTTCTGGGCATTCGCATCGTTCCCAGCATGCAGGGCGATTCCGTCAGGGTCGCGGTGACCGCCCTGCTTGCCGACAAAAAGGAGTTGTCGGAGGCGACCTGCGATCAAATACGGTCATGGCCGGGCGTGGATGCGAGCTCCTACGAGGGAAAAAAGGACGCATCCTTCCCCCTCACGGGCTTGGGCAAGCTGGGGCTTCCTGTTTTGCAGGTCGAGGTCGTTCCGGCGAAGGGGCCTCCACCCGGTGGCTTTCATCATCCTTACGGCAATTTCAGGGCCTACTGCTCGTGCGAATCCACTCGGGACGAGTTGAATCCTTCCATCGGCACCCTCGCTTATCCTGACGCCGGAAAATGCGTGGAGATCGGGAAATGTTCCCGCTGCTGTAGGATTTTACCTCCGTGATGTCCGATTCGGATTCGCGCTCTGGGCGTGTCGCGCATCCGCTCCATCTCCGTGGCGGCGCTTACTTTGTCTGCGTGGTTCGAATCGGGGCGCAGTTTGCGTTTGAACCGCCCAACTCTGAGATAATGAGACAGTCGGAACCAGTAACCAGCGATGTTCTCTGAGGGTAGAGCAGCGGAGCGCGAGGCTACCAAACGGCTGGATGTTCTGGCCTCGTACATAACCCTGTCTAGCGTAATCTACTATGCCGTCGTGATCGCATTGCTCCACGTTCTTAGGACTGATTTCGATCCCGGTTACCGCTATCTCAGCGAGTATGCCCGTGGTCCATACGGGGCTTGGATGACCTCCACCTTCTTCGTCCTCAGTGTGGGCTCTTTGGCCCTGTGCCTTGGGCTGTGTCGTTCAGTTGTTTCGAGGCTGCGTTACGTGCCTGGCTTGTTCTTTTGGCTTGCTTGGGCGTGCGCTGTTTTCCTGGCGGGCATCTACACCAGCGACCTCCAAGGGACGCCGCACACTCGAATGGGCCAGATTCATGATGAGATGGGAATGATCGCCTTTCCGAGCGCGACGGCGGCGCTTTTGCTTTTGTCTTTGGCTCTGCGCTGGGAGAAGGCGTGGCGGTCGGTATGGCGGTGGGCGATGTTCCTATCGGTGGTAGCTCTCGTCTTCTTCTTGCTCCTGGATCGGTTTGGCCAAATGGGCCTAGGGGGTCTGGACCAGCGCATGTTTCTTGCAGCGGCGCTGATCTGGATGTGGATCATCGGCAAGAAAATGCTGGTGATCGCGAAAAGGGACGGAGGTCCGATGGCACGATTGGAGGGATAGCCCGTCTGCAACGGCGTGGGTCTATGGTCACCAGTCGTTCTGCTGGCTGGTGGGTAGCCGAGCCCGTCGTTGCAGGTCAGGGTGCGTCAGCACTCATCAATGATGATGAGCGGACGGACCCATCGAATCGAGCAACGCTGTCGCGGCTCCCGGTCCTCCGAAGCGGCCCGTTCCACAGACCGAGAATTGGACCTGGAAAGCGGGCCGACATCAGCGTAGGATCGGCGTGGAGAAAGCTCATGGACGTAATCCTGAAGAGATTCGATGAACCTGACGAAGTGAGGTACTTCGAAAAAGGTGAATTTGAACTCGTTCGCCTTGGCGGCGTCACAATAGGCAGGGCCACCTATGACCCTGGCTGGAAGTGGTCAGAGCACGTGGGCAAATCGCTGGGCAAGACAAGCTGCGACGTGGAACACGTGGGCGTGGTCCTCTCAGGACGAGCAACTGCGGCAATGAACGATGGTCGCGTGATCGAGATGAAGGGCGGAGACATCTTCCACATTCCCCCTGGCCACGACAGTTGGGTGGTTGGCGATGAACCCTACGTCTCTTTGCACCTGATGGGGGCCGAGGACTATGCGGCCCATGAGTCCTGAAGGCAGGGCGTAGCTACCCGGCCAAGTCACGCACGTGTTCAAGACCCGTTGCCGCCGCCACGCTGGCTGGGCAGCGCGGCCCGTTCGAAGCCGATTGACATTCCGAGTGCCAGATGAACCTGTTTCGAATTGCGCTCGCCAACCTTCGTTACCCGGCCTCCCCCGAGGAATCCGTCACACTGGCCGAGCTGGCCGTCGCCGAGGCGTCCATCGGGCAGGCAGGCCTCATCTGCTTCCCCGAGTGCTTCGTCCCCGGCTATCGAGGGCTGAGAAAGGAGGTGCCGTCTCCCGACCCTGCGTTCCTCGAACGCGCCTGGTCGGCCATCGGTGCCGCCGCCGCGAGGCGAAAGGTCGCCGTCATCCTCGGCACCGAACGCGTCGTCGATGGGGGGCTGTTGGCCACGGCAGCGGTCATCAATGCAGACGGGACAATCGCCGGATACCAAGACAAAGTCCAGATCGATCCCTCCGAGGAGGGCACCTATTCGTCCGGCTCCGGCAGGCAGGTCTTCCAGGTGGGCCCGCTGAAATTCGGGATCGCGATCTGCCATGAGGGCTGGCGGTATCCCGAGACGGTGCGCTGGGCGGCGCGGCGCGCACATCGTGTTCCACCCCCATTTTCACGTTGCCGAGCCTGGCGGCTACGTGGCCTCAAGCTTCGCCGACCCTCTGAACTCATTCCATGAGAAAGCCATCTTGTGCCGCGCCGCCGAGAACACCTGCTATTTCGCTTCGGTGAACTGCGCGAGCGCAGGGTCGCCGACCACCTCGGCCGTGGTGCGGCCCGACGGGACGCTGCTTTGCCACCAACCCTACGGCAAAGAAGGTCTGCTCGTCGCGGACATCGACATTACCGCCGCTACAGGCCTCCTCGCAACGCGCTGCAAATACGCCTAGGTGCGTTCCCCACCACGACACAATCGGTTCCCGACAGACTGATGGCGTTCAGTGCTGGATCGGTTGGCTTCTCACTCATCCCACTGGTTTTTCTGGGTCCGTTTCCCATCGATGTCAAGCAGGGGCCTTGTGGCTACCGGCGAGGCACATCCGTCCCCGAAAACGACCGTTAAACGGGACGGCTAGGCGGTCGAAACCGCTCCTGAAACTGCGGGACTTACTGGCTGCAATCCGGCGACGATTTTGTGGACAGAAGATTTGCTCCTGCCGATGTGGGCGGCGATGGCACGGGTCGTGAGCCCCCGTGAATGGAGCGTCGCTATTGTCGCAACGTCCAGGCGTGTGCCCACGGGCCTTCCCAGCTTCTTTCCCTTGCGCCTGGCGGTTTCGAGGCCTGCCTTTGTCCGGTCGCTGATCCGCTGGCGCTCCTGCTTGGCGACCCAGGAGAGGATCGGGATGAGAAGCTCGCCCACCGGCGTGGTCGTGTCGAGCATGGGTTCGGTGAAGGACTTGAACCTCACCCCGCTGCTGGCAAGCTGTTCGAGGTACAGGAGGGTCCTCAGCGGCCCTTCCCGAGTCAGCCTGTCGAGCGCCCAGAACACGACGAGATCGAACCTGCGCCTGGCCGCATCCTCCAGCATCTGCCGGAATGCGGGGCGGTCGCCGTTCTTGCCGGTGGCGCAGTCGTCGTAGGTTTTGACGACCTGCCCCAGCCCGGCGGCGAAGCCTTGTAGCTGGCTGAGCTGGTTCACGCTGTCCTGCTCTTCCCGGCTCACCCTCACATAGAGCGCAACCCTCATACCATCAGCATACGTAGCGGAGTCGGGTCGTGAGGAGGTTTTCTCCGGCGAGCCCGCAAGGGCTGCCGCCGAGGCACCACCAAGGGAGCTGGTTGGGATTCCATTTGGAGCTTGTTGTGCGGGGCCGTGCGCCCAGCCCTAACTCGGCTTCCCCCGTGCGTGGGCCCAGGCGGGAACGCACATTCCTTCCATGCCGACCTGTCTGCGGGGAGCGCCGAAGCGGAACGTGCCGCCGCCGTCCCGTGCATAGGGCACGGTGATCGACGCCGCTTCCACGCCGGGCACGAGGACCGCCACCATGATGCATTCCGTGGCTTGGGGATCACGGGCCAAGTCGCCCCGCTCGTATCCGGCGAGGAATGCCTCGCCGATTTCGGGCGGCACGTCCCTTCTGTAAGCGTCGATGATCGTCACCACCGCCAAGGCCGCCTTGGCCTCCGCCATGCGGAAGAGCGTGTCCATCGAGCGGTCCTTCGATTGGGCGGACTTGAGGTCCAAGGGGACGACTTCCATGTCTTGTCCGGGCAGGAACATTATCGCCACCGGCTGGAGGCGGCCGTCCCTCTGGAGGTTCCCCTTGGCGGTCTCGACCAAGGACGCCACGGCCCTGTCGAGGTCAAACGTCGATCCCATCGTGCCTCCGTGCCAGCGCCCGACCGGCCATGATGCCTCCTGCCATGCGCCCGCCGAATCCCACGCCGTCGCCTCGGGTTTCCGTTTTCCCTAGCCGATCATGGCGGTGTTGCCCATTTGCCCCGTCGCACCTTCCGCCTGCGATGGTCGTCGATCCTCTGTCTTGCTCCTCATTTGGGCGCACATTCAAAATTGTACCCTGCCGTCATTTGCCTGGACCCATTCCCTCCTCGATTCTCCTGCGGCCTGTTCACGGCTTGTCCTCCCTGGGGATTTCGCCGCCCCGCCAATAGGGCTCGATCCAGACCTCCCCGTGCTCGCTGCGCCGTGGCCCATGGGGCTGGTCACGTATCCCCGCACCCAATGCCCACGGGGCGACATATGGGTCGTGCTGCCTTGGGGAACGCAGATACGGCGGATTCGGTAGTTCTTGCCGATCACGTTCGGGTCCCAGAACTCACGGGCGGGCGCTCCGTTCTTGGCTGGCGCTGTCTTCTTGATGCTGCCTCGTTCGACGAGGTCGGGGCGGCGGAGCATCAAGAGCAACAACCCTACCAACAGGTGAATGCTGGCCAGAAAAAGGAACCGTCATTGGGAGTAAGGTCGGTGCTGAGCCCAGGGATGCAGGGGGCCTCGGAGGAATGGCTTGTTCCGCCCATCACCAATGCGTCCAGCTTTCGCAGGTCAATCGGCACATTGGGCAAGGACTGGTGCAGGAGGCAGTCGGCGGGCTCGGCGTGGGCCACGACGATGAGCGAATCGACGGCGATTTCGACCACGCCCGGCGTGACGTAGCTCCTCAGCCGCTCCCCCGCCCTGATGCGGGCGTAAGACACGAAGGAGGCGTCGCCGTAGTCCGGGTGCCGGATGAGTCCCTTGGGGAGCATGAACACCGCTCCCTCGAACGGCAGGCGGGAGCCGTGCCAGTCGAAGGCGACGGGCGGGACGGTCTGGCGCACGGCGTCCGCCAAGTCACGGGACACCCAATAGGTCGGGACCCTTTTCTCGACGAGGCGGCACGCCCAGGCCATCTCCACCGTGTCGGTGTCGCCCCGGTAGCCGTGCCGAATCTTCTGGGCGATGGCCAGGAGCTGGTAGGCGGGGAGCTTGGGGGAATGGTAGCCTCCGGGGGCCTCGTAGATGCGGGGATAGCACCTGCGCCAGAGGTTTGGGTCGCACTTCTCCATCAGTTCCCTCACTTGGCGCAGTTCCTCGGGATGGAGTAATGCATTCATGTCTCTCCGGCGCACTCGTCATGACTGCTCGTCGGTCGCCTCGCTGAGTTCCATCGTGACTCCTCCAGGGAGCAGGGTCGCCGATCTACGCAAGAAGTTCAATCGGGCGCTTTGATTCAACCGGCAGGGTCGAGGAGCTTCTCATGAAGGGCAGTGTGGATGGCGGGGTCCCTGCTGGCTAGCCAGCTCTCCCGTGCTTCTTCGTTCTTGGCTTCGACCCTTGCTCTTCGAGGGCCACGCCGATGGTATCCCCGACATGCTTCCAGAACCGGTCTTCCAATTCCCGCATGTTCTCGGGCAGGCGGATTCCCGATATATCCTCCCCCGTGCTCCGTGCCCAGAAACATTGTGCGAATTCCCAGTACCGCTTGGTGTCTTTCCGGGCCCTTGCGGCCATTGCATCGAAAGCCTGGCGGCGGAAGCCTTCGTTAGCGTGTTTGCGCAGCAGACGAAGGGCGACGAGAAGAGGGGTCTCGCAGATGTCTTCCGGCGTGGTGGCGTCAGGGTCGTTCGCCTTCCGAACTTCTTCTCTGATGAAGTCGGCGGCATGCTCCCGCAGGACCCGTTCGAACCATCCCTTGAACCCGCAGCGGACGCCTCGGGGGTCGCCGTGACGAGGTCCTTCCTCCGCCTCGTGCTGCCAGCAGCCCTGCCCGTGGGGAGTCGGGGTTGGAGCAGGCTCCCCAATCCGGCCACGTGCGGAAGAGTTCCACGAACCAGCGGCATGTGGCGCAGTCAGGACGGGCTTCCCGCTTGCCTAGCCATCTCCGCTTCCCGTGCGGCTCCCAGTCCGAGGGCAACGTTCGGCATACGTTCCATAGCTCGTCGTCGCTCGCACCATCGGCTTGCATCATCGTCTCCCATCAGGCTGCGGACAGGGCTTCAAGTTCCCGCTCACTGCCGCTGTTTGTCGTCATCCCCAAACAGCCACTCCACGATCTCCCCGGCGAGCGCATGCTTCTGCGGCCCGTCCGGCAGCGACTTCATCGTCGTCCACTTCTCGTCAAACCCGAACTCGGCGGCACGCCGTTCGTATTCCTTCCTGGCCTCGTCCATCCTGCGGCGCTGCTCATCCTGGTGGTCGGGGCACGCCACAAGCTCGACCCGCCGCTTCCTTCCCCAGGTTAGGCCCCTCGCCCGTCCTGTTTCTGCCTGACGGCAATCAAGAGCGCCATTTCCCGATGCACGAGCCTCCTTGCCGCCCTCCTTTTCCTTGCGGGCGCAGGTGCCGGGAAAAGTATCGCTAACGGGCCGACGCAGGAAATGCCGATACAGCGTGTGGACTGGGACTGTGCCCGGAGGAACTGTCCGAATCCCGAGGCTACGATGATTCCCTGAAAAGGAGCGCACCATGAAGTCGGCATGGCGTATTTCTTGCTTAGCCCTCCTGGTTATTTCACTAGTGCAGCCTCTCTCCGCGCAGGATGGGAGCCAATCGCTGGGGGACTTTGCTCGGCAGGAACGCGAGCGCAGGAACAAGCAAGCTGGTGAGGCGGAGGCGAACGAGATTGTCGGACTGAAGGAAGGCAGTTTCAAAGCCAACATATTGATCACGGATTCTCATTCCGCAGTCGAAAGATGGGTGTTGATGCCTGCGGCCGACCGGCCGAACGCAGGACGGTCTCGGGAGTTGGTTCCGGACAAAAAGTTCTACTTGCCTTTCGTCGTGACGGACTACCCATTTCCGGCATCCGAGAGAATGGACTTGACGGCGCACGTGCGTCTGATTTCTCCTGACGGAAAGGTCAAGTTTGATGCACCGAGGCTTTCTGGGGCAATCGGCCCCGACCCGAGGTCCCCTAGCGTGATTGTCTTGAATCCCGTGATGGATATTACATTTGATACATCCGACCCTCCCGGCACATACACGATCCGCGTCACCATAACGGACCATGTCCACTCTGCCTACGCCAAGGCAGAAGAACAACTTCATTTCACCGTGGCAAAAAGTCGAAAGGGAGAAACGCCGAAAGAGCCTGCGGCGGCCCGAACCGACCCGTAAAAGCACTCTGCGCGACTGACCACTCTCGGGCCGCGGTGCCGTCGTATGCTTTTGATTTCGGGACCGGCGGGTTCCGGTTCCTCCTGCCCGAGGCGTGACGCACGATGGTATGACTTTAGTTCAGCCAGTGCCGAGACTCGATTTCGGCTGGAAGACAGCAAGCGTAGCGTAAACACGGTGCGGGTGCACGGCGCGTGCCCTTATGTTGACTTTTTTTTTTGTAGGAACTGCGGCGAGAAATACTATGCGGAGGAGCACCACGCCGGTCACTTCGTGAAGTGCGGAAGGTGCGGCCAGATTATTCCAACCGCGATCCCGGTGCTTATCCCTTCTGAGCCCGCTGGAATTCCTCGGCCCGCCCGTGGGCGTTGGCATCCGGCCTCGGGAACGAAGCCGGTGACGCCTGTGCCCGAACGCCTCCGTGACTACAAACTCGCGCTGATTGGTATCTGCTTGCTGATCGCACTTGCCTTGTATGCGGGCTTCTCTGGCTACGACAAGCCGCGTCAACTGCCTCCAGCAGGCCCGCCAGTCCGCACCGAGGAAGCAGGCCCAGCGCCTTCTCCAATAGCCAGGACCCCTGCGGAGGCAAGGGAGGGCGAGATAGTCGCGCAGGACGCAGGCAGGCCGGGTGATCCGGCATTGAACGCGGAGTACCAGGAGATCAATAAACGCCATTTCGCCAACGAACTCCCCTCGATGCCAGTCCTCTGGGAGACCAGGCTCGATGAGGTCGGGCCCCTTATTGCCGAAGGCTTTCGGCTCGATGGGTTGGCCGCCAAACGCGACGGCGTACAATTCATCCTGATCAACCCCGTGGTGCGCGGATATCCAGGTCAGTTACGAAGAACGCTCTGCCACGAGATGGTCCACCAGTATCTTTTCACCAAAGGGGACACTACAACCAAGCACGGACCGGCCTTCCAGAGAATATTGCAGCGGCTCTCGGAAGAGGGCGCATTCGTGGGAAAATGGGCTAGCGACAGTGAGAAAGCGAGCCTTAAGGCCTGGCTTGACGGCGAATCGACGAGGCTCAACGGCGAGAAATCCGAACTCGATAGGATTAGAGAGACCATTGAGCGCGACCGTGAGGAGCTGGACGGCAAGGTCAATGAACTCAACCAGCGCATCTCTTCCGCGAATCGCCAGGGGTCTGGTTGGCCCAGCGAGGAGGAGGTCGCGTCCGTAAAGTCCCAACGGGATACCTTCAATCGCTCTGTGGAGGATTACAGGGATCGCGGGGAGGCATACGGAGCGGATGCAATGCGGTTCAATGGCCAAGTAAATCGATACAACTTGATGATTTCGTATCCCGACGGGCTCGATGAAGAATCTGCTGTCCAGGCCAGGCGCACCGCCGATGTGGGCGGCTTGCGGCATTGACCTGGTTTCTGCTGGGCCGCCGGTTTCCCCGATAAGACATCCGCTCTCTCTTCGCCTTCGTGGTGCCGGTCGTCGTCGCCGTGATGGCAGTAGTCGTCGTCACGGTCGTCGTCGCGCTTCGTCGGGAGTAAACGGTGTCATGGTGGTCGCCGGGCGAGGGCTGCCCGGTTTCGGCTGGTGGCGTGGATTTGCCCGCTCTCTGGAGGCGCTCCACGTTCGACGGAGCGCCGCCTCCGCATCGAGCAGGGGTCCCGAGGGGGTCGGGCGAGGCGGCTAGCGCCCGCCGATTCAGCAACCGAGCGGTTGCTCAGCAGCCGCTCTTCCGTGCCGTGGATATTGACGTGGGCGGAACGGAGCAGGTCCAACTCCCGGATAGCAAGCGCGTGACCGTGAAGCTGCTCTCGATCAGTGACACGCGGGACAAGGCTCGGTCGGCGATTCGGGAGGCTCGCGCCGAAGTTGAGATCAATGGCTCCCGCGCCACCCTTTCTTGCGGAAACTACCGTCTCCCGGTGACCCTGGGCGAGGTGCAGGCAGACTGCACCGTGACCAAGGCCTACTATCAAAATACCAACCGCGATCACTGGGGGCTTGAAAAAGACGCCCGCCTGCGCCTCTGGCCGGCGGGGTCGCCCTTCATGCCGCCAGGATCGATGGTCTATCCGGTTCGGCAGCGGTGGTTCGCCTCGCGAACCCAGATGGCGAACGAACCGACCTACGTTGACGGGGGCGAGCGCATCACCTCGGGCCGAGGTTTATTATCACGCGGGCCTCGATATTGGCGGGGCCGAAGGATTGACGGACGTGCTGGCTGCGACCAGCGGAGACGTGGTGGGGCTGGGCACGGCGGTGGCCGACAAGGAGAAAGACAATCCCAGCCTCGACCACCAATACCACGACACGATCTGGGTGCAGGACGAGCGGGGCTGGTACCATCGCTACACCCACCTGTACTCGTTCGATCAGTCGGTAAAGCTGGGCGGCCGGGTCCCGATTCGCACATTTACGGGTGCGGGTGGGCGGCCCCGAATGGCGCTGGGTATAGACATGGAAATGGATCGTGCTATCTCAAGCCTGCCTGGCTTCCTCGACTGATTCCCCGGCCTTCTCGGGGCTCCCTGTTTGTCGCAGCATACGCAGTTGCAGGCTGCGCGTGGCGGCACGGCACGTGGTAGCCGGGTATGGAACAACTCAAGTTCGAGATCATCCCGCATCCCCGTTCCCTGGGACTGTCCCGTACTACCACATGTGATGATCGTCGTCGCGTTTGATAACCACCGGGTGGCTGACATTGATCTTCCCAACCGGCCTCCCTTCGCGGGCCGAGAACGATTTGGGGCGGTTCGCTCCAGTGGATGCCATCCTTGCTTTCCACCAGCGCGATGCTTTGTTGGGGCCGCCACGAGGTCCACGTGCGACAAGTATCACCCTCCTTCAGCACTGAAACATCGAAGCAGGTCCCGTATTTGCTGCCCCATCACCGGATTGCCGGAGTATTTCTTCTCTGCAACGGCGGTCGCGGTGTTCACGCCAACCGCCCGGCAAGCGTTCTAATCCTGTCGTTGATTGCTGGTGGTATAATCTAGCCCTATGCCGGAAGGGGATCAAACCCTCGGCGAATCGAAGAACTGCCCGTTCTGCGCCGAGACGATCAAGAAAGACGCCGTGGTCTGTAGATTCTGCGGATACGATCTCAGGACAGGTCAGCGTTCAGCTCCGCCGCGGGTCGTCCCGATTCGCGAGCCTGGCTGCACCATATTCCTCGTACTCCTTTTGATTCTGATCGGGATCGCTGTTTTTGTTTTTGTGTGCAATGTAGCGGTCTGGAATCATTCCAAGGGAGAGAAAGAGACTTCTTTCTTCACCTCTTCCGGGTTTCGAACACGTCATCAGCTACGCGGCATGGGCAGCGCGGGAGACGGACTCTGCCGAGATTCGGGTGCTCAACCACGACGGCACGCTGGCCGAGCGCCCGCGTCGTCAGCGGGACTGTGCGTCGGGAGGATGACTGTGGACAAGCCTGCCAAAAGGCAGACCGCCACGTTCGAGCACGACAAAGACGACAAAAAGAGGGTGCCTTCAGAGATGCAGTCCGACGAGGCAGGAAGAATTAGGGAGGCGAGGCTCAGATGAAGTGGGAGGCGAGCGCAAACGGGGAGATTCCCACATTATTACGCTGCCTCCGTATTGAGTTCGGAAGACCGGTCAAGTGATCCAGTTTAAGTCTTTCTCGCCGGGCGGCGCTTGCTCCAGAGCCAGCCCCCAACCGGAACGACAATCACCGCCCAGAGCCACTGCCAGTTGCTGCTCACAAACCCTGAAAGGCGTTGCCCCCAGGTGACCTGGACTGTGATCTGACGGTCAAAGGTCTGGATCGCGTGAGGGACGGAGCCATTGTTAAAGGTCAGGATGGCGCTCAAGGTGAGGTGAAGCTCACCCGTCCCTTCCTTCTTGGGCGTTACGTCCCACTGCTAGTCGGTGTTCGCCTCGGCGCTTACCGTCTGGCGTTCAGGCGTCACTGCGGTGATCTCAAAGCCTTGCCCCGTCAACCGAGCTTCCATTTCGGGGGCGATGCTGATCTGAGCGCCTTGCACAGTCCCTTCGTGTGTGGCTGTTTGCAGCTCCTGCTGAAGTGCTTGCACGGACTTGCGGCGCGACAGCAGCAGATGGATCGGGTAGGTCTCGCCCAATCTCATCGTGCTCATCACGTTGAAGGCGATGCTTCCGGTTGTCCACCCGCCGAGGACACGATCAATCGCAGCGACGTCTACACCGGCGGGCATGGCGCTGCTGCTGGCGAGCGTGGATGAACCCGTTGGCGGCGGGGCCTGAGCGCAACGGTCGAGTCCCAAAACACAAGCAGCCACGCAAGCTATCGCCACGGTTCGCCGTGCCGACAACAATGTGGTTACAAGTGGTCTCATCATGACCTCCGGCAAGCTGAATCAAGTAGAACTTCGAGGCTGAAAATGCGAGCTGAATCGACCGGTGACAACATACACCTGTCCACCTCTGAATGCAAATCGGGCATTGGAATGAAGCGGCTCAATGGGGGCCCCCCGTGCTTGGCAGGCGTCTCCGAGCACGGCGGAAAGGGCAAACCCTCGGACCAATCGAGAGCCATGGTCCCGCTTCCGCTGCTCGCCCAGTTCCGTTGCCCACCTGGGCGGCTTTCTCGTTGACCTGGCGCTCGGCTTCGCATGGGGACATGAGGGGCACACCGTCGTGGGCTTGGTCGCCGAGCACTACATGACCGCCTCCGCTCTGGCGAAGGCCCGTGCCATTCTCGGCGGAAGCACCATCGACGCGATGGGAAGCTGGGCCGACGATTACAGGCATGACCACCCTGAGACCGGGCCCTGGCACTACATCGACATCCCGCTGGCGGACTCCAGGATCGACCTGGCGCGGGAGTGCCCGAACGGCGACTGCGTGATCGCCAAGTCGGAGCAGTTCCTTGCCGTGCTGAACGACCCCGGCGCGGACTCGGGGAAGAAGGCGGAGGCGCTGAAGTTCGTCATCCATTTCGTCGGCGACATGCACCAGCCGCTGCATTGCGAGGACGACGGCGACAAGGGCGGGAACACGCGCCACGTGGTCTTCGACGGGCGGCCCAACAATCTCCACTGGATTTGGGACACCGGCCTGCTCGAACACATCAGCCGGAATCCCGAGGCGCTGGCGGCGGAGCTGGAGGGCCGGATCACGGCAGAGGACCGGGCCCAGTGGGTGAAGGGGAGCATCGAGGACTGGGTTCTGGAGGGGCACTGGCTGGCGCAGATGGTCGCTTACGGGAACCTGGGCAGCGAGAATCCATTCCCGATCACGCCCGCGTATGAACGCCAGGCGGGCCCGGTGATGGAGGTTCAGTTGGAGAAGGCGGGGGTGAGGCTGGCATATCTCTTGAACGCCGCCTTGCAATGAAATGCCTTGCGTACCATCAAGCCGCCCGCCAGCCCCGCCGAAAACAAGAATGAATGGCAACGATCATACTCGCCGCGTTCATCGGTTTGGTTGTCGCCGGTATCCTTCGGCTCCTTCTTGACGACATCGGCGTTGATCCGACCGTCTGCCCTCACTGCGGCGGGCATTTGCCCCCACTGCTGCCGCGCCCTTGGCAAGCGGTAACGTAGCCTTGAATACGGTGCTGCCCCTGGCTTGCCCCTGCCTTCTCCCCATGGATCGATCCGGCATCCGCGCCACAATCGTCGCTGGTTGGTGGCCTGCACCGCCAAGGGTTTCAAAAAGTCGGCTCGACATCGAATCAAACATGGTATGACTTTACCTGAGCAGCCGCTGCGCCGACTCGACGCCGAAACTCGATCTCGCTGGGCTTTGCGGTGCCTGAGCAGGACCCGATCTGCTTTTCCCAGGGTGGCCCATGCCCAGGGAGGACACTGTGACTCGATTGCATAAAGCTGCCTGCACATTTGCGGTCGTCCTTGCGGCCGTGCACTGCGCAAGCGGGCGCTCCGCGCTGCCAGCGGCGGACCCGCCAGCCGAGGGCGCGGTCTACGTGGTGCTGTGGTTCGATACCGAGGACTATATCCTTCCGCAGAGCGACGATGCGGCCAAGCGCATCGCGGAGTTCCTCACCCAGCAGGGAATCCAGGCCACGTTCAAGGTGGTGGGAGAGAAGGGCCGGACGCTCGAACGCCGGGGGCGGCAGGACGTGATCCAGGCGCTCTCCCGGCACGAGATCGGCTACCACGCCGACA
>Ga0335078_10007152_pt1 | contig 16533 bp, 18 predicted proteins | sample Lox_Sample_32_FD_206711 | JGI IMG/M metagenome (GOLD analysis project Ga0335078, IMG submission 206711) | Soil microbial communities from Loxahatchee National Wildlife Refuge, Florida, United States - Lox_Sample_3.2 | ecosystem: Environmental > Terrestrial > Soil > Wetlands | place: USA...
GGCGCCCGCGATCGGGGCGGGCGTCGCTGGGACCATCTCCTCGGCCGGCGCTGTTCGTTTGTCCTCGACCCGCTTGCGGTACGCGTAGAACAGCAGATAGGACAGGAGCACGGCCCAGCCGATGAAGTAGTACGGCAGCGTCTTGCGGCCGGCCGCGTTACACGTGCAGTTCGCGTAGACGGGGCCGCCGTAGAAGTAGATGATCGCGTACACCGCCGCGATCGCGAGCGCTACGTACTTCATCCACTCGGGCAGCTTGAACGGCCGGCGCACGTTCGGGCGGTGCTTGCGCAGGAGGTAGTAGCCGATCAGCACGGGGATGAACGACGCGAGGTAGCCGACGTTCGAGAACGTGTAGATCTCGACCGCGCCGCCCATGAACACGACCGCGATCGAGCAGGCGACGTTGAACCACATCGCGCGGTTCGGCACGCCGTGCTGGTTGACGCGCTGGAAGAAGCGCGGGAACTGGCCGTCGGTCGACATCTGGTGCAGCGAGCGGGCGGTCCCGGTGATCGCGTTCAGCGCCGACAGGATCAGCGCGAGGATCAGCATGATCGCGATCAGCCACTCGAGGATGCTGCTCCCGGTTCCGGTTCCGAACACGGCGGCGGCGTAGTGGACGAAGATCGTCTTGGGGTCGACCAGCGCCGCGTTGCCGAGCGCGGGCAGGCCGAGCACGATGATGAACGCCACCGGGATCATCGTGTAGATGAACAGGCCATAGGCGCCCTCGAGGTTCATCGCGATCTTGGCGTCGCGATCGGGGTCCTTGGTCTCGCCGATGTAGCAGGCGGCGGCCTCCATCGCGATCACGTTCCAGGTCAACAGGAACGAGAACGCGATGTACAAGGTGAGCCATCCGTGCCCGAACAGCGGCGAGAAGAAGCCGCTGCCGTCGGTGTGGCGGAAGTGCACCAACCAGTTGAAGTCGACCGAGGACGGATTGAAGATCCACGCGATCGCCAGGAACGTCAGCGGGATCATCGACAGCAGCGCGAGCGCGGTCGCGAACACGGTCCCGAACCGCAGCCCCATCACCGCCGGGATCGCGAGGATCAGCAAGCCGACGATCGAGATCCCGAGCGTCCACCAGGCGATCGGGGTGTGGATCGGCGTGAACCCGGCGGTCGAGAGCTTGAACCGGTCGACGATGTAGAACGAGGCCAGGATCATGTTGAGCGGCGCCACCGGGAACCAGCCGAGCCAGTAGGCCCAGGCCGTGAAGCCGTTCACGTGCTCGGCGAACCGCGGCCATCTGTCCTTGTACGCGGGGTACGCGTACGACGGCAGGCCGCCGGAGCGGTCGGGCATCATCGCCGACAGCTCGGCGAGGAGCAGGCACACGATGTACCCGCTGATCGTGATCACGACGATCACCGGCACCGACGCGGCGCCGAGCTCGGTGACCATCACCGGGGCGATCCCGGTGACGAGGATCGTCCCCGCCAGCCCGATTACGAACGCGCCCCACCAGTTGGTCGTCTTCGGCAACCCAGCAGATTCGTAGACGAGCTCGTCGTGATCCACTGATGACCCGTCCGCCATGTGTCCTCCAAAAACCTGGTTGTACCTAGCCGCGGTTAGGCTCCCACGTGGCCGGTGCACGTCCCAGGCGCGATGCGCACACAATTGCGGGGCTCGACATGGAGCAGTTGGACACATTCCTCGCCCGTCACTCCCCGTTCGATGCGCTCGATCCCGGTGAGTTGAGGGAGCTGGCCGCCGGCGCCCAGGAGCACGCCTATGACACCGGGGAGGCGGTGCTGGTCGAGGACGGCCTGCCGACCCCTGGGCTGTGGGTGATCCTGACCGGCTCGATGGACATCGTGCACGACGGAGAGCCGATCCAGGTACTCGAACCGGGCGAGTGCTTCGGCCATCCGTCGATGCTCACCGGGATGGCGCCGGCATTCACGGTCCGGGCGCGCGAACCGTCCACGTGCCTGCTGTTCAGCGCGCACGCCGGCCGCCAGATCCTCGGGACCGAGGCGGGCGCGGCCTATGTCGCGATCTCGATGCGCAAGCGGATCACGTACGCCGGGCACACCGTCCACGGGCTGCCCGACGTCGGCACCACGCCGGTGTCGCTGGTGATGAACCGGGCGGAGTTCTGCGAGCCCGACGAGCCGCTGCGCGCCGCGGCGGCGCGGCTGGGGCAGGACGGCATCTCCGCGCTCCTGATGCGCGTGGACGGCGGGGAGCTGGGGATCCTGTCCGACGCTGATATCCGTGCGGCGATCGCGGTTCACGGTGTCCCGCTGGATGCTCCGGCGCGCGCCGCGGCCCGGACCCCGGTGCCCACCGTGCCGCCGACCCAGCTCGCGATCGAGGCGACGGTCGAGATGCTCGCCGCCGGGTCCGAGCACCTGGCGGTCCTCGACGGCGAGGAGATCTGCGGCGTGGTGTCGGCCACCGACCTGCTCGGGCTGGACGCGCGCAGCCCGATCGCGCTGCGTCACATGCTCCTCGGGGCGCCCGACGAGGACACGCTCGTGCGAGCCGCCGGTGAGATCCCCAAGCTGTTCCTGCTGCTGTCGCGGGCGGGCGTGCTCCCGCGCGACCTCAGCCGGGTCCTCAGCCTCCAGCACGACACCGTCGTCGCCCGGCTGATCGACTTCTCGATCCGCACGCGCGGGCCGGCGCCGGTCCCGTGGGCGTGGCTCGATCTCGGGAGCGCGGCCCGGAGGGAGTTCACGCTCGCCTCCGACCAGGACAACGCGCTCGCGTACGCGACGGTGGAGGCGGGCGTAGCTTCGGAGGTGGATGCGTACTTCGAGCGGCTCGGCACGGACGTGAACGACGGGCTGGTGCGGTGCGGCATCGGCATCGACAACAACGGCGTGCTCGCCGGCAATCGCAAGTGGCGGATGTCAAAGGATGCGTGGCTGCGGACGTTCGACGACTGCCTGCGCGAGCCCGACGAGTCGCACCTGATCCGCGCCACCGTTGCCTTCGACTTTCGCCCGACGGCCGGCGGACTGGCGGTCGCCTCCGAGCTGACCGCGCGGATCCGTGCCGCGCGTCAGCACCCCCAGTTCATGCGCCTGATGGCGCGGACCGCGACCGGCTTCTCGGTGGCGCTCGGGTTCCGCGGCCAGCTGGCCACCGGGCGCGACGGCGCGCCCGACGGGAAGCTCGACCTCAAGCACGGGGCGATCATCCCGCTCGTCAACCTCGTGCGATTCCACGCGCTTGCGGGCGGGGTGACGATCTCGCCGACGCTCGACCGGATCGAGGCGGTGGCGAGCGTGGGCGGCCTGGACCGGGACGTCGCGGACGGGCTGCGGGAGGCGTTCGTGGTGATCAACAGCATCCGTTTCGATCACCACGCGGCCCAGGTCCGGGCGGGCGGGGCGCTCGACAACCTGATCGATCCTGAGGAGCTCGCGCCGATCGCGCGTACCGACCTGCGCGAGGCGCTGCACGTGGTGCGGCGGGCGCAGAAGCGCGTCGGGGCGTGGTCGCCGCCGTCCTAGGTGGCGCAGCGAATCGGCCGTGGGCGAGTGTGCGATTCGGCCGTGCGGCGCGCTAAGCGGGCGTAAAGAAGTAGAGCCCGCAACCACATTCGCGGGCGAAAGTGTGCGCGTGGACGCCATTGGACCGCTCATCCCCAGCGTCTAGCCTCACCCCGACGTGTGTGGGATAGCAGGTCTTTACACGAAGTCGGCCACGCTTCGTGAGCAGCTCGGCACGCATCTGTCGAGCATGCTCGAGCAGCTGTCGGACCGCGGTCCGGACAGCGCCGGGGTCGCGTTCTATCGCGACCCGGCGCCGGCGGGGTGGTGCAAGGTGTCGTTGCACTCGCCGTCCGCTGCGCCCGAATGGGAGGCGTTGTGGGGCGAGCTCGAGGCTGAGTTCGGGGACGCATCGACGCCGCGGGTGCGGGCCACGCACGCGGTGTTCATGATCGCCGCGGAGGCGGAGGACGCGGAGGCATGGCTGGTCGAGCGCCACCCCGAGCTGACCTTGATGAGCGCCGGCCGCTCGATCGAGATCTACAAGGAGGCGGATCTCCCGACGCGGTTCGTCGAGAAGTTCGCGCTGAACGAGATCGCCGGCACCCACGCGCTCGGCCACACCCGGATGGCGACCGAGAGCCGGGTCACGACCGCGGGCTCGCATCCGTTCTCGACCGGCCTGGATCTGTGCCTGGTCCACAACGGCTCGCTCTCGAACCACAACCGCCTGCGCCGCGCGCTGCAGCGCGAGGGCATGGTGTTCCGGACCGAGAACGACAGCGAGGTCGCCGCGGGCTACCTGACCTGGCGTCTGCGCGAGGGGGCTTCGCTCGAGCAGGCGCTCGAAGGGTGTCTCGACGATCTCGACGGCTTCTACACGTTCGCGGTCGGAACCGCGGACGGGTTCGCGGTGCTGCGCGATCCGATCGCGTGCAAGCCCGCCGTGATGGCCGAGACCGACGAATGGGTGGCGATGGCGTCCGAGTACCGGGCGATTGCTGTGTTGCCGGGGGCGGAGGACGCGGTTCTGTGGGAGCCGGCCCCGGGGCACGTCTACAGCTGGGGCACCGCTTCGTTGGTCGCGTGATGGCCACGGTGGGCGGGCCCCAAATCGCGCGCGAGGCGCTGTGGTCGTTCGATCTCGCCGAGCAGACGGTCCGCGAGCTCAACCAGTCCCTGCACTCGGGACCGCCGGTCCACGCCGGTGGCGGCGTGGTCATCCATAATCCCGGCGGCCGCCACGCGGTCGCGGTCGGGCTCGACGCCGCCTACGAGGTCGAGATCGAGGGCCATGTCGGCTACTACTGCGCCGGCATGAACAAGCTCGCGACCGTGCGCGTGCGCGGGAACTGTGGCGTGGGCGTGGCCGAGAACATGATGTCGGGCGTGGTCGTGGTCGAGGGGAGCGCGTCGCAATCGGCCGGGGCCTCCGCCCGCGGCGGCCTGCTGGTGATCCACGGCGACGCGTCGGCGCGGTGCGGGATCTCGTTGAAGGGCGCCGACATCGTCGTGCGGGGCTCCGTTGGGCACATGAGCGCGTTCATGGCTCAGCGCGGCGCCCTCGTCGTGTGCGGTGACGCGGGGGATTCGCTCGGGGACTCGCTGTACGAGGCGCGGCTGTACGTGCGCGGGTCGGTGGCGGGCCTCGGAGCCGACTGCATCGAGAAGGAGATGCGGTCCGAGCACGTGGCCCAGGTCGGCGAGCTGCTGACGCGCGCCGGTATCGACGACGTCGGTCCGGGCGAGTTTCGCCGGTACGGGTCCGCTCGGCGGCTGTACAACTTCCATGTCGACAACCTGGGCGCGTATTGATGGCTGCTCCCGCGGGGTCAGGGTCGACGAACGGCGGGTGGCATCCGGGGCTGCACGAGTCGGCCACGTTCGACCGCGGGGTGATCGCGGAGATTCAGCGGGCCGCCCGCGAGGGGATGTACGACATCCGCGGGTTCGGGGCCAAGCGTCGCGTTCCCCATTTCGACGATCTGCTGTTCCTGGGCGCGTCGGTGTCGCGATATCCGCTCGAGGGTTACCGCGAGAAGTGCGCGACGGATGTGGTCATCGGGACTCGTTTTGCGCGCGAGCCGGTTCGGCTCGACATCCCGATCACGATCGCCGGAATGAGCTTCGGCGCGCTGTCGGGTCAGGCGAAGGAGGCTCTCGGCCGGGGCGCCACCGAGGTGGGAACGTCGACGACGACCGGCGACGGCGGTATGACGCCCGAGGAGCGCGAGCACTCTTCCGTGTTGGTCTACCAGCTGCTGCCTTCCCGTTACGGCATGAACCCCGACGACCTGCGGCGCGCCGACGCGATCGAGGTCGTCGTCGGTCAGGGCGCCAAGCCGGGCGGTGGCGGGATGCTGCTCGGCCACAAGATCTCCGATCGGGTCGCCGAGATGCGCGACCTGCCTCGCGGCATCGACCAGCGAAGCGCCTGCCGGCATCCGGACTGGACCGGACCCGACGACCTCGAGATCAAGATCGAGGAGCTCCGCGAGATCACCGACTGGCGGATCCCGATCTACGTCAAGGTCGGCGCGTCGCGGACGTACTACGACGTGGCGTTGGCGGTCAAGGCCGGCGCCGACGCGATCGTGCTCGACGGGATGCAGGGCGGAACCGCCGCCACCCAGGACGTGTTCATCGAGCATGTCGGGATCCCGATCCTGGCGGCGATCCCGCAGGCGGTCGAGTCGCTGATGGAGCTAGACATGCATCGCAAGGTCCAGCTGATCGTCTCGGGCGGGATCCGGACGGGCGCGGACGTGGCCAAGGCGCTGGCCTTGGGCGCGGATGCGGTCTCGATCGGGACGGCGGCGCTGATCGCCCTCGGGGACAACGCCCCGGCCTTCGACGCCGAGTATCGCTCGATCGGCTCGGCCGCCGGGTTCTACGACGACTACCAGGCCGGCCTCGACCCGGCCGGGATCTCGACCCAGGACCCGGAGCTGGCGGCGCGGCTCGACCCGGTCGAGGGCGGGCGGCGGCTCGCGAACTACCTTCGGACGCTGACGCTTGAGGCGCAGACCCTGGCGCGGGCGTGCGGGAAGTCGCACCTGCACAATCTCGAGCCCGAGGACCTGGTGGCGCTGACCATCGAGGCGGCGGCGATGGCGCGGGTGCCGCTGGCCGGGACGTCCTGGATCCCGGGCCTGGTGGCGCCGGGCGCGTAGGGTTGCCGGCGCGTGGGGTATCCGGGATCCGTGGCGGCTGGCACCATGGGTCGGGTGGACATCGACGACCTCTACGGGCTGCCGCTCGATCGGTTCGTGCCCGAGCGGACCGCGCTCGCGCGCGAGCTTCGCAACGCGGGGGAGCGCGAGCGCGCGGGCGAGGTCGCGGCGCTCAAGAAGCCCTCGGTGGCGGCGTGGGCGGTCAACCAGCTGGTCCGCACCCAGCGCACGGCTGTAGCCGAGCTGCTCGACGCCGGCGACGCGCTGCGCTCAGCGCAGGACGACGTGCTCGCCGGGCGGGGCGACGCGCGCTCGCTCCGGGCGGCGGTCGACGGCGAGCGCACGACGGTCGAGGCCCTCACCGATGCCGCGCGCGGACTGCTCACCTCCGAGGGCGAGGAGCTGAGCGCGACGATCATCGAGCGCGTCGCCGACACCCTGCACGCCGCGGCGCTCGACGACGAGGCGCGGGAGCGGGTCCGCGAGGGGCGGCTCGAGCGCGAGCTTCGCCACGTCGGGCTCGGCGTCATGGGATCGCCGGACGCGACGGCGCGTGCGCCCGCGCCCGCGCCGGCGCGGCGGGCGGCGAGCAAGAAGAAAGCCGACTCGGGCGAGGGGAAGCAGCAGGCCGCCGCGCAGGAGCGGGCGCTGCGCGAGCGGGCCCGGGCGCGTGACGAGGCCCGCAAGGAGGCCCGCGCCACCGAGCGCGAGGCCCGCCGCCGGGCCGAGCGGGCCGAGCGCGGCGCGCAAGTGGCGCTCGAGCGGCGCGACAGCGCAGCGGCGGCGCTGAGCGAGGCCGAGACCGAGCTCGAGGTGGCGCGGGACGCGCTGAGCGAGGCCCAGGCGCAGCTGCGCGACGCCGAGGAGGCCCTGCGCGAGGCCAGCCGGTAGGTGGTCAGCGCAGCAGCGCGACCACGATCAGCACGATCACCAGCAGGCCGAGGGCCGCGCCGCCGACGGCCACCGGGCGCTGGCGCCACCAGAACTCGGGGTCGGCGCGGTCACGGGTGTAGCGGCCTTCGGGCGGGGTGCCGACCCAGTCATCGTCGTCGTCGTAGGGGCTCACACCGGTCAGGTTAGAGTGCCGCTCATGGACTATCGAGCGCTTGGCCGCACAGGAGTGAAAGTCAGCCCGCTATGCCTCGGCGCGATGATGTTCGGCGCCTGGGGCAACACCGACCACGACGAGTGCATCCGGATCATCCACCGCGCGCTCGACGCCGGGGTCAACTTCATCGACACCGCCGATGTCTACGCCCGGGGCGAATCGGAGGAGATCGTCGGCAAGGCGCTGGCCGGCGGCCGGCGCGACAACGTGGTGCTCGCGACGAAGGTGCACGGGACGATGGGGGACGACCCGAACGAGTTCGGCAATACCCGCCGGTGGATCACGCGCGAGATCGACAACAGCCTGCGCCGGCTGAAGACCGATTGGATCGACCTGTACCAGATCCACCGTCCCGAGTCCGACACCGATGTCGACGAGACGCTCGGCGCGCTGACCGACCTGGTCCGCGCCGGCAAGGTCAGGTACATCGGCTCCTCGACGTTCCCTTCGAGCCAGATCGTCGAGGCGCAGTGGGTGGCGGAGAAGCGCGGGCGGGAGCGGTTCGTCTGCGAGCAGCCCCCGTACTCGATCCTGGTGCGGGGCGTGGAGAACGACGTGCTTCCGACCTGTCAGCGGCACGGGATGGGCGTGATCCCCTGGAGCCCGCTTGCCGGGGGTTGGCTGAGCGGGCGCTACCGCAGCGACGCCGACGTTCCCGACTCGCACCGCGCGCAACGGATCCCGGCTCGCTACGACATGTCGCTGCCGGCGAACCAGCGCAAGCTCGAGGCCGCCGACGGCCTGGCGAGGCTCGCCGAGCAGGCGGACATGACCCTGATCGAGATGGCGCTGGCGTTCGTACTCTCGCATCCTGCGGTGACCGCCCCGATCATCGGGCCGCGCACGATGGAGCAGCTCGAGTCGCAGCTGCCCGCGGCCGACGTGACGCTCACCGACGAGGTGCTCGACCGGATCGACGAGCTGGTCCCGCCGGGAATCGACCTGAACCCAGCCGACGGAGGCTGGCAGAACCCGGCGCTCGAGCCCCACGCCCGCCGCCGCAACTAGCGGCCGTTGTCGGCGCAGGTCCCTTGCGCGGGAGGGCCACTAGGCGCACAATTGTGCGAAATCGGGACTTTCGCGCAAGCGTGACGTCCGAGCCGACGTTCATCCTCTGGATACTGCTTTACGGAGGGCTAGCGGTGTTGGACGGGAACAAGAGTGTGGTCACGGCGGACGGGTACGTCGCCGAGCTCGTATACGAGCTCCTCGACGCGCACCTCGACACGATGCGGATGGCTCGCGAGATGGACGGCGATCCGGCATGGGCCGCGCACCTCGACTATCTGCGTGACCTGCAGCGGGTCGGGCGCGAAGCGCTCGCGCGCCGGTAGCGCACGGCGCCGGGGGGGCCTGCGCGCCGGGGCGGCGCGCCTAGGGGTCGGGCGCTCTGAGAGGCCGGCGCGATCAGGAGCCGGCGCGATCAGGAGCCGGCGCGATCAGGGAACCGCGGGCACGACCGCGCAAGGGCGACCGTCTCCCGACACCGACTCGGTGTCGAAGCCGGTCTCGGACAGCCGCTCGACGTGGCCGATCTTCGCGAGGAAGGCGTCGGCCGGCTCGAGGAAGCCAATCCGTGGCGTGCGGTAGTGCATCGGCACCACCCAGCGGGGAGCCAGGCGCTCGGTGATAGCCGTTGCCATCTCCGCGCCGATCGTGGGTCCACCACCGACCGGCAGGAACAGGAGGTCCACCTCGCCGATCGCCTCGGCCTGCTCGTCGCGGAGCGCGCTCTGGCCGAAGTCGCCGAAATGGGCGACGCGGAGCCCGTCGAGCTCGAACACGAAGATCGTGTTGGGTCCGCGCTGCGTGCCGGCGGCCTCGTCGTGCTCGGAGGCGATCGCGACGACCTCGCCGACCGGCGACTCGAGCCGGCCCGCGGTCGAGCGCAGGATCGTCGGGTCCCCGCCGATGGTCTCGACGCCGTTGTGGTCGAGGTGCTCGTGCGTCACGAGCAGGAGATCCGCGTCGACGCCTTCGATCGGCGGGTAGTCGAACTGCACCCCTCGCGCCGCCAGCGGCGAGACGTCGCCGAACGGGTCGATGAACACCGTGGCGTCGCGTCCGCGCAGGCGGAACGCGGCCTGGCCGTACCAATCGACGCGCATGTCGCTCCTCTCGTGCCGTGTCCGCTGCGATGCCGTCGCGCCCGCCAGAGCGGGGCGGCGGGGCCGTAGCTTACGCGGCGCGAGAGGAGCGCCGGAGCGCGGGAGTCGTCGCCACCGAACTGCTAATGGAGGAACAGGGCCTCGGTGGCGACGATCGCGAGGGCGACGACTATGCAGAGCGCGACGGTCACGATGATCCGTTGTGCCTCGCTGGTCTCGCCCGAGAGGATCTGCATCAGTCCCGGCCGGTCAGGATGGGACTCCATCAGGGTGCCGGTGGTCTTTCCGCATGTCGGGCAACGTTCGAGCATGGCTCCCTCCTTCAAGGGAAGCGCAGGTTTGGCGGGTTCGAGGGACGGTACCCGGTGACGGCGGCGTGTGGCGACAGTCCCGAGAGAACCGGTTATGCAGGTGATCGACACGTGGTGCCGATACTTGACCCACGCGCCGGTGCCGGCACTCGATCGGAGTGCGGAGCGCTAGGGTTCCGCCGATGCCGGACCGTGCCGCGATCGTCACCGGAGGCTCCCGCGGGATCGGGCGGGCCCTAGCCGAGGCGCTCGGAGAGGAGGGCTACGGGCTGACGATCACCGCGCGCAAGCCCGAGACGCTCGAGCAGGCCGCGGCCGAGCTCCGCGAGCGCGGGTTTGAGGTCCAGCACGTGGCCGCAAACCTGAACGAGGAGGAGTCGATACGCGAGGTCGTGCGCCGCCACCGGGAGCGGTACGGCCGTCTCGACGTGCTCGTCAACAACGCCGGCGTCGGGGTCGGCGCGCCGGCGACCGAGCACGAGACCAAGTACATCGACCTCCAGCTCGACGTGAACGTGCGCGCGATCGTCCTGTTCTACCGCGAGTGCGCCGATCTTCTTCGCGCCGCCGGCGCCGAGCACCGCAACGCGCTCGTGGTCAACATGGCCTCGATCGCGGGCAAGTCGCCGCAGGCGTGGCTGTCGGTGTACTCCGCGACGAAGGCCGCCGTCGCGGCCTATTCGGTCTCGATGAACAAGGAGCTGGCCAAGCACGGCGTGAAGTCGGTGGCGCTCGCTCCCGGGTTCGTCGACACCGACATGACCGACTACATCAAGGGCAAGGTGCCGGCGGAGGAGATGCTCCCCGCGAGCGACATCGCCGAGGCGCTGAAGTTCCTGCTGCGCGTCTCGCCCGCATGCCTGATCCCCGAGATCGTCTTCCAGCGTCCGGGAGAGATCGTTTGACGGCGGATCTGTCCGGCCGGCGGGTCCTGATCACGGGCGCGGCCCGCGGCATCGGGGCCGCCACCGCCAGGCGGCTGCACGAGCGCGGCGCGCGGGTCGTGCTGGCCGGGATCGAGCCCGAGGCGCTGGCGCGAACCGCCGCGCAGTGCGGCGACGCGCTCGCGGTGGTCTGCGACGTCCGCGACCGCGAGCAGGTCGACGCCGCCGTCGAGGCGGCCGAGGAGCACCTGCGGGGGCTCGACGTCGTGGTCGCCAACGCCGGGGTGGCCGCGCAGTTGCCGATCGCGGGCGGAGACCCGGACGTGTTCGAGAGCACGATCGAGGTCAACCTGCTCGGGGTGTACTACACGCTTCGCGCCGCCGGACCGCACATCGCCCACGAGGGTGGCTATGCGCTCGCGATCGCGTCGCTCGCGGCCGCGGTGCACCCTCCGCTGCTCGGCGCGTATTGCGCGTCGAAGGCCGGCGTCGAGGCGCTCGCCGACGCGATGCGGATCGAGCTTGCGCCGAGCGGGGCGCGGGTCGGCGTCGCGTACTTCGCCGAGCTCGACACCGACATGGTCCGCCGGGGGTTCGGCACGGCGGCGGCCAAGCGGGTCGCCGAGATCCGCCGTCCGGGCCGGCGCGTGACGCCGCTCGCAGCCGGGATCGACGCGATCGAGCGCGGAATCGCCCGGCGCTCCCGGCGCGTGGTGGCGCCGGCATGGGTGGCGGCGGCGCTGCCGATGCGGATGCTGGTCCAGCGCGGGATCGAGCTGGCCTCGAGGTCCTCGATCGAGAGCGTGCTCGAGATCGCACGCTCCGAGGACGCGCCGCTGACGACGCCCCAGCCGGACGCTCACTCCCGCTTGGGTTCCTAGCAAACTCTTACGCGCCTCCTACCGGGGTCCGACGCCGGGTCAGCAACGTCCGGGTCGTCGAACGAAAGGAGGTGAGCAGATGCGAAAGCTCAGGCCGCTGCTGGTGACGATTGCCGCCACCGCGGCGGTTGCCGGCGGCGGCGCCGCGATCGCCACCGCGGCCACGTCGTCGACTGCGACCAGCGGCGGCACGACCACCACCAGCACGACGCCGGCGCGGACCGCGCCGGCAGCCCCCGGGCAGGGCAGCGGCCATGCCCCGCCCGGCCGGTCCGGCGGCAGCGGCTCACACAACTGCCCCAACATGTGAGTCGCGGCCAGGGCCACGACGGCGAGCCGCGGCGCGGGCCATGACGGCGAGTCGCGGCGCGGGCCATGACGGCGCCCCATACGGCACGACCCGGCCGGGCCACCGGCCGGGTCGTCCGCCGAAGCGCCGCGCGTCGCTCCACAATCCGGTCTGCGTACAGTAGGACGATGGCCTCGATCGGCAACGGACGGCGCTCGGTCAGCAGCGGATGGCGCCGGCCCGACCCTCGAGGCGACAGCTACAAGTGGATCGCGCTGTCCAACTGCACGCTCGGGGTGCTGCTGGCCACGCTCGACGCGTCGATCACGCTGATCGCGATGCCCGCCATCTTCCGCGGGATCCACCTCGACCCGCTGGTGCCGGCCAACAGCTTCTACCTGCTGTGGATGATCTTCGGGTTCCTGATCGTCACCAGCGTGCTGATCGTCAGCCTCGGACGGCTCGGCGACATGTTCGGTCGAGTGCGGATCTACAACCTCGGGTTCGTGATCTACACCGCGGCGTCGCTGATCCTGACCGTCGACTGGCTGAACGGGAAGGAGGGCGCCACCTACCTGATCGTGTGGCGGATCGTCCAGGGAGTCGGGGCGGCGTGCCTGCTCGCGAACTCGGCCGCGATCATCACCGATGCGTTCCCGGCCAACCAGCGCGGGATGGCGCTCGGCATCAACAACATCGTGGGCGTCAGCGGCATGTTCGTCGGGCTCGTGCTCGGCGGGATCCTCGCCCCGATCGACTGGCGGCTCGTGTTCCTGATCTCGGTGCCCGTGGGGCTGTTCGGGACCGTGTGGGCGTACCTGAAGCTCCAGGAGATCTCGACGCCCCGGCGGGCCCGGATCGACTGGGGCGGCAACGTCACATTCGCCGTCGGACTTGTGCTGATCATGGTCGCGATCACGTACGGCATCCGGCCGTACGGAGATTCGGCGACCGGATGGGGGAGCCCGCGCGTGCTGCTCCTGCTCGCGCTCGGCTGCCTGTCGCTACTCGGGTTCGTGCTGATCGAGCGGCGGGTGACCGATCCGATGTTCAGGCTGCCGCTGTTCAAGATCCGCGCGTTCACGTTCGGGACGCTGTCGACGTTCCTGTCCGCGGTGGCGCGCGGCGGGCTGATGTTCATGCTGATCATCTGGCTCCAGGGGATCTGGCTTCCGCTCCACGGCTACGACTTCACGAGGACCCCTTTGTACGCGGGGATCTACATGCTCCCGTTGACGTGCGGGATGCTGATCGCCGGCCCGACCTCCGGCTACCTGTCCGACCGGTTCGGCGCACGGCCGTTCGCGACCGGCGGGATGATCAGCGCCGCGGTCAGCTTCGTGCTGCTGGCGCTGCTCCCGACCGATTTCTCCTATCCGGTGTTCGGCGCGATCCTGTTCATGAACGGCGTGTCGATGGGGATGTTCGCGTCGCCGAACCGGGCCGGCGTGATGAACAGCCTGCCGCCGGGCGACCGTGGCGCCGGCGGGGGGATGAACCAGACGTTCCAGAACTCCGCCCAGGTGCTGTCCGTCGGGATCTTCTTCACGCTGATGATCATCGGGCTGTCGGCGACCCTGCCGCACACGATGGCGAGCGGGCTCGAGGCGCACGGAGTGTCGGCGCCGGCGGCCGAGCACGCCGCCAACCTGCCCCCGGTCTCGATCCTGTTCGCGGCGTTCCTCGGCTACAACCCGATCCAGCATCTGCTCGGCAGCTCGGCGCTCAGCCATCTGCCGGCGCAGACGCAGGCACTGCTCACGGGCCGCTCGTTCTTCCCGCAGCTGATCTCCGAGCCGTTCCGCAACGGCCTCCACGAGGCGTTCGCGTTCGCGATCGTCGCCTGCATCATCGCCGCGATCGCGTCGTGGTCGCGGGGGGAGCGCTACGTGGCCGGCGAGGCCGCGGTCGGAGCGGTGCCCTCGGGAAACGGCGCCGCCGCCGCCCCCGCGCCGGAGGGCGCCCCGAGCTCGAGGTAGTGGGTCGACCCGGAACCGACGCCCGGAAATCCGGTCCGGCATTGCGACTGGAACGTCGAGGGGAGACCCACTGGACCGGCTGGCCGGCCAACCATTAGGATCGTGCGGCTGTGACATCGACGCGCAGCGACCTGGACGGCGTTCTCGTCAGCGAGCTCGGGCTGTGGCGGGACGGGCCGCCCCATGATCTGTTCCGTCGGCTGCGCTCGGAGTGCCCGGTGCACTGGACCGCCGGCATCCCGGAGTACCCGGGCGAAGCCGGCTTCTGGTCGGTAACGCGCCCCGAGGACATTCATGCGGTCAGCCGCGACTGGCAGACCTACTCCTCCGAGCTGGGAGGCATCACGTCGGTCGGCGTGTTCCCGCTCGAGCTGATCCGCTCGATGTTCATCGGGATGGACCCGCCGCGACACGACCGACTGAAGATGCTGTTCCAGGCCGGCTTCACCCCGAAGCGGATCGCCGCCCACGAGCCCGCGATCCGTTCGATCGTGGTCGGCGTCCTCGACCGCCTCGAAGGCCGCTCGGAGTGTGACTTGGTGTCCGACGTCGCCCAGCCGGTCGTGTCGCGCGTGATCGGGAGCTTCATGGGGATTCCGCCCGAGGACGACGCCGTCTGGGCCATGCTGATGAACTCGGCGCTCGCGGTCGCCGACCCAGACCTCAGCCCCAAGGGCGCCGACACGCTCCTCGGTGACAACATCCCCGAGATCTTCGACCGCTGCCGCCGGCTGATCGCCGAGCGCCGCGAGCGGCCCACCGACGATCTGACCAGCGTGCTCGTCCACGCCGAGGTCGAGGGACACAAGCTCGACGAGCAGGAGATCGTGATGGGGGTGTTCCTGCTGATGGCCGCCGGCAACGACAGCACGAAGGCGACCTACTGCAGTGGGATGCGCGCGCTGCTCGAAGCGCCCGAGCAGCGCAGGCTGCTGCTCGACGATCCCGCGCTGATTCCGAACGCGGTCGAGGAGTCGTTGCGGATGTTCCCGGCGTTCGCGCACTTCGCGCGGACCGCGACCCACGACACCGAGCTCGCCGGAAAGCCGATCCGCGAAGGCGAGAAGGTCGTCATGTGGTACGTGTCGTCGGGCCGCGACGAGTCCCGGTATCCAGACCCGGACCGGTTCGAGGTGCGGCGCAACCCCGAGCATCAGGCGTTCGGAGCCGGCGGCCGGCATTTCTGCCTCGGCACCGCGCTGGCGCGGCTCGAGCTGCGCGTGTTGTTCGAGGAGACGCTCGCGCGCTACCCGAACATGGAGCCGGCCGGCGAGCCGACGTGGGTGATGTCGACGTTCGTCAACCAGCTGAAGACGCTGCCGGTCAGGCTCGCGGCCTGAGCGTCGCGGTCAGCGCGGCCAAGGCCAGCCGGGCTCACGCTGACGATCAAGCTGCCGGCGGCGGCCGTGACCGCGCTCGGGAGCGGCGCCAAGGAGCTGGCGACGTTCACGCAGCGCCGCTCGGGTCCGGGGTGTAGTCACGCGACGCCCCGGGTAGAACGACCTCGAGAAGCGTCCGCAAATAGCGGACTTCCGAGGAGGAAGCAGCATGAAGCTCAACCCGTTCCGTCAGCAGGCGATTCCCGCTCCAGAGCCAGACACCAAGCCGCCCTTCGTGACGCCGGTGCCCCAGCAGACGGTCCCTGAGCCGCCACCGCGCGTGTGGTCGCTGCTGCTTCCGCCCGGATTCACGAACGACCGCAGGTAGCCGCAGCAGACCGCGGCCGGGTCATCTCGCCGCTCGCCGCAGCGACAGCCCGAGCAGGGCCAGCGCGGCGAGCGGCATGACCCACCACGCGGGAGCGCCGGCGCCGGCGATCAGCGCGGTCGCGCCGAGCGCCACCACCACGCCGAGCGCGGTGAGGGGGTCGTCGCCTACGACGAACTCCCACACCGCGCGCGCCGCCCGCGTGATCCAGCTCACGCCGGCTCTCCCAACGCCGGATGGGTCGCCGCGCGGCGCAGCCATCTGACCATCGCGAGCGACACCAGCGCCACACCGGGGATGATCCCGAGGAGCGCCGCGTCGCCGCCGGGCCACGATGCTCCCGCGCCCTCGCTGCCCCAGAAGATCCCGAACGAGGTCAGCATCACCCCGACGCAGAACTTCATCGTGTTCTCGGGCACGCGCGCGAGCGGGGCGCGGACCAGGATTCCAGCGAGCACGACGGCCGCGACCGCGACGCCGGCGGACGCGGCGGCGAGGCCGATGTCGTCCTGGCTGGCGCCGAACGTGATCACGATGAACGCCACCTCGAGCCCTTCGAGCAGCACGCCCTTGAACGCGATCGTGAACGAGTAGCCGTCGAAGCCCCGCCCTGTGCGCGCGGCCGCGCGCGCGGC
>Ga0335078_10007153_pt1 | contig 16533 bp, 11 predicted proteins | sample Lox_Sample_32_FD_206711 | JGI IMG/M metagenome (GOLD analysis project Ga0335078, IMG submission 206711) | Soil microbial communities from Loxahatchee National Wildlife Refuge, Florida, United States - Lox_Sample_3.2 | ecosystem: Environmental > Terrestrial > Soil > Wetlands | place: USA...
CGCGGGAACTCGCCGCTGAACTTTAGTCTGGACACCGACGCACTGAACGCTGGCCATGTCCTGCTGAGCAGCGGATGGCAAGGCGACGTGAGGCCGGGGCCGCGCCTGGAGACCATAGACGTTCCGGTCGCCCACAATGCGGATGGTTCTTCCATCACAGGTCCCGTGCTCGCCAGGCTCAGCGATCTTCCGGCCGGCACGAATACGGCGTCTCTGGCGTCCGGCTATGGCGGCCTGCGATATCAGCGCCCCGCGACGCTCGACACGAGCAAAGCGCTGCTTACGAGTCAGGCTTCCGACGACGGTCAGCTCATTCCCATTCCGTCCACGGAGTGGGCGTTTGCTGATTGCTCTGCCACGCCTTTTCCGGGCGAGCCGGACCCCACGAAAATTTGCCTGAAAGGCGGCTTCGATCACGGCCTGCTCTACCAGATTGTGTACACGGCGAAAGATCCGCTGGTGCTCGGCATCGGCCTGGCGGCCACGCGCGATATTATTTCGTTCTTTCGATACGCCGATAAGGACGACGCCGGCAACGCGAATCCTCTTGGACGGCGCCTGCGATCCGCCATCGCGCTCGGCACGTCGCAATCGGGAAACTTCATCAAGACGTTCCTGAACCTCGGGTTCAATCAGGATGAAGCGAAGCGAATCGTCTGGGACGGGGCCGATTCGAACATCGCCGGCCGGCAGACGCCCATCAATTTCCGTTTCGCGATTCCGGGCGGCGCGGTGAGTCTCTACGAGCCGGGCAGCGAGGGCGTGCTGTGGTGGAGCGATTATCAGGACGAAGCGCGCCAACGGCCCGCGTCCGGCTTGCTTGACCGTTGCCGGGCGATGCACACCTGTCCCAAAATCATGGAGACTTTCGGGTCAAGCGAACTCTGGGGTCTGCGGATGTCGCCGGATCTGGTGGGGACCCGCGCAGACCAGGACATTCCGCTTCCACCCGAAGTGCGGCGCTATTACTTCCCTGGCGTGACCCATGGGGGCGGCCGCGGTGGGTTCGAGACAAAGCCGGCGCCGGCCGGACCGTGCGCGCTCGCGGCGAATCCAAATTCGACGATGGAGTCAATGCGGGCGCTCAGGCGGGCCCTGATCGACTGGGTAGTGAATGACACACCACCGCCTGCCAGTCAGTACCCGCGGTTGGATCGCGGCGACCTGGTGCCGCCGGAGCACACCGCGATGGGCTTCCCGGCGATTCCCGGCGCTCCTCTGCCCGACAACATGATCAACCCGTTCTACGATTACGATTTCGGTCCCGGCTTCCGCTACAACGACATGTCCGGCGCGATCGCTCGTCAACCGCCTTTGATTCGCGGAGTGATTCCGACGCTGGTGCCGAGGACCGGCGCCGACGGCAACGAGACGAGCGGCATCCCTTCCGTACTGCACCAGGCGCCGCTGGGGACCTACCTTGGCTGGAATGTGACGGCATCGGGCTATCGCAAGGGCCGCGCGTGCGGCTTCGCCGGCGGATTCATTGCGTTCGCGCGGACGAAGGCCGAGCGGCTCGCTTCGGGAGATCCGCGGTTGTCGCTCGAAGAGCGGTACGGCACACACGCGGCATATGTAGCGAAAGTGAAGGAGGCCGCGCGACGGCTCGTGGAGCAGCGCTTCCTTTTGGAAGACGACGCCGCGCGTTTGATTCACGAAGCGGAGGCAAGCGATGTCCTGCGCTGAAGAGATGGCCCGGTCCGCGCTGCAGGGCATCCGCGTTCTGGATTTCTCGCACGCGCTGGCCGGTCCGTACTGCACACTGCTGCTGTCCGATTATGGCGCGGAGATCTATAAGCTCGAAGCGGCCGGCGCAGGCGACATGGGCCGCGGGTGGGGCCCGCCCTTCGCAGGCGGCATCGCCAGCGTGTTTCTCGGGTTGAACCGCGGAAAGCGCGGCATTTCCATCGACCTGAAACATCCGGAAGGTCTGGATCTTTGCCTGCGTCTCATCGATCAAATGGACGTGCTGGTGGAAAACTTCCGTCCGGGAGCGATGGACCGGCTTGGTCTTGGGTACGATGCCGTGCATCGGCGGAATGCGAGCCTCGTGTACTGCTCGATTTCGGGTTATGGACAGAACGGGCCGTCGCGTGATGAAGCGGCCATGGATCTGGTGGTGCAAAGTTCCAGCGGCTTGCTGAGCATCACCGGAACGAAGGAGGGCGAATCGGTTCGCTGCGGCTACGGAGTGACCGATGTCACCGCGGGCCTGTTCGCCGTCATCGGCATCCTGCTGGCGCTGCGCGCGCGAGAGAGCACCGGGCGCGGACAGTTCATCGACGTATCGATGCTGGACAGCATGATCTCGACCATGAGTTCCAACTACATGAGCTTCCTCGGGTCGGATATCGTCCCGCAGCCCATGGGAACTGCCTTCCCTACCGTGGTGCCGTATCGCGTGTTTCAGACGCGGGACCGCGCTTTGGCCATCGCGGTGGGTAGCGAAAAGCTGTGGATGGCCTTCTGCCGTGCGCTGGAGCGGCCGGACCTCGAATCGCACCCCGACTATGCGTCCAACGCCGCGCGCATCCGCAACCGCGACTCGCTCGAAGAATTGCTGGCCGGGATTTTTCTGCAGCGGCCGGTGGCGGAGTGGCTCGACCGGCTGCAGTCCGCTGGCATCCCGTGCTCGCTGGTGCGAAACTTCCAGGAGGTGGCGGAGCATCCGCAGAGTGCCGTTCGCGAAATGTTTCCGGTGATGGATCATCCGGCGGCCGGACGGCATCGGGTTACCGGCACTCCCCTCAAACTCTCCGGCACGCCGGGGCATCCGACTTCGCCTGCTCCGCTGCTGGGCGAGCACACCCGATGCACGCTGCGCGAGTTGCTGACACTCGACGATTCCACCCTCGACGATCTTGCATCCCGGCGAGTGGTGTTTGAATCTGGAATCCGCAGCGCATGATTGCGGCCCTCGGTTTCTTCACCATCGCTCTCGTTTTGGCGGCGATTCTGACCAAAAGAATGACGCCATTGGCGGCGCTGATTACGATTCCGGTTGCCTCTGCGGTAGTGGGCGGTTTCGGCTTCCAAACAGCGGCGTTCATAGTGCACGGGATTCAGAGCGTCGCTGCTGTTGCCGGCATGTTCATTTTCGCCATTCTCTATTTCGGCGTCGTCAGCGATGCCGGAATGCTCGACCCGATCATCGATGGCATTCTGCGCGCGGCGGGCAGTGATCCGGTCCGTATTGTGATGGGTACTTCATTGCTGGCGTTGTTGGTGCACCTCGACGGTTCCGGAGCAGTGACCTTTCTTGTGACGATCCCGGTGATGCTCCCGCTTTACGAGCGGCTCGGCATGGATAAGAAGGTGCTGGCCTGCGCGGCCTCGCTCTCCGCCGGCGTGAACTTTCTGCCCTGGACGGGGCCGATGATCCGCGCTTCCGCGTCCCTGCACATCCCGGTGGTGGCGATCTTTCGTCCGCTGATTCCGGTGCAGGTCGCCGGCCTCTTGTTTGTGTTTCTCAGCGCCTGGTGGCTGGGGAGGCGGGAAGCAGGACGGCTCGGCTTGAAGCGCGATCATGGCGATGGATTCCGCCGCGAGCTTGATGCCGGGCAGCAGGCGCTCCGCCGGCCACGTCGTTTTTGGATCAATCTCGCGCTCACCGTGTCGCTCATTGCCACCATGATTGCTGCGCGCCTGGAACCTGTGACGGTATTCATGGTGGGGCTTGTGCTCGCCCTCTGGATCAACTATCCCAGCCTGAAAATGCAGCAGGAGCGAATCGAGGCGCACGCGCGGGCGGCGCTGACGATGGCCGCAATCTTGTTCGCCGCCGGCGCCTTCACCGGAATCATGAAGGAGTCCGGGATGCTGAGCGCGATGGCGGGCACGGTGGTTGCGTGGTCTCCGCCGGGCGTGGCGCCCCATCTGCCTTTCGCGCTCGGGCTGTTGTCAATGCCGCTGAGTCTGCTGTTCGATCCCGATTCTTTCTACTTCGGAGTGCTGCCTGTCCTTGCCGGATCGGCCGGCGCCTTTGGCGTTCCCGCGGTTCAGATGGCGCAGTCGGCGGTTCTTGGTCAGATGACCACCGGGTTCCCGGTCAGTCCGCTCACGCCGGCTACGTTTCTCATTGTCGGCCTCGCGGGCGTGGAATTGCGCGAGCACCAGAAATTCTGCTTCCCGTTCCTGTTCGGCGCGTCGGTGTTGATGACCCTCGTCTGCGTGGCGTTGCGCGTATTCCCGCTGTAGGAAGTCTGACCGGGATTTTACTTCGCGCTCGCCGATGCCTGCAGAGAATCGAAGAACACATAACGATCGCGATGCTCCTCGGGTAGCGCTTTGCTCTCGGTGTTGATGTGCATCACCTGGTGGGTCGCGGTGAAGCTGGGCCATTTCGCCAGGCCGGCGCCGTTGGGATCGCCGGTCTTAATGAAGTTCGCCCAGTACTCGTTCATCTGATCGGCAACCTTCTGGTCCTCAGGCTGCCAGTCGGCCTTCTTCGATTTGAGCATGTTGAACACGTATTCGAGCTCGGAGGCGTGCGTGGCGCCGAGAGTCTTCAAACCGTGGGCCATGGCCGCCATTTCCCGGGAAATCGGCGCCCCGCGGTCAAACTGGAAACGATAGACGGGCTGCTCCGTCTTCGTTTGCATGTCGATCCACTTCCAGGTGCTGAAGACGATAAAGCTGTCACTGGCCAGATCGCCCGCCGAACGGATGGCTTCCTCGTCCGTGGACGCCGGATAGAGCTTCAGGGCATCCGCACCGCGGTCCTTGAACTGCTTGTTCAACTGATCGGGAAATGTTTTCGCGGTGGGTTTCTGCGGGTTCATCATCACGGCCATGCGGACCTCGTCGGCGTTCCAGCCGGCGAGCAGCGGAACTCGTGCCTGTTGGCCGGCGGCAAAAGTTGCGCCGACATCCCCGGGCAGACAATACCCGTCGATGATCGGCCAGAAGCCGAATCCGTTATTCACCTTCATGGCGGCCTTCAGAAGATCGTCCGCGGACTTCGCGCGCAGTTCGGCCAGGGTTTTCGCACCGACGGAATCGGCATACGTCGCGCCTGCTTTCTCCGCGTCCGCCAGCGATGACATGCCCCGGCCACCGACCTGTCCGAGGAATGCGCCGCTCTCGCCCACCGCCTGAAAGATCAGGTCGCGAGAAAGCGGAGACGCCATGAGAGCGCTGACCGACAGAGAACCGGCAGATTCGCCGCCGATGGTGATGCGGTTCGGATCGCCTCCAAACGCCGCGATGTTCTTCCTCACCCACTGCAATGCGGCCACCTGATCGAGCAGACCGTAGTTGCCGGAGGCCTGGTGTGGCGATTCCTTCGTCAGGTCCGCATGGGCAAGAAAGCCGAACACGCCCAGACGGTAATTCGCGTTGACGACGACTATGCCTTTTCGCGCGAAGCTCTCACCGTCGTACCGCGCTTCGCTGTTGCCGCCCGCCGCAAAACCTCCGCCGTAGAACCACAGATAAACCGGCAACGGCTTGTCCGAGGCTTTGGCGGGAGCCCAGACGATGAGATTCAGACAATCCTCACTCATCCCGCCGGGAGCGTCAATGTCGCCGAACACCTTGCCCTGAACGCAGTGCGCGCCGAAGTCCATCGCGTTGCGGACGCCATCCCAGGGCTGAACCAGCTGCGGCGCCTGCCAGCGCAGGTTTCCTACGGGCGGCGCAGCGAACGGCACGTTTCGAAAAATGCGCACGGAGGAATCGGAATTCAGGGTTCCTTCCAGCGTCCCGCTATCCACTTTTACCTGATCCGCGGCGGACAGCGCGAGGCAGATAGTTGCGCCAGTTGATCCACGTGTGGGCTCCGGGACTCTCCAGGAAAGCCGGCGAAAATCCGTGCTTCTTCAGCATCTCGACTGTGGCCTTTGTCGTGGGCATCACGAAATCTTCCGAGCCGGTGCTGAACCAGAACACTTTCAACCCGGGCTTAAGAGAAGCGTCGTCCAGCATGGGGTGCTGCGCCTCCCATTCCGGCGGAGGGCCGGGCTGCACACCCGAGGCGCCGGGACGCCCCGCTCTGAAGTTGAATAAGCCTGAGCTGAAGACACCGACGTACCCGAATTCATCGAGATGCGACATGGCTACGTTCAGCGTCTGCATCCCGCCCATCGAGAGGCCGGCCATAGCGCGATGGGCGCGATCGGTGAGCACGCGGTAGTGCGATTCGACGTAGGGCATCACATCGCTCACGAAGTCCTCGGAGAACTCATCGCGTGCGCCGGGACTTGGCATAGTGAAGGTGCGCGAGGTGTGTCCCGCCGGCATCACGATGATCATCGGCTTCGCTTTGTGCTCGGCGATGAGATTGTCGATGATGAAACCGGCGCGGCCCACCGACGTCCAGGAGTCGTCACAGTCCAGCGCGCCATGCAGCAGGTAGAACACCGGGTATTTCTCGCTGTCCTTCTCGTAGCCCGGCGGCGTGTAGATGTGCATGCGGCGGAATCTGCCGAGCGCCGTCGAATAATACGTGACCGACGCCACAGCGCCATGGGGGACATTCTGCGTGTCCATGAACGCGGCTCCGGGCACGTACACGAGGCTCCAGGAGTTCCCGTTCGATTCACTGACGTCGGGATTGCGCGGGTCCATGGTCATCACGCCGTCAACCAGAAACGTGTAGCGATACGCGCCGGGCTCGACCGGGCCGACCGTGGATTCCCACACGCCCTTGTCATCCTTGGTGAACACCGGCTTTTCTTTTGTCCAGCTCGGGATGTCGCTGGCGATGAGCCCGACGGTAGTCGCCTTCGGGGCCAGGATGCGAAAAATGATGTGACGATCGGCGGTGACTTCCGGTGAGACCACCTGCGGCCCCTGAGGCATCATCGCGGGCGGCGGGGGCGCTGGACGCGTCTCCTGTGCGCGCGCCACCGAAAGGAAAGAGGCCGCGATAAACGCAGCACATAAATATAAGGATTTTATAGCCATAAGTGTCCTCATCTCTTCGCGCACGGGTACGCACACAGCGCTCCGCCGCGCACGGTGTTCAATGTCTCGGGGGCCTTGCCTTGCTCCACCCAGCGGATGACTCCGTCAAAGGCGTTCTGCTGATCCGGCGCGGGTCCGCCGCCGCAATGGCTGACCCCGGGCGCGAGGAACAGGCGTGCAAACTTCGCTGTGTTTTCGGCCCCGCCTGTCTGTCTCTCGACCCGCTCGTAATAATCGATGGTCCCTTCGGGGTAGATCAGCGGATCGGCCAGACCGTGCCAGAGAATAAGCTTGCCACCGTGGTCGCGGAAGGCCGCGAGATCGGGATTGTCGGTGGCGATGACAGCGCTGAATTCTTCCACCGACTGATCGAAGTACTGTTCGTAGAGCGCGGGAGTCAGCACGGTCCAGTCCCAGACTGGATTCTGCGTCAGGAAGTAACGCCACCAAGAAAGCGTGATGGGGTTGGGATGCGCCATGAGCGGAGTTCCCGAAGTCCCACTCAGCCCCGCAAAATCGGCGCCGCGAGGCAGGCCATACCAGAGGAACGAGCCGTCACGTCGCCGCGGCCCCTGCCAGATTTTTCGGATCACGTCGGCATCGGCGGCGGTGAAGGTGTCGCAGCCGGCGGGTGTCGTTCCGACGAGCGCCGCGGGATCGTACGTACACTTTCCCGGATCGGCGATGATGCCATCGTGGCCGGCACACGCCGCGATCGCCGCCGCCGTCGCCGCCGCGAACTTGCAGCGGGGCGGATAGTCGTTCGCCTCATGCATCACCAGCGGGCCCCACATCTGCTCGACGTGCAGTTTTGTCCAGTTGATAGCGGGCGCTCCGGAGAGGATGCCGTCGTAATCTGCGGGATAGCGCTGCGCTTCCATCAGGCCCTGGCGTCCACCCGTGGAACAGCCGTTGAAATAGGAATGGCGCGGGGGCTTGCCGTAAAGCTCTTCGACGAGCGCCTTGGCTGTGACGGTCATTTCATGTATGCCGAGGTAGGCGAAATCGCGGATGAGCAACCAGTTCAGGTGGCCGGCGGCATCGAGCGCGAAAGCCCCGCTCACAGGGCTGCCTTCGTGGCCGCCGTCTGTGGAGGCTGCTGCGTAACCCTGAGCGACGGGCACGTTGACCGCGTTGGGTGACCCCGTCATGAACGCGCCACCGCCGACACCTTCCAAACGGCCATTCCAGTTGGTGAGCGGCAGTCCCACAAAGATCCGGACCTTATCGCCGGCTGGCGGATGCGTGCGGACGGCAGTGACACGGCAGAACGCGGGACGCGCTGCCGAAGCGGGTTCCACCACGGCAGATTCGATAGTGGTGTCGGGCAGGGTCACTGACGTGAGGCTTTCGCAGGTACGCACCGGGTTCTGCGCGGCCGCTGCAACTGCGAAGATCAAAGCGCAAATCAGGCGGGCCATTGGTTTTTATTCTCTTTCGCCAGGCGCGCGAGCAACGGCGCGGGTCGCCACAGCTCGCCGTGGCGCTCGTGAAACTCGCAAATCCGATGGTGCACTTCCGCAAGTCCGACCTCGCTCGCATACCACATGGGTCCGCCGCGATAGATTGGGAAGCCGTAACCGGTCAGGTAAATCGTGTCAACGTCGCCTGCGCGGATAGCGAAGCCCTCCTCGAGAATTCGGGCGCCCTCGTTCACAAGCGCGTAAGTGCAGCGCTCGACGATCTCCCGATCATCGATCACGCGGCGTTCGATCCCCGCTCCGCGAGCGGTTCGTTCGATGAGCTCTTCCACCTCGGGATCCGGCGACGGCCTGCGGTTTTCGTCGTAGCGATGCCAGCCGCGGCCGGTTTTCTGGCCCAGCCGGCCCATTTGGTAGAGCTTGTCGAGAACGAGCGGCGCGCGTTCGCCCGGTTTGCGCAGGTGTCTGTGCGCCTGATGGACGCGCCAGGCCACATCGATGCCGGCCATATCGTCAACGGCGAAGACACCCATGGCCATGCCCCAGTTGTACAGCGCCTGATCCACCTGCCACGGCGTCGCGCCCTCTTCGACGAGGAATTGCGCCTCGCGCATATAGGGCAGCAGCATGCGATTACCGGCGAAGCCGGGGCAGTTGCCCACGACGACACCGACCTTCTTCAACCTTTTCGCCAGGGCCAGCGCAGTGGCGATAACATCGGCGCCGGTGAATTTGCCGCGAACGATTTCCACCAGCCGCATCACATTCGCGGGGCTGAAGAAGTGCAGGCCCACAACCGAGGCGGGACGCGACGTGGAAGCGGCGAGCGCATCGATGTTCAGTGTCGATGTGTTGCTGGCAAAGATGCAGGAGGGTTTCGCGATGGCGTCGAGCGCGGAGAAGATGTTCTTCTTGAGCGCAAGGTCCTCGAAAACGGCTTCGACGATCAGATCAGCCCGGCTGAAGCCGTCGTAGCCCGGTTGCGGGCAAATCAGCGACATCCGCTGTTCCATTACTTCGGGCGTGAAGCGGCCTTTGCGCACGGAGTTCTCGTAATTGCGGCGGATGGTCGCCATACCGCGTTCGAGCGCGGCTCCATCGCTGTCGGTGATGCGCACAGGAATTCCGGCGTTGGCGAAGGCCATGGCGATGCCGCCGCCCATGGTGCCCGCGCCGATGATGGCAACTGAGCCGATCTCGCGAACCGCCGTGCTCTTCTCGATCCCCGGCACTTTGGCCACTTCGCGCTCGGCAAAGAACCCGTGGATCATTGCCCGCGCCTGCGCCGACCCGAGGCATTCGGCAAACAGGGCGCGCTCGGCGAGACTGCCTTCGGCGAACGGCAACGTCGTTGCGGCTTCCATCGCTTCCACGACCTTCAGCGGCGCGGTCTGATTGCGTCTCACCCGGGCCGCCTGCTCCCGCGCGGCGGCAAAGAGTGGGGCGTTCTCGTCCGGCGTACCGAGCTTCGCATTTCGCTGGCTGCTCTTCGGCCACGGTCCGCCGGAAGCAGCGGCTTCGCGGGCAAACGCGACCGCATCCGCCAGCAGATCGCCGTCCGCCATCCTGTCGATGATGCCGGCAGCGAGGGCGTCCCGCGCACCGATGGGAGCACCCGTCACGCACATCTCCAGCGCTCGCTCGACACCGGCGAGTCTCGGCAGACGCTGCGTCCCCTCGGCGCCGGGAATGATCCCGAGATTCACCTCGGGCTGGCCAACCTGAGCGCTGGCGACGGCCACGCGATAATGACCGGCCATGGCCAGCTCCAGACCTCCGCCCAGCGCAGTGCCATGGATGGCCATCACCAGAGGCTTCGGAAGGTTTTCGCAGGCGGAGAGCAGGTTGTGCAGTTGAGGCAGCTCCGCCTTCTGAAGCTCGCCGACGTCCGCCCCCGCGACAAAGGTACGGCCGGCGCCGACGAGCACCACGGCACAAATCTCCGCATCGCTCGCGGCTTCGCTGAGACAACTCCCGGTTTCTTCCACCACCGCGCGGCTGAGCGCGTTTACCGGAGGATTGTCGATGGTGATGACGCCAACATGATCACGTCGTGCCAGAGTGACGAATCGGTTCATGGCATTTCTATCTATCACACGCCCAGTAACTTTCTCGCGTTCTCTCTCAGGATCAGCGGACGAACTTCGGGTTTTATGTCGATCTTCGCAAAGTCGGCCAGCCAGCGGTCGGGCGTGATGAGCGGATAGTCCGAACCGAAGAGCACCTTGTGCTTCAGCAGCGTGTTCGCGTACTGGATGAGGTTCGCCGGGAAGTACTTCGGCGACCAGCCCGAGAGATCGATATAGACTTCCGGCTTGTGCAGGCAGATCGAGATCGCCTCGTCCTGCCAGGGGAATGACGGATGCGCGAGGATGATCGGCATCTCCGGGAAATCCACCGCCACGTCGTCGATGTACATCGGGTTACCGTACTTCAGGCGCACGCCGCCGCCGCCGGGCATGCCCGTACCGATGCCGCTGTGGCCGGTGTGAAAGAGCACCGGCAAACGGGCTTCGGCGAACACTTCGTACAGCGCGTAGGCAAGGTGATCGTTGGGGAAGAACTGCTGGAGCGGCGGATGGAGCTTCAATCCGCGAACAGCTCCCGACGCTACCAGCCGTTTCGCCTCGCGCACGCCGTCCGCGCCACGCGCTGGATCGATGCTGGCAAACGCGATCATGATGTCGGAGTTTTCGGCGGCGAAGTCCGCGACCGTGTCGTTCGGAACCTGCGGCTTGCCGGTCAGCTTTTCGTCTACGGGAAAGATGACGCAGCCGATCTTTCGCGAGCGATAGTAATCGGCCAGGCCCTTGCGGTCGCGCAGCGCGCCGCTTTCGCCGAAGTATTTTTTCGCGGCGGCATCAGCCGCCTGGCTCTCATCTTCGGGCTCCAGGTGGACGTGGGTGTCTATCGCGATGAGCTCAGCGAGGTTCATTATTTTGCATGCAAAAGCGAACCGCCGTATTGTATCATGCGTGGATAGCTGCTGGAGATGCCGTTGAACTGCATGCAGGATGACTGCTTACTGCGCCCTCTCAATGTCGCGTCGTGGCGTGTCGCGAGCGAGCGCTCGGCAAACGGAGGTACATATATTACTCCTGGTCTTCCGCTCGGAGCCTACCCGATGAGGCTCACGGACCGGCTGGCCGAGTGGGCAGTCCGCACGCCGGAGACGACGTTTCTGGCGGAACGCGAAGCGAATGGACGGTGGCAGCGGATCAGCTACGCGGAATTCCGCAGCCGAGCACGCCGCGTGGCGCGGGCACTGCTGGATCGGCACCTCACCATCGAGCGCCCGGTCGCCATTCTTTCCGGCAACAGCATCGCGCATGCGCTCGTCGCCGTTGGCGCGATGTACGCGGGCATTCCACACGCGCCGATTTCACCCGCCTATGCGCTGGTCTCTTCGGACCTGAAGCGGCTGCGGCACATTTTCGACCTGCTCACGCCGGGGCTCGTGTTCGCATTTAATGGCGCACAGTTCGAGCGGGCGATCCGTGAAGTGGTGCCGGCGGACACAACGCTGGTGGTTTGCGAGAATCCGCCGCCGGGGCGGGCAGCGGAATTGTTCGACAACTTCGTCGCGATTGAACCGCTCAGGGATGCCGACAGCGCCGGCGCCGACAACGTCGCGAAGATCCTCTTCACATCCGGTTCCACCGGCGTTCCCAAGGGCGTCATTACGACGCATCGCATGCTGTGCAGCAATCAGGAAATGCTGCGCACGGTTTTTCCGTTCTTCGCCGAGCAGCCGCCGGTCGTTTGCGACTGGCTTCCCTGGCACCACACTTTCGGCGGCAGCCATAACTTCGGGCTGGTGCTCTACAACGGCGGGACCATGTACATCGATCACGGCCGGCCCATGCCTGGCGCGTTCGACGAGACCCTGCGAAACCTCGGCGAGGTCGCGCCCACTGTGTACTTCAACGTTCCGAAGGGCTACGAGCTTCTTGTAGAGCACATGGCGGCGAACTCGGCGTTTCGCGAGCACTTCTTCTCGCGGCTCCAGATGGCCTTTTTCGCTGCGGCGGGCTTGCCCCAGCACGTGTGGGACGAGTTCGATCGCCTCGCCCTCGAAACGGCCGGCGCTCGCATCCCCATGCTCACCGGGCTGGGCGCGACGGAAACCGCGCCGTTTGCACTGTGCGCCGACAAAGCGAACAGACGATCCGGCGTGGTGGGTCTGCCCGTTCCAGGCGTCGAGCTGAAGCTCGCGCCAGTGAACGGCAAGCTGGAAGCGCGCGTGCGCGGGCCGAACGTCACGCCGGGTTTCTGGCGCGAAGGCGAGCGGACGCGAGCGGCGTTTGACGAGGAAGGCTTCTACCGGATGGGCGACGCGCTGCGCTTTCTGGACCCCGCCGACCCGAATCGGGGATTTCTCTTCGACGGCCGGCTCGCGGAGGATTTCAAGCTGTCCACCGGAACATGGGTGAGCGTGGGGCCGCTGCGCGCGAAATTCATCCTGCATGCCGCGCCCTGGGTGAAGGACGTGGTTATAGCCGGACACGATCGCGACGACGTGACCGCGCTGATCTTCCCTGATGGCGGCGGCCGCGACCGGCTCGAAGCGCTACTCCGCGATTTCGCGCGCCAGAGCACGGGCAGTTCGAATCGCATCGCGCGCGCTATCATTCTCAGCGAAGCGCCGTCGCTCGACGCAGGCGAAGTCACGGATAAAGGTTCCATAAATCAGGCCGCTGTGCTCAGGAGGCGCGCCGCGCTCGTCGAGCGGTTGTACTCGACGCCATACGCGCCGGAGGTAATCGTCGTATGACCACATCGGAAAACGAATCGCAAACGCTCCGGGCGCTGTTTCGAATGCGCGAAATGATCGTCCGCGGGGATTTCCAGCCGGGCGAACGCATTCGCGAGATCCCGCTGGCTGAACGGCTCGGCGTTTCGCGCACGCCGTTGCGGCTGGTGCTCGATCGTCTCGAGAACGAGGGGCTGCTGGAGGCGCGGCCCACCGTCGGATTCGTGGTGCGCGAATTCACCATTCAGGAGATCCTCGACACCATCGAACTGCGCGGCGTTCTGGAGGGCACGGCCGCGCGGTTCGCGGCGGAACGGCTGGAATCGGAAGAGGGGCTTGCCGGGATGCGCGAATCGATCCAGCGCACGGAAGCCCTGCTGCGCGAGCCGCGTGGCGGAGTGGAGACGCTCGGGGACTACACGGTGCTGAATGCCCGGTTTCACGCCGATCTGCTCGATCTGTCGCGGAGCGCGATGTTGCGCCGTTCGCTGGAACGCGTTCTCGCGCTGCCCTTTGCTTCGCCGAACGCCTTTGTCGCCGCCGAGCCGGAATCGGACGAATGGCGCGAGGCGCTGGTGATGTCCTTGTGGCAGCATCGGGCCATCGTGGAGGCGATTGCCAGCCGGGAGGGTGCGCGGGCCGAGGCGGTCACACGCGAGCACTCGCGCATGGCAAGGAGGAGCGTTTCGCTGGCGTTTGAGAGACGCCGCTTTGAAGAGATTCCCGGAGGCACATTGCTTCGCGTCTGAGGGGAAAACATGACACGGCACTTATGTTGGTTGCAGATTCTCGCGGCGACAGTTGCTCTCGCTCAGACCCGCAGGTGCGCGGATACCGCGCAATTCACGTCGACCGGCACCCACCTGCGCATCGCAAAAACTGAGCAGGTTCCGGCAGCGCCGCCCAACACCGTCCGCATTTCACCGATGTTCCCTGGCACGGTCGGCGTAGGCATTCCGGCGTACTGCCGCATCGAAGGAGTGATCGACGAGCGCACCGGCGCTGACGGCAAATCCTACGGCATCGGCTTTGCCCTTGCGCTTCCCGATTCGTGGAATGGCCGCTTCCTGTTTCAGGGCGGCGGGGGGCTGAACGGTTCCGTCGCGCCGCCGCTGGGAACGACCGCCGCGGGTGACGTTCCCGCGCTGGCCCGGGGATTCGCTGTCGTCGATACCGACAGCGGGCATAAGGGCGCTGTTTTCGACGGCAGCTTCTTTCGCGACCAGCAGGCCACTCTCGATTTTTACTACCTGGCCATCGGCCGCGTGGCCGTTCTGGCGAAGGAGATGATCGCCTGGTACTACGGCCGGTCCGCTGAGCATTCCTACTACGTTGGCTGCTCCACCGGAGGCCGCGAAGGAATGATCATGTCCCAGCGCTATCCTGCGCACTTCGACGGAATCGTGTCCGGCGCGCCCGCCATGCGCACCGGCTATTCGAATCTTGCGCTCGGCTACATCGGCTCGGTGTTCGATGCGGCGGCGGGAAAGGGCGCCGACGGCAAACCCGCGCAGCTTCTCTCCGATGCCGATCGCAAACTGATCGTCGATTCGCTGCTCGACAAGTGCGATGCGAAAGATGGTCTCCGCGATGGCATGATCTTCAACACGCGCGCCTGCGACTTCGATCCTGCGGCACTGGTCTGTCAGGGGCCGAAGACTGACCATTGCCTCACCACGGCGCAGGCCAATGCGCTGAAGAAAGCGTTCGCCGGACCGAAGAACCTTCACGGCGATGAGCTTTATCCTGGCGTTCCGTGGGACCCCGGTATGGCCAATCACCAGGGCCTGCCGGGCCTGCTCTATGGTCCTTTCATTCCGGTGCCCACCGCAGCCGGAAAAGCCGATTTCGATGTCCAGGCGGAAGCCGCGCGGATTGCATCCAATGCAAACGGCCTCCTTGGCGACAGCACCTGGACCAATCTGAGCAGCTTCGCCGCGCACGGGAAGCTGATCTTTTATCACGGGCTGAGTGATCCGTGGTTTTCGCCGTGGGATACGCGCGAGTATTACGAGAAGATGGCGCGCGACACCGGCAGGAACCCTGTCCAGATGTGGAGCCGCCTGTATCTGGTGCCGGGAATGGGGCACTGCGGCGGCGGCAGCGCTGCGCTCGATCACTTCGACATGCTGACCGCGATTGTCGAATGGGTGGAGAAGAACAGCGCGCCGGACTCGGTGACCGTCACTGGCGCAGCATTTCCGGGCAGGAGCCGTCCTCTTTGCCCTTATCCGCAGCACGCGGAATACGCAGGCCACGGCGATCCGAACGCCGCCGCCAACTTTGTCTGTCGTGAATGAATCCGGAGGAGGATGTCGATGACGTATCGCAGCGATGTAGTGGGCAGCCTGTTGCGGCCGCAGTATCTGAAAGAGGCGCGGCAGCAGCATGAATCGGGCAGGCTGGAAGACGCCGCGTTCAAAGAGATCGAAGATCGCGCGGTAGACGAGGCGTTGGCGCTGCAGACCCGAGTCGGCCTGGACGTCGTCACCGACGGCGAACTACGGCGCTACGCGTTCTACGGCCACCTCGTAGACGCCGTGGAGGGGTTCGACAAACTGGGCGGGTGGGCCATCCCATTTCGCAACGAAGCCGGCGAGAAGATCGTGCAGCCACGGCCGGTAGTCGTTTCGAAGCTGCGCCGCAAGAGGCCATTGTGCGCAGAGGAGTTCACTTATCTGCGCGCACGGACGGACCGGCCCGCGAAAGTGACCATGATCAGCGCGCAGCAAGCCGCGGCCTACTACGACCCGGATAAATCCGCTGGCGCGTATCCGAGCATCGACGCCTATCTCGCCGATATCGTGGGCATCATGAAGGATGAAGTCGCGGAACTGATCCGCCTCGGTTGCCGCTACATCCAGATCGATTCGCCGCAGTACGCCGCGCTGCTCGATCCCGACATTCGCGACGGCTACCGGAAGCGCGGCAACGACCCGGATCGTCTGATCGATCTTGCGGTGGAGATGGATAATGCGGTGATTGGCAATCATCCGGGCATCGCGTTCGGCCTGCACTTGTGCCGCGGCAACAATCAAAGCCGCTTCTACGCGTCGGGCGATTACGGGCCCATCGCGCGGGTATTTCGGAATTCGCACTTCCATCGGTTTCTGCTTGAGTTCGACGACGAGAGGTCCGGAGGCTTTGAGCCACTGTCCGCCGTGCCCGAAGATCGCATCGTCGTGCTGGGGTTGGTAAGCACGAAGCATCCGAAGCTGGAGGAGAAACCCGAATTAAAGCGCCGAATCGATGCTGCCTCGCAGTTTGTCTCACGCGAGCGGCTCGCAGTGAGCCCGCAGTGCGGCTTTGCTTCGACCATCGAAGGTAACGAGATCACGGAACAGGATCAGGAATTGAAACTGCGGCTGGTATCGGAGCTGGCGCGAGAAGTGTGGGGAGAGAGCGATTCGAGCTCTCGGAGTACATCGGCATAGTCGCGAGGCCCCGCGGCCT